>OBJT01000213.1_pt1 | contig 15424 bp, 14 predicted proteins | sample 1519861 | NCBI WGS metagenome assembly OBJT01 (sample SAMN02401118, study PRJEB22541) | soil metagenome, isolate JX
AGATGACGGCGCGCCAAAGCGATGCGATGGCAAAAACACAATCATTCCTCAACCACCTCTGGACGTTTGAATCCCAGGGCAAACGCTGGTTTGATCCTGACGTCAGCATTATCTATCCCGATCGTATTCGCCGTCGCCTGCCTGGTACCACATCAAAAGGTTTGGGTGCACATACGGATTCCGGCGCGCTGGAACGTTGGTTATTGCCGGCTTATCAGCAGGTTTTTGGCAAAATATTCAACAATCAATTCGACCAATATGATCCTTGGGATGCCGCACATCGTACTGAAGTGAATGAATACCAAGCTGGCACCACCACCAAATGCTCAGTATTTCGCACCTTCCAGGGCTGGACTGCGCTGTCGGATATGCAACTCGGCCAGGGGCTACTGCATGTGGTGCCGGTTCCTGAAGCCATGGCGTATATGCTGCTGCGTCCGCTGCTCAAAGATGTGCCTGAAGATGAACTCTGCGGCGTTGCGCCGGGTAAAGTGCTACCGGTTTCTGAGCAGTGGCATCCAGAATTGATTCAGGGCTTGTGCTCTATCCCAGCTATGGAAGCCGGTGATTCGGTGTGGTGGCATTGTGATGTGATCCACTCCGTGGCGCCGGTTCAGGATCAGAAAGGTTGGGGTAATGTGATGTATATCCCGGCTGCCCCTCTGTGTGAGAAAAACGCAGCATATGCCGCTCACGTCGCACAGTCACTGGCAACGGGTGTATCACCGGGTGATTTCCCCAAAGAGGATTATGAAGCCACCTGGCAGAATCGCTTCACTGTGGAATCATTGAATTTGAACGGACGCCGTAGTCTCGGCTTAAGTTGAATTTCTGGTAAGCTTGATGAAAATTTAAGGACAGCAGGTGTTATGAACGCACGTCATCAGCAGATTATCCAACTGGTTAGCGAACGCGGCAGTGTAAGCGTTAACGAACTGGCGCTTACTACCGGTGTTTCAGAAGTCACCGTACGCCAGGATCTCAATGCGTTGGAAAAGGGTGGCTTTCTGCGTCGCGTGCACGGGTCAGCCGTGACGCCGGAAAGTGATGATGTGGGTGCACGAATGCAAACGCGTTTTGCTGTAAAAAAACGCTTAGCTGAATATGCAGCATCTCTGGTGAAGACAGGGGAAACGGTGTTTATCGAAGGGGGTAGCACCAATGCGTTGTTAGCACGCGAGCTCAGTGTCCGTGACGATATCACGATCATTACAGTCAGCCACTACATTGCCGGTTTACTGCGGGAAAAGGGGGGAGATGTGATTATCCTCGGTGGTCTGTTCCAGAGAAGCAGCGAGTCAGTGGTCGGCCCTTTAACACGACTCTGTATTCAACACCTTAATTTTCACAAAGCCTTTATCGGTATTGACGGCTGGGATACAGCAACCGGATTCACCGGTCGGGATATGCTGCGCTGCGATGTCGTCAATGCGATCATGGAGAAGCAAACGCATACCATTGCATTGACCGACTCTTCGAAGTTTGGGCAGATTCATCCCTATTCGTTGACACCTTCGCATCCTTTTAAGCAGGTGGTTACCGACGCGGAAATTGGAGAGCAATATCAAAAAGCGCTTATCTCGCAGGGCACAATATTAAGCCTGGTGTAGACGTTCGCTATTGATTGTTGCTGACATTAATTAAGGCGTTAACCAGTTTGTTGAAGGAATAGTATGTTTTTCGATATCCACTCCAACCGACTGCACTATCGTCAAATCAACGCTGAAGATTGGCCGTTCTATCTCGCGTTGCAACACGACGAACAGGTGATGCAATTTGTGGCTGATCGCCTGCCTGAAGCGACCATTCGTCACGAAAAGTTCGAGGTGAGATTACCTGAGTGGCGCAAAGGCAGCACCCACTGGCTGTGCTTGGTGATTATGGAAAAGAGCAACACCACGCCGCTGGGATTGACGGGATTTATCGACCGGGGTGAGGGTATTGCCGAAGTCGGATTTATGCTGGCAACATCAGCGCAAGGTCAGGGATTTGGCGCGGAATCGTTACGCGATATCAGCCAGTTTGCACTGCGTGAATTGGGCTATCGCAAATTGGTTGCCACCGTGACGGCAGGAAATGAGGCGTCACGTAAGACACTGCTGAAAGTCGGGTTCCAGCAAGAGGGCACACTGCGGAAAAGTTACTTTCTCGGCGGTGAGTGGCGTGATGATTGGCTACTGGGTTTGCTAGCGGATGAGTTTACCGCTGAACTAGCCCGCGATTAACGCCTGCGCCGTTAATTCATCGGTAATTAAACCGGTCACCAATCCACTGGCCAGCACCGCGCGGATGGCCTCAACTTTCGTTACGCCTCCTGCCAACGCCACAATTTCTGCCCGATGAGCGAGATCCAATTCAACTGAAAGTGTACGTGCAGTCAGGCTGGTATGAATCATCTGTCCATGCGTATCAAAGAAATGTCCCAACAATTCGCCAACGGCGCCAGAGCGAGAAATATCGTTGATCTCTGCTTCGTCAATCATACCCGCTTCAACCAGCTGTGCAGCGGGCTCCACGGTGCCGATGCCAACTAATTTAACTTCACTCTGTGCGGCCATCTCAAACACTTCGCTTACCCCGCGCTGTTTGAGCAGCACTCCACGGTCTTCCTGGGTATTGGCAAAAAAAGGCACTGGCATCATATAAGCCTGCGCACCGGTTTTTTCAGCGATACGGTGCATGACGTCGTGAGGATTAAGCGCGTAGTTGCGGGTTAAACATCCGAGCAATGAAACGAAACGCATATGTGGCGCTTCAATGCGTGGAAGCTGGTGAATGGCGGCGGACAGGGTGCGACCATGGCCCAGCCCCAGAGTAATGGTCGGTTGTGTGCTGAGTAGATTGCGCAGGTAATCAGCACCTGCCATGCCCAAGGCACGAACGGGTAAGCCCTCTTCGCCGAGATCCGGAGCAACGTGGCAAAAATTCAATCCATGCTTTTCGCGAAGTTGGTCTTCTAAGGCAACACAGGCCACGATATCGCCATCAATCGACACTTTTACCGCGCCTTCCGCGACCATGCGCGCAATCATGCGATGCGTTTTGACCGAGGGCAAACCGAGGCGCTTAGCCACCTCAGCTTGCGTCAAACCGCCAACGTAATGGAGCCAGGCGGCACGCAGAGCCAGAGAATCATCGCGTTCAGCGGGTGTTGGAGCCGGTTTCATAACTATTTCCTGGTGAAGTTGGCTTTAAGAAGCCAGATGCAAATCCTGCACGCCCGTATCAATATGCGCCGCCCAAAAAGCCACGCTTTCTGCGATATCTGCCACCACTTGTCGATCGGTGGGTTCACGCTCCTTGAAACTTAACTCAAGGCAAATCTCATTATCTTGTGCGCCGCCTCGTGCCAGCGCCGCCAACAACGGCTGCGGCTGGATACGGCCGCCCGCATTGTACTGCAATGTAAAAGGTCTGTGGCCGCCTTTATCCATCATGCTCTGTTTGATATGAATGATGGGTGAAAAGCGCGGCACCGCTTCGGCCCAGGCGTAGGGGTCATAATCACGCGGGTCGGCTGAAGTGACATCACCATGATCGATATCCGCCATCATCCACATCGGCAATGCGAACGACTCGCTGCTCAAACGCTGCTGCAATGTGAGACACGCGGGAATGGTTTCACCGAACTCGCGCCCAATGCTCATGGGTTCCCAAAACAGATATTTCAATCCTGCAGCCTTCGCATGTTCCGCGACCTCGGCCCAGCAATCGATAGCGATATCCATCAGCGCTGCACGCCGGTTAACATCATTGAAATCCTGTTGCGTGAAGATAGCGAATTGCGAACCCACTGCATCACCGCCCAGCTCGGCAGTAATATCAGCAAAGGTCTTAAACCAGTCAACATAGTAACGGCGCACCTCGACGTCAGGGTGACCAAAATGATTAAGGCGACCATAAGGTCCAGTCATGCCCGATGTCACGCGCACACCCGTCTCACGCAGCGCCTGCTGCATAAGGCGTGTCATGCGCTTAATGGTTGAGGCAGGCCAACCGGGATTAATAAACTCGTGGGTCAGTTGCAGGTCACGAATGCGGATCTGCTGCGCCACGGTGTAAATCAAGTCCTGCGGTTCAGCAAAACGATTCACCAGCGGATTGGTATTAAGTGAGAGCGTTAACGGCATACCTTAGGCCTCCTTCCGCAGCGGAACAGTGGCGGTAAACGTCGAGACGAACCACTGGTTAAACGCTTGCTGCTGTTCCTCTGAGAGATGCAGCCGATGCTTGGTTCGGCGCCACAGGACATCCTCAGGCTGTTGTGCCCACTCGTTCTCAACCAGATAGCGCACTTCGGCTTCATAAAGCTGTGCACCAAAATGCTGACCCAGTTCGCTGAGGCTGCTGGCGTGCCCCAGCACTTTATCAATCCGCGTACCGTAGAGGCGCGCATAGTGTTTACGCAAGGGCGCGGGCAACCATGGCCAGCGCGATTTCACCTGTTCAAGGAAGGATTCGAAATCGCCATTTGCCATATCCCCGCCAGGCAAGGTGGCATCCCTGGTCCAGTCTGCGCCCATCGTGGGGAAAAAGGGGGCTAGCCTTTGTAAGGCATGCTCTGCCAGTTTACGGAAAGTGGTGATTTTACCGCCGAACACATGCAAAAGCGGCGTCTGTTGTTGATCATCAAGATCAAACACGTAATCGCGTGTGACCGCTGAAGGATTCCCCTTGCCATCGTCAAACAGCGGGCGGACACCCGAAAAGCGGGTGATGACATCGCTGGGGCGCAGCTTAACTTTGAAGTAGCGATTCACCACATCTATCAGGTACTGCTGCTCGCTGTCGTCGGCGGTCACCGCCTCGGCTTTGCCTTGCCAGGGGATGTCGGTGGTGCCGATCAGCGCCTTGTCGCCTTCATAAGGGTTAATGAAAATCACTCGCTTATCCGTGTTCTGCACCAGATACGCCTGCTGACCTTCCCAGAACTTCGGCACGATAATGTGCGAACCTTTCACCAGACGCACGTTGCGGTTGCTCTTCGTTTGCGTTACCTGATTGACGATATCGAGCACCCACGGCCCCGCGGCGTTAACCAGTACTTTGGCGAACACCGTTTTCTGCGTGCCGCTGGTTTCATCTTGTATTGTCACTTGCCATTTGCCACTGAGGCGTTTGGCAGACACACAGCGCGTACGAGGTAAAATCGTGGCACCGCGCTCGGCAGCATCCAGCGCGTTAAGGGCCACCAGCCTTGCATCATCGACCCAGCAGTCAGAGTATTCGAAACCTTTGCTGTAGCTATCGATAATCGGCGCACCTTCAGGATCGCGCATCAGGTCTAAGGATCGCGTGCCCGGTAATTTCTTGCGCCCACCGAGATGGTCATACAGAAACAGCCCTAAACGCACCAGCCAGGCAGGGCGATCGGTTGGGCTGTGCGGCAATACGAAACGCATCGGCCAGATAATATGGGGCGCAGCATTGAGGAGAACTTCGCGTTCAATCAATGCCTCGCGCACCAGACGAAACTCGTAATATTCCAGATAACGCAGCCCGCCGTGTACCAGCTTGCCTGAGCGCGATGAGGTGCCTTGGGCGAGATCGTCTTTTTCACACATCATCACAGACAGACCGCGACCCGCTGCATCACGTGCAATGCCCGCACCATTAATGCCGCCACCTATCACAAACAGATCCAGCGTATTTTCACTCATGATTAACTCCTTAAAACTTGTTCAGCGCATGCCAGGCGGCAGGCAGATCGCTGCGGATCTGCTGATAATGGGGGAACAGTTGGTTATAGCGTTGCGACAGCTCCGCCGAAGGGGGCTCCGGTGCATCCAGCAGCGGTCGCACCCAACTCTCGACGCACTGCGCCATAGAGGGATAAGCACCAATGGCAACGGCGGCCATCATGGCGGCACCTGCAGCGCCCGCTTCATCGCGTTGACTAATGCGCACTGGCGCACCAATACAAGAAGAGAGGATCTGGCGCAGTGGCTGAGAACGCACCGCGCCGCCGGTAAGACGAATTTCTCCTGGCAACGTACTGCCCATGGCCTGATAACAGTCGCGAGCGGCCATACCAATGCCTTCAATCACGCCGCGCACCAAGTCAGCAAAATTGTGTTGATAGTTCAGTCCGGTAAAGCTGGCGCGCGCATCGGCGTTGACGAATGGGCCGCGCTCTCCGGCGATGGAAATGTAAGGATGGAACAGCAAACTGCCAGGCTCAGCCTTGTTGAGCCATTGGTCGATATGTGAAACCAGACGAGCATGATCGACTTCACAACCAAAGTTGCTCAGCAGTTCACTGGCAACATTGAGTAGCCAGTCCAGATTCAGGGTCGATGCCATATTGGTTTGTACTTGTGTGACGTAGCCCGGCCAGGGTAGCGGAATGACATAACCGGTTTGCGCCGGATTAAGCCAGACGTCATCAATGGTGACGCTGCGCAGATGCACGCCGGTTGACCCCACAATTGAGCAGGCGGTATTGGTTTCACCCGTGTGCACTCCCGCACCCAGTGCGGTCATCGCCATATCCACGTAACCCAGAGAAATCGGTGTGCCTGCCCGCAACCCGGTCAGGTTGGCGGCTTCGGCGGTGAGCGGGTGGGTGGTCTGTGTGCCGTCGATGATCTCAGGCAACAAGTGGCGGCGATGCTCCAGCCCTAGCGCGGCAATCACGGTGTCGTCATAACGCTGGGTGCGGAAATTGCCAAAGGTGAAGCTGGCTTCGGAGGGGTCGGTTGCCCGCACGCCAGTGAGATTGAGGTAAAGCCAGTCCTTGCAGTGCAAAGCGACTTCGCTTTTGGCCAGTAGCTCTGGGTAATGTTGATCCATATGCGCCAGCTGCGATCCCTGCTGGCAGGTATTCAGCCCGGTACCGGTTGCCTTGAAGCGCTCAGCGGCAAGGGGATGTTGATTGAGCGTTTCAACGGTGTGCGCGGCACGCGCATCCAGCCAAATCCAGGCATCATCCACCGGTTGATTGTTTGCACCCACCAGCCAGGTGCCATCACCTTGTGCGGTTACTGCCACTGCCACCACACGCGCCGCAAGATTTTCTACGCGATCGCTCAGTTTGCGGATCGCATCGACGGCATCCTGCCAGGTTTGGCTCATGGATTGCTGTGCTGCGCCACCTTCACTGCGGTAATAGCGGTTACGCACCGAGGCGCACGCCAGCTGTGACCCTGCCAGATCAAACGCGACTGCTTTAACCACTGAAGTGCCGGAATCCAGACCCAGAATGATATCGCCATTACTCACGTACACCTCCGAGGAAAGAAGAATTGAGTCATCACGCCGTGTTAATTCCCTGTGATGAATTTGCTAAATAATGTCTTACACCACTTCTCACTGAGATAACATATCAACTGTATTATTTTTCGATAAAACGAATAAATTTCACATCAGTTAGCGAGATTGATCACGAAAATCGTGGCTAAAGTGGGAGATTCGAAATGTGACCCCACATATGAAATGCTGATTTGGTGCGGCTTAAGGAGCGGTTGTGTAGTTATGGTCCTAATTTAGCGATCCAGATCTCTCTCCTGAAAAAATTGTGCTTGTGCTGTTGACAATTTAGTCACATCAGAACAATTCTCATCACACAAGTTATCACATTTATAACATTTATCGCGGCGATTATCGCAGCAGATAACAGTGAGAGGTCACGTTATGTCCGATGTCTCGATGCTTGCACAGCAGCTCAGCCGAAAACGCACCCGTCGCTACACCCTCATAGGCGTGGTGGTGGTAGCGGTCATTGCTGCCATGGCGCTTGACACTAAGGTGGTGAAGATCGGTTCGGCGCAAGATGCACAAGAGCAGGGCTTCTCGCCAGATAGCTACGGTCAGAAAACTTTCCCCGGTATCCAGCAGGATGTGGAAGCTCGTGCCGTGGATGCGAAAACCCTGGCTGAAGCGTTGAAGGCCAACCAGCAAGAAGCCGTGCAGAAATATGGTGTGGGTTCGCCGCTGCCGGTGATTCCGGTAAAACTGGAAGCGCTGGTACAGCCTGGACAAATGGGCATCTTCCCGTTGAAGGTCGAGGGATTGCCTGAAGGCACTCAGGTGCGTTTGCAAACAGGGCCCGCCATTACCGGCACTGATTTACGCGATGCGAGCGGCAAAATTCAATTCGGCGATTTTACCAACCAGATCGAGTATCAAAATGCCGGTTCGGCCATCAATCGCGCGATGAAAGCCGCTGTTCTCGACAAACTGGATCGTGATGCACTGCCGGGTAAAACCGTGCAGGTAGTTGGCGTGTTTCGTCTGTTAACCCCCACCAACTGGATGGTGACGCCCGTCAGCCTGGAGGTGAAATGAAACCGTTCAACGTTAATCCTGCCTTGTTAAAAGGCGAAGTGATCCTGGAAGCGCGCCATATCAGCAAAGTTTATGGCTCGACCCACGCGCTGAAGGGCGTGAACTTCGAGATCCGCCGCGGCGAAGTCACCACGTTGTTTGGTGAAAACGGGGCGGGAAAATCCACACTTATGAAAATCTTGTCAGGCGTGATTACGCCAACATCCGGGGAAATTCTTTACAACGGCGAAGAGAAAGTTTTTCGCTCGGCAACCGAAGCTCGTGATTGCGGCATTTCGATCATCCATCAGGAGCTGAACCTCGCGCCAAACATGAACGTGCGCGACAACATCTTCATGGGTCGCGAAATCATGAAACCAGGCGGCGTTGATTATGCCGAGGAAGCACGCATTACCGCGCACTTGATGGCGGCGCTAGAAGAGGAGATCGATCCGCTAACCCCAGTAGAGAATTTGCGTCTCGGCCAGCAGCAAATTGTCGAGATTGCACGCGCGCTCTCTGTGAACTCACAAATCCTGATCATGGATGAACCCACTTCGGCCCTGAGTGCGGCAGAAGTCTCGGTGCTGTTTCAGGTGATTCGTGACCTCACCAGTCAGGGCGTGGCGATTGTCTATATCTCGCATCATCTGGAGGAAGCGTTGGAGATCACCGATCGGGCGGTCGTGCTGCGTGATGGTGTGATGACCGCTTACGCCAAGCGCGATGAGATAGATCTTGAATGGATCGTGCGCAACATGGTGGGGGACCACTTTGATCTCGGTTCGCCACCGGAGGGCTACGCCTTTGGTGAGCAGGCTCTTACTGTGCAGGATTTGATCCTTAAAAGTAAAACCGGCATTCGGCTGGTGGACAATTTATCGTTGAGCGTCAAAGCCGGAGAAATCGTCTGCATCTATGGATTGATGGGGGCTGGACGTACGGAACTGCTGGAGTGCATTGCTGGGCGACTGCATCAGAGCAGCGGGCACATTCTGTTGCAGGACACCGACATCTCTGGCTTGACGATTCAGCAACGCATTCAAATCGGTCTGGCGTTGGTACCTGAAGATCGCCAGCGCGATGGCCTGGTGCAAACCATGTCGGTGGGCGAAAACCTGTCACTTGCCAGCATCAGTGAGTTCGTCCGTGGTCTGGTGCTGTCACCGCGTCGCGAAAAACAACTGGTGGCGGACAGTATCCGCAACGTCACGGTGAAAACCGCCGGTGGCGAGGCGGCCATTGGATCACTCTCAGGGGGTAACCAGCAGAAAGTGGTGATTGGCAAAATGCTGGCCACGCGTCCCAAAGTCATTCTGCTGGATGAACCCAGTCGCGGCATCGATATCGGCGCCAAAGCCGAGGTATTTCGTCTGCTGGCGGAGAACGCCAAAAAGGGGCTGGCGGTGGTCTATACCACCTCTGAAGTGGGGGAGTGCTTGAGCATCGCACATCGCATTGTGGTGATGAGTAAAGGGCGCATTAACGCCATCTTCGATTCCAGCGTGAGTAAAGAACGCATTATGGCCGCTTCAGGCGAGTCTCTGGTGGCATGACATGAAAAACGGAGCAAACGATATGACTGACAGAACGCAAACGCTGGATTCGCCGCCGGTCACCACTAAGAAGAAGGCCGAGAAAAGCCTGAATCTGGCGCGGTTGCTGCTGGAAGGGCGCGCCTTTATCGCGCTGCTGGTGATTATCGCCACTTTTTCTCTACTTTCACCTAACTACTTTACCGGTGCCAACTTCCTGACCATGGCCTCGCATGTGGCCATCTTTGGCTTGCCGGCAATCGGCATGCTGCTGGTGATCCTCAATGGTGGGATTGATTTGTCCGTGGGATCAACCTTGGGTCTGGCGGGCGTCATGGCCGGTTTTATGATGCAGGGCATCAACCTTGAAGCGCTAGGCGTGGTGTTGTATCTGCCGGTGTGGGCGGTGGCGATTTTAACCCTGGTGATGGGCGCACTCGTGGGATTGGTCAACGGCGTATTGATTGCCTGGTTCCGCGTGCCGGCGTTCGTTGCGACGTTAGGCACCATGTATGTGGCGCGCGGCATCGCGTTGCTGATCACCAACGGGCTGACCTACAACAAACTCTCCGGCAGCGAAGCTTTAGGTAACACCGGCTTTGACTGGCTGGGTTTCAATCGCATCTTCAATATTCCGGTTGGCGTGCTGGTACTGGGCGTGGTGGCGCTGGCTTGTGGTTTCCTACTCAGCCGTTCGGCCTTTGGTCGCTGGCTCTATGCGTCAGGCGGCAACGAGCGCGCTGCCGACCTCTCCGGCGTACCGGTGAAACGTATCAAAATCAGCGTTTATGTGCTGTCGGGCATCTGCGCCGCCATGGCGGGTTTGGTGCTCTCTTCCCAGCTGACTTCAGCCGGTCCTACGGCGGGTACCACCTATGAGCTAACGGCCATTGCTGCCGTGGTGATTGGTGGCGCGGCCTTAACCGGCGGGCGGGGTAACGTGCGTGGCACGCTGCTGGGCGCTTTTGTAATCGGTTTTCTCTCTGATGGCTTGGTGATTATCGGTGTTTCTGCCTACTGGCAGACGGTGTTCACTGGCGCCGTGATTGTGCTGGCGGTGTTGCTCAATACCTTGCAATACGGCAAGCGCGGTCGCTAACTCACGCGCGCTGTTTGGCAGCGCGCGGTTATCCGTAAAACCTGTACCCTAAATAATAACGGAGCACCTATGTTCACAAAACGTCTGTTTATTGCTGCCGCAGCGATGGCCATTACCACCTTTGCTGCACCCACTTGGGCGGATAATGGCCTGATGACCATCATCGTCAACGATCCTTCAAACCCCTATTGGCTGACGGAGGGGCAAGTGGCGCAAAAGGCCGCTGAGAAACTGGGCTACAGCGCCAAAGTCAGCGCGCACAAAGGTGATACCAACACGGAAAGCCAACTCATCGATACCGCGATCACCAACAAATCGAAAGCCATTATTCTCGATCCAGCTAACGCAGACGGATCGGTGGGATCGGTTAAGAAAGCCATTGCGGCGCATATTCCGGTGTTTATCATCAATGCGGAGTTGAACCAGAGCGGCCTGGCAAAAGCGCAATTGGTCTCTAATAACGCGCAGGGCGCCGCCGTGGGCGCCATGGAGTGGGTGAAACAAGTGGGCGATACCGCTAACTATGTTGAACTGGTGGGCCCCCCTTCAGACAACAATGCGGCAACCCGCGCCAATGGTTTTGATACCGTATTGTCCCAGTACCCCACTCTGAAGAAGGTGGGTCAGGAAGTGGCAAACTGGGATCGTACTCAGGGCTTCAATAAAATGCAGTCACTGTTGCAGGCTAATCCCAACATTAAAGGCGTCATCAGCGGTAACGATGAGATGGCGCTGGGTGCCATTGCCGCATTGAAAGAAGCCGGCAAGCTGAATCAGATCAAGGTGGGCGGTTTTGATGGTTCACCGGATGCGGTTGATGCCGTTAAAGCCGGTACATTGGCTTATACCGTCATGCAGCCGGTGGCGCAGTTCGCGCAAAAAGCGGTTGAGCAGGCGGATAGCTTCCTGAAAACCGGTAAAACCGGTGCGGCATCAGAGAAACAGCTGTTTGACTGTATTCTTATTACTAAAGAGAATGCGGGTAACTTTGTTTCTCCGTTCGTATTGAAACAGTAAGGTGCAGAGGCCGCTTTTCTTCGCGGCCATGCGGCACAGGTGCGCATTTCTGCGCACCTGGTCGCGGCAACCTAGGCCGACCATTTGCAAAAAGAACGTTTCCGCGTTGTAATCATGACGAACCCGCTTTTCTGCCTCTTTTTCCCGGACGAAACATGGCGCACAACCCGCAGGACTCATCGCTAAACGTATTTATGGCTGAACCTCTACCGAGCGATAGCCGACAGGCGCGTCAACTCGCACGACGTCAATTGATTGCCGAAGCCGTCATGGCGGAAGGCGCCATTCGTATTGAGGACATCACCGACCGGTTTGGCATCAGCCTGATGACCGCACATCGCGATATTGATGAGATGGTCGAACGCGGACTGCTGCATAAATCTCGCGGCGTGGTTTCCGCGACCCCGACGAGCCTGGTTGAGTCGAGCGATATCTATCGTGCAACCCGCCAGTTGGAGGAGAAGCAAGCCATCGCCGAGGTTGCGGCAAGCTATCTCGAACCAGGTCAGGCAATATTTCTTGATGATTCCACCACCGTATTGCAAATGGCGCGCCTGTTGCCTGCACGTGCGCCACTCACCGTTATCACCAACTCTCTGACGTTAATGAATGAACTGCGCAACGGCCGTGACATCACCCTGATGGGATTGGGTGGGCAGTTTTATCACTGGTGTAACGCCTTTATGGGCCGCATGACGCGGGAAGAGATTGCCAGCCTGCGTGCCGATGTCTTTTTTGTCAGTATGTCAGCGATCATCGACGACGCGGTGTTTCATCAATCCGCAGAAACGGTGGAAACCAAACGCGCGATGTTTGATGCTGCGCAGAAGCGCATTTTGATGATGGATAACACCAAATTTGAACGTCGTGCGCTGCACCGTTTTGCCCATCTCAGTGAATTCGATGTGGTGATCGTCAACCAGGGCACGCCGGTGCCGATTTTGCGTCGCCTGCAAGATCTGGGCGTCAATGTGGTGGTGGCGCCAATGAAAGCCAGTTACTACCAGCACGAGCAACAGTAACGTTCCCCATCCAAGGGGCGTAGCCTTCAGACAGCATCAACACCTGCCTATTAAATTGTAATTCATTTGACAGCCCAATCTACCTACTAGTAGATTGAATTGGTTAAAACATAAAACCGTCCGTGATGGCGGTTACGTTTAATATCATGCCCGACCCCTTCTGCTCGGGTAAGTGCCTTGTTTTTTTACTATGCAATGTTGAGCGAAACTATGACCAAGCCTTCTCTGTCAGCCGGCCAAAAAATAACGCGACTGGTTGTTATTGCTGGTATTCCACTCTTACTGATTGTGCTTTTTCTCTGGACGGGTGGGTGGCTTACCCCTGAGAGATTGACATCAAACAAACTCATTACTGTATTGCAGAAATCCGGCGGCGAGCATCCTGGCTATCGGCGTAATCACGCCAAAGGTGTCTGCATTAACGGCAGCTTTACTGCCAATGGAAATGCCAGCACGCTATCCCGCGCCGGTCTGTTTGCGCCAGGTGAAACCCCAGTGGTCGGGCGCTTTGCCATTGCGGGTGGAAACCCCAACGCGCCGGACTATACGGTGCCGGTGCGCAGTATGGCATTGGCGTTTTATCAAAAGGACGGTCAGCAGTGGCGTACCGGGATGAATGCGATGCCTTTCTTCCCAGTCAACAGCGTAGAAGGTTTCTATGACCTGCAAATCGCTACGCTGCCGGATGCCAAAACGGGTAAGCCCGATCCGGAAAAAATTCAGGCTTTTGTGCAGAAGCATCCTGAAATCAAACCCTTCTTCGGTTGGGCACAGCAATATATCCCGTCCTCCAGTTGGGCAAGCGATCGCTTCAACAGTCTTAACGCGTTTAAATTTGTCGATAAAGCGGGGGGCAGCCACGTTGTGCGTTGGAGTATGGTGCCGCATCAGGCTTACCAACCGATCAATGCCAGTGATAAAAATAACAGCAACTTCCTGCAGGACGATCTGCAACAACGCCTCGCAAAAGGCCCATTGATGTGGGATCTGATGATTACCGTGGCAAATGCGCAAGATAAGAGTGATGACGCGTCAGTGGCCTGGCCAGCAGAACGCCAAGTCATTAATGCCGGTACCTTAACCATCAACCAAACTACGACGCAGCAGCAGGGAGCCTGCAACGATATCAACTACGATCCATTGATTCTGCCCGACGGCATTGCGGCCTCTGATGACCCTATCCTCAATGCCCGTTCCTCGGCCTATGCCAAATCCTACAATGCACGCACCCGTGAACAGGCAGGAGCACACTGATGAAACGCGCTGACTATTTCCATCCTGCATTGCGCATTATTCACTGGACGATGGCGGCGGCTATTATGGCTATGCTGTTTATTGGCGTCGGTATGGTGGCGAGCGTCTCGTCGCTACATAGCCTGCTGGTTGCAATCCACAAACCGCTGGGGGTGATGATTCTGCTGCTGGTTGTGGTGCGATTGTGGTTGCGTTTTACCACGGTGAAACCCGCGCTTCCGGCATCGCTGCCAGCCTGGCAGAGAGGGATCGCGCATCTTTCGCATTGGGCGCTGTATTTCATGATGTTGGCCCAACCTTTAATTGGCTGGGCGATGCTCTCAGCCGCAGGCTACCCGGTGAGTTTAGGCGGCAGTATTGTGCTACCGCCGATTGCTCCTGTCAGTAATGATGCCTTTGCCGTGCTGCGCCCGTTACACACTTGGCTGGCGTTGGCGCTGTTCATCACGGTGATGCTCCATCTGACTGCTGCACTGTTCCACGCATTGATCTTACGGGACGGCGTTTTTAGCAGTATGGCTGGACGGGGCAAGCGTCCTGAAGCGCCTTGACAACCCGGCTGCAGGTCAGTAGGTTCAGTGCCAATTTACTGATTTGCAGCCATTTCATTTTGCTGCCGGAGCCTTGCATGACCGTCGAACGTTCACCGAAAGCCACTGAAATCATTAACCACACCAGAACTCTGCTCACCTCTGGTGGGTATAAAAGTTTCAGTTACGCGGATTTAGCTGAACGGGTGCAGATACGTAAAGCGAGTATTCATCACCATTTTCCGGCAAAAGCCGATTTAGTTCAGGCGGTGGTGGCAGAATATCGGCAGGAGGCGCGTGCAGGGATGGCGGCGACCAGCCAGCATTTCAGCAATGATCCGCTGAGCGAACTCAATGGTTATATCAACTTTTGGGCTGACTGCATCCGAGATAACACCTCGCCTTTTTGTATTTGCGTGATGCTGGCCGTTGAGTTACCGACATTGCCCGACGAGGTGGCCGCTGAAGTGACTGGGCATTTCACCGAGTTAGCCGACTGGCTCACCAGCGTGCTACATAAAGGTGAACAGAGCGGGGTGTTTGTCCTGCGTGAAGAGGCGGAAACCGAGGCGAAATCAGTCATGGCCACGGTGCATGGGGCAATGATTGCCGCACGCGCGTTTAATAAACCCGATCTGTTTTTACACATCGTTGCACCGGTCATAAACAGCCTGCGAAAGAAAACTGAGTAATAAAAAAAGC
>OBJT01000214.1_pt1 | contig 15412 bp, 21 predicted proteins | sample 1519861 | NCBI WGS metagenome assembly OBJT01 (sample SAMN02401118, study PRJEB22541) | soil metagenome, isolate JX
GGTTTAATGAAAGACATGTCACCAAAAACCTGGATGAGCACCATGGCCGTGGCCGCTTTAAGCGATTCCCTGGAGTTGGTCAATCTCCTGCTCGATCACGCCCCCCTGGCTCTTGCCCCGCCCCAACATTGGTGTGAAAAGGTGGCCCTCCGAGTGGTGGGCGCCCAGGGCGATCAAAGAGTGTTGGAGTGGGTCTTCCAACACACCACGGCCCAAAACATCATTGCGTCCTACCCCCGTATATCCCTGACCAAGCAAGAACGCTTGATTTCCACCCACCAACATTTTGTGTTAAGCGCGACCACCGCTGGTGTGGAGGGCGCCCAGCCCAAACGCAAAATATGAACCGTCCTACGGTTAACATTTTCGTTCTTAGTGGTACACTGAGGAAAACCCCGCAGACGTTTGCTAATGACATTTTCCGCTATTTCACCAAAGACATTGCTCGAGCAACTGGTTGTGGCTCTTGAGCGGGACGATACCGTTGAAGTGCAGAACCTTGTGGACCAAATTGACGACGTCCCGCATTACATACTGGGGTCCGCTGTTGGGCGTTTGCGTGTGGATCTGGTAAAGATTTTGGCGCCCAAATGTTCACTGCACGCTCTGTATATGGGGTTGAACAGATCCATAATGGCTCCGTTTGTTCCGCCACCCGTAAGGCTGCAACTGGTTACGGCGTTGCTTCCGCACACCAACCAAATTCAACGCGACCAAGCGCTGGCTGACGCGTGTTGTATGAGCAACGATGTTCTTGTGGACCTATTGTACCCTCTGTGCAATCCTCAAGAGGTTTTGAATTTGTTGCGCCACCACAAAGGCCCGGGGGTCGAATCGAGGAAAGAGGCGTTGCGCGAACGCATCAATTCGGAAAAACTGCGCGCCACCTTGAACGAACACATCACAACCCCCGCTCAAACGGTCCAACGCAAAATGTAAAATTGTGCGGGAAAGGTGCTTGCGCTGGAAAAGAAATGTTCTCTGTTCTCCAACAGTGCTACATTTTGCGCCCCGCCGAAGCGGGAGGCGCCACAATATGCGCGTTCAACATATTTTTTTGCACGCGGGCTTCCAAGAAGAAAAGACGCTCGGCAAATTCCTCATACCATTCTGGTCGACAGTCTTTCACATACTGAATAGCTTTCTGCAGATCCGTGTAGGGGTATAAAAGTTCCGCCAAGTGGAGGTGTCCGCGTTCCAAGGCGATCCGCAACGCCGCCCCATGATTGGCGCCCGGGTCAGACATGGGCAACAAACGCTCAAAAAAAGCAACCCGGTTGTGTTTGGCGGCCATATACAACGCAAGACCTTGGAAGTCTTGAGGGTCGAAATGGGGCCACAACAACTCAAAAATTTCGGTGTGCCCATTCGCCACCGCCTTGACCAAAGCCAACGAGCCAGGCTTACAGCTTCTTTCCGCGCTTTTTTCCGCATTGGGGTCACAGAACACCAGCAATTTCTTTACCATCTCCACATTGTCGTGAGTGGCGGCCGCCTCCAACGCGTCTTCGCAATCAAAAGGTTGGGTGAACACCGACAAAAGGCAATTGGCGCACTCGGAATGATTGCTTTGCAGCGCCGGAACCAGTCCGCTTCGGTAGACGGTGAGGGGCAAACACTGCGCCGCCAACATCTTCACACAATCCAAATGGTCGTTGGCCACGGCGTACGTCAGCGCGTACGAATAAAACTCTTCCAGATCGCCCCGCTGGATCAGACGTTCAAGTTCCGCCGCGTCCCCCTGTTTGGCGGCTTTAAACAAACTCTGGGTTAGGCTGTCGTTGGGCATAATGAAAAGAAAGGGTAAATTCCCCCCATTGTAACAGAGGAGGTTGTGTTTTTGAAGATTGAGGTGTGGATGGGTCTTACAGTTTTCGGCGGGCGCTGTTTGTTGCCACCCCTTCAACACTGTGGCGCAAAACATCCTGTTGCCGCCGCGCCTGTTCCACGTCCGTCAGCCATTGCAGCATCGCGGGGTCAACTCTTCCGTCTTCCCGAAGAACGTCCAAAGCGGTTCTCAGATCGCTTCCGTCGCACAACACTTCCGCCAAAGCAAGATTGCCCTCCTCCAACGCTGTCCGCAACGCTTGACTGTTGGAATAAGTGAGATCCGCCTTGGGCAACAAGGCGCAAACCCTTTGAATATCCCCCAATTCAACGAGGTATAAAAACGTCTGGTTTATGGCCTCATAACTGGACGCGGGGATTTGTTCAATCATTTTGTCGCGCAGCGCGGAAGGCAAATAGTACACACCCAATTTCAAGGTATAGGGATCATCTTCAGGGGCGGAGAACGGCAACAACATCTCAAAAGCTGCAAAACTTCGCCAATTAAGTGCTGTGTACAAAGCTTTGCTGTGGTTGGCTTTGGGATTGGTGTGGGGCAACAATAACGCCAAACACCCACAATCGTTGTTGCGCGCGCTGATCACCAAAGCTTGGTCCGCCTGAGAGTTCGACGGTTTATGTTCCAGCAAAACCTTCAAGCATTCCGCCTGTTTGTAGTGCGCCGCCACCCCCACGGCCTCCTCCCAGGTTGTTTTTATATGCGAAACGGGTATGAGAAGCTTCACGCATTCTGTGTGCCCGTATTGTATGGCCAAAAACAAAGCTGGACAATCGTAACCCACGACCGGGGTTACCGCCAAAAGCGTACGCAACCGCTCCACATCACCTTCTTGGGCTGCTTTGGTTAAAAGGTCGTTTTGAGTGCGCATGGTCTGAGTTGAAAAGGTGTATCCATCATTGTAACCGATCAGCGAAGGGTTTTCCAACCCCTAAGGTATGTATTTCTGTTGCGTGACCACATTGGGTCTTGGATAGGCGCTTCAGGTGTTTCCTGAAAAAGACCTCACATTTTACGCGCGCGCAAACATCCAGGGCCCCCAATCTGTTTGTTCAACACATCCCGCTCAACCCGGGTTTTAAAGTCCTCCCACACAGGGGTGGTGTAATGTGGAAAATCCGTATTCAGCCGCTCAACCACCGTTTTGCGATCACTTTCCTCGTACAACAAATCCACACAGATCTGGTTGTTGCAGCGAACCGCCTGATACAAAGCGTCGTTTTTGTGTTTGGGATCAGCCAACGGCAACAGGCGCGCCACAACACTGTCCAGCCCCATCTGCGCCGCCAGCTCAAATGAATCCGCATCAAACCCAAAAACATCAATAAGAGTGTGAGCTGAACGAAAGTTTTTCAAAAGAATGCACATACTGAGCAAATGAGGGTCTTTGGGCAACAAAGGCGCCACCAACTCCACCAAACGGTGGGTGGAGGAGGTGACCGCCACAAGAGCTAACGTATTGACCTCGCTTGGTGTCAATTCGTTGCGCCGCACACAATACGCGGCCACCGCCACCACCGCCTCTTCGCTTTCCACCGTCACCATGCCTTTGAGCGCGTTTTTGCGCCCCTCTGTGCTGCACAAAGGCAAAAGAGCGTGGACGGATGCCAGATCCTCTGGCGCTCGGCTCTTCACGCAATTGTGCAGTTGGTGGTCAAAAGAAGCGCTGGCGTGGTCCATAATGTGTGGTCTTTTGTAGGGCAGAATGTTGCCCGGCTAAGCGCCCATTCAGATTTTGCTTTTGGCGGCGCGGGGGGAAACACCGCCCACCTGTTGTTCCAAAATGTCTTTTTGCATCCGCGCTTCAATCCGCGCCGCCGCGTCTTGGGTGCTTAAAGTCTTTCCCTCTGAGGTAACGGCCGAAATTTTGCTCAATTTGGCAAGGGCTTTAACCGGGTCGCTGATTGGATACAAGGCGTCAAACCGCCCGTCGTTGTATAAAGCGCCCCACGTGAGCATGAGACTGTCGGCAAACAACGGATCCATGTCTTCCACAAATTGTTCGACAAACCCCACCGACATTGACGCTTCAATATTGATAAGAAAAGAGAATTTCTCACCACTAGACAAGTAAGGCCGCAACAACAGAAGGCTTCTTTCACACACGGTGTTTTGGTACGCTCTTTGCAAGCGCATTGCGTCCACTGTGGTGGGCGGGTACCGCGAAACCAATGCCTCCACCAGATCACTGTCGCCCCGCACCGCCGCGGTGGTAATGGCGTAGTCAAAGTTGTGATTTCCGCAATGAGGCAACAACAGTTTCACGCATTCCACCGCGTTGAATTCCGCGGCTTCTTCCGCCGCACGGCGGCACACAATCACGTCCGTGTGGGTGTTGAGCAACTGTTCAATTTTTTCAAAATTGTTCCGCCGCGCGGCCTCTAAAAATTGGTCTTGAACGTGAAACAAGTTAAAATGGCTCATAAATGGAAGTTCGCTTGAATTGAAACCAGTATACCACAAACGCTCCACAAAACCGTCAGATTTTTTTAACCGCGCTTTTGCTGGGGCGTTTTGTCACGATGGGCGCGATCGCTTGCCCCAAATTAGCTTTAAGGCGAGCAGACAATTGGTATTCAATCCACTCAAGCATGGATGGGATTTCGTCAGGGGCGGCGTATTCTTTAATATTGGTAATGGCATCCTGCGGATTGATATATTCAAAAAAAATCTCCGCGGCGTCATAATTGCCGCGCTCCAAAACCGATCGCAAAATACAACTGTTGTGTTTTTGCACATTGGCGTGCGGCAACAACAACGCCAATGCGCAAAGTTGCCCTCCTTCAAGGGCCGCGTCAATTCCTTTGCCAATTTTCCAATCGTCCACCGAACCCAAACAGTACGGAAGGATGCATTCAACACACACCGTCCGCCCATAATACGCCGCCGCTTCCAGCGCGCAGGTGGCCACGTGCGGGCGAATGTCTTGTTGCGCCAAAAAGCAAAAAATCTCGTCGTGCCCCCGCGCCGCCGCCTGCACAATATCCCAACCAAATTCGGGGTCCTCCATGGCCGACAAATATTCTTGGACCATACTCAGATTGTTGTCGCGCACACCTTTGGCCAATCCCGCGCGTTTAAACGACATGCGGTTTTTTGATTGCGGGCTTCCGAACTGCAAGAGAAAAGCAAACTCCTCGTCTTTTTGGGCGTCGGTGGCGGGAGAAAGGTCAATATCGTGATAATCGTAAGACATGTGTCTGTCCAGGTGTTTGTATCAGTATAGCACCCATCTCTGGTGCGCAAAAGAGCGCAAAGCCCCATGGGACACTTTTACAAAATTTCTGCTGCAATCGGCGCCGGGCGCCTGGACGGGGAGGGCATTGCTCTAAGAGGGGCGCAATAGCTCAGATTTTTCGCGCGGCGGAGGTCTTTGCTGAAGTGTTTGATACTTCCGCGGTGAGTGTTTTATTTTGTTGCAGCGCCAACCACCGCGCAAAATGCGTCTTGGTGTGAGAACCGAACAGGTGCGCGTCAAGATATGGTTCCAACACCTCCCAGGGCATATGCGCGGGCAATGAGTTGTTCTTTTTGTAGGCGTTGCGCTGTTTGATGGAATAATATTGTTCGGGGGATTGTTTGTATTGGCTTTGTTTGTGTTCGAAATAAGCAAAACAAACCTCTTCGTCGTCGGTGGTTAAATTGCGTCCAGCAAACAAAGGGCTGTAAAAATACGTTTCGTGGTGACTTAAGCGAACAAAGTCAATAAGTTCGAGTTTTTTCTTTACCGAACTGCGCTGTTGAGCAACTTCATCCGGATCAAATTGAAAAATGTTTAACAAGGCCTCTTTTTGCGCGAAAACATTGTCGTATTCATCGATCGGAACCACAGCGGGAAAGAGAAGAGAAATTTTCATTGATGTTCCAATTTTCACATGACTTTTTAAAATTTTTGAACAACCATGGAGTTAAGTGTACCATAAAAAAAGTTTAGGATTTTCCTGCGGTTTATTCAATTTGTCTTCTGACATGCTCCGTTGTGTTACATTCGGCGCCGCGCCGATGGAGAATTCTGAGACACACACGACATCAACCGCTCCCGCTGCAAACGGATCTCACGCAACTCCAAAAATTCGTCTACGATTTTTTGTTGCCCAAACATCTGCTCAATTTCGGCCAATACCTGATTATGTTCGCACAAATCCCATAAAAACTCAGCGGTTTCGTAGTAGTGGTTGATAATACACGACTCTAACGCTTCGTTTAAGATTCCACTGCTTTTTTGTGGAATTGTTGTCATTGGGGCTAACAATTTCACACACTCATACTGACCAAAGCGCGCGGCTTCTTCCAAAACCCGTATATCAATTGCTAAGGGGCTGCGAAGGGCTAAAAAATCACGAACCCCTTCCGCATCATTGACGGCCGCCAATCTTTTCAACCCATCAATATAATGTTCCGTAGTTTTACTGTAGGGGAGCAGCAATTTGACGCATTCAAGCGAGGTTTCACACGCCTTCTGCAGCGCTTCACAGCCATTGGCTGTGGGATCCGAGTGGGGCAGCAATATGGAAACCCCTTCAACCCACCCCTGCGCCGCGGCCAACACCAAAGCTTTGCTTCCGTTGTCTTTGGGATCGACGTGTTTCAAGAGCAGACGCACGCAATTGGTGTGCTTGTGGTTTACCGCTTCATACAACGCGCTGTTGCGGTGCCATTGAGAGGGTTTGGCCGCCAACAAGCGTTCCACTTTCGCCGTGTGGCCTTGCCGCGCGGCGTGAATAAGAGTGTGTTGGGGGTTGGGCTTTTTCATAGTTTCAGAGCGATTTTCCAATCAAAACAACGCAGTAATCTGTTTAAGATGGACGGGTGGTCTTAAAATCTCATAAAGAAGACCCAAAATGATATTTTTATTATAAAGAAAGTGTATTTAATCACAAGATGTGTGGCGCTGCACAGTGTCCAGACGTTGGTATTGGTTTATGGACACTTAAACGTCAACCGTATGTGATACACTATTGATCTCTCCCGAAAATTTTGTTTATGATCGTCTTAACCTCCCAACAACACCAAGAAATTGCCGCTGTCCCCGAATTGGCAGCTCTGGCGCCCAATGGCGTCCTGGCCGGTCAACACGTGTACGAGTTTTTGTGTTTGAGCGCCCAGCACAACCGCGCGGAGAGCTTCCTGGGGGTGTTCCCCCAAGCCCACTTTAACACCGGCGTCGTCACGCTGTTGGCGCGCTACAACGCCGTGGAGATTGCCAAACAATGGGGTGGTTCCTGCACCGAGCGCGATTGGAAAAACGCCATGCGCCGCGCCGCCAAATCCGGCCACGTGGAATTCGCCGATTATGTTCTCAGCCAATGCGACACGACAGACATTCGCAAAGCAGCGCTCAGCGGCGCGTGCATAGGCAACCAAGCGGTTTTTTTGGAGCATCTGCTTTCCTCCGCCACCGATCCCGGATTTTGCAACCATTTGCCCACCGTGGCCGCCCAACACAACGCAACAGACTGTATGCGGGTGCTGTTGCCCCGCATGACCCACAGGGTTTGGTGCAGCGCGTTGTCCGTGGCGGTGTTCCAAGAAGACCCCACTTTGGCCCACATGATGTTGGAAAGTGTTCCCAGTGGGGGCGAAGTCGATCCCCAATGGGCCAGCAAAATTGCGCTGCGGGCGTTGCTGGGGAAATACAAAGACCCCGAACCCCTGTTGCGTTTTCTGTTCCAACACATCACCCCCGATGACATTTTGGTCCATCAGGGCTATCTCCCTCCCTCCGTTCACGAAACAGTGCGCAGGGTTCACCAGCACATTGTGTTGACCGCCGCCACCCACACAACAGCCCCTTCCCCCAAGCCCAAAAAAATCTAGCTTCGCCCCGCAACTCCATTATGGTACACTGACCACACACTTTCAAAAGATCTTCTATGATTCCGTTGTCCGCCCACCACTTAAACGAAATTGCGCCTTTTCCCCCGTTGAGGGAATATGTCAGTGAAAAAGGCTGCGTACCGAGTTGGAACACCGCCGAATTTGCCGCTTTGTGCGCGCGCCACGGCTGCGTGGAGACGTTCACGTATATATTACCGCACACCCGCTACGCCACCGGGGCCTTGGGTTTTTTGGCGCGCATCAACGCGTGGAACATGGTGGAGAAAATGGGGGTTTCCGACTTTCCCCTGGACCATTGGAAGACCGCCGCGCATTACGCGGGGCAATCCGGCCATGAAGAGTTTGTGGACAACATTTTGGCCCACCGACCGGCCTTGGAGCATCTGAGCTTGATTCAAGCGGCGCTGACCGGGGCGTGCCACAAAGACCGTTCGGCCCTTGTAACGCGCTGGACGCCCCATATCGATCGGCAAGATATTCTCAACCACCTGGGAACGATTGCCGCCCAACACGGTGCGGTGAACTGTATGGAAATCTTGCGGGAGCGTTTGTCCCCCAGTGGGTGGTTGGGGGCGCTGTCCGCTTGTGTGGATTTGAACAGCAATCAACCGATTGTGGCCGATTTGCTAATCCAACATGTCCCTCCGAGTGTTGCCGTTTCCAAACAATGGTGCGTCAAAACCGTGCGCCGTTTGGGGTTGGCCCCTTCCAACGACAACACCGCGGTGTGGCGTTTCGTGTTGCGCCACCTTTCCCCCAGCGAGGTGTTTGCCATTCTTCCCAAGCAATCCGCCGAACAACGACAAAAGATCCTCAACGCCCACCAGCACGCCTTGTTGACCAGCGAAATTGCGCGCACCGCCGATCACCTTTCTCCAATGAAACGCAAAATATGAGAGGTCAGATTCTGCGTTTATGGGGGGCCGCGCCCAATGGGGAGGTTGCGTGGGTTAACACCCGCTTCTGCTGTTCCGCTTCCAATCGGTTCCAGCGTTCGAGGCACGCGTCTTTGTCAAACAAAGTTTCGCGGGCCAAGCGTTGCGCAACGTCTTTGTGATTGCTCAACGGGTACAAAAGTTCGGCGCACTCTTCGTTTCCGTAATAAACAGAGAAAAACAATGCTTTGCTTTTATCGGCTTGGGCGTCGGACACCGGTAACAAAACGCGCAGGCAATCCAAGTGCCCTTCTTGCGCGGCCGCAATAAGCGCGGCGCTGTCGTTTGCGCGCGGATTGGACAAAGGAATAAGGCGTGTGACCACCTCCAAATGTCCATTTTTAGCTGCCCAGTAAAGAGCGCCGTCAAAATATTCAGACCGCATAAAAGGAATCAGAGCTTCCAAACAGGCCTTCTCTCCGCGCATAGCAGCTTTAAAAAACGTCTTGCCGTCATCAGCGTTGGGATCAGACGCCGGCAACAGAACCCGCACACACTCCAAACGCCCAGCGGCAGCGGCGTTGCCCAACGCCCGACTGCCGTTGGCTTTGGGGTTGATCACCGTCATTAAAAGTTTGACGCATTCCACTTGCCCATACAAGGCCGCCATTTCCAACGCCGAATCAATTCGCGGGGTGAGATCGCAATGCGGCAGCAAAATTCGCAGGCATTCCACATGCCCTTCTTCCGCCGCCGCGCGCAACGCCAGTTCCTCGCTGTACAATGGCTTGACGTGCGCCAGCAAGTGCTGAAGTTCTTCAATGTTTCCCCCTCGAGCGGCGGCCACCAGATCTTCGTTGCCATCAAAATTCCTGACCTGTTCCATCACATCTTCCGTTGGATCTTGGTGCTTCCCAAACGCCCCACCACCTTGTTCAAGCGCTGGCGCTGACGTTCGCGTTCCAATTGGTCCCAAAGCGGCATCCATTCGTTGTGCGTGCGAGAGTGGTCTCGCGTCAAAATTTTCAAGACCTGTGAACGGGAACACAAAGGATGCAGAAGGCGCGCGCACGCGGTGTGTTGATTGACCACCGCCGCGACCAACGCCCTGTTTTTGTGGGTGGGTTCACAATCACTGCGCGGCAGCAACAATTGCAAGACACTCTCGTCTCCTTTGTCCGCCGCCCAATACACCGCCTCGTTAATTTGGGATGTGTTTTGGCACAAATCCAAAAGCGCTTCCACACATTCTTGGTTCTCCCCGCGAACCGCCGCGGGCAACGCCACCCCCTGACGCGCCCCTTCCAACGCAAAGGGAATAATAAGCTTCACGCATTCCACATTGCCGTTTTGGGCGGCTTCCGTCAACGCGGAAAAATTGTGGGCGGCGGGGTCGGACAGCGGCAATAAAAATTCCACACAATCGATGTGCCCTTCTTCCGCCGCCATTCGCAAGGCCCCACTGCCATTGCTTTTGGGGTCGCAAAACGCCCGCAGACGGATCAGGCATTCCAAGTGGCCTTCGCTCCCCGCCCAAAAAAAGGCGGTGTTGTAATGTTTTGGATCGGTTAACGGCAGCAGCATATCCAGCAAACGCAAATTTCCCTGTTGCGCAGCTTTGATCAGCGGGAAACCTTCGCTGTCGTTGGGGTCCGAGACCGGGAGCAATTCCGCCACACACTCTATATTTTGACTGAGCACAGCGTTGTCCAAGGCCTTGCCGCTGTTCGCTCTGGGGTCGCACACGGGAATAAGCAGTTTGACGCACTCCGTGTGCCCTCCGCGCGCGGCCAATTGGAGGGCCTGGCTCATATGGGCGGAAGGATCGGACACAGGGATGAGCAAACGAACACATTCTGCGTATCCTTCTTCCGCGGCAATTCGCAACGCCAAAGACGATTTGTCTTGGGGGTTGGAAAACGGCAAAAGACGGGAAATTCCCTGATGGTCGCCGCGTCGAGCAGCGGCGCAAAGTTCGTGGTGGTAGTCTTCGGCGTTCATACCCTATCATACCACAGAATCAATTGCAGAGTATCCAAAGGATTGTCCCCCTTATGGTCGGGGCAAAAGAGAAACCAATTGGGTTGAACAACATCTGTTTGAACAACCGCCCTCTTGGAGCAAAGAGGGCGATCAATCACACTTTTAAAGAAGCAGCTTGAGGGGCTCCTGAGAGCCGCGCAATTTGTTTTCATACGCCGGCAATTGTTGCGCCAACCACTGTTCCAAAAGCGGAGATTGCGTTAAATGGGAAGTCCGGTTGGGGCTTGTGTTGTCCGAGTTGAGGGAAGTTGGCTGGTTGCGTTCTGCTCGATAAAAAGCCATAACCATCTCCCCCAGCGGATGATCCAAATACGACGCGGGAAGAGTGTTGTTTTTGAGGGCTTCTGGCACAAAGGTTAAAAACAGTCGGCTTTGGGCCATAATGGCCGATTGGGTTTGCGGATAGGGAGAGGCTCCATTGTCCAACAGCCATTTGACGCAGTTCAGGCTGTTTTTGGTTAAAGCCACATCCAACAGACTTTCTTTAAAGTCAAATCCCTGCGGTTCGGGCGTGTTTTTTAAAAGGGAATTGTACCGTTTTTCCAACCGGTATTGGAACTTCAACTGGTCATGGGTTTTTTGCGACATCTTCACCGCGCGTTTGTGGTTTGGAGAAATAGACAATTGGGCCAAAGCCGCCGCGTTGTCCGCTTCCACAGCGTTAAAAGCCGTTTTTTCGTGACGCCAATCCAACAGTTGAGAAATAAAGCCCATTGCAATCTCCAAAACACCCATTTGTGTTCTCATTGTAAAACAGAATACACACTTGTAAACCTACAGGAGATTTTTCTTGTCTCCCCAAAACCAATCCCCTTGGTTGCTCCACAAAAGATGTTACAATTTTAAACGCGAGACGGAAGAGGCTTGCGCAAACTCTTTCACCCGATCAATGATCATTCGGGTGCTTTGAGCCAATGGCAACTGTTCAACCTCTTGCCACGTAAATTCCACCACCCGCTCTTCGGTGAGGGTTTTTGCTTGCGACAAATCCATCCGCGCCACAAACATATAAATCAATGCTGAGTTTTTGGGCGCTCCAGGGGTTTCACTCTGCCCCACCACATCCAAATACGTCCAATCCGTCACGTCCAAATCGGCCTCTTCTTTGGCCTCGCGGATCATCGCCTCCAATGGAGTTTCCCCTTGTTCAATATGACCACCCACCCCAATCCATTGCCCCACCAAAAACGCCGGGCGGGCTTTTTCCAGTAACAAAACCCGTTGCCCATCTGCAGACACCGCAAATCCCATGCTGTAGGTTACGGGATGATCCAGATCGCTCATTGTGTGTCCTTTGGTTGTGTAAAGGGATGTTGCTAATAGAACATATGTCTTAAGGCTATCAGATTTCTTGGTTGCTTCCAACAGTTGCCTTATATTCTGGTATACTGATAAAAAATTATTGAGTTTGTTATGCCCACAGCCGCCAGTCTGTTGAACGATTTTTTCGCCGCCGCCGAAACGGGCAAAACCACCCAAGCGTTGGTCGCGCTGCGGGTGTTGGTGCGCAACCATTTGGATCCGTATTTTATCAAAGACGAATTTACGGATGTGATGGTTAAAATGGTTTCCCGAGAATGGACAGCCCCCAACAAAGAATGCGTGGGGCGTGTGTTTGAAGAGTTTGGCCACTTGGTGTTGCCCGACCGTTTTGTTGAACACTTGTACAACCAGTTCAAAATCTCTTCGGTGGAAAACTTTTGGATCTATGAAACGTTCAGCGAAAAAGGTTTTCCTTACGCCGCCACAAAGCCGTTTGTGTTCATGGCAGCTTTGCAGACAGGGGCCTGGGAAAACATTGAAAAGTCCCTTTCCCATTTCTTTTGCCCCTTGGATCCCAAAATGTTTGTGTTTGCGTTGCGCAACCCCAATCCAAATGTGGCCCATAATATTTACGCGTTGTGTGAGCTCAACGACATTGAACACTATTTGAATTGCTCCGATGCTCTTTTCCCGTCTATCAACGCAGACGATGTGGAAAACGTGCGGGTGTTTTTGTCTTACAAACAAAGGACATTGTTACAAAACCATATTGATGGCGCAAATTCTTTGGACGTGTCCTTGCGTCCGCGCAAAATGTAAGAAATGCGCATCATGGGGTTTTCTCTCTGGAAAGACAAACAAGTTGTGATAAAATCAGGAAAATAGGAAAAAACAATGACGTATCCCACCTATGCAAAAAGCAATGAACTGGTGCAAATGCAAATATTGGCCCAGGCCATTAAAGCCCACGATTTGGATGTTTTTTTAAACCTGATGGTTGTGTCCGCCCCTTCAGTGGTTCGCTCGATGGCCAATGTGGCTGTGGAACACAACCGATTGGAAATACTTGCTCATATTGTGGCCGCGCACCCCCACTTTTTGTTCGACAACGCTTTAGAAAACGCGGCGCGCCGGGGGAATGTGGCCGCAGTGCGTGCGCTTATTCCGGTGTCCAACCCCAAAGCGTTTCACAGTATAGCCCTCACCTGCGCGGCCCAAAACGGCCATAAAGATTGCGTGCTGGAGTTGCTGCCGCACTGCAATCCCAAAGCCGCCCGCAGCTCCGCGCTTACGCAAGCGGCCAGCAACGGGCATTTGGAAATTGTGAAACTGTTGGCGCCGCTGTCGGATTTGTCCGAAAACCTCAATCAAGCTTTAAAAAGCGCGCTGGTCGCCCATCATAAGGACTGTTTGGAGTTTTTGTTGGGGGTGTGCGATCTCTCCCGCCGCGATAAAACAGTTCTGTTCACCGCCGTGCGCACGCGCAACCCCGAGATTGTCCGCCACATCACCCAGTTTTACAGCCCCAATATGGATCATGATTTTGCGTTGAGTTTGGCCGTGAGTTTGCAAGACGTGGAGATGGTGAAAGTTTTGCTGCCGTTGTGCAACCCCAAAAACGCCAACAGCCGCCCCTTGCAACTGGCGTGCATTAAAAACAACAGAGAACTGTTTGATTTGTTGCACCCCTTGTGCGAACCCAAAGTGGCGGTGAGCACCATGTGGGGGCGCGACAAAATTCTTCATGAGCAAAAATTTCACGAGTGGAACGACCAAAAGTTCGCGGAGTTTTTAATGGAAGAAACCCAAATGCACCATACAAGCACACCCAAAAAGAAAATGTGACTTTACAGCTTGCGGGGAAGTGTGGGTTTGGAGTGTGCCGCGTTGGGGGTATTTTCAAGGGATTTCCCAATCCGTTCAGCCTGTTGAGCGGCTTGCTCGTGTTCCACGCGTTGCGCAAACGGTTGCCACAAAACTGGGTTGTAAAGTGTTCGCATTTCCGCCACCGCCGCCACCGGGTCGCTGTGCGGATACAGCACTTCCACACAGTCTGCGCGTTTTTCCAACACTGCTACTTGCAAAGCGTAACTGTTAAGAGCAAGAGGGTCCGAACACGGTATCAACAATTTCACAATCTCCAAATGACCCATTTCCGCGGCCATCCACAAAGAAGAGCTTTTGTTAGCTTTGGGGTTGGACACCGGGATCAACAAACGAACCGCTTCAACATTGCCGCAAGACGCAGCCATTTGTAAGGCCGCGCTTTGATTGAAAAACGGGTCACTCAAAGGAATCAAATTCTTCAACTGCGTGGTGTCGGCGTTTTCCGCCGCCGCAATAAGCTTCAAACTGTTGTTTCGGATCTCTTCTTCGCTCAACATGCTCATATCCTAAATTTTCCGGGGTTTAATATAACCTTCAACCGCACTGTTCGCAAGTTGAACGACCAGATGCTCTTTTTCCCGCAGAGCGGCCCAATGCGCATAATGTTCGGTAAAACACCCATACGCCGCGCGGCCCACTTTATCGAAAGGAATGAGGCGTGGTGCCTCCCCCTCCCAAAATCTGTGTGCGTGCAAAAAAAGAGCGGGTTGGTCGGTGTACAACAATTGAAGGTGATCCCACACCGCGAAACCCACCTCTGGACAATCTCGGGTCAGAATTCCTCCGGTTAAGTGGGGGAAATGGGACAAAAAATGATGACAACCCAAAAAATACCCCACCGACAGCGTTTGAACACAGATTAAAGAGTTGGTTGCCCTCTTTGGAAATAAAGAGGAGTAAGGTTTTCGCGAAGAGATAAGATAGCGCCCTTTCATTGCCTTGCCCCCGTTAAATTTTCCGAATCAAAGAGGAAGAGGCGGTGGAAGACACATGGGCGGCAATGGTGGCGCGCTGCCGCGCAGCAAGCCATTGTTCGTAAAAACCCTCCAGTGTCTCATCGCTCATCCATCTAAACCCTTGCAAAGCCTGTTTCATCTGCTCCGCGGACAGGGTGTGCCGCGCCAAAACTATTTGCCGGGGGTTTTTGTAACGGAGTTGGGCAATTGACTGCGCCCGTTGTTCTTGTTGGGTGCGTTCGTCTTCGTACTGTTGTTGAGCAAAAGTCATCGCCGCGCAGACAACCTCTTCCTGTTGCATTTCCCACAACCCCCCTTCAATCAAAGGGCTGTAAAACACCGCGCAGGCCGAGGAGTTGATGTCCCCAATGGGCACATAATCCAACAACGGCAATTCCCCCACCTCTTTTTTGCGCTGCGCGACATACTCAGGGGGAAAACGCACCACCGCGTTCAACGCGCGCAAGTGCGCGTCCATCTGATCGTCGTACATGGAGGAAATGACACAGGGGAGGGCTATTTGAAGAATCGACATACGGGAGCCTTGAAACCATGGAAGACAAACACGCTGTCTACAGTGTACCACACGGAGCCTCTCTTGTGGGAGGGGGCGGATATGGTAAACTGAAAAAAGACAATCAGAGGAAACGCATGTGACCGACACCACCGCAAAACTGTCTCAAACCATCGAACGCTCGTTGCAC
>OBJT01000218.1_pt1 | contig 15136 bp, 15 predicted proteins | sample 1519861 | NCBI WGS metagenome assembly OBJT01 (sample SAMN02401118, study PRJEB22541) | soil metagenome, isolate JX
TAACGACTCATTTGCCGTTACGTGATGTGCCAGATGCAATTACCCAAGAGCGTTTGTATCAAGTGATTGACATCTTAATTCAGGACTTAAATCAAAAGTTCAAAATCGCGTATCCCAAAATTTTAGTCTGCGGTTTAAATCCACATGCAGGTGAGGATGGTTATCTTGGACGAGAAGAAATTGAGGTGATCAATCCTGTGTTGGAAGCGTATCGCGCGCAGGGTGTGAAGATGAGTCTAAGTTTGCCCGCAGACACCTTGTTTACACCCGAAAACTTGAAAGATGCAGATGCAGTTTTAGCGATGTATCACGATCAGGGCTTACCTGTGCTAAAATCTCAAGGCTTTGGTGAAGCTGTAAACATTACATTAGGCTTGCCATTTATTCGAACCTCTGTCGATCATGGTACAGCACTTTCTCTTGCAGGCACTGGACAGGCTAAAGCTTCAAGCTTACATGTTGCAGTAGATTTAGCACTAGATTTGGCTCGTTAGTGACTCACGAGTAAATTATTCACGTTGGAATTATTATGTATCAAATTAATGCCCTAAACCCTAAAGATGAAGGGCATCAGGCTCGAAAACGTTTTGGTCAGAACTTTTTACATGATCAGCGTGTGATTGCCAAAATTGTACGCTCAGTGAATCCGCGTGCGGGCGAAAATATTGTGGAAATTGGTCCAGGATTGGCCGCATTGACATCTCCGCTGATTGGTGAGTGCGATGCTCTGACTGTGGTTGAGCTGGATCGGGATTTGGCGGCAGGTTTGCCTGGGCGGGTACCGCATCCTGAACGGTTGACGATTATTGAAGCTGATGCTTTAAAGTATGATTTCACTCAACTGTTTCAAGATGGTCGCCCATTGAGAGTCGTGGGTAACTTACCATACAACATTTCAACGCCATTATTATTCCATCTCTTAGAGTTTGGTGACAAAGTCAAAGACATGCATTTCATGTTGCAAAAAGAAGTGGTTGATCGCATTACGGCAGTGCCTAATACCAAAGAGTATGGTCGTTTATCGGTAATGATTCAGTATTATTGTAAACCAACATTTTTATTTGAAGTGCCACCGGGATCATTTAATCCGCCGCCAAAAGTGACGTCAGCAGTTTTCCGTTTAGAGCCGTATGAAACTAAGCCAATTGTAGCGAAAGATGAGAAAGCGTTGGCTCGTCTTGTGAGCCATGTGTTTACACAACGTCGAAAAACTTTGCGTAACAGTTTAAAAGGCATGCTGGCTGATGATGGTTTTGAAAAAGCAGGTGTTGATCCGATGGCGCGTCCAGAAACTTTAAGCTTGGCTGACTTTGTTGCCCTGTCTGACCAGATGGTGTCTTAATGTCAAAACGCTATAACTATGTGATTGGTGATGTGCAGGGGTGTTTTGCTGCACTCAAAGCCTTACTCAAAGAAATTTGTTTTGATCCTGACCAAGATTTTATCTGGTTTACGGGAGACTTGGTTGCACGTGGTGAAGATTCGGTTGGTGCTCTACGCTTTATAAAAAAACTGGCGGATCGTGGGGCTGCTGCAACGATTTTAGGAAATCACGATCTATCATTAATTGCTTCTGCACGTGGTTTCAAAAAAATCAAAGCCAAAGATCGAGTTCAGGATGTGATTGATGCGATTGATGGAGATGAACTAATCGATTGGTTGCGTAAACAACCGTTATGTTTATTTCCAAATGCTGAAACGATGTTGACGCACGCGGGAGTACCTTGTATTTGGTCAGCAGAAAAAACCGCTGAACTTGCACAAGAGGTACAAGATGCGGTTGGTCATGAAGATTTGATGGTCTTAGATGCATTCTTAGCTGAAATGTTTGGTGCTCAACCTGATCTTTGGTCTGATGATTTGACGGGTATGGCTCGTTTGCGTTGCATTACCAACTATCTAACTCGTATGCGTTTAACGACCGCAGAAGGTCAGTTAGAGTTTGAGTTTAAAGAGGGCTTGGATGCACCAATGCCTGAAGGTTACAAGCCGTGGTTTGACTATGAAAGTCAAGCTGCTAAGACACATCACCTCGTCTTTGGTCATTGGGCTGCTTTGCATGCAAAACGCATCAGTGATGATATTCAAAGTGTTGATGGTGGGTGTGTTTGGGGGCATCAGTTGGTGGCTTACCGTTTAGAGGATCAACAGTTATTCGCTGTTGAAAATCCATGGATTGAGTCGTGAGCATCTGATGCTTAGGTTCAATTGAAATATCGATAGAATCTGATCTGGTTGGGATGATCAAATTGTGCTTTGCCTGAATGGGGTGAGGCATTTTTTATTTTAGGGTTGTCAAAAAACTGTCATCTATTGATCATTAAAGTGTCAAAAAATATTTTTATGCTTAAAGCATGAAAATAACGACACAAATGGATGGCGATATGCAAAGTACATACGCGACATCTCTATTAAAGCAAGAACAGTTTCCTGAAAGTTTGAAATTTTACTTTAAAAGGAAACATTTCAAAGATCAACAAGATCAATTGTCTGAACTTCAAGACCTTGTTCGCCCTCGTTTGAGAATTGCAATTGTGACTGAAACATGGCCACCAGAAATTAATGGTGTTGCGATGTCGATGATGCAATTATGTCAGGGCTTACAGCGTCTCGGTCATAAGATTTTACTGGTTCGCCCTGTACAGAAAAATGTCTGTACTGAGTTTCATCCAGATCAGGAATGCTTGGTGTTTTCACAACCTGTGCCGAAGTATCCAAGTGTTCAATTTGGTTGGCCTCAATATCTCAAAGTGTCCAAAGCATTTGAAAAGTTTGCGCCAGATGTGGTGCATATCGTGACGGAAGGGCCTTTGGGTTTAACTGCATTACAAGCCGCAAAATCTAAAAAAATTGCTGTATCAAGTGGTTTTCACTCCGCTTTTCATGATTTTAGTCGATTTTTTGATTTGGCATTTTTAGTCAAACCTATTCAACATTATCTCACTTGGTTTCATAACAGTACCGATGTGACGTGTGTACCTAGCCAATATACAGAGCAAGCTCTGCGTGGTTTTGGTGTGACTTGTCCGTTAGTTGTTGTTGGACGTGGAGTGGATACAGCAAAGTTTTCACCCAAACATCGTTCGCAACAGTTGCGCCAGCGATGGGGTGTAAATGCTGATACGCGAGTCTTGTTATATGTCGGGCGTCTCTCACCTGAAAAAGAAGTGGATGTTCTAATTAAGAGTTTCCATGCACTACGGACTCAACAAGGTACTAATTTTAAATTTGTCATTGTTGGTGATGGTCCAGATCGCGCTCGCTTAGGGAAATTAGCTCAGTCCAATGATGTGATCTTTATGGGAAGTCTAAGTGGTCGTGAGTTATCAGAAGCTTATGCCAGTGCCGATGTTTTTACCTTTGCTAGCCAAGCCGATACCTTTGGGAATGTTGTGCTTGAAGCAATTGCGAGTGGACTGCCTGTGGTCGCTTATGACTATGTCGCTGCTCATCAACATATCAAACATGATGTTACAGGATGGTTGAGTCCACTGGGACATACCACTGATTTGATCCAATCGATTTGTCATTTACCTGCGCTCCCACAGCTTAGACAAATGGGGTTGCTTGCCAGTGAAAGCGTGCAAGAAACCAGTTGGCAGTTTCCTGTACAACAATTAGAACAAGCACTTTATCAAGTTGCCAAGGAGTCTCCGATGACTTCTAGCTAACGATTCTCATATAGGAGAAGATTATGAAATTTGAAAATGCAAAAATAAAAATACTTGATCTTGATTTAAAAGGGTGTTTATACCTAAATCATCTCTCACATTCACAGCGTGTTGCCTTGTTTTTTAAAACGATCAGTCGTTTAGGTGATGGGCCATTTTGGTACGTTATGTTGCTATCTGTATGGGCAACACAAGGTCTGGCATACGGCTTACAGATTCTGTATTTAATTCTCGCTGGTTCTGTTGGAACCTTGATTTATAAGTTTTTAAAACATAAAACCACACGACCAAGACCTTATCAGGTTCATCAGGTCATTGTACTCGGTGAGCGACCATTGGACCATTTTAGCTTCCCATCGGGACATACTTTACATGCGGTGATGGTCACGATTGTATTGGGTTATATACAGCCTGTACTGTTGATTTTGATGCTCCCATTTACGATCTTGATTGCCTTGTCGCGGATGGTACTGGGTTTACACTATCCAAGTGATGTGATTGTCGGCGCAATCATTGGTGCCTCAGTTGCAAGTGCGGTCATTTTACTGGCACCGAGCTTGAATATTATTTTGTAGTGAATCTAGGGAATAGGGCTATCGTTCAAATCGAATGATTTGTTAAAGTACGGGATAATCCTATTTTTTTATTCAGGTTGTCATATGGGCTTACGTTGGACAGATACGATCGATATCGCAATTGAATTGGTTGAGGCACATCCTGATGTCGATCCGCAATGGATTCGTTTTACTGATTTACATGCGTGGGTATGTGCATTGCCAGACTTTAATGATGATCCAAACAAATCAACTGAAGGCTTATTAGAAGCGATTCAAATGGCATGGTTGGACGAAGTTCGTTAGAAATTCATCTGAAATCGTGGAACTTTTACAGATTCCAGCTGATTATTGGCGATGACATCGGTATAATGCGGCAAATTTTTTAATGTTTAGACCATAATGGGAGCCAATCATGGCGATTGAACGTACTTTATCTATTGTTAAACCAGATGCAGTTTCTAAAAACCACATCGGCGATATCTTTGCTCGTTTTGAAAAAGCGGGTTTAAAAATCGTTGCAACTAAAATGAAACACCTTTCTCAATCAGATGCTGAAGGTTTCTATGCTGAGCACAAAGAACGTGGTTTCTTTGGTGATTTAGTTGCTTTCATGACTTCTGGTCCAGTTGTTGTTTCAGTTCTTGAAGGTGAAAATGCAGTTCTTGCTCACCGTGAAATCTTAGGTGCGACAAACCCTAAAGAAGCTGCACCTGGTACGATCCGTGCTGATTTTGCTGTAAGCATCGATGAAAATGCTGCTCACGGTTCTGACTCAGTTGCTTCTGCTGAGCGTGAAATCGCTTACTTCTTTGCTGATAACGAGATCTGCCCACGCACTCGTTAATCCAAAGTATTCAAGCCAGATAAGTGGTATACTACTTATCTGGTTTTTTATTTTTTATAAATTGTGTTGTGTAAAGAATACACAGCATATTTAGCGCTGATATTGTTTAGGTAAATGTTCATGAGTTCTGCAGTGGTCGTTTCATCCGAAAATTTAGATGAAAAACAACAGTCTGTTTCTATGCCTGTGGTTCATGCTGCTGACAATAAAGTCAATTTACTGGGCATGTCACGTGCAGAATTAGAAAAGTTCTTCGAAGACTTGGGCGAAAAAAAGTTTCGCGCTGGTCAGGTGATGAAATGGATTCATCAATATTTTGTTACTGATTTTGCTGAGATGACCAATATCTCAGGTAAGTTACGTGAAAAATTAGAAAAAATTTGTGAAATCAAAGCACCTGAAGTGGTACATCGCAATTACTCAAAAGATGGTACCCGTAAGTGGGTGTTCCGTGTTGGCGATGGCGAAGGTTCTTTGGTTGAAACCGTCTTGATTCCTGCCGAAGATAAAACGGGCGCACGTAAAACTTTATGTATCTCGTCACAAGTTGGTTGTGCACTGGATTGTTCGTTCTGTTCAACAGGCAAACAAGGTTTTCAGCGTGATTTGACACCAGCGGAAATTATTGGTCAGCTTTGGATGGCAAACTATTCCTATATGGAAGAGGTGCCTGTTGCTGAGCGCGAACGCACGGTGACCAATGTCGTGATGATGGGGATGGGTGAACCATTACTCAATTATGATGCGGTATTGAGTTCAATGCAGTTGATGTTGGATGACTTTGCTTATGGCATGTCAAAACGTCGTGTAACCTTATCCACCTCTGGTGTAGTGCCAAAGATTGACCAATTGGCGCAAGATATTGATGTGGCATTGGCAATTTCATTACATGCACCGAATGATGAGCTGCGTAATGAGTTGGTACCGATTAATAAAAAATATCCATTACAACAATTGATCGCTGCATGTCAGCGTTATTTAGCAAAAGATGGCAATGAAAGTGCGCGCCGTCATGTCACCATTGAATATGTGATGTTAGATGGGGTCAATGACCAGCCAGAGCATGCGCAACAGCTACTTAAATTGTTAAAAAATTTACCAAGTAAAATCAATCTGATTCCATTTAACCCTTTTCCGCATGCGCCATATGGTCGTTCAAGCAGAAATCGTATTATTGCATTCCAAAAAACTTTGTCTGATGCAGGATTTGTGTGTACGATTCGTCAGACACGTGGTGATGATATTGATGCGGCGTGTGGTCAATTGGTAGGGCAAGTTGCTGACCGGACTCGTCGTGCTGAACAATGGAAAAAGAAAGTGGCGCAGCGACAAGAAATTTTGCGCACACAAGGATAAAACTTGGGGACAATGCGTTGAATACAACTCGACTAAAAACGACCATAGCGATAACAGTTGTACTTATGGCAGGTGGCTTGACAGCTTGCCAATCGACACCATCTACGAAAGATCCAGAGAAAGCTGTTCAGGTTCGCACCCAATTGGCTGCGGAATATATTCGTACGCGTGATTTGGACTCTGCAAAACGTTCACTTGACCAAGCATTGAAACTTAATTCCCGTGATGCAAATGCCAATATGATGATGGGTATTTTGCTGCAACAAGAGGGAAGTAAGCTCAATATGGAAAAAGCAGATGCTTATTTTAAGCGAGCGATTTCATCTGAGCCAGACAATGCTCAAGCGCGTAATAATTACGGTACATACTTATATCAGATGCAGCGTTATAATGAAGCAATTGAGCAGTTCACGCGTGCTGGTGCAACCTTAGGTTATGATCAACGATTTCAATCATTGGAAAACCTAGGGCGAATCTATTTATTATTGGGCGATGTGACGAATGCTGAAAAATCATTCAAACAGGCGCTGCAAGCAAATCGAAATGCAACCATTTCAATGTTAGAGTTGTCGGAAATTTTCTATTTGCAACAAAACAATAGAGATGCATCCCAGTTATATGAACAATATGTTCGTAGCGTGGGACAGCGCAACCAAGGTGCTAGAGCACTTTGGATCGGGATACGCATTGCTCGAGCGAATGCGGATCAGTTAGGAATGCAAGTGTTAGTCAACCAATTACGCGCTTTATTTCCTGATAGTCCAGAATATCAACGTTATTTGCAATTACAGTACAGTACTGAGGCCGTATGGAAATAAATCCAAATTCACATCAGCCAACTGGCTCAACCTCGCCATCGTCAACATTGGGAAATATTCAACGACCTGGTGAGTATTTGCGTCAAATTCGTATTGCACAAAAGAAAGAACTTGAAGAAATTGCAAGTGTATTGAATATGCCGGTCAAAACGTTGACAGCATTAGAGCAGGATGAATATACCGCTTTGCCAGAGGCGACGTTTATCAAGGGCTATTATCGAGCATATGCGAAATGCTTAAATGCTGATGCGAGCGCGATTATTCAACGTTTTGATGAAATATATGCCAATGATACGGGGCTTAAAGCAAGCCATGCCTTGAATAACTCACCAATTAAAACCATGGGTAAATTGGCGGGTTCAAAAAGCGTACGTAATCGTAAATGGTTAAAACGTCTGGTGATTTTGGCTGTTGTTTTATTGCTGGGTTGGTTGGCTGTTATGGCTGTACAAAACTGGTCATCGAGTAGCAGTAAAGATGATGTCGATATTCCTAAGATTACCAATTCAGATATTGAAATTTTACCGATGGCAAACACATCTGTGGCATCGGGAGATCAGTTAGTATTGAACTTTAGCCGTCCGACATCCATTAATATTGTTGATGCAACAGGTAAAGTCCTTGCGACAGGTCGCCAAGCGTCAACATTAAATTTGAGTGGCGAATCACCATTTCAAATTCGCTTAGATGATGCGACTGCCGTAACATTAAGTTTGAATCAAGAACAGATTTCATTGCGTCCTTATACAGTGAATGGTAAAGCTGAATTCCGTTTATCTCGCTAATGCTAAATAGGTAGCTATACGATGATCGTGAACCCAATTAAGCGTCGTCCAACACGAAAAATCCGTGTGGGGTCGGTGTATGTCGGTGGTGATGCTCCCATTAGTGTGCAGAGCATGACCAATACTGAAACCTGTGATGTCGATGCAACGGTTGCACAAATCCAGCGCTGTGCAGATGCAGGTGCGGATATCATGCGTGTTTCTGTGCCATCGATGGAGGCAGCAGAAGCATTTGGTGCTATTCGTAAACGTGTTTCTGTGCCTTTAGTTGCTGATATTCATTTTGATCATCGTATTGCGTTAGCGGTCGCTGATTATGGCGCTGATTGCTTACGTATCAATCCAGGAAACATTGGTTCGGATCAAAAAGTACGTGAGGTGGTTGCAGCGGCAAAGCATCATGGGATTTCGATTCGTATTGGTGTAAATGGCGGCTCTTTGGAAAAAGACCTGCAAATCAAATATGGCGAACCAACTGGGCAGGCGTTGCTTGAGTCTGCGATGCGCCATATTGATATTCTAGATCGCTTAAATTTCCACGAGTTTAAAGTGAGCGTAAAAGCATCAAATGTGTTTTTAACCATGGATGCTTATCGTTTGTTGTCACAACAGATTGATAACCCATTGCATCTCGGTGTAACTGAAGCAGGGATCTACCGTACTGGTACTGTGAAATCAGCGATTGCGCTTGGTGGGCTGTTGATGGAAGGCATTGGTGATACCATGCGTATTTCCTTGGCTGCTGAGCCTGAAGATGAGATTAAAATCGGTTTCGATATTTTAAAATCATTGGGCTTACGTTCGAATGGCATTAACTTTATTGCTTGCCCAAGCTGTTCACGCCAAGAGTTTAATGTGATCCAAGTGATGCAAGCTTTGGAAGAGCGTTTAGAGGATATTCGTACTCCGATGGATGTATCGGTTATCGGATGTAAAGTGAACGGTCCTGGTGAAGCTAAAGAAGCTGATATCGGAATTGTAGGCGCATCACCGCGTTCGCTGGTCTATCGAAATGGTGAAAAAAGTCATTTAATTGACACCAATCAGTTGGTTGATGAAATTGAAACAATGGTTCGTCAACGTGTTCAAGAGCTTGAAGAAGCCAAATCTAAAGAAATTATTCGTAGTTCATCATGAGTTCAATCGTCGCTATCAAAGGTTTTAATGACATCCTTCCAACGCAAACTGCGGCTTGGAGAAGTCTAGAACAACAATTGGCATCTTTAATGGATGCTTATGGTTATCAGCAAATCCGTTTGCCTATCGTTGAGCAAACAGGTTTATTCAAACGTGCTATTGGCGATGCGACTGATATTGTCGAAAAGGAAATGTATACCTTTTTCGATAAGGGAACACCACCAGAGTCATTGACCTTACGTCCAGAAGGGACAGCGGGTTGTGTACGTGCAATGTTAGAACACAACTTACTTCGTGGTGCTGCACCGCGTGTATGGTATGTGGGCCCCATGTTCCGTTATGAAAAACCGCAAAAAGGGCGTTATCGTCAATTTCATCAATTCGGTGTAGAAACTTTTGGTGTTGCAACGCCTGATATTGATGCTGAAATTATTCTCATGACAGCACGTTTGTGGAAACGTATGGGAATGGCGGAAAATGTGCGTTTAGAATTAAACACTTTAGGTGAAACGGATGAGCGCGCTGAGTATCGTGCTGCATTGGTTGAGTTTCTGAATCAACATAAAGATCAGTTAGATGAAGACTCACAACGTCGATTGACCACCAATCCTTTGCGCATTTTGGATTCTAAAATCGAATCAACACAAAAGATTTTAGAAAATGCACCTAAATTGCATGATTTCTTAAAAGAAGATTCGCTCAATCATTTCCAACAACTACAGCAATATTTAACTGATGCTGGCGTTGAGTTTGTGATTAACCAAAAGTTAGTACGTGGTTTAGATTACTACAACAAAACGGTATTTGAGTGGACGACCACCATGTTGGGCTCTCAAGGAACAGTATGTGCAGGCGGTCGTTATGATGGTTTGGTTGGTCAGTTAAAAGGTAAGCCAGATCAATCCGTACCTGCGGTTGGTTTCGCGATGGGGATGGAGCGTTTGCTGTTATTACTTGAGCAAGTAGCGCAGAACAAAGATACGCGTGATTGTGAAGTGTTTCTATTGGCAGAGCCAGCATATCAAGCTAAAGCATTGGTATTGGCTGAGCAAATCCGTGACCAGTTAGAAGCTGCGAATAGCACGATTCGCCTCAAAACTGGTTCTCAAGGTAGCATGAAAAGCCAAATGAAGAAGGCGGATCAATCGGGTGCTGTTTATGCTGTGATTTTGGGTGAGCGAGAGTGGGATTCACAGCAGCTTCTGGTGAAAGAACTTGCAACGGCTGAACAGTCTCAGGTTTCTTTGGCTGAGTTGGCGCCATTTTTTATCGAAAAATTTAAACAATAAAACATTTAGGAAAAGGACAATCACATGAGTTTAAGTGATGATGAACAACTCGACAGTTTGAAGTCGTTTGCTAAAAAATATGGTTCTGCAATTATTAGCGGGATTCTCATTGCCTTGATTGCCTTTTTCGGATGGGAATATTGGCAGAAGAAAACTCAAGCTGAAGCTCAGAATCAGACGGCTAAAGTGCAAAAGTTGATCGATGAGGCTCAAGCACTTGCTGGTCAACCTAATGCTTTTGAGACGATTTCTGAGGCGGCGGATAAGATTGTCAAAGAAGATGCCAATTCTGTGCATGCGATTCAGGTTCAATTGTTATTGGCAAAACTAGCTTATGACAAAGATGACTATGCAGCAGCTGAAAAGGCGCTGAAGAAAGTTGAAAACTCGACGATCAAAGATACCGGGTTGGTGCAAATTGTTAAATTACGTTTAGCAGATGCGCAACTGGCGCAGAAAAAATATGATGAAGCTTTGAAAACCTTAGATAAAGTGACTGAACCAACGTTCAAAGCGACTGCTGATGAGCTACGTGGCGACATTTATGTTGCAAAGCAAGAGACAGAAGCTGCACGTAAGGCCTATCAAAGTGCATGGGATAATGTGGTCGAGCGTAAGTTAGAGCGTCAGCTTTTACAAATTAAACTCGAAAGTGTTGGCGTTTTAGTGGATGATCCTGAAGTTGAGCGCCCGATCTTAGATACCAATGTGGATGAGTCTTAATGCAGAATAAACTAAAACTACCATTGGCAATCGCCATTGCTTCAGCTTTATTTGTAGGTTGTTCGAGTAATAAGGTAAAGCCTGTAAAGCCGAACCCATTACCGAAAATTACCCAAGAGCAAAGTTTAAACCTTGTGTTCTCGCAAAGTGTTTCATCGACCAGTGCTGCAGATGCTATTCGATTGCAGTTGGACACGGATAATGGTGTGATTTTTGCTCCTGATCCAGATGGTCAGGTGTCTGCTTACCAAGGCAAAGAAAGACTTTGGAAAAGTAAAATTACCAAACAAGAGCTGACCGCTGGTGTTGAAGCTGGTGAAGGTGTTGTGGTTATTGGTAACCGTAAAGGTCAGTTATTTGCACTTGACCAAGCAACAGGTGAGCAGAAATGGACTGCACAATTGTCGGGTGCAATTTTAACACCTTCTTCGATTCAGTCTGGTCGTGTGATTAGTTTGGCAAATGATGGAACTGTATTTGCTCATGATGTTGCTACAGGGCAGCAAGTTTGGGCGTATAAGTTGCCAAATGTACAATTCAGTTTACGTGGTCAAGCCGCACCAGTTCGTTTAGATGATCGTACTGTCCTGATCGCTTCAGCAAATGCATATATTTATGCAATTGATGTGATCAGTGGTATCCCAAGATTTCAACGTCGAGTTGCAATCAGTGAGGGACGCTCTGATATTCAACGTTTGAATGATATTAATGGTGATCCTGTTGTCGCAGGGCAGTACTTGGTGACTACAAGTTTCCAAGGACAAGTTACTGTTACTGATATAGCAACCCAACGCGTGGTTTGGAGTGAAGATGCAAGCAGTACTAACCGCCCTGAAGTTGCTGAAGATAAGGTCTTTGTTTCAACTGTAGATGGCAAGTTAAATGCTTATGATCTCGCGACAGGTGAGCTTGTTTGGCAGAACGAAAGCTTGTTAAATCGTAAGCTTAGTAATCCAGTTATACTTGGACAAAACCTTGTAGTTGGTGATTTGGATGGTGTTTTACATCTGATAGAACCTGCCACAGGACGTTTGGTTGGTCGTGCTAAAACACGTGGAGATGTTCGTAAATTACGTGTGATTAATGATCAGCTTTACGTTTCCACTCAAAAAGGTGCATTAAGCATTTGGCAGAATCGTTAATTTTATCCAAGCTTGTGGTAAAATTAGAAAATAGGGCATGGCAAAATACCATGCCCTGCATTTTTTATAGAATTTAAATTTCAACATAAATTTTTCAATCCGAATATGATACTCGTTAGGGGCATCCGCAACCTGAGCGAAGATACACAAAGCACTGCTTTGTCTGGGTGTAAGACGAGTAGCTCTGCTGCGAATATTGTATGCGAATTGAGTCTTGTAGTATGGATAACTGTCTTTGCCTTTACGAAGCTTTAAGTGCTTGTTTGGGTAAAAAGAAAGTCAGTCTAACTGAAAGCTTATCCAAGTATTGGGTGATAAATCAGCAAGACACCATTATGATGATTTTAAAAATCTAACTCAGATTAAGGTAATTTATGAAACCCGTTATTGCGCTCATTGGTCGTCCAAACGTCGGAAAATCAACGCTATTTAACCAAATCACTAAAAGTCGTGATGCTTTGGTTGCTGACTTCGCTGGTTTAACTCGTGACCGCAAATACGGAGATGCGGTATATCAAAATAAATCATTTATCGTCGTCGATACCGGTGGTATCGGTGAAAATGAAGGTGGTATTGACTCTTACATGGCGGAGCAGTCAAAAACCGCGATACATGAAGCGGATATCATCGTTTTCGTGGTAGATGCGCGTGCTGGCCTATTGGCATCAGATGAACAAATTGCACGAGAACTACGCACATTAGGTAAGAAAGTTTATTTAGTTGCTAACAAAGTGGATGGCGTCCATGCTGAAGCTGCTTTAGTCGAGTTTTATAAGCTCGGTATGGGTGAGCCATTGCAAGTAGCTGCAAGTCATGGTCGTGGCGTACAGCAAATGTTAGAAGATGTACTTGCAGAAGTACCTGAAGATGAAAATCCTGAAGAGCATAATAAAAACACGGGTTTGCGTTTAGCGATTATTGGTCGTCCAAACGTGGGTAAGTCAACACTCGTTAACCGTTTATTGGGTGAAGAACGTGTGGTGGCTTTCGACCAACCAGGGACAACCCGAGACTCGATTTATATCCCATTTGAACGTGATGGCCGCCAATATACTTTGATTGATACGGCAGGCGTACGTCGTAAAGGTAAAGTGGATGAAATGATTGAGAAATTCTCAATTGTTAAAACACTACAAGCGATGAAAGATGCAAATGTGGTCGTAATCGTTGTAGATGCTCGTGAAGGTATTGTTGAGCAAGATCTACATTTGATCGGTTATGCACTTGAAGCAGGTCGTGCGATGGTGATTGCGATCAACAAGTGGGATAACATGACCGAGTATGATCGTAAGCAATGTAAACTAGATGTTGAGCGTCGCTTTGATTTTATTCCATGGGCGAAAATTCATTTAATTTCGGCATTACATGGCACTGGGGTGGGTGAGTTATATCCATCCATCCACCGCGCTTATGAATCATCGAATTTGAAAGTTTCACCAGCAAAACTCACTCAAATTCTAAATGATGCAACAGAAGCACATCAGCCGCCAATGATTAGTGGTCGACGTATTAAAATGCGTTATGCGCATATGGGGGGGCAAAACCCGCCGACGATCGTTATTCATGGTAATAAGGTCGATAAGACACCAGCAGACTATCGCCGTTATCTCGAAAATGTATTCCGTAAAGTCTATAAGCTTGAAGGAACACCCGTTAAGATTGATTTTAAAACGTCTGAAAATCCATTTGAAGGTCGTAAATCTCAGGTGGATGAGCGCGTTGCAGCACGTAAACGCCGTTATGTTCAGAAATTCAAAAAGGCTGAAAAGAAATTTAAGCGTTAATATAAATAGATCTAGATTAGCCCAAAGTTCGCTTTGGGCTTTTTTATAAGGAGGGACCAATGACCATACGTAAAATCGAAATACATCTACAGGCATTGGCGCAACTGCTGAAAAAAAATAAAACAGATTTTGCTGATTTAAGCAGCTTTAATTTTTATAAACAACAGCAAATAAGAGCTTACCGTGACCAGCTTTTGGCTGAGCACTTGCAGAGTGGTATTGAAGCGCTCAGCTTTGCTAAACATGAACATGGTAAGCCTTTTTTAAGCTCTCACGCTTTACATTTCAACCACTCACATAGTCGACATTATTATGCTTTGGCAGTGAGTAAACGTGTGCAAGATATAGGCGTTGATGTAGAGGAGTTAGATCGAAAAGTTCGATTTGATGCTTTCGCACAACATGCTTTTCATCCTGATGAATATCAAATCTGGCAACAAGAGCAGAACAAAGAATATTGGTTTAAGGTGTGGACGACGAAGGAAGCAATATTAAAAGCTTCGGGCTTGGGGATTCGTTTAAATTTAAATAGTTTAAATACACAGGTTCATCCTGAACAGACTGGGGGAGTGTGTACGCACCCCCTGATCGGAACATTTGCCTATCAAAATTTTATCTTAAATCGTATTGTGATAACTGTGGCATGGCGAAGTGAGCAGTCATGCCGTGGGTTCCAGTTTCCACAGCTTCAAATCATTCAGCACTGATGTGAATAAAAAAATGCCAGTGGTTACACTGGCATTTGGTTTAAATCTAGAGAAGCCGAGATTTAAGGAATCTGATCATCTTCAAATTCAGGTTTGACTTGCACGATAAAGTCTTGACGGCTAAGACCACGCCATAAGGCATAGGCTGTACCAATGTAAATCGATGAATAGGTACCAACAAAGACCCCAACAATCATTGCTGCAGAGAACCAATGTAAGCCATCACCGCCCAAGATAAACATCGCAACGACAACCAATAATAAAGTTGCAGACGTATGAATGGTACGACGAAGCGTTTCAGTCAAGGCAATATCAATAATTTC
>OBJT01000219.1_pt1 | contig 15102 bp, 34 predicted proteins | sample 1519861 | NCBI WGS metagenome assembly OBJT01 (sample SAMN02401118, study PRJEB22541) | soil metagenome, isolate JX
AATTTAGTACTTGACATAATGAACGGATCGTATCAAAATAAGACTCGTGATGAAATCAGTTCGAGTGGTTATGTGATTGATAGCCTAGAAGCCGCTCTATGGGCGTTCTGGAACACTGATAACTTCCGTGACGCAATCCTATTAGCTGCTAACTTGGGTGACGATGCAGATACCGTAGCGGCGATTACTGGACAGATTGCAGGTGCATTCTATGGCCTAGATGGTATTCCTGATGATTGGGTACAGAAGATTGCGAAGAAAGATAGTATTCTAAAACTAGCAGAGGACTTGTATAATGCAGGTTGATAAGATTGTCAACGAAAAACTTTCGGTTGGTGATGTAGTTCAAATCGAACATACTTCAGTTGATGAACGTAAAAAGATACAAGCAACTGTAGCGTGTTGTAATATCCATCAAGGTAAAGGTATTGCTATATTATGTGATACTGATGGAAAGACCTATTCTTGGAAACCATATCCTTCACCACACGGTGAAGTAACACGTATTGATTGTGCACGTGAAGATGTACTGATCAATCCATATGTTATGGCTTTCAGTAAAAAGGTTCAAAAGTACCGTCCAGTTGACGCATATTCTGGAGAGTACTATTATTCTGAAAAAGTATGTGAAACTCATAACTGGAGTTCTGGTTTACCACCAAATGGTGATCATATATGTTATGATTGTGGATTAGTAGTTGACAAATTTGAATTTGGGGTGTACTATGGGAATTAATATGTCGTACTGTATGTTTGAGAATACAGTAAAAGCATTGGAAGAAGTGCTAGAAAAGATGTGGGAACCTGATTTCGATCCTGATTCACTATCTTCATACGAGCGTCAGGCGTATGACCAACTATATGAAATGGCTTCATCTATTCATGCATCAATCGATGAGATTGAAGAACGTAAGTATGATGAAGAACTAGCTAAACAGGACGAAGAAGATGACGAATAACGTACAAATGCCTTATATCATCACTGAACGTATTGTGATTGACATGGCCTACAATCCAGAGTATGGTGATAACCGTATGTGTACGTGTGGTCACCCATATCACAGACACTTTGATTCATATGAAGATATGGAGCCAACAGGTTGTAAGTACTGTGGCTGTTTTGAATTTGTAGAAAAACTACATAACGACTAAGAGGTATATATGCGTCTATTATTAAAAACGATTATTGCTATTGCTTGTATCAATTTGGTATTAGGCGTATGTAACGTCTTTCTAACGCCACCAGAATACAAATGGTTTGGCAATCTTGCAATCTTCTGTATTCTGTGTGTGCAATTAATTTTGTGCAGTGTTATCCTCCATTCTCCAATAAAGGATTCAAAATGAAATATTATATGGTAAATCTAGTAGATAGTTCCGGTATTGGTCACACCAATTACACCTACTTTCCTCTATCTGATGAAAGTACAATTGAAGATGCTGAAGAATTGTATTATGAAGAATTTCCATATCTACGTTATGATAATCCGGGTGTACTCACAATTAAAGAAATTGATGAAGAAACCTATCGTGCTGGCCTAGCATTTAATCGCTACGTTGAAGTATGTCGTCAAAACGATATCGATAACAAAGTACCGATTGATCGTCAGAGCTATCATCTATGGGAAACGCATAATATGTTCCCTACTCGTAAATGGGCTGAAATGTTTGCACGTAAAAATAAACCAGTACTAATTGGTTATCCTAAAATGCACTCCGTGAATAAGATGGATGATAATGGAAATATCCACTTCGTATATCATTATAGTACTGGTATTGACTTCCGTGATGATTCGCGTTTGCGTAAAGTAATTACATATAAGTGGGACAAATGATTAAAAATAAAGAACCTGTATATACAGATAAGTTCTACTGTAAAGGTTGTAAAAACGCATACGAGATTCGTACCATGGAGTGTCAAGTATGTGGTTATAATTTATCAGAAGTATTCAAAGTTGATGAACGTTATTCTGACTTAACACAATTCCGGGCGTTACGCTCGATGCAACGCTATAATGAAAAAATGGGGAACGTATGACTTTATCCGAAAAAATGAAACAAATTCCTTTCTTCCAGACTCGCACTATCATTGATTCGTCTGACCGTGAAACAATTGGGCTAGTAGGATTCAAAGAAAACGAGGATGACGTGTATAGCTCTATTGTAGCGTCACCTGCAAGTACTAGTGGGATTATTCCAGATATGGTAATGATTAGCTCTAATGGCTGTCTAGTACGTCTGGATGCTGGAGAACAAACCATTCTTATCGCTATGTCCAAAGAAGAAGATAAAGACGGTTTCAGTGAAACTTTCCCTGCTTCCATTGATGATGGTGAATTCTTTCAAAGTACTCTAATTAATGACTATCGTCATATTAGCTTTGAGCACATTGAAGCACTACGTCAAGTCATGGATCTAATCAATGACACACGCAAAGAAAGTATCTAGTGCATTGATAGTCCTCCTGCGTGAGAGCTTCTCTGATCCGATTAATACATTTAATTCATTACTCAAGTACTCAATCATAGAAACTGACTCTTTTGATACACAATTGTACTTTAATTCTTTTTACCTTAGTTTTACTTATTACAGAAGAGAGTTCAGTTCTATGTCATTGTACACGAATCGTTTTGATGTAGAGTGTCCACTAATATGCTTAGAGCGTAATGGTGATATCCTCATTGGGAAAGCATTTGATCGTGTCAACATTTACAATGGTTGTGCTCCTAGTGCTCAGGACATGCAATACATAGGATTAGAGATGGCAACATTTCAGTACTTGGTAGAAGTAAAGGCTATTCTCCAGCCTATGCTGGAAGAAATAGCAAAGAGATATTTGCATTAAACTGGGACAAAACCAAGATAATGTGATATAATATAATTACGGAAGGTTGTCAGAGTGGTTGAATGAATTGTACTACTAATACAACAGCGGGGTTAAACCCGCTCGTGGGTTCGAATCCCACACCTTCCACCAAATAGAGGATTTTAATATGGGTAGCTTTAACGCATCATGTGCGGTAAGTCATTGTGGTATTAATCCTGGCGATCAGGTAAAATTGATTGCTATTGTAAGTAATACCGCCATTTTTGGTGATCCAAGTGAAATGCATAATGGTTTCGCTTGCTATTGTCATGATAACTTCAGTATTATTGGCTATCCAATGGATGCCACATATGAAGATTATGGCAACTTTGAAGTTAAAAAGGATATGTTCTCTGAATATAACCTAAGTATCATCCGTAATAATTACACTAAAAACACGCCACCAGAAGGTGACGATGAAATTAGTTCAGTTGCTGAATCTCGCAACGGGTATAGTCTCGAAGCCGATGATTTAACATGGGACCAAATTAGTGAAATGATTCACTATGGTAATATGTATCTTGATAGTAACGAAGAAAAAACACAACGGCGTTATATGGGATTCTTCCCAGTACACAAATGTGTTTATGATTTGTTACTAAAGAGAACTCCTGAGATGTATTTTGATTCTCATTGTGATAATGTTCCATTTCATAAATTCCTTGAAAGGCATGTAACGAAACATCCAGCTAATGCGGTGGATGAATTTTTTGAAGAATCGCTAACGAAGTACATGAAATTGTTCGGTCCTTTAATCGGACACGAACTAACCGATGGTACAATCATGACTCCAGAGATTGCCCACGCACAAGCAACTGATATGGCAGAACTTGACGCAGAATTTAAATCCTCAAGTTCCTCTTCATACTGTGAGTACTCCTACAATAACACTACAAACATTAAAACGTTTACTAAGTATCGTCGTGATGGAAAGTTACCTTCACTAACCGATGATGAACATGCTCAATTAGTACGTGTTGATGCTGAATGTACGTATTTTATTCGTGGGTTGAATGATCTTCAAATCCAGATTATCCCCCCAATGACTGCGGGTCAAGTGTACGATAAGACTGAACACGCAGCATTTATGTTAGCTACTGCTAAAGCATTACTTTCTTTACAAAATTCGGCAATCGAAGATGAAGATGAAGATGTAGATGAGTATGTATCCCCCTTCCAAGTGGTAGCAAATCCAGAGATTCATATCTCACTAAATATTCTACGTCAAGAGGCAACCAGTGATTGGCGGCCAGAGCGTGGTAAATTAAAACTTGACGCGATTGATAAATTTGTACTACAATACCCGAACGGAGCAACACTAAGTGCCGATGAGGTTATTAGTCAAGGTTATGCTGATATGATAGTTACTTTACCAAGTACTATACTACCACTCGTGTTCAAAAACGATATCAAGGAATAGTATGACAGTACAAGAACTAATTGAGAGGCTGCAACGTTTGCGGCCTGAAACTGAAGTAGTTGTAAGTGTCCATGTACCATATGACTCGATTGGACCTTCACCATGTGCGAGGGTTATACAAGCCGTTAGTGGCTTTGATTGGGACAATGGGACATTACAGCTACATACTGATGGAAATCTCGTAAAGTTCAATGATGAGCAATACGCAGCTTTCCAAGACATGAGAAAAGAAGCACGTAAGACCCGCCACGATGCATGGAACAAACATGGTGGTCGTAACCTTTCATGGGAAGATGCCAAGAAACTCGAAGAAATAATGGACAAAGATGTTCATCCATTGTTCAAGGGTAGTTATAACAAGGAATAAGCAATGGTTAAAGATATCCAACATCTTATCTCTAAGATTGCCAAGACTCTAGATGGGGTTGAAGGATTCAGTACTGAGATGAGTGACAACGGATGCGTAATAAAAGTACTTAACAATAATGTTGCAGAACCAACTGAAACGTTGTATGATGGGTATGAATTATTATTGTATTCCATGGGTTCAAAGAAATTAGGTCATGAGATTGAATTTAATTTTCATGATACTGAAGCCGGGAAAGTTTTTGCTATCAACACTGAAGCTAATTTAGATTTACGTGTTTATATGGAAAAGATGAATCAAAAATTGACACACACTGTAAGTAATGATATCATTAGTGCTGTCTTGTGTGATCAGACCAGTTCAATCCCGCATCCATTCTGCATCATGACGATGTACAAGAATGGTAATTGGTTACGTCATGATTTGACAATGGCTGAAGTACTTTATGCTGCTACGCATGATTTGGCTATTGAGAAAGAAGACGGTGCGTTTGTATATCCAGTACTACGCCAGATGACCAAAGATGTAATGGAAGAATTAAAAACTTTCGAAAAAGAGTAAAAAACTTGGGACAAAACATGATTTTTGCTCTATAATATAATTATGAATAGATGATGAATTTTCATCTCTTCAGGGAACAAATAAAACTCACCTCCTTGATGTCTGTTTTGTTCCGTTTGCCGATGTGGCTCAATTGATAATCTTTTTCCCTTTTCGATTATCCCTTAATATTGTTATTGACTGTTAGCCTGTTTATTGTTATGATACTCAGGCTTTCTTTTGGAGAAAAAATGTCAAATATCGTTAAGAAGTACATTACTGGATTTGGAATAGTACTGTATGTTTTGTTCGTCATGTTTAACGTAGTACCCCAAATGGTATCAGCACCTGATACTATTACAAACGTGTTGGGAGCAGCAATCTTTGTATTCAGTATCCCAGCAATCATTACAATTTACAAAAAGGTATTCAAATAATGTTCAAGAAGATTCTACTAGCAGTTGGTATTGTAGTAGGTGCACTAACCCTATCTGGTTGTGACCGTGTTGAGCCTGGCTATGTTGGTATTAAAGTCAACAAGCTTGGTGATGATAAGGGGGTGGGTGAAGTTGTTGGCGTAGGTCGTGTATGGACTGGTATTAACACCGAGCTATATACTTTCCCAATGTTCAAACAAATGAAGTCGTATGATGAAGAATTTGTATTCCAAATGCGTGATGGCACTACAATTGGTTATAAAATTGGGGTATCATACAAAGTTGACGCTAACAAAGTAAAATCAGTATTTCAGACCTACCGCAAAGGTGTAGACGATATTACTGATACTGATCTACGTCAGAAAATCAGCGACTCTCTAACTCGCCTTGGCAGTAAGATGAGTACTGATCAGTTTATTGATGGTGGAAAAGCTCAACTACTCGATGATGCACTAAAAGATATTCAAAGTGAAATGGGTCCAGTTGGTATTCAAATCCTAAGTTTATCGTGGATGGGTAAACCATCTTATCCTGCATCAGTTGATGCTTCTATCAACGCAAAGGTGACTGCTAACCAGAAGACACTACAGCGTCAACAGGAAGTACTTCAAAAGAACGCAGAAGCTGATATGGCACGTTCTGAAGCAAAAGGTCAAGCAGATGCAAAACTACTACTAGCTGAGGCAGAAGCTAAAAGTATTGAAATTCTAGGGGATGCTCTCCGCAAGAACGCAGATGTAAAAGATCTAAAAGCGATTGAAAAATGGGATGGTAAACTACCAACCATGATGGGTACACAAGCCGTTCCGTTCGTGAATGGAGCAGTACAATAATACAAGAGGCTCCGAGAAATCGGGGCTTTTCTTTTAAGCGTACAAAAGGAGTTACCATGTTTACAGTACTAGATTTTATCAATGTATTTGGACAAGAAATGACTATGGGTGCTAGTATGAATACACACTGTACACGTAACTATAAAAATAGTACAATTAACTATACTGTTTATAATGAGAAATTAGAAATTACAATAGCTTCTTTCAAAGATCCTAAGTACAGCCATTATACCCTAATCTATGACGAATGTATGGATTGGGTTGTAATATCGCGGCGGGGTGTGTACGGTCATTCTGATACACGTGTGCATTATAAGCGTGTTTCTCAGGGTCATAATAAGGTTCCCCCAGAACTATTAAACCAAATCAAACTAATAAAAGAGAATATGGCATTTGACCATGCTCACGATATGGCACGGAGTACAATGAAGAATGGAAAAGTTTAAAAGATATACGGAACAATTGTATAACAATTGTACTGAACTAATACAAACAGTAGACGGTAGAAAAAGAAAATTTAGAAACATATATACGTCCAGTACTAACGCATTATTTGAAGATGATAAAAAACGTGTGGTGTATATTAGTAATACTGAATTGGCATTGAAATATGAAAACATCTCGATTTATTACAGAGATAACATTATACAATTCTGCTTCAATGGTATATCATATATGGATGATGTAGTGTATATTCCTATATTTCACGATTATTCTTTTCATCATATATGTACCGAAGATGAGTTATTCCAGTTGAGTACTGTTATAGATATGAAGAACATTACTCTTAACGATATTTGTAATTTGAATCGTATTCGTGATCATTTTGATTATCAATATCTTAAGAACAACGTTTAACAGAAGGGTCCAATGAAAATTAAACATATAGTTGAACAGTTTCAAACTGTAGATTTCTCTGAATGGGAGATGGTCAAGAATCGTAACCGGCACGCAATATGGATACGTAAGAGCAACAGTTGTTTAAAAGCATATATTCGTCGCGATAGTGATGATTTGTTTGTTGTGCGGCTGTATCGTTTGGCTGATATTGGAGATTTAAGTGGTATTAACTACCGCATAACCATCACCCCGGAAGCAATTGAATTAAGCACTTTGGTTATTGATAAAGATATTGCAGATGATAGTATACAGGTGATGAATTATAACGAACTAATAACTGAAGACAAATTCTTCCAACAGTCATTAGTACAAGATCTTGGTGATTTGAACTGTACTAATATTCAAGCCCTAATACAGTTGAATGACATGATTATTAAACTTACTGAGGGTTTGATCTAATGAAATCTAATTCTATCCATGAAGTTATCAAGATGAAGCCATGCTATACCTGTTCGATTTTACGAAACATTTCGTTGAAGAAAATGAAACGAACTTCACGCTTAAAGTCTAAGCATTATTATCGTGGAAAGCTACATAATTCGTTGCGTGTAATATACGACTACCAAGAGAAAACAATTCAGTTCATACGTGAACTGAAATGTTCATATGGTACACGCCATGAATCATTGACATATCATTACAGTAAGGGTATAGTAGTCAAAGAGTTTCATGAACCAAGTGCGTACGATGCCGATTTTAGGAAAGTTGAATATCCTTTTGTCACTGATGAAGCAGAACATTTCACACAGAGTCTAGTACATGATAAGTATTTTCCAGATTTGGAAGATTTTGTTAAAATGAAAGAAATGCTTGCAGATTTCAAACAGGACTCGTACGATTGGGATGTTGAGATGTACCGTAAAAAATGTAAACGTAATCGGGAGAGTGCTAAAAAATGGGAAGAGAAAACGGGTCGCAGTTTAACACTTCACTGGAGTCGTCGGAAATCAAAGGCAAAACCTTCATCCTCTTAAGAAAAGACCTTGGGATGCCGGAAGGAAAGTTAGCAGTACAGGTTGGACATGCCATTGACCAAGTATGGGCTTACGCTAATTCTGAAAACTGTAGCAGTACTGAAGAAGCTGATTTTCAAGAGTGGATCGAACATGGTCGCCGTAAAATTCTCTTGCGTCTGAAGGACGAAGCTGATATGATTAAGGTCAAGGCAAAATTGGAAGCCGAAGGGGTTTCAGTCTTTGATGTTTATGACTTCGGAATCAACTTCTTTGATGGTTTAACATATACGGGTCTGGTGGTATTTCCAACGGACAAAGAAATCAAAGCATTAAAACGTGTGAGGGTTTACTAATGCAATTACAACGCCATAACGGTTTGTTTTTAGGTATTCTTCTTGGTGTTTGGCTTGCGGGTAACTTTGTACATTGGGTAATCAATGTTCAAGCACCAAACCAAGAACTTGTAGAGAAAGCTCGCCGTGAGAACGAAGCATCTAAACCACCAGCACCACCAGAGCCGAAACACAACGACACGGGGTTATATGCCGAAGTACTTGACATTCTACCATCCTGCCGTGTCAACGTAGAGATGAGTACTGGTGATAAATTCTATATATGCCCGAACGGGTCTAAAATTACACAAATTAACTGGAGCCGTTTGGGTGGTGACCGCAAAGGGGTAGTAACTCGTTACTTCAACCCCAAAGGTGAATTGATCCTAATCTACGGTCATCCTGACGACGAATAAGGATTAAAGATGTTCACTGCAATACCGCATAAAGATAAAGACCAAACTAAAACTCTACATCCGGCTCAAGTACTTGTGAAAACCATATCTGGACACAAAGTACTTGACTTGTATGTAAGGAATAGTAATGGGCATGTTTACGCAAAGAATGGTCAGTACTTCATCTGTCTAATGAAACCTAGCATTACCAGTAATTCTAAGATTACATGGGTTGAGCTAGATGGGATTGATGAAGTATATAACAAGAGCTATCTATCATATGAGGTGTAAATGAAAAAGGTTAACAGTACTGTAGAATATGAAATCAACGTTGCGGATCTTGAAGAATTAATTCGCGAAAAACACTTGACTGATTTACCAGAAAACGCTAAAATTTCTATCACACCTCAATACCACAGCTACTACGATGAGCAGGTATTTCGTGGTATGAAAATTGTGGTAGAGACCAAAGGAGAATAAAGTGGCTAATGTTGTTAAAGCACGTAAAATGATTAGTGGTGATGACTTTCGTTATCTCAACAACTACCGTCATCTTTTTCAGAAGTTATGTGCTGGTGTACATATGACAGTGGTAACTGATACTATTCAGGAACCCGAAGAGGTATTTGGTAACTATTCCAAAGTTTTCAAAATGTACATAAAACGTGGCCTACTTGATCTTAAAACAATCACTGAAATTGATGATGATGATGAGATGGAGAATTTTATATTCTTATGAATCAAAACATATACTATGTGGCGTGGTCCTACGCCATTGAGTACTGCCGTAGGTATGGTATTTGTAGCAGCACTAAAAAGTGGTTACCATGGGAGAAGAAATTCTTCTTCCATATCTACAATCTTAAATTAAATCGGAATATTTGATATGCGTAGTACTCAAGAAATATTGAACACAATGAATCCTGATCTTCGTATACAAGCGGAAGAGGCGATTGCTGAAATGAAAACTATCTCCTGCACACTAAGTACAATTCCCTCGCCATCGGCAATGGTAGGGGAACCATTAGACCGTGATGACGATTTCCTTGACGAACGCTACGGTGATCGTGATGAAGACTAAACTTAAAACGTTAGCAGAAATCATTGTACTCATGAATGAGTACCTTGATTCTGAACCAGCATTCTCACGCACACCATCGATGGAAGTACATCTTCGTGATGCGTACAACCCTGATTACAACCGTGAAGAGGGTGGTTACGATGAGTTGATTGAAATCTTCGCGTGTGAGCGTTACATTCGCTTTAAGTTGCGTGATCCGCATTTAATGGTCGAACATGATATTTCGTTCCTGCCGTGGTGTGATAGTTATGATTATAAAATTTGGTACGATGGAAGTACTAAAAATATCGACCGCAGTACGAATCAAGCGTTCCGTACACCATATATCCGCTCAGAGGAAGAATTCTTCCAAATGAGTACTGTGAAAGATCTTAAAGGTGTTGAACTTGATACATTCTTAGAGGTTGAAAAACTTCACAATAGGCTGTATAATTACTTCAATATTGTACCAACTGCATATGAAGGGGATTTCTCATGAAACAAGAAACCATTGACAAGATGATTGCTGCTATTCAAGCCACACCACCAGATGAACTGTACAAACAACTCTTTGGCTTCTATGAGAAAGATTATATCGAGTACGTAGAAGACAAGCACTATGAGTTTGAAGCACAGTACGTAGTGGACGCAATGACTAAACTTGGTGTAACCGAGATCAACGTTTACGATGGTGAGATTCAGCCTCCTAGTAAGATGTTCTTCCATTACTTGCACAACAATGCAGAAACTGGAACTGATGATGAGTTCTGGAAAGGTTTTGGTGCATCTACTATCGACGTACCAGACTTTCCACTGCGTTATCTTTGGGTCAACGGTCAAGGTACTGAACACTTCTTCCAATTGGTGAACGAATGACGAATCGCATTATACGCAGGTTGCGTAATGGTAACCTAACAACAGAAGACTTGAAAGCAATGGATAGTACTGAAAAGTTTGTTGAATTCCATGACGCACATTACCATACTTATGTTGGTTATAAAATTGACCAAATAACTGGTGGTAAGAGTTTGTATCAGATTAAGAACGAATACATTGACCGCCAGCATGAGATTGAGCGTGAGTGGCATAACACTTACCCCCAGATTGGGGATCGTGTGGTCTTTCGCAGCGTAGATAAAGAAGGTACGATTTGCGATGGATATGGATATGTAAAGAATGTTCATGTCCACGATTTCCGTACAGGATACGCATTGTATACGGTAAAATTAGAAGATATCGGGAACGATGAAAAGGATATCTATCAATTGTATTCTAATCGTCCCGGACAAGAAGATAAGGAATGGATTAAACGTGTTTAAAACAAACGTATTTTATGTATGCCATAACACCTTCACCAACGAAGTATTCACCGAATCTATGTACCGGCATCGGATTGATACGTATGATTATATGGTAATGACCTTTGGTGATGGTTGGGAAGAATCCCATCCATATCTTGCAATTAAACTATGCGAGGTTATTATTCGTGAGTAGTAAAATCAAAGTACAGGGTACAGTAACTGAAGTGAAGGTAGTTGAAGTTGAATTGTATCCCACCGAATTAGTTAAAAGTGCTATGCCACATATGACAGTTGATGATACAGTACGTTCAATCAAATCGCACATGGAAAGAAAATTCCGGGACAACGATCCATCACTGTCCAAAGATGCGATTATTGATTGGCATCGTAAAGTATGGGAGAAGTTCGAATACACTGATTATCATAAAAATGATGATGTATATCGTGATATACGTAAATTCAATTCTGAAGAAATGCAATATGTTCTCGCAATTGAATCAATATATCATGTATTAAACAACTAATGCCGCAAAGCGGCATTTTTCGTAGGAGCAGTATGAGCAATATTAAACCACTCACGCAGATGAAAAAATTCTATGCGATGAAAGATGCAGTTGTTGATGCATTATTAGAAATGAAAACAAGACTGAATAATTCAGAGACTTGTTATACTAATATTAGACCTAACAAGAAAGGTTTAATCTATTTTGGCGTGGATAATTATTTAGAATTGCATCAAATGTCATTCTGTATGGAATTGGAATATAAAGGAGTTCTTCTTATATTCTTCTACGATCCCTCTGAAAATGAGGATGCGGTGGAATATAGTTTTGCGTTTGATTGGACCGATGATGAAATAGAATCTGGGACCGACGAAGTGTTCGTAGATATTAATATCGATGAAGCTGAACTATTCCAACAGAGTATGGTTGATGATCTTCAATTTTTGACGGTAGAACTACACCAATCCATGATTCAGTACTGCCTAGATGTACGAGAAGCACTAAGGATTAAACTTGGACATGATGAAAGCGTTTGATGAGATTAAAATTCTCTTTAGACAAGATGTATATGACAAAGTGACACCAGACCGTCAATCCGAATTTGTTGCTTATTATCCAATAACAGAATATATTAATGTTATGTGCACCGATGATTTAGTTGAGTACTCATGGCATGAAAGGAATGGTTCATATGCATATTTGAATGTAATGATATTCCGTGATGGTCGTATCTGGGTATTATATAATGCTGAAGGTAGGCTTGACACTGGTGTTCACGTGACGTTTCAAATTTACAGTACTGAAGAAGATTTATTCATGCTTAGTACAGTACAAGATAATTTAGGAATTAACATAGAACAGATTAACCTATGTAATTCGATATGGGAGATGTATTTTTGAATTTATTATCTGATAGGATTGCCATTACGTATGGTAGTTTAAACGCTGCCCCGTGTTACGACGCTGGCTGGAATAGGTACACAAAAGTAAATGACTTTGCGTTCATTGACGATGACGATCTATTGTGTATTAACATTGCTCCGTGCTTATTCATAAACTGTAAGGCTATGGTATTTCTAGACCCAGAAACTGGGGAAGACCTTGAAGTACTACCATATATGGATATGACTGAAGAGGAATTCTTTCAGTACACAACTGTATATGATTTTGGTGCATGTGACTTTGATGATATCACATTCACTAAGAAACATATTTGTGCGTTGCAAGGTATGACGGGTAGATTTTTACAAAAAGTGGCTGACCAGTTTGCTAAATGGCAAGCTGATTTACAGGCTAACCTAGCACGTGAGATCACTTATGAAATTGACAAAGAGTTAATGCAGCAGATAACTAATCTGGAATGGAAAGCTAGTGAAGTTGCTCTACCACAAGCATCCACACCAATCAATATATCTAATATGCCATTAATGTCTGAAACATTGAAGACTCAAATGGAAATGAATAGTTGTGTATCATTTAAAGCTATGAATCGGTGGAATCCATGAGTAACAAATATGATTTGAAAATGGTTCAACGTGGTATGATGGAATTCAAAAACATCATTGGTGCGTATGCGTACTTAATGAGTGTTGGGGCTATTACTGACATTGAGTTGTACAATGAATACTTTACTAAAGATGATGCTGGAAATCTACAAGACTTCGCAGCTAATATTGGTTCTGAACACATTGAGATAATCTTCATGGATAGTATACTATCTGTAATGCATAACCGACTTGTATATGAAATTGCTAACGATGATGGGTACTTGTTAGTACTAGATATTAAAAACCCAAATGAAATAAACAACGATGAATCTTTCTTCCAAGCAAGTACTATATATGACCTAACCGATATTGAAGGTTATGAGTGGTTTACCACTATTATGGATGGTTATGCTTCGATAATGGATTTTATGGAGAGCGATGATGTATAAGATTGAAATTGAATATAGTACCGGTAACACCTTCGGTACTCATATTGAAACGACTATTATTGATGATGTAGTGTTTGCAGATCTAGAGAGTGCTAAACAAGCTCTAAAAATTATTGCTAAACACAAAGAGATGTGTGAAGCGGCAAACGGTGGTTGGCGTGTCACGGACGCTGAACGTAAAGCAAAACTAGCTGAAATTGCCGCTCAACCGTGGGCTGTCAAATCAGAGTACAGCAGTGATTACGAGTACCAAGTAAAAGTCCCTACCTCTAAGGATTGTCAAGTGTGGGAGAACATCTACTGCTTCTGGATGGGATATTTCGAAACCTTACATGAAGCACGTATCATCGTGGCCGACGAAGATGATGGTATGTCGATTTCTTTTTGATTGACAGGAACAAATTGATTTAGTATAATGACCTCCTTAACTGGGGGCTTTTTCATTTGGAGGAAATCATGGGAAACACAGTCCTTACGCTGTTACGTAAAATTAAACATCCTATTATTCAACGTAGAATACAGTCAGAGAACGAAAGCCGCTACTATAATCATTGGACAAGTAGTGCTGGTGGTTTTGCAGTACTTCGTAAAAGCACTCACTATGAAATTTCTCTTGAGTTTAAGCATAATCAAGAGAAATATCGTATTAAATTATATCGTGATTCTTTTTCTATGATGCGTACACGTGTCGAAAAATACTACGCTCGCACTGGTTATCATATGCAGAAACTGGAAATAGTTGCAGAACTTGAAAACTTAGCGTATAATGATTTTGAAGCGACGATATTCCAACATTCACTACTCGGTGACCTCGGCATGTTCGGTACACAAGAAGCAGAAATGCTATTACAACTACGTAACATCTATTTTGGAGAATGCGATGAATCCACGGCCTAATAGTGGGACTAAAATTAGTCCTGACCAGAAAGCACGGTTACTGGCGATGCTAAACAAAGACAGTAACGTAGTATTCGTAGATTTTAAGAAGGGAAAATAATGCAACAGTTTGCTATCTTCCACAAGCCAAATATGACACCCATCTCATTCTTCTGTACCAAAGAAGCTGGGATGGAACGTTTATTGTTCATTACCGACTGTAACGTATTCGGTCTATTTGAGGTTGATGTAACTATTATTGGTAATATTGATGCTATGTTTGACGCTTCGCAGCATACGATGGCAACGGTCTGTACTATCAATAATTGTGTACTGTCAGTACACCCAACTCGCAAAACTGCGTTCCAACATACGCAAGC
>OBJT01000220.1_pt1 | contig 15076 bp, 12 predicted proteins | sample 1519861 | NCBI WGS metagenome assembly OBJT01 (sample SAMN02401118, study PRJEB22541) | soil metagenome, isolate JX
CATTTCGGCGTGCGGCTTGCTACGCCCTAAGGTGATAAGAAAACTCAGCAAGGTAAACACCGTCATAATGCTAACCATAATCCAGGGAGTGCCATTACTCAGCCACGCCAGCAACAGTGAAGAAATAATCCCGCTGCCGTACTGTAGAGAACCAATCAGAGCAGAGGCTGAACCGGCTGCATTCGGTACTGAATCCAGTGCTGCCGCCGTTGCCGAAGCCGCAATGATGCCATTCATTGAGAAGAAAATGAAAATGCAGATGACCAGGGCAGCAATGGCCGTAGGGTGAGTTTTCAGCATCACACACATCACCAGCGTCATTATTGCGGCGACAAAGGAAGCTGTTTTTAGCAATGTTTCCAGCCTAACGCGTTGCACCAGCTTTTTATTCACCGTACTGATAGCCACCACGCCAACGATATTAATCGCAAACAGCCAACCATAATGTTGCGGATCGATGCCAAAATAGCTGATATAGACCGCCGGGGAGCCGACGATAAAGGCATAAGCGGCGACATAATAAAATGTCACACACAATGTAAAACGCATGAAGTTCTTATTTTTTAGCAAAGCACGATAATGAGAAAAGGCATGCCCCAGTGATGTCTTTACACGTTTCTCCGCCGGTAACGTTTCAGGTAGCCACAGCAGAGAGCAAAACATGAATATCCCTACAATGGTCAAAAACCAAAAAATCGTCGGCCATTGTGAATAGCGAATAATCTGCCCACCCAGCAGAGGTCCCGCAATCGGGGCGATGGCCATGACAATAATCAGCGTCGAAAGCATCTGTGCGGCTCGTGTTCGGGTAAACAAATCGCGAATCATCGCACGTGCCAGCATCGGCCCCGTACAGGCACCAGCAGCTTGCACCACGCGCCAGAAGACAATCTGAGACATCTCAGTGGAAAGGGCACAGCCTGCGGAACCTACAGCAAAGATGATCATACCGATATACAGCGGTTTTTTTCGTCCTAACTGGTCACTGATGGGTCCCCAAATTAATTGCGCAGTCGCAAAGCCGATCAGGAATCCGGTGACCGTCAACTCAGCATCGCCGTGTAGCGCGGCAGACATGGCTGGCATAGCCGGAAGATAAATATCAGTCGAGAGCGAGGTGAATGCCATCAACGCGCTAAGAATAACGATAAAAGCGATGCCGGTTTTCAAATCAGGGGGATGCGTGGCGGTTTTGATATCCATAGAGCCTTTAGCGTATGCAAAAGTGAAAAGCCTGCCTGTCGATGACAGTGTCTGCGTGTTGGGTGCAAAAAGATTTCGTTGATAGCAAAATCATTTTGTTGGCACCGTTGATGTGGACGTCACTCTAACAAAGCCAAGCCGCGAAGATTAGGGGCGATAATGCGCTAGAACCTATGAGTAAAATTCATTAGTCTGGTGAAAGTCAGGTTCACAGGAGACAGCGATGCTGAGGGAAAACTTTAACGATCTCACCTATCTGGTGGTGGTGGCACGTGAGCAAAGTTTCACGCGCGCGGCGGCAAAGCTGGGTGTTTCGCAATCGGCATTGAGTCATGCGATACGCGGTTTAGAAGAGCGCCTCAATACCCGCCTGTTAACACGTACCACGCGCAGCGTTGCGGCAACAGAAGCCGGTGAGCAGCTGATCAAAAGCGTCGAACCGATGATTATTGATATTGAAAAAGCATTGCATGACCTGGTGGCAAATCAAGGTAAGCCCACTGGAACCATCCGCATTACGGCCGGTGAACATGCGCTCTCTACTACCTTGTGGCCGCTGCTCAAACCGTTCTTGTTGCAATATCCCGATGTGAAAGTGGAGCTTTCGGTCGATAACACCCTGACGGACATCGTAAGCGGTCGTTTTGATGCCGGGGTGCGTTTGGGAGAGCAGGTTGAGAAGGATATGGTGGCGGTACGTATTGGGCCAGACTGGAGCATGGCTATTGTCGCTACCGACGCTTATTTCGCCGAGCACGGTGTGCCTCAAACCCCTTATGAATTGCAAAACCACAACTGCATTAATATGCGGTTGCCAACCTTAGGTGGGTTATATAACTGGGAATTCACCAAAGACGGCAAAGAAATTCGCGTCAAAGTAGAGGGGCAACTGGTATTCAATAATCTGGCTTCACGCATTGATGCCGCCCTCTCTGGTATGGGTATCGCTTGCGTGCCGGAGGACGCAGTCCGTCAGCATATTGAAGCAGGGCGTTTACGGCGCGTATTGCAGGACTGGAGTGAACCCTTTAGTGGTTATTATCTCTATTACCCCAGCCGAAAACAGCACACCGCCGCCTTTGCGAAATTACTGGAAGCGGTGCGCTATCACGGCTGATATCGTGCGCAGATTAATAGCATCACTGGCAAATTGAAAGATCACTTTGCAAAAGATAAAAAAGCCGGACATTGTCCGGCTTCGATTCAGTCAATCACCAGCTGTGATTACAGCGCCATGTCCTGCTTCGCAGACTCAGCACGCGGTTTCGCTTGCGTCGGTGCCACTGACTGCTCACCCATGTTGATCACTGGCGGTTTGGTCAACTGCAGTGTCTCTGCGGTGTTGTCCCATATCTGCTGAGTCAGGGCGGTGTTGCCGTTCAGTTTCTGACCAAAGCTTGGGATGATCGCACGGATCTTCTCTTGCCACTCTGGTGAAGCGAACTGCTCTGGGAACAGCTTCTTCATCACATCCAGCGTAATTGGCGCAGCGGTGGAGGCACCTGGTGATGCACCCAACAGAGCCGCAATGGTTTTCTGCTGATCGGTCACGATTTCGGTACCCAATTTCAGTACGCCACCTTTCTCAGCATCTTTCTTGATGATCTGAACACGTTGACCTGCCTGGATCAGTTTCCAGTCTTCTTTACGCGCATTTGGATAGTACTCTTTCAGCGCGGCGAAGCGATCGTCGTCGCTCAGCATCACCTGACCAATCAGGTATTTCACCAGATCGAAGTTATCAATACCGACGTGGGTCATTGGCATGATATTGCTGGTGGTGGTGGCGCTCAGCAGATCAAACAGCGAGCCGTTTTTCAGGTATTTGGTCGAGAAGGTCGCGAACGGCCCAAACAGCACCACGCGTTTACCGTCAAGGTTACGCGCATCAATGTGCGGAACAGACATCGGAGGTGCACCAACAGAAGCCTGACCGTACACTTTCTCCAGGTGGCGGCTAGTAATTTCTGGGTTTTCCGTCATCAGGAAAGATCCCCCGACTGGGAAGCCACCGTAGTTGTCTGCTTCTGGAATACCGGTTTTCTGCAGCAGTTTGATGGCCGCGCCGCCCGCACCAATGAACACGTATTTCGCGTCAACGGCGCGGTTCTCGCCGCTCTTCACGTCTTTGATGGTGACGTGCCATGAGTTGTCGCTGTTACGCTTGAAATCTGTCACTTCAGAGGAGGTTTCCAGCTTGAAGTTCTGATCTTTCTTCAGGCTGCCGATCAGCTGACGCGTGATTTCACCGTAGTTTACGTCGGTGCCGACGGGGGTCCAGGTGGCCGCCACTTTCTGATTCGGGTCACGACCTTCCATCACCAGGGGCGCCCACTGCTCGATCTGCTTGTGATCGGTAGAGAACTTCATGCCCTGAAACAGGGTAGTCTTCTGCAACGCATCATAACGTTTGGTCAGGTATTCGACGTTTTTGTCGCCCCAGACAAAGCTCATGTGTGGTGTAGAGTTGATGAACGTACGCGGATCGTGCATCACTCCGCGTTGCACCTGCGAAGTCCAGAACTGACGAGAAATCATGAAGGCTTCGTTGATTTCCAGCGCTTTGCTAACGTCGATTGAACCGTCTGCACGCTCCGGCGTGTAGTTCAGCTCCATGTTAGCAGAGTGACCGGTACCGGCGTTGTTCCAGCCGTTAGAAGATTCCAGTGCCACGCCATCCAGACGCTCAACCATCAGCTGTTTCCAGCCCGGTTGTAACTCTTGCAGCCAAGTGCCAAGTGAAGCACTCATGACGCCACCGCCAATCAGCAGCACATCGGTTTTTTCTGGTGCGTTTTCAGCGTGAACAGCTGAAGAGACAAGCAGCGCTGCCAGGCTAAGGGCAGGTACGATTTTTTTGGTGTGAGTCATTCTGATCCTGATCTTTATACTTTGCAGGTGAACGTTAAAAATTCGGTTTGCAAATTAAAAGATTGTTACGAAAAGATTAACTTGTTTTTAGTTAAAAAAGTATTGGTGTTAATTACTTAACTTACATAAAAGAAATGTGATGAGATTTTAGGCGGGAAAGAGAAAAGTAGGGATATAAAGCCGTTTATCTAACGCGGTTATTCTTTATATCTGGCAACGTAACTTAGGTCAAATAAAACGCTTGCTGATGTTGAGGTTTTATTCAGCAAGCGTTTGTTTCTTTAAGCGCGGACTTTAACGCCGCGTTTCATCGACATGCCATAGCCTGCTAGCGCACAACCTGCAATAAACCAGGGAATCCACTTAACGATACTCGATTCGCTGCCGCTCAAAGATTGTAGATTATTCACCACCAAAATAATGGTGATAGTCATACATATCATGGAAAGCAGCGGTGCCCAGAACACGGTAAAACGGCTATTGCTGCTCTCTATACGACGGAAGAACAATACCACTGCGGCCGAGACGCCTAATTGCAAGATTAGGATGCACAACGTTGCCACTGCCGAGCCAATGGCGAAGATATGAATCATAGGATCCAACCCAGCGCTGCCCATGCCAGCGAGCAGCATCAGCATAATGACACTGTGAACATGGCTGGCATTATGCGGTGTACCGTTGGTGGGATGTGTTTTGCACAGCTCCTTCCAAATCAATCCATCGCGACTGATGCTGAAGAGATAGCGTGAGATGTTGTTATGAAAGGCCAGTGCAGCTGCAAACAAACTGGTAATCAATAATACGGACATCGTTTCAACTGCCCATTGTCCGACGTACTGCCTGGTGATATTAAAAACGAAGTTGCCGGGATCTTTGCTGGCAATGGCCACAATCTGGTCGAATCCGTAAGCCTGCACCAGTGACCAACTGGTGAAGCAAAAGAAGGCGGTAATCAGTAGCAATGCGCAAACCGTCGCACGGGGTACGGTTTTATGCGGATCACGACACTCTTCCGCATAGATGGCGGTGGATTCGAAACCAATAAAGGCTGCGATGGTAAAAATAAACGCAATGCCCAGATTGCCATGCATAAATACCGAAGGCTCAAAAGATTGAAAGGTATAAGGCCCGACTTTTTTGATTAACAGCATGGCATCGGTTAACAACACGATAGCTACTTCTGCCAACATTAATACGCCCAGTAATTTTCCGCCAACTTCAACACGTTTAATACTTAACATCCAACAGATTAAAACAAATAGCATGCTGAGCGCCCACCAAGGAATATGGGCGGAAAAATGCACTTCAATAAAGAGTTGAGTAAAGAATCCCAGCATCGCCACAATCGCAATCTGAATGGAAATATAGGCCATAACGGCCAGCACCGAGGCTGAAGCCCCCCAGTTTTCCCCCATCCCTTTAGAGATGTAAGTGTAAAATGCGCCGGCATTATTCACGTGACGGCTCATGGCAATAAAACCCACCGCGAACAACATTAGAATGATGCAGGACAGAATATAGAACACCGGAATGCCACCACCGTTGCCAGAGATAATGGCCACCGGTAAACCACCCACCACGCCGGTCAGCGGTGAAGCTGCCGCGACGACAAAAAAGACCAGAGAAAACAAACCCAACGTATTTTTGCGTAAGCCGGAATCCGTATTCATCGCCAATGCCCTCAACCGCTAAAAGAAATTTCCCAGGCATTCTGTGCCGCCTGAGGCAGGTAACGTAGCGGCATCATTTCTCAACTCCGAGGCTGGCGGATAGAAAATATCGGACAGGGTCACAGTGCAACACTGCACTCTTTTAGTGCTTAGTGAAACTGCAAACGATGGAAATAGTCATCATGAGTAATACGGCGCTGATAGTCACAGGGCGTGGTGCTCACGAATTTTTTAAATTCACGCAGAAAGTGGGATTGGTCACTGAAACCAAGATCAAATGCCAAATCGCTAAATGACAGATCCTGCCTTAAATGGATGCTGTTAATGGCAGACTGGCACCGCAAAATACGGCTAAAGGCTTTGGGCGACATGCCGGTATCTTGGCGAAACTGGCGCTGAATAGTGCGGCAGGTATATCCGGTCAGTGCTTCCAACTGATCGATGCGAATGTTGCCTTGCAGCTGGCGCATCGTCTGGATAATCATCGAGGTAACCGCTGAGGCTTTACGCACCAAGCGCGGCGTGAAATAAGCGTTAAACAATGCAATCTGGCGCGTAAAATCACGCGCTTGCACAATCTGTTCGAACGCTAAGCGCGCATCGGGTACCACATCGAGAAAACTGAATTCTCTATCGGGTATCTCCTCTGCCATCACATCCAGGAAATCGGGAATGATCCCCGGTGCAAAACGTACGCCAAAATAGTGATGATTGTGTTGCATATCAGCGCCACGAGCCTCCAGCGTCGTACCACACACGCGCGCGCGGGGATGTTGGGCATCGCAATCAAATACGATATCCACGCAACCATCCGGTATAGCCAACGTCATGCAGGCATTCTGCGCCACTTCAAAACTATAGAAATGTGAAATCGCCGGGTTATCCGATGCGATCACTGAATAGTGTCGTGCGGCATTGAGCACAAACCAAGGTTGCTCGGGCTGGAAACCACTGTGGCGATACAAAGGGAGTTGTGTCATGGCGTGCTCCGCAACGGGCGAGATAGATCCTGAGTGATGCAAGCGTTGTGCCACGCCTGCGTTTCGCCATGTCGCAAATATTCAATACAGCCGGACATCTGACGCGTTATTTCTATTTCACACAGCGAAAACCCCCGTTAATACGACGGTGGAAGCCAGTGACATCGCTATATATGGCAATTTTCGTGACAGCGGGACATCGACCAAAAGACTGATTGAAGAGGCGACCTATGAGTGATTCAACCCGGATCGATTTTATTTACCTGTCGGAGCAAGACATGATTCGTGCAGGCGTGACCGATATGTCCGCCTGTGTGGACACCATGGAAGAGATGTTTGGGCTGCTGTATCACGGTGACTATCGTATGGCGGGCGCGAATAATGACTCGCATGGTGCAATGGTGACTTTCCCGGATAACTCACCGTTTCCAACCATGCCAAAACCCACTGCTGACCGCCGTATGATGGCGATGCCCGCGTATTTGGGCGGCAATTTCTGTACCGCAGGTGTGAAGTGGTATGGCTCCAACATCGCTAACCGTGAAAAAGGTCTGCCACGCTCGATTCTGATGTTCACCTTGAATGATGCTGATACTGGCGCTCCCCTGGCGCACATGTCCGCCAACCTGTTGTCCGCGTATCGCACTGGTGCTGTGCCTGGCGTGGGGGCACGCCATCTGGCACGTAAAGATTCGCGGGTAATTGGTCTGTTAGGACCGGGTGTGATGGGTAAAACCGCCGTAGCCGCTTTTATCGCCGTATGTCCGCATATTGACACCATTAAAGTCAAAGGACGCGGGCAGCGCAGCCTCGATAACTTCCTGACCTGGGTGCAAGAAACCTATCCACAAATCAAGCACGTCGACATTGTTAATACGCTAGAGGAGGTGGTTCGCGGGAGTGACATTGTCACTTATTGCAGCTCTGGTGAAGTCGGTGACCCGAATACTTATCCGTTGGTGAAACGTGAGTGGGTCAAGGCGGGAGCGTTTTTGGCGATGCCTGCATTGTGCAACATTGACGAAGGCATGGAGCAGCCGGACGTCCGCAAGGTGCTGGATAACACGGGCTTATATCACGCCTGGTTTGAAGAGGTGCCGAAACCTGCGCATCGCACCATTCCAATTATTGGCGTGCGCTTCATGGATATGGTGGCCGAGGGACAGCTGCAAGCTGAGCAGTTGGAAGACATCGGCAAGATCGTCGCTGGTGATGCGCCCGGACGTCAAAACGATCAAGAGATCATCATCATGTCAGTCGGGGGTATGCCGGTTGAAGACGTGGCATGGGGCACGGTGCTGTATCGCAATGCGATTGAGAAAGGCATCGGCGTGAAGCTCAACCTGTGGGAAACACCCGTTTTAAGCTAATCAACCTATTAAAAGAGAGCACATTATGACGCATATCACCAAAGTTAAAACCGGTTCCAAGTTTGAAGAGCAAGCCAGTTATTCACGTATTGTGGCAGTCGATAATTGGATTTATGTCTCCAACACCGCAGGACGCAACCCGCTAACCAAAGAAATTCCCGCTGATTTGCGTGAACAGACCTTACAGGTATTTGCCAATATTGAAGCGGCCTTAGCGGCGATTGATGCTTCACTGCAGGATGTGGTGTGTTCGCGCGTCTTTATTCAGAACCCGGATGATGTTCCCACCGTGATGGCGATCATTGGCGAGAAGTTCCGTGGTATTAACCCGGCGTCAACCGTGACCTGTCCTCCACTGGGCTCGACCGTCTACAAAGTCGAACTGGAAGTCACAGCATACCGCGGCGCAGGTAAAGCCGAGGTTCAGGAAATTACCGTGGCCCTGTAAGGGCGGGAGATACGCTATGGCACCTGTTATTACGCCCGTGGTCACCTCGCCAATGATGCCGGATACCATCACTGTGGTGATCATTGGCGGTGGCATTGTAGGGTTAACGGCCGCGCTGACACTCGCGGAGCGCAACATTCCGGTGGTGGTGCTGGAAAAAGGGCGTATCGCGGGTGAGCAGTCATCACGCAATCTGGGCTGGATCCGTAAAACCAGCCGGGCGCTGGAGGATATCCCTCTGGCCCAGGCCGCTGACCGTTTATGGGCACAGATGGCCACGCGTGTGGGAAGCGATGTGGGCTACCGTCAGGCCGGCATCATGTTTATTGCTCGCAATGAAACGCAGATGGCAATGCATGAAAACTGGCTAAAGGGCGTGAACGCCGCTGGACTGGACACCCAACTGCTCAGCAATAGCGAGATTGCGATGCGCGTGCCCGGTGGCGCGGAAAAATGGGCGGGCGGTATTTTTACCGCCTCTGATGGACGTGCAGAACCCACGCTCGCAGCCAGCGCCATTGCTAAAGCAGCCATGGCAAAGGGGGCGATTATCATTGAGCACTGTGCTGTGCGTGGTTTAGCCACCAGCAACGGCAAGGTCAGTGGCGTGGTGACGGAGCGCGGTGAGATTCGCTGTGATCAGGTGTTACTCGCTGCAGGTGCCTGGTCACGTCGCTTCCTCGGCAATCTCGGCATTAATTTGCCAACCTTGCCACTGATCTGCTCGGTCATGCGAACCAAACCGCTGCAAGGACCCGCCAACACCGCGGTGGGTGCGCCAGATTTTTCATTCCGGCAGCATCAAGATGGCGGTTTCATCATCACGCAACGCGGTGCGCTGGACGCCCCCTTGACGCTTGATCATTTGTTAATTGGGACGCGCTATATGCCCCAATTACGCCATGCACGCGACAATTTGCGAATTTCACTGGGTAAATATTTCCTTAAGGATCTGGCGATGGCACGTCGCTGGCGCAACGATCGACGCACACCTTTTGAAAAAGTCCGTACACTGGATCCGCTGGCTAATCCGGCATTGAACGAGGAGGCGATGCGTAATCTCAGTGCCGCCTGGCCGGTGTTTCAGCAAGCCGTCATGGCTGAATCATGGGCGGGCGTCATTGATGTGACGCCGGATTCCAACCCGGTGATTGGCCCTGTGGCGTCAATGCCAGGATTGACGCTGGCCACCGGTTTTTCAGGCCACGGTTTTGGCACATCGCCGGCCGCAGGACAGTTAGCGGCCGATTTGGTGACTGGTCATCCACCGCTTATCGATCCTGCACCTTATCGCTTTGAGCGTCTGATTTCTTCCCAGTGACTCAGGGGCGGCTGGATAGTCGCCCATAAGTTACATTTCATAAATCATTACATCACGTATCGTGTTCATTAACTCACCCGCATCTGTATTACCCTAATGTCTCTAATGACTTGTTAATATTTTATGTGGGCAATCGCATGGCTAACAAAACACTGTATGAAAAACTGATCGATCAGCATGTCGTACGTAAGTTAGACGATGAAGGGCATGTGTTGCTCTATATTGATCGGTCTATCCTGAATGAATACACCAGCCCGCAGGCATTCAGTGGCCTGCGTGAACATCAACGCGCTGTACGCCATCCCGCCACCATCTTGCTCAACGTGGATCATGTGAATCCGACCAGACCGGAACGTGATGAAGCCATGACCGATGCCGGTGGACAGTTGCAAGTCGACTATTTCCGTCAGAACGCCGCCCATTTCGGTATCGAACTGTTTGATGTGATGGACCCACGCCAGGGAATTGAACATGTGGTCGCACATGAACAAGGACTGGTGATGCCCGGCATGGTGATTGCTGCCGGTGACAGCCACACCACCACCTACGGTGCATTTGGCGCACTGGGTTTCGGTATCGGGACGTCCGAAATTGAACACTTGCTGGCAACACAAACCCTGATTTATCGCCGATTAAAAACCATGCAAGTGAAGGTCGAAGGCGAGTTGCCTTATGGTTGTTCCGCCAAGGACATTATTCTGGCGCTGATTGAACGTATTGGTGCCTCAGGTGCGACCGGGTATGCCATCGAATTCTGCGGAGCAACCATTGATGCGCTGAGCATGGAAGGTCGCATGACCCTGTGTAATATGGCCGTTGAAGCAGGCGCACGCGGAGCGATTATCGCGCCGGATGAAAAGGTGTTTGCCTATATTGAGGGCAAACCACAAATGCCGACTGGCGATCTATGGCTGCAAGCAAAAAGTGAGTGGCTTACGCTGCGAAGCGATGAAGAGGCGAAATTTGACCGCTCGTTGACCCTGGATTGCAGCAATCTCGAACCGAAAGTCACTTGGGGCATTAGCCCGGACCAAACCAGTGCAATCAGCGGGCGAGTACCGGATCCCGCACTGGAAAAAGATTTAATCAAACAGCGGGCGCTGAAAACTGCGTTGAAATATATGGGGCTGGAGCCCGGCACGCCGCTCGAAAGTATCGCCATTACCCATGCGTTTATTGGCTCCTGTACCAATGGCCGAATTGAAGACCTCCGTGCTGCCGCGGCGGTGATTGGTGAACGTAAAATTGCCCGCCACGTGCGCGGTATCATTGTGCCGGGTTCGACTCAAGTCCGTCAGCAAGCGGAAGCTGAAGGGTTAGCCCGCATCTTCATCGATGCCGGATTTGAATGGCGGCAGTCAGGGTGCTCAATGTGCCTTGCAATGAATGAAGATGTCTTGGCACCCGGCGACCGCTGTGCCTCTGGCACCAATCGCAACTTTCCCGGCCGACAAGGGGCGGGTGCTCGCACGCATTTGATGAGCCCAGCGATGGTGGCCGCTGCTGCATTAGCCGGCCATCTGGTCGATGTTCGCAGTTTGATGACAGTAGAGGGTTAAAATGGAAGCATTTCACAGTATCACCGGCAAAATCGCACCTTTACCCGCCGCCAATATCGACACAGATGTCATCATGCCCAAGCAATTCCTCAAGGGCATTGACCGTCAAGGGCTTGATCGGGGTGTATTCTTCGACCTGCGTTTCTTGGCTGACGGCTCACCAAATCCTGATTTCATCCTGAATCAACCTGGTTGGGAACAGGCTGCTTTTCTACTGGTAGGCGCCAACTTTGGCTGTGGCTCCAGTCGTGAACACGCTGTGTGGGGACTGAATCAACTGGGGATTCGTGCCCTTATTGGCACGAGCTTTGCGGGTATCTTCGACGACAACTGCCAACGTAATGGTGTGCTGACACTGACACTAAGCGAAGAAGCGTATCAGCAACTGAGCGAAGCGACTCTCGATGCCGCACATAATGAAATCACGATATCGCTGGAACATCAGACCCTCTGCTTCAATAATCAAACACTGCACTTTAAGGTCAGCGCGTTAAAACGCGAGATGTTGTTGGGTGGAGGCAGTGCAGTTGACTGGACATTGCAGTACGAGCCTGACATTGCGCAGTTCGAAAAACAGCATTTTGCCCAACGTCCGTGGTTGCAGCGGGTAAAAGGACAACAAGATGAGTGAAATGACGGATCGAGGCGCATCACCGTTTATCGAAGGTTTTGCTTTAAAAGATGTAAAACTCGCTAATGGTATGACACTGCGTGTCGCCCTAGGCGGCGAAGGCTCACCGTTACTGATGTTGCATGGCCATCCACAGAACCATCTGGCATGGCGTAAAGTTGCACCGCAGCTGGCGAAAAAATACCAGGTCATACTGCCGGATTTGCGCGGATACGGTGACAGTGACAAGCCGGCCAGCGATGAACAACATCTTACCTACGCGAAACGCAGCATGGCGGATGACATCAGCCTGCTGATCGATGCGTTGGGACTGGACCATGTGGCTTTCGTGGGGCACGATCGTGGCGCCCGGGTTGGGCACCGGCTGGCGCTCGACCATCCTGAAAAGGTCAGGTGTTGTACTTTTGTCGATATTGCACCCACAGCGACCATGTATGCGAAAACGGATAAAGTCTTTGCCACACGCTATTTCTGGTGGTTCTTTTTGATCCAATCGTATCCGCTGCCGGAGACCATGATCGGCCAGGATCCGGCATTTTTCCTGAGAAAACATATCGACGGTCAGTTGAAAACACCGGGTGCCACATCAGAAGCCGTGTTTAACGATTATCTGCGCTGTTATCAGCAACCTGAGATGATTCATGCGGTGTGTGAAGACTATCGCGCTGCTGCTACCATCGATTTAGAACATGATGCACAGGACAGCGAGAAACGTATTGCATGCCCACTGCAGTTGCTTTGGGGCGAGAAGGGCACAGTGGGTCAATTATACGATGTCGTTGCGACCTGGCAGGATAAAGCCGTTGACGTGCAGGGTGAAGCGCTGCCTTGTGGGCACTCCCCGCAGGAAGAGATCCCAGAGGTGTTTCTGGCGCGGCTACAAGGCTTCCTCGATTCTGTGCTATAACCCTCTGATGCCCGTTAATCGTGTGATGCCATGAAGCAAGAGCTTGCCGGAAAAAACGTCCAGAAACCTTTGCAGGGCTGGCCTGCTATCGAAGATCTCTATGTTTTCATCAGTGTGGCGCGCCACGACGGTTTTGGGCGCGCCGCAGTGGAACTTGGCCAGTCTCCTTCCTATATCAGTAAACGCATTGCTATTTTGGAGAAGCAGCTGGATACCCGACTGTTTTTCAGAACCAACCGGGTGATGCGCCTGACACCAGAAGGTGAGAAGGCGTTGGAGGGGGCACAGCAGGTGCTTCAGGAAATGGATGCCTTTCTCAGCAATTTCCGGCAGTGGCGCGGGGAACTGACCGGCGATATGACGGTAGGCTGCTCGATGGGTTTTGGGCAGGATTATCTCTCTGACGCCATCTCCGCCTTTATCACTCAGCACCCTTCATTGAATATCAAGTTGATCCTCAGCGACCGGGAAATTGATTTAATGCAGTCGGGGACCGACGTGGATATTCAGGTTGGCGACGACCTCAATCACGCCTATATTGCACGCAAACTGGCCGCCAACCGACGATTTCTCTGCGCATCTCCTGCCTATTTAACCCAATCAGCGCCACTCAATTCGTTGGATGATTTAATTCATCACAGTTGTCTTATCATTAATGAAAAGCACAGTACCTTTGGCAATTGGCCGCTGACTGATGGGGAACAAAAGATATTGTGTCGTCTGAATAGTCATTATTCATCGAACAGTGGCAAGGTTATTCTTAATTGGGCCTTGAAGTCGCACGGTATTGCTCTGCGCTCTGCATGGGATGTCGAACCCTATCTGGCGCGGGGGGAATTAGTGCAGGTATTACCGCAGTGGTATCAGGAAGCGAATATCTGGGCGGTGTATACGCAACGGACGTCAGAATCGCCGCGCATAAAAGTCTTTATTGATTTTCTGGTGCAATACTTTGCAGTAAAAAGCCTGTCACGGGAGTGGCAGGCTTAATTTAGGCTTGGATGCGTAGGTTAACATCAGCCGTACGCCACTTTGCTGTTAATGTGGTAAAGCGTGGCAGTCGCCGCCATCACATGCTGACCATCATGGCCCGGCTCATGCGATTCGACATCAGTAATGTGATAACCGACAGCGCCAGCGGCAAGCGTCTTTTTCACTATCGCGTCCGTCAACTCTTCCATCGACGTGGCCCAGCTCACTGAAGTGAAGCCGACTGGGTGAATGGATGAGAGTTCGCGATGAGTGAGGTCAGCACGGACTAATACTGGTTTAACATTTTGCGGTGTGAAAATAGAAATCACGTCGTTAATAAGTTCTTTCATGGTCTTACTCCTCAAAATAACAACTGAGCCGATTTCGAAGCGACACGTTTTATTGTTGATGATTGATTTATTAAACCCGGCAGTTGCGCACGGCAGGTAATCGGCGCCGGTAGGCTTAATAAACACCTTTTGAGGTTATGCGTTTTAGCTTTAATTGCTAATTAGTTGTTAAGAAAAGTTCAGCCACAACTCTGATAAACTTTAGGGAATATTTTTTCATCTGCTTACATTTAGGGCGGACTATTTAATCAGTTGGGGCGCACCAGACGCCCCATTTTGTTAAAACTCGCGTTGTCCACCTAATTCGATCACTCGATTCGGTGGAATGTTGAATTGTTCATGTGCCCGTAACGCATTGCGTTGGCAGAAGTGGAAGATACCACCTTTAACTCGCGCCAACCCTTTGCGTTTTTTCATCACCAGAGTGTCGTGTGAGGTAAAGAACGAGGCTTCATTGACGGTACAACCAAAACCTTCTAAACCACACAAATGCAGCACCTCAGCCATTGAAGGAACTTCACGCCACCCATACGCTGCCGTGACTTGCCAGAATGACGGTGACAACTGCGTAATGGTGATACGTTGCTGGTTGTGCACGCGCGGGGTATCGGTGGTGCGAATATTCAGCAACACCACGCGTTTGTGCAGCACGCGGTTATGTTTGAGGTTATGCAGCAGGGCTTGTGGAATCTCAAACTCCTTACGAGCGAGGAAAATCGCCGTTCCCGGCACGCGACTCGGCGGATTGGTTTCCAGTGACTTCACTAAGGCCTGAAGGCTTTCAGGGTCGTTAT
>OBJT01000221.1_pt1 | contig 15057 bp, 30 predicted proteins | sample 1519861 | NCBI WGS metagenome assembly OBJT01 (sample SAMN02401118, study PRJEB22541) | soil metagenome, isolate JX
TTGGCATCTTTCATCCAAGTGAAGAAGAACATTTCCAATCTGAATGTCTCAAGGGTAATCCACTATCTTGGAGTACTGAACAGTTAGTTCGGCAAAAACTTGCGGCTATTTCTGAATTCTATATGGATCAGTACTATGCTGATTTCCTTAAAGGGAGCGAATAATGTTTGATTTATTATCCCACAAGGTACTTGAAATTACACGGCTACGTTTATTAGGGATTGAACGAAAGGAAATCTTTCTTTACAATCCTGAGTTGAAGCTCAATTCAAATGAGAGTGTGTTGAACTATAGTAGCCAAAACAACGAGTACTACTTTGATTATGGTATTTCTGTTCGTTCGGATGATGTTCGGGGCATCGAGGGTTCAATATCGCCTACTACTTTTAAGATGACTGAATACCCATCTAATTTACACAGTAGTAATACCTTTAAAATGAACATCGCGGATATCCCATCAGAAATCGGTGAAGATGAATTCTTTCAGTACTCTCTGATTGAAAACGTTGGTGAAATGACAATAGAACAACTACGTGATATTCTTGTTATCCGCGATATACTAAAACTAGCAAAAATACAATGGGATATAAAATGAAAGATAAACTAGAGAGCTATTTGTTTTTAGTAGTGTTTATCGCCATGTGTATCAAAGAGACAGTACTAAATACTCCTTGGATGATCTTTGTACTGGGGATTGTAGCAGCATTTGGCTTTGCATTTATTTTTGGAATTATCTAAAAAAAGTTGGGACAAAACGAAGTTTTTGTCCTATAATATAAGTACAGGAAGGGATGGGTCAGCGTGACCGAAGAAAGCGAAGGGTATGATGAGCGACGGCAATAGGCATATATAGTAGTGGCTTTAGGAACCTTCCTGTAAAATTTCCGTTGAGTAGCTTAAGGGAGAGCCGCAGGTAATAACGATCAGGTCACCTGTCAGCGTGGATTAAAACACCACCTCAACAACACAATTTGGAATCCAACAGCAATTTAATCATCGGCTTATATGAAAAACAATGGATTCCAGCCTTCCGGGATTGGTGGTATTGGCAGTACACATGAGCCTTAAGAGTTCATAGATCCTTGATGATCTTGCGAGTTCGAATCTCGCATCCCGGACCACATTAATCGAATAGGATAAACAAATGTTTAGTCCAGAAGAATACGAGTACTACAATAAACAAGCAGACCATGCCTTGAACGGTGAAGTGGTTTTAGATCCGCCGGGTTGTCCTGCTGACGACATGTTTCCAGTAGCATACTACCATAATGGTGATGACGCAACCTTTGATGACTTCACTAATGTTGTAATATATGGAGACCAATATTCCAACTTAAATTATCACATTGACATATTCAGTGATGTAGTTATAATTGAGTATGGAGGAAAGGATAATGATTTATTTGGTTCCTACAAATTCAGTACTGAACTATTCAGAACACTCAGCGATGAAGAGTGGTTTCAAAACGGAACAGTAATGGATCTATTCTTTATGGGAGAAACACTCCTACGTAAATTTATTAAACTGTCCCTCATGGCGAGGACTAATCTAAACAACAGGGAAAGCTAATGCTTTCCTTTTTTTATGAGGGTATAAAATGCAAAAACCTTTAGATTTCTGCGTTAAGTTCAATAGAAAAGTAAATCAAGCTCTCCTTACTGCAATTCTTGAAAGTGCATTTGAATTGTACTCCTATGGATTACGTCATGATAAATTCAGATGGGAGAATATTACAGACAATGCGTGTACTATGTTTGATATCGAATTCTATGATAATGGTAGTGGTGCTTCAGTTCCATTGGAAGCAACGACTAACATTGTCATTACTATCAAAAACCTAGCACTGGTAGAAGAACTCCAATTTAATGTCATTGACATTTTCAACGACCACATTGATTTGTGTGGTGAGGTGAATGGTGATGCAATTCTAACAATCCCACTCACTAAGTACACCGATGTTGACGAGGGTTATGTATTCCAGCTAGAGACAGAATCCCATATCATGCCATTCACGGTTGAGCAGCTAAAAATGATTCAAAATCACGCTTCAATTCTTGACGACGACTACGAGTACTGATATAATATCTCCATCTTAAATGAAGGAGTAAATTATGAAAAAGGTTATCTTTCTTGTCCTGCTAGCTCTTAGTGCGAATGCAAGTGCTCGCGAATATGATGTTGTCTGTAAATGGAGTGATGGAACTAAAGAAGTGTATTCGCAGAAAGAGGTATGGTCAGCAAGGGTTGACCAAACTGGCACGTTAATCGAATTTAAAGATGGAACGTTCATTCGGTACTCAAACGCAGTACAATGTAAAGTGGTGAGCAAATGAAAACTATCTTCGTTATCCTATTAGTACTGTTCAGTACTCAAGTCTTTGCAGCAGAAGATATTCTCATATGTAACAATCCGATTCATGTAACTGAAGACAAGTACAAAGGTCGTGATATTGAACGTGTTATTATGGATCGTGATTCGACTACGGTATTACTAAAGGATGGTCGAATTCGTAAGTACTCATCATCTATCCAATGTTACTACGAAATTAATAGTAAGAGGAATTAAGAATGATTTCTAAAGAAACACTACATCGTTTTCTTGTTGAACTTGACAAGCAGTACGAAAATAGTGAGAAATATTTTTTACAAAATCCGTTTAATGAAATGCAGCATCAAGTTGCAGAGTTAAATCGGCTATGTGAAGAACATGAACTTTGTGTATATTGGGGAAATCGCACACCACATGATGCAGAAGCATATGACATTTCTGACATGTTTGATATTCGAGACCGCTTATGTTCGGCTAGAAAACCAGAAGATTATCATGTGAGTGTATTCACAAAAGATTCTAGTCCGCGTGTTTCATTACCACCAGAATCGGAACTATTTCAAAAGATAGTCAAACTCTATGTCGCAACTGAAGGTTATGAACAAAATATGCCGACTGATGTAATCACAATTGATGATATGTCTTTCACGGTATATGATATCCTGTGTGCGATTAATGAACACGCAGAACTACACCGCATCAAGAAATACCTCATTGTTGATCGGTACGTTGCTATTAACAGAACAGATTTACAAATTAGTAGTTCACGCTGTTACTCAGACGAACTAATAGACGAAATTGAAGAAGTATCTGCTAAAATTATTCCGTACTGGAGTGGTGTTAAACAATATACACCACCAGAACATCATAATTACGCCACATGGGATGACATAATGAAGGGTAAAAAGCCAGTACTGTCAGACGACAATGTTATCTTTTTGTGCTGTACTGTCCCCGACCGTGATAAAGTTGTTGGCAATGTGCCAGCTATCGTCAATATTGTTGATTGTATGTGTGAGTCTAGTAGGTTTGCAGGTATCATGCTGGTACGTTGTCTAGCCCAAGGTTCCATACACATTACGTATAAAGATGCCCCACGCTTCCAAGATTTCGTACAGAATAATTCTCTTTTCGTTCGTGAAATCCGTGAGTTAATGTAATCAATATGGGGAAGCAATACTTCCCCTTTTCTTAAGGGAAAAAATAATGTCATTAATGTCAGTACTCAACTATATCGATAAAGAATTCGATTCATTGTATAGTCCTGTTTCACATCATAGAGTTTCAATACCGAACACTTCAATGGAAATGGTATTAAATTGGGGCTGGAGTGCGGGTAACGAACCATATAGTATTAGATTTGAATGGTTTACGCCGCAAGATCGATATAGTTTATTAATTGAAGTAAACGGTTCAACCGAATTTATATACAATTCATGGAATTTTTCAGATTCACTTAATAACTGGAATCCTGACTTCAAAATTGAATTCAACATTGAGCGATCGTTCTTTGATTGTTTACCAATGGTATACCCTATGACTACTAACTTTAAGTACGAGCATCTTGCTGTACTAAAACGTATTTCAGACAAATACGCAGAGAAAAAGAAACAATATGACATGAAATAAGGAGAGAAGAAGTGATTTCAGAATATATGGCAACCTTCACTCAGATGATGAAGGATTACCCGTGGATGGTAGGTATATATTCCCTTTACGGGATGACAGTACTTACATATTGTCTTAAATTTATTCCAAGTTTCTTTGGGTTTATTAAAACACAAAGCATTACCACTCTTGAACTCAACAATGCTGGATGGAGTGGGAATGAAGCACATTTCCAAGCATTTATGGCGTGGTATCTAAAGAGTCCATATTCCAAATGGTCACGGTATCTTTCACTTGATGGAAAATACCACCATTGGGATGACGAAGATAGTGAATATCCCGATAAAAAGACATACGTCATTGGTGCTGGTTATGGTACACATTTTTTCTTTTATAAGAAGCGTCTATTTTGGTTCACTAAAGGTTCACTACAAAGTACTGGATCTGATAAAGAAAAACAGAATATCGTAATTAAAACTCTTGGTCGTAATCAACAACCATTACTTTCTCTAGTAGCGGATTTTGCGGTTAAACCAAAAGAAACCGATTTGAACATTTATGCTTACAAGGATGAATGGGATGTTATTTCACGTGTAAACAAACGCCCATTGTCATCTGTCATTTTACGTAAAGATATTAAAGATGACCTAGTAAGTAATCTCCAGTACTTCTACGCCAATCGTGAATGGTATGTCAAACGTGGACTATCATATAAGCAAACTTATATTCTTCACGGATTGCCTGGAACCGGTAAAAGTAGTACGATTAAAGCTTTGTCATCACACTTTGATAAAAATATTTGTATCATTGATATTACAGCGATGAGTAATCTCTCTTTCGAAAAAGCAATGGCATCGGTCCCACGGAATAGTATTGTACTCATTGAAGACTTTGATTCGTGTAAAGCGTTACATTCACGCACTGATGAGAATGGTGATGCAACAACCCGCTTCGCGGAACTTACAGATGTATTATCACTATCTAAAGTACTGAACGTACTAGATGGCGTAGTGTCGCTAGATGATACTGTAGTGTTCTTGACTACCAACCATCTAGAAAAGATTGACCCCGCCATGGTTCGTAAAGGTCGCGTGGATTACATTTATGAAATCCCACACCTAGAAGACGCTGAAGTGAAAGAGTACATCAAGCTAATGTACCCAGAAGCTGACGTACCACAAGTTACATTTGACACCATTGCAGGTTGTGATATACAATCTAAATACCTAGAATATCGCGAAGACGTCAACGCATTCGTAGCAAGCCTAGCCGTCAAATAACAACATGGCACTTAACAGTGCCATATTAATTGGAGATAATAAATGGCTGAAATTAAACTTAAACTAAAAGAACGTTGGGTTGATATTAAGACCAACAAGGTAATTCAAAGTATTGTCTCTGAAGAATCAATTCATATTGATGATGATCTTGACCAAGACGCAATGAAACAACACTACCTTAAAGAGCGTATTGGAAGTACCGAACATGATGGGGTTCGTCACGAGGTATCAATTGTGGGAGATGGTCTATCTAAATCAGAGATGTTTGATTTCATTCTAAACAACACTGTTACACTAACACCGTCCAATGGGGTATGGTACAAAGAATTACCAGATGGAACTAAAGAGAAAGTAATCAATAAGTACTGTGTTAGTATTAATGATTGTGGTATGAGCGGTTTTGACTTAGAAGATGCTATAAATTATTATGTACGGGAGATTCAAAAATGATTTTAGTACTGTCTATTATTTGTGTAACTATTATTATTTGTAGTATAATTCGTTACAGTTGTATTTGGTCGTGTCAGATGAACGAATACAAAATATATAAAGAATTGCACGCTACTGATATCAAACCCTATACAGTACGCCCATATCTTTATAAATCTGACAACGACAGCTTTTGGGGTTACGTTATATATGATACAATTAAAGATGAAATCTATAAGGGTACTGGTAAATCTAATGAACACTTTATTATATACCGACTAGAAGCAAAAGCTGCCGAATTTTGTAAAAAGGTGAATGAACTTCATGGGTACTAAAAAACAATATGACATTGGGACTGAGGTACTTAAACGCTTTATCATGCTCGTTCGTGAACACGGTAGTTTAAATGGAATGACGTATTCATTCAGTCCACGTAAAGTACAAATTGATGATCTATATAATAGTACTGGAGTTATGATACGCAAGAATAAAATCTTTGTTCAGGGGCGAGATAATGATGCCAACGGAGTTCTTGAGCGGGTATTCAGTACTAGTGAATCTTTCCAACGTTCTTGTAATAATGAATATTTCTGTGATAAAGACATGGAAGATTTGATTATTGAAGTGTTTAAAGCTCACAGTGATTATATTAGTGATAGCCTATTAGTTGGCTATTGGGAAGAAGTATAGTGGCTATATCATTAAAATCAGTGGCGGTTCATATGAAACTAAGCAAAGACATGACGTATATTGACAAGCATAAGATTAAAGAGAGAGCATTAGAACACATAGTACAAGCTATTATTGAGCTGGAAGAAAATAAAACCAGAACCTATATGTGCCAATTAATGGATAATCAATTTATCCTTACTAAGTTATGGTCTATCGCACCCTTTAAAGTTGTAGTGACGTGTGATAAAATGACATGCTACTGGATGAGTGATAGAGTAGATATGAAACGTGCTAAGTGCGAGGAAGAGTTATTCCAAATGATGTGCTTAGATGATACGTACTGCGATGGAGAGTTCGAGGAAGGTATCAAATTACTAGTAGAGTTACACATCAATTCCATTCTTAAACGTTGTGGGATTGGTGCTTATAAAGAAGGTTTATATGACAATCAGCAAATTAGTTAACACATACTTGGATGGACTAACCACCTTCAAAAAAGGTGGTGAATATATAGTTGGTGGTATTTCCTACCGCATTATGTTTGATCCATCCTCATATGACCAAGTACTTCTATTCTTATCAGAAGATAACTATAACAATCTTAGCATTCAGTTTGCTTGTACTGAATTTGGGATTTACATTCGCGATGAAGAGATGGACGAACCACAGCAGTACTTTTACCACACTCTAATGTACACAATGGACTTTGGGTTTTCACTCAATGACCTAGCAAATGTGAATTACATTTACCACGAAATGAAAAAATCTTGAGACAAAACGTGATCCTTGTCCTATAATAAGAGGGTCAACAAATGGAGAAATATATGTTTACTAAATTCCACAACGTAAGTTTTATCGCATCAACCGTTACTGGTCTAGAACTAGAAATGAATACTATTCACATCCTAACCACTGGTCAAAGCTATGAGGTGCGGTTTAAAACTAATGAAGAAGCACAAGCAGGTCTATCAGAACTAACTGATATCCTCAACGCAGCAAGTGGTCAAGGGTCCACAAACTCAGCACAGGAAGCTCAAGGTGCCTCTAAAGTTAATGATCTAAAGGATATCCTCAATTCTGGCCTAAACCGCTTACAGGGCATTTTAGAGAGTGCTAAAAGCACCGCAACCGACAAAGTACAGGAAGCTGTCATGGCTCAAGTATTGGGTACTGCTGGCAAGACTGTTTCCGATCTAATGGATTACAAAGAAGCTCTTGTGACTCGTGCTACTGATCTTCTCAGTACCCTAGAGAAAGCTCTAGAGCCTGAAGAAAAGCCGATGGCTACTCGCAATGAGCCTAAGCCGGAACCAACTAAGAAGACTGAATGCTTCAAGGATGAAGTGGCAACTGCTACTAGTATTCTTGATGTGGACAGTATCTTTACCTCTTCTGCTAAAGATCTTGATGTTAGTGCGGTTATCACCCCTAAGAAGATGAGTGCTGACCATTTCAAATCAATCTTCGGAACTCCAGAAGAACCACTAATTGGTGATTTGAGTGAGCGTCAACTACGTGAATTCATTGGTGAATTCGTTGATGGTGCACTAGCAAATGAACGTGTACAACATCTATTCCAGAACATCAAAGACAACTTTGGTGCTGATGAAGCTGAAGGTGCAATTGATGGATACAAGAATCTCATTCTAACCATCTGCCTACAAAATACAGAAATGACACTATCAGAAGTGATTTCCCGTTATTTCAACTAAACAATAAGCGACCTCCGGGTCGCTTTTTTAATTGACACAGCAGTACTGAAGACGTATAATACCAGCATCAACACTGATGGTTGAATGATTTTTGGCTTGACTATGGAACGTTTATTGTTTATAATGTTAAAAACATGGGAGATTGAAAATGAACCGTTTAAGTATTAAAAATGACAAAATGAGCATTAAGCTCTACGAAGATGAAGCAAACGCATTCATGGCTAAAGCCATCGCGAAGTCAGAGAAGTACGAAAAGATTGCTTCAGCTAACAAATCACCATACGGCTTTAACCATCCACATGCACACTTCGTTGGTATGGTTGCTGAACATGCGTCTTATGTACTATTCAGTGAGATCGAAGAAATCATTGGACGCAAGCTTGACATTGATCCTGCTTTCCAATTTGATAACCGTGACGCAGAATGTGATCTGTATGTTAACGGACTACGCATTGAAGTTAAAGGTATCAAGTACGGTAGTTGGTTACGATTCGGTCCGTGTATCAGTACTCGCCAATTGAAAAAAATTGAGAAGAAAGCTGACATTGTACTATGGGCTTTGTATAACGAACGTCGTCAAGAGTTCTCGTTTGAAGGTTTCAATTACGTACACGAAATCCGCGATCTACCCACAATGATTACTGGTGCTGAGGGTCGTCCTCAAATTGAAAACTATCCAGTACTTAATATTATTAAACCGCTACAGGAACTATCTTTATGAAAACAATTATTCAAGAAGGCATTACTGCTAATGTAATCTATACGGTTGATGATAATGAGCATTTTATCGAGATCGAGTTGCCAGTACTTCCAAAGGTCGGAGATTCAATCACCATAAGCCGACACGGGGGATACTTTGATGTTTCTCATATCGTTTCTAAAGTAGAATATAAAATACGTACTGGTGATCTTGGTAGTACGGTTTGTATTAACATCTATACTGTACCGGAGGCAAAATGAGTTTATTCTGGACATTTTTCCCACTAGTAGTTTTTGTTGTTGTTCTATCATGGACTGACTTATATAGTCATATTGGATATGCTTTCAATATTTCTATGTCGGAGGGTCTACATAAGTTTCCAGTTGTATGGTTACAATCATTCTTAATCCCAGTTTCTTTTCTCAAATCCGAGAAGAGTCGCTGTGATTATGAAGTTCTTTCTAAGTTGGAAAGGGCGTTGCGGCTAGCATTGAGTTCGGATGAACGCGTATCCTATCGGTACAGTGAATATAACGAAAGGTATGTGATCTCAATTGAAAGTAATATGGTTCAATTTTCGCTGACTAGTAAAAGTGTGGAAATTGACGGATGTAACAAACTAATCCCACCACGAATAGCTTTTATGATGTTGGGGCTTGCCAATAAATGTCATGGTGAAAGCAACAAGAAGAAAAAATCCCTGTTTGATTGACAGATTGGGTTGTATAGAATATAATATTTTTTACTTACAAAGGAGTCAGATATGAATATCGTAGCAACCAAACTAACTAATGCAATGAGCAAACGTCAGGGATATATTTCCATTTCAGATGCGATGGAAGAGAATTTCAAAAGCTATACTTTTAGCAACTGCCTCAAGATCAAGAAAGACTCAAGTGGATTTACTAAATGGGTTTTATATTGGGATGATGTGGATTTCGTAGTAGTCTTTACTGTTCTTACTACTGTTCTCAGTACTGGATTCGTTAAAGCAACTATTATTGACCGCACACTAACTGATGTTCAAACCGTTGGTGAGTACTGTAGTAAGCTATCTTTTTGTGAAGTTGAGGAAGTTAAAGGTAAGTTCTTGACACACAAGGAACGTGATGCACAAATCCAAGAAGCACTTTCTACCCGTGATTTTAGCGTTCGTGGACAAACCAAAGTACAGATTGAAAAAACCAAAGCAGAAATTCAAAGTCAGATTGACTCAATCGCAGCGGCTTGGGGTATTTCTCCCAAGAAATAATCACACTGGTCACACTTTGTGGCCTCTTTTAACGGAGAGTTTTAAATGCTAACATTACGTTTTTTAAAAGTATGGGGAATCGCGTTTTTCGCATTAGCTTACGGATTTACCTATGCGTTTTTTCCAGAAGTTATCCCGTGGAATACGCCAAAACACTTATACGTTATCCTGAATATTATTCTCACCATCTCTTCTATCACGTTAGGAGCAATGATTCTCAGTTATTTGTCCGAAGACATGATGGGACGCTCAGATTCATTCAAACTCTTTGGGGAAAAGAATATTTGGTGTATTTGGTACTTAATCGGGTTACCAATGGTGATTTATGGGCTTTACAAATGGGAACATCCTGGTATAATTATCGCATCAATCATTTTCTACTTCGGTATGAAATGTTTGATTAAGAACCAAAACAAACACTACGCTGCGTACAAACAAGAGCAAATCGTACGTCGTGCTCGTCAAGAAAAAGTGGAGAAAGTAACATTATGATCAAGTACTTGTATTTTATCTTTTCAGCAATCATTGCGATTTGTGCAGTTGAAGGTATTCCAGTTATTGATATTTTTAGCTCTAGTTGGCATTCTCTGACATACGGTACTTTAATGCTGGCTTCGTTTTTCAGTGTATTTGGCATCATCATTTCTCTTATTGCATATACAGATGAACGCGACAATCCAACATCGGATTTTGGTCAGTTCTTCTTGCGGCACTTAGTTGGTCAGAAATTTTTACCAAAATGGCCTGTCGTGATTTGGGCGGTTCTGGCGGCTGTATTTGTTCAGTTCAATCAGCTGAGTCTTGCGATTGCCGTTGGAATTCTCACAGTGTTCGCTGCAAGCATTGTCTTTGTGCAGAACGGTTTATACACTACGTATTTGAAGCAAGAAGCAAAAGGCGAATAAACACTTGACCGCTTCGGCGGTCACTGTTATAATATTTGTACTTAAATAAACGAGGATTTAAAAATGGCTTGGATTCATGTTGATCGTTCAGAAGTTAACAATATTGATATTTTCGCATTTGTAAATCTCAAAGAAGGCGTAACCATTAAAGGTCGTGTGGTAGTTGGTTCTGATTTAAATGAACAAGTACTAGTTATGTGCGAAAAGGGTGAATGTCAAGGTATTATTCAAGTACCTTCATGGAACTTTTTTAGTAAGATGGAAGTAGTTCTCAAAACGGTTGGTATTGATGTGGGCACCCCTGAAGCTGTAATTCTTAAATACATCCCAGATTTGACAATCCCAGATGAGATTTTTGAACAGTTCGAGTTATAAATTGAAATAGAAGTAGTATAAGTGGTCTTTGTCTGCTATAATCATTGTACTTTAATAGAAGGAGAATCAGCATGAATCATCGTTTCGCATTCGTTCAGAACCGTACCGAGTACTTTCTGAAATCTGGTATGGAAGAAAGTTATGCTAAATCTAAAGCAGAAAACGACTTCCATCGCATGTCCCGTCTAGCAGCAGATTGTATCATGACTTGTTCTCATGTCGAGCTTCCGGGAAAAGGCGATACTCGTTGCAACCGGACTGCTTGCCAGAGTGACAAACATGTTGTATTCTATAACTCAGTAATGAATCGTAGCTACTGCGTAAACTGTGCAACTGATATCCGGTTCAGTAACAATCTTAAAGAACTTGATCTGTACCCAGAGTACAATGAAAGTCTCGATAAACTTTTTCGGGAGAGTGACTATGAGTAATATTGAAAACGCAACTGATACTATCCACCGTGACCAACTGTTAGTTGATGGACTACGTAACCACATTTCTGATCTGTATGCACAGATTAACTATGGTTTATCTGCAAGCGGCGGTGTAATCACTAAAGATATTGACAATCTTTATAAAGAGATAGACTCTACCTTTGGTAAAAAGTCTAAACTCGAACAAAAAATTAATACTGCGAAGCGTCAAATCTTTACTGAATTGGGGATTAACTAATGAGCAACTTTAACAAGTACTCCCCAATCGACAACAAACGCCCAACTGAAAGTGGGGCATACAACACAATCACATTTACACGTGATAATGTACCGGTAATCGAAGTGTCGTATTACAGTGTTGAAACACGTCAGTGGTATCGCCGCAGGATCGAAGAGTACGGCTATAGTGAAGAGTACAAGATTGATGACAATTACATCTCTTACTTCAAACAAATTGAAGGTGTAAGTTTTGATGTAATTCCAGAAACTTACGAAATTAACATCCCCGGTGTTAAACTTGATCAAGACGAAGATTAATGACTACTATCTATGTCAATCACACACTGGGTATCGTAATGACCGATACTCGGACAACTACAACAATAACTGAATACTTATTCGGTATTATTCCAATTAATAAGTATGATGTATACAATGATAATGGGCTAAAAGCCATTCACGTTCATGACCGTATATTTGTGGAAAGTGGGCATTGCCATGAAAGTACTAAAATTCTTAGGTACTTGACTGATGGAACTCCAATTAAACCTGAACACAAAAAATTAGGAATGCGTAGTATTTGTTTTCTTGTTGATAAAAACTGGGTAATTCATTTTATTATCGATAAAGGTAAACTTACTAAAAAATTTATTCCGCTGTCCGGTACTTCATGGTATAGTACTGGCAGTGGCAATGCCGCATTGTTTGAAGCATTGAAAGTATACAATTTCAATCCCACACTGGAAGAAGCAATCGCTGCGTTCAAGACTGTTCATTTCAGTGATCCATACACCAATAGCTATGTACAAATTTACAATATGTAAATCAGTACTTGACCAATAAAATTAAATTATGTATTATATATGCCAGTTATGAAGACTGGCATTTTTATTCAATAGGAGTTGTGCGTGAAGAACTTAAATCTAGAAACAATCCACGATGAAGTACTAGACGAATGTTTCCATAATGAGAATGAAACGGTTCATAATCTCATGAATGTTGATAGTGAAGAAAATTCCCCCGAACCAACTCCGAAGTCAGAAAATTACAATACGAAAGAACGCTTACCAGCCGGTATTACAAACGAAATCCTTATTGACCGGATTAATGCGGGTGAAAACGTAAGTAAAAATATGGATATGCTTGTTCGTTGTAACAGCGGGTTGGTGTATTCTATTGCTCGTAAATGTACATGTAATATTTCTTTCCAAGATAAAGTACAATATGGTTTCGAAGGTCTTCTTCATGCTATTCGTAAGTTTGATACTTCTAAGGGTATCTCATTCAGTACTTATGCCAGCACTGCCATCCGGCAGACCATGTACAACTACGGCAATGAAGAAGCACGTATGGTTTCTTTACCTAAGTACCAATCAGTTAATAACGTAACTATTCAAAGTTTCATTGAGACTTTTATTAGTAACAATGGTCGCATTCCAACGAATGAACAAATCTCTGCTGGTACTGGCATTGATTTGGTATCCGTAAATCGCGTTATGCAGTACTCAAGCTCTGCGATTAGTCTAGATACACCAGTAAATGATGATGGTTCCATTATGCTTCAGGACGTTATCAAAGGAGATAGCTCTGAGTTTCATCTTGATCCGGGTCTGGTGACTGATGAAAGCATTATGAATGAATTGCTGGAAGTAATCTTTCAAGACCTGTCATCGCATGACAGGGCATTGATTGAAGCAGTTCATGGTTTGAATAAAGAAGATGAGAAATCATTCTGGACTCTGGCAGAAGAAGGGTTTGTGTACACTGATAACAAGGGTCGCCAGTACAGTTCCCGTACTTCCTTGCATCGTTGCTACAATGATGTTGTAGCTCGTATTCGTCGCCACATGAGTGACCGTGATATCAAAAGTAACTAATAGGAATATATATGAAAATCATTACAGCTTCACTATTAAAACATATTAAAGCGTGCGAATTAGGTATTGATTTTTTTGTTCGTAATAATCTTGAAGGTATAAGTACTGATAAAATTGAAACTTCATATGGTGATTTTAGTAATTTTATTTCATGGTTAAAAGAAAGAAAAGAACTAATTGAATCAATAAATGAAGAAGATATAAATCCTTATCAGTATAAAATAAAAAATCGTAAAAAAGATGGAAAATATATCAAACGTAAGTATGATGGTAACAACAATGTTGTTCATTTTTCTAACACTGTTATTGACGATAATAACAATGAGATTGTGTACGTTGAAGAACGCAATTACTTTTATAAACCAAATGGTGAACTTTATAAAATTGTAGATGTTAAATCCAATAAAATTTTGTTACACATTATTTAACATGGAAAGGGGTTGACTTCGTGCAGCCCTTGCTTTGGAGGTTTAATGAAAATTTCAACGCATCATAGAAAACAAGATAAAGTGCTAAAAGAGTGTATTACTTTTTCATTAGAGAATAGTAATAAATTTACTCTTGAGTTTGAAAAAAGTATTGTACATTTCAGTATTAATTTCGATTTGAAAAATCCACAATCAAGTGAACAGTTATTTGATAATGTGTTGAAAGTTAAAGTAGAAGGACGTGATATTGAATTTATTGAATTACACTGTAATAAAGAAAACAAATCACACTTGTGGATGTTGACGACGAATGAAGGTGAGTCATTACTAATATTTGCTGAAAAGCATTATTGTGAACTCTATCGTGAGAATGCCGAAAATGGGTATACTACCCATTATTATGATGTAATAAATGTGACCATTACGTTATATGAAAACGAAAAGGGTTGACTTCGGTCAGCCCTTTTGCTATTATATGTCTACACCAACTGATGAGGATTAATTAAATGAAACATACTACTTTTAACAAAAACGAAATCATGGCTCTGCTGTCCGACAACTCTCAGGTTTATATCGAGTTGCCGTTAACTGAAGAAACTGTTATGATGGTTTCTCGTAGTGTTTCACACTTTGTTGGCTACAAACGCCAGCCAAGCATCGAAGTACGTTTCTGTGAGAAAAGCGAAGATGGTTACATGTCTTACGCTACTGAGTACTTCAACATCTACAACATTGAAAACGCAGCCGACGCAGTACTGATGCGTCACGCAAGCGAAGATCCTATGCAGATCTCTAACTTGAGCAAAGACTTTGAACTGACATTCGAGAAGGAATAA
>OBJT01000222.1_pt1 | contig 15018 bp, 11 predicted proteins | sample 1519861 | NCBI WGS metagenome assembly OBJT01 (sample SAMN02401118, study PRJEB22541) | soil metagenome, isolate JX
TAGCTTTCATTTCCATTAGTGAATTGTACGGCTGCGAAAGCTATAAGATCGCTCCAATTTTACTCATGGGGAGTTTATGAGCACCGGAACGATTTCTAAACAAAATGACTTAACCGTTGATGATATTACTGTTATCGACAACAAATTACTTAAACGTGCCGTCAGTGCTGCTGCATTGGGCAATACCATGGAATGGTTCGACTTTGGCGTATATAGCTATCTCGCGGTGATAATTGGCCAAGTGTTTTTTCCCGGCGCCAGTAATACCGCACAATTAATCGCCTCATTCGGTACTTTTGCCGCTGCGTTCCTGGTCCGCCCGATTGGTGGCATGGTATTTGGTCCCTTGGGTGACCGTTTTGGCCGCCAGAAGGTGTTGGCTTTCACCATGATCATGATGTCAATTGGCACCTTCTGTATCGGACTGATTCCAAGTTATGCCAGCATCGGCATTGCCGCGCCGATCTTACTGTTGGTTGCCCGTCTGGTGCAGGGTTTCTCTACAGGAGGCGAGTATGGCGGTGCCGCCACCTTTATCGCTGAATATTCTACCGATAAGCGACGCGGCTTTATGGGCAGCTTCCTGGAGTTCGGGACTTTAGCAGGCTACCTGTTGGGTGCCAGTCTGGTAACCGGCATGATCGCGATATTGCCGCATCAGGCGATGATGGATTGGGGCTGGCGTATTCCGTTCTTCCTTGCCGCGCCTCTGGGTTTATTTGGTCTCTATATTCGCTTGAAACTGGAAGAAACCCCCGCCTTTAAAGAGCATATGGATAAGCGCGAGGAACTGGAGCACAGCAAACCGCAACTGGGCTTATTACAGATGCTGCGCAAGCAGAGCAAACCGCTATTAAAATGCATTGGTTTAGTATTGCTGTTCAACGTCTCGAATTATATGCTAACTGCCTACATGCCGAGCTATTTAACCGGCGTATTGGGACTAAGTGAATTATCCGGCCTGATGCTGGTCATGGTGGTGATGTTTATAATGATGCCTCTGACGTTGATGTGGGGACATTTCACCGATCGCATTGGCCGCAAACCGGTTATTGGCTTCGGTGCATTAGGATTATTATTGCTGGCAATCCCGAGCTTTATGTTAATTGGCTCCGGCAATATGATGCTGGTATTTTCCGGACTGGCGATATTAGGTTTACTCCATACCTGTTTTAGCGGCACCATGCCAGCGACACTGCCAGCCCTGTTTGTGACCGATATTCGTTACAGTGCTTTGGCCATTGGTTTTAATTTATCGGTGTCACTGTTTGGTGGTACGACGCCCTTGATCACCGCCTGGTTGGTCGATACCACGCACAACGCGATGATGCCTGCTTATTACATGATGGGAGCGGGCGTCATAGGTCTAATTACCGTCTTAACGCTGAGTGAGACCGCGCGTAAGCCGTTGAAAGGCTCTTCACCTGCTGTTGCCACCAAAGCGGAAGCGCATAAATTAATCGATAAACTGCGCAAGCAGCGCGGCCGTAAAATTCAGCAGAAAAAACCGGCTTAAGGCTCTTAGGTTAGGCCATGACTTGTGTTCGGGCGTGCCAAGGTACGCCCGAACACCTTCCCTGATTCACCGTTTTTATGCCTCAATTAGCGAAGCGCAACGCTCCGGTAATTTCCGAAACCCACCGAATTCCCTTCTGCACCCGCCTGAAAAGGCAAAAATATCGACTATGATCTGTTCTCAGCCCTGACGAGCCGTCCCAATTTACGCCATACAACTTTTAACGGAACGCTAACCGCTTGATGTCGTCCATTGCCCTTGCGTGGGCTTAACGAGGCAATTGAATGGAATTCAGATCTTTTGAGAAATCCTGGGGTGCGGAGATTCAGGCAGATGGCAGCGTGCTGTTTCGTCTGTGGGCACCCGGCCAGCAGCAAATTACGCTGCGCATCGCTGCGGGTGACCATACCATGCCCGCGATGGGTGAGGGTTGGTATGAGCTACAACTAAGCGATATCGCTCATGGAACGCCATACCACTACCTGCTCGCCGATGGCACCTTAGTGCCCGACCCCGCATCCCGCGCGCAGCAATCGGCGGTGAATGGTCCTTCACTGGTGATAGACCCTTACCATTACGTATGGCAACACCCAAGCTGGCGTGGCCGCCCCTGGGAAGAAACCGTGGTGTATGAACTGCATATCGGCACTTTCACCTCAGAGGGCACTTTCCAGGCGGCGATAAAAAAGTTGCCGGAATTGCAAGCACTGGGCATCACCATGATCGAAGTTCTACCCGTGTCGCAATTTGGTGGAACTCGTGGCTGGGGTTACGACGGTGTATTGCTTTATGCACCGCAAGCCAGTTATGGATCGCCAGATGATTTCAAAGCGTTCGTTGATGCCGCGCATGCGCATGGTCTATCGGTAGTTCTCGACATTGTGCTTAACCACTTTGGTCCAGAAGGCAATTATTTGCCGCTGCTGGCTCCCGCGTTCTTCCACCAGGAGCGGATGACGCCTTGGGGCGCAGGTATCGCCTACGATGTGGATGCTGCACGCCGCTACATAATTGAAGCTCCACTTTACTGGCTGCAGGAGTTTCATCTCGACGGTCTGCGTTTTGATGCTATCGACCAGATCGAAGATAGCTCCAGCAAGCATGCATTGATTGAGATTGCTGAACGCATCCGCCGTGACATCACCGACCGGCCCATCCATCTCACCACGGAAGATTGCCGCAACGTGACCTTCCTGCACCCACGTAACAAACAGGGTAACGCGCCACTGTTTACCGGCGAATGGAATGACGACTTCCACAACGCCATCCATGTGTTTGCCACCGGGGAAACCCACGCCTACTACCAAGACTTTGCCGACGTACCGGAAAAACTGATTGCACGTATTCTGACTGAAGGTTTTGCCTATCAGGGTGAAATCTCCCCGCAAAGTGGTCAGCGGCGTGGTGTACCGAGTGCCGGGCAACCGCCGGTGGCCTTTGTCGATTTCATCCAGAATCATGATCAGGTCGGTAACCGGGCGCAAGGGGACCGACTGATTACGCTGGCTGGCACAGAACGCACCAAAGTGCTGCTCGCCACCCTGTTGTTGTCACCGCATATCCCTTTGTTGTTTATGGGAGAAGAGTTTGGCGAAACCCACCCGTTTTTATTTTTCACAGATTTTCACGGTGATCTCGCCAAAGCCGTGCGCGAAGGACGTGCCCGCGAATTTACCGGCCACGCTGGGCATGATAGCGACGTGCCCGATCCTAACGATGAACAGACCTTTATGCGCTCTAAACTCGACTGGAATAAACCGCACAGCGTTGAGGGGAAAGCCTGGCTAGCGTTCACGCAGGGCCTGTTGCAGTTGCGCCAGCGCCACATTGTACCGTTACTGGCTTCAGCTGCGGGTCACAGTGGCAAGGTAGTGAAAACCGCCAAAGGCTTTGTGGCGGTGAGCTGGTCATTCCCGGCTGGAGAGCTGTCAATGGCCCTTAATATCGGTAAATCCGCACAGCCCCTTCCTGCGCTACCCGGTGAAACCATTTTTGCTTGGCCACAGGAAAGTGCATCCCTGCCACAACACACTATTGTCGTACGTCTGAACACGGGAGTATCCGCATGACTGTGCCTACCGCCACCTACCGTATTCAGTTTCGTAATGGCATGACGTTTGACCGCGCCATCGAACTCATCCCCTATCTGCAACGGCTGGGTATTAGCCATCTGTACGCTTCGCCCATCTTCACCGCCACCCGTGATTCCACCCACGGATATGATGTTACCGATGCCAATGAGATCGATCCCGCACTCGGTGGGCGTGAAGGGTTTGATCGCCTGTCTGCCGCTTTGCAGCAGGCACACCTCGGTTTGATTCTCGATATTGTGCCGAACCACATGGCCGCATCGCTGGAAAACACCTGGTGGCATGATGTCATTGAACAGGGTGAGCACAGCCGCTATGCCCGTTACTTTGATATCGACTGGTCACGCCGTTTAACCCTGCCGTTCCTGGGCGACGACTTTGACCGGGTACTACAAAACAATGAGCTCAGCGTAAAACCCCATCCACAAACTGGCCGTCCAGCCTTGGCTTACTACGACAGTTTCTACCCCCTGACGCCGACCAGCTGGGAAAATCGGGTGGATGAGGTGCTGGCCATCACTGACCATGAAGCCATTGCCGAACTGCATCAACAGCAGCCCTGGCAATTAATCAGCTGGCGCGATGCACGACGGGACCTCTCCTACCGCCGTTTTTTTGAGATCACCGGTTTGGTGGGAATACGCGTTGAGGATGAAGAGGTATTTAACGCGTCACACGCGCTGATTCTGGAATTGGTGCACCATGGCGCGGTGAGTGGATTACGTGTCGATCACATTGATGGATTGGCCGATCCACAAGGCTATCTACAACGTCTGCGCAAGGCCACGGGTCCAGATTGCTACATCACGGTAGAGAAGATTCTGGCCGAAGGGGAACAGATCCCCGCAGAGTGGCCGATTTCTGGCACCACCGGCTATGAGTTTATCGCTGCGCTGTCTCATGCCTTAATCGACGACACTCAGATTGATGCAATGCACCTCGCTTACGAAGCCGCGACGGAAGAGAGGAACAACCTTCGCGCGGGTTTGCGGGCGGCACGTGAATTAATGGTGGATCGTAATTTTGCCGGTGAGTTTGCCCGCCTGCTGGCGTTAGCCACCGATATTGCCGGTGAAGAACAGCGTAATTTTGGCGAAGCCGAATTGCATGTTGCGCTGAGAGAAATGCTGATTGCCTTCCCTGTTTATCGCACCTACGGACGCCATGCTGGCATGACGTTGGCGGGAGAAGAGTTGCTACAGCAGGTGTTGGAGGAAGTGAAATTCAGTGCGTCTCCCGTTGCCCTGAGCTTTCTGCAAGCCATATTACTGGGGGCGCTATCTGAACGCAGCGAGCAGAACGCCGCTGAATTCCGCTCGCGTTTCCAACAGCTTACCGGCCCGCTGATGGCGAAGTCCGTCGAAGATACCCTGTTTTTCCGCAATCACGTGCTGCTGGCAATCAATGAAGTGGGCACAGAACCGTTGCCGCACCCCTTCTCGTTGCAACATTTTCACCAAGAGATGCAAATCCGCCTTCAGCGCCAACCTGATGGCATCTCGACCACCTCAACACACGATACTAAACGTGGCGAAGATGCCCGTGCGCGCCTTTATACCCTCAGTGAAGCCCCCGCGTTGTGGGCCGAGCATGTGACGCGCTGGCGAGATCTCCATCAGTTACAGGTCACACCGCTGCGAGATGGCGTTGCCCCTGAACCCGCTGTCGAGTGGATGCTGTATCAGGCACTGGCAGGCGCATGGCCCACAACCTTACAGCCACAAGATGCCGCAGGATTGGCCGCACTGCAGGAACGTTTTGTTCCTTTTGTGGAGAAAGCACTGCGAGAGGCCAAACTGCGTACCGATTGGGCTGAAGGTAACGAGCAATACGAAAAGGCGGTGTTGGACTATACGCGCCACCTGCTCTCACCGCACAATCAGGCATTTTTGGTGGATTTCCATCAAGCGTTACAACCCTTCCTGACCGCCGGACTGATCAATAGTCTGACCCAAACCGTCATCAAACTGACCGCGCCCGGTGTACCCGATATTTACCAGGGTAGCGAAGCGCTCGATTTCAGCCTGGTTGATCCTGATAACCGCCGCGAGCCCGATTTTTCCACCCTGCAACATCAGCTTAGCGCTACGGATACACCGAGTTTTAATCAGCAGACGGATTGGTTGAACGGCACGCTCAAACAGCAGGTTATCGCCCGTATTTTGCATCTGCGTCTGGATAAACCGCAGTTGTTCCGTTTTGGCGATTACCAACCGCTGTATGCCACGGGTGAAAATGCAGAGCATGCCATCGCCTATGCCAGGCAGGACAGCAGCGATACGTTGCTGGTCGTGGTTCCCCGTTTGCTGCTGGACAGCCAAGGCTGGGCACGTGCAGTCATTCAATTACCGGAGTCATTGGCACATCGCCGCTATCGCAATCTGTTGAGCGGCGAAATGCTCTCGCTTAACGAGCAACTTTCACTGGAACACATGCCGTACTACGCGCCGCTGGTGCTGATTGCCAGCTAAGCGTTCATCACATCAACCTGTATTTCTGCTCATTGGATGGAGAGGAATGAATGTCTAACGGTAAGCCTTTGGAAATCACCGCGGGTTCGGGTCTGCAGTTGGGTGCGAACTATGACGGTGCAGGGGTGAACTTTGCCCTGTTCTCAGCGCACGCTGAACGTGTTGAGTTGTGTCTCTATGATGAGAGTGGGCAGCATGAGATCGCGCGTTTTGATCTGCCCGAATATACCCATGAAATCTGGCACGGCTATGTGCCCGGATTGCCAGCGGGCGCTCTTTACGGTTATCGCGTACATGGCCCGTTCGACCCGGAGAATGGGCATCGTTTTAACCCCAATAAGCTGCTTCTCGATCCTTATGCGCGTGAACTACGCGGCAATATTGACTGGAATGACGCGCATTTCGCCTACGACCTGCACCATGAAGATAAAGATCTGACCTTCGACGAGCGTGACAGCGCCCCCTTCACACCGAAATGCCGTGTTATCGATCCTAACGAGTTCGACTGGCAGGACGTTAACCGCCCTAACATTCCGTGGTCGCAAACTGTCATTTATGAGACGCACGTGAAAGGCTTTAGCCAGCTCAATCCGGCCGTGCCGCCAGAAATGCGCGGCACCTATGACGGAATGAGCAATAAAGCCACAGTGGAGTACATTAAAAGCCTGGGGGTGACGTCAGTTGAACTGCTGCCGGTGCACTGGTTCCCCGATGATCAGCATTTGCTGGATAAAGGGTTGAAGAACTTCTGGGGCTATAACTCCTTGGCCTTTTTTGCACCGGCATCGCGCTATTTTGGTCCGCGAGGGATTCAGGGTTTTCGCGATATGGTACGCGCCTTCCATGATGCCGGGATTGAAGTGATTCTTGATGTGGTCTACAACCACACCGCTGAGGGCAACGAACTCGGCCCAACCTTGTCATTTAAAGGCATCGATAACTTCTCCTATTACCGCACGCTGCCCGATCAGCATCGTTATTACATTAACGACACTGGCACCGGCAATACCCTCAACACCTCACATCCTCGCGTGCTGCAGATGGTGATGGATTCGTTGCGCTATTGGGCAGAATCGATGCATATCGATGGTTTCCGTTTTGATTTGGGCACCATTCTCGGACGCGAACCCGAAGGCTTCGATCAGCGCGGCGGCTTTTTTGACGCCATGACGCAAGACCCGGTGTTGTCGAAACTGAAACTGATAGGCGAGCCTTGGGATATTGGTCCTGGAGGTTATCAGGTAGGCGGGTTTCCACCTGGCTGGGCCGAGTGGAACGACAAATATCGCGACACGGTGCGCGAATACTGGAAAGGCGATAACGTCTCTACCGATTTTGCCGCGCGTTTATTAGGTTCCGGCGATCTCTACGATCAACGCGGACGCCGCCCGTGGGCCAGCATCAACTTCTTAACCGCGCATGATGGTTTCACGCTGAACGACTTAGTGTCATACAACGAGAAACACAACGACGCCAACGGTGAAGACAACAACGACGGCCACAACGATAACCGTTCCTACAACTATGGTGCCGAGGGCCCCACCGACGACGAAGGTATCAATGCGGTGCGTGAACGGCAAAAACGCAATTTCCTTGCCACGCTGCTGTTCTCACACGGTACACCGATGTTGCTGGCGGGCGATGAGTTTGGCCGCAGCCAAATGGGCAATAACAACGGCTATTGCCAGGACAGCGAAATTTCGTGGCTGCACTGGGAGAATTTGCCAGAGTCGGCGGATGCGCTGCGGGAATTTACCCGCCATCTGCTGTCCTTACGCGCCAAACAGCCGCTACTACGACGTGAAAACTGGCGCGATGGTATGGACATCAAGTGGTTCAACGCTGGCGGCGGCTTCCAGCAAGCTGAACAGTGGGATGAGGGCACCACACTCGGCGTCTATATTGGTCGGCCTGACCTACAAACAGAAGAAGGCATTTGGCACGATGTGCTGATGCTGTTCAATCCATTTGAAGGCAACGTGCCCTTCCGTATTCCACAATTCGGTGAAGGCGGCTGGGTACTGGAACTCACCACTTCCGATACCGCTAAAAAAGGTCTTGTCATCACCAAAGAGAAGGATTTCGAGCTGGAAGGACGCAGCATGGCGCTATTTAGACGGCCTTAACTCATTATGCGGGAAGCTGAACGGCAGCTTCCCTTTTAAACCGCAAATGCATCTGGCCCCTTGGCAGCAAGGGTATTGAGAATACGTAATGCTGGACCGCTTGGTTTGATCTCTCCGCGCTCCCATTTCGACACGCTATCCACCGTCATTCCCAAGGTATAAGCCAATAGTGCCTGACTTAAACCATACTGGTTTCGCATCCGTTTGATTTCCTGCCCGGTCATATCATGTACGGCAGCGACGCGTTTGCGGTATTCACTGGCTGAGATGCGCGTTTTAATTTGTTCGACATCTTCACCAGAGATTAAACCTAATGCGCGCAACTCTTCAGCATCTTCAAGCATCTCATTCAATGTCACTGACGTCGTTTTCATCACAATTTACCTCTCTAAAAGTCCCTCTGTTTTTGAGTTGAAGCAGATCAATCTCACTCGCCTGCAAATAACCCTTGGCGAGAATTTTGTAAGCAGTCAGCGCATCATCTTCAATTTCCTTGGCGTTTTTCTTGTTCAGCTCGCCCTTGGACCAGCCATCATAAAAAAACAGCGTGTTTCCTCTTTTGAAGAAAATCACCGAACGCGCCCCACCGCTCTTTCCAGCCTTCAGCGCTATACGCTTTTTAATAACACCACCGCCTAAATCAGCTTCAAACTCTCCTCTTTTGACCTCAGCAGCAGCGTTGCACAAATCGGCATCAAATAGTCTTGTTTTCTTGAAACTCCGGTCAAACCGCTTATGCACATAAATCGCCATTCCCTGCCCCTAAAATCCGTAATTATTATTATAGTAATCATTACGGCAATGCTTCAACATCTCCGTCGATAAGATTCATACATGTCGGTCACATTAAATTTTATTGGCACTGAAATGATCCACGGCTTCGGTTAAATGCGTCACAATCTCACAACGGTTTACCCGCTGTGCATCACCCCTTCATAAAATAAAATTAACTAAATCTCACAATCTGCCGATGGTTATTAATCTGCCCTATCCCCTGATTTTCTTTAAGCCAGGGGTGCTTTTAGATTAAGGATAATAAGATGAACATCTCCCAGCGTCTTTTGCTGACTCTCTCTATGCTGTTTGGCGCCATCATCCTACAAGCGGTATTTGCTATCTCACTGCTTGCTGGATTTCAGGACCGTTTTGAATTTGTGCAAACCAACGCCATTCCTTCCATCAAGGACATTGGTAAACTCATCGATCAAAGTAACCAACTGGCACTGACGTTGTATAAGCACCAGAGCCAAATTCATGACAGCAACATGCCCGCCGTTGAACAACAAATTGATAAGCAAATCAATGGACTGAAAGCGCTGACCGATTACTACCAGGCTAACGATATCTCTAATGATGAAGATAAGCGCCTGACCCAAGTCGCGTTTGACAATATTCAACAGGTTGCCTCGCGGCTGCCGGCGTTTTTGACAGCCTCACGTGCACATCAAAATGAGGTGAGTCTGGGATTGCTGGAGAGCGAGAGCGGCATCGGCGCCGCCATTCGTCAGATGATCAGTGATTTCCAAAAACAGCTAAACCTAAACATTGCGATCGGTGATGAACTGCGCACCACCAACCGCACTACCTTCCATTTTGTCTTGTGGGCCACGATTGCCGGTGTCGCTGCCACGGTGGTGATTTTTGGCCTGTTCTCACTGTTTACCGTGATGCGTATTCGTCGCAGTTTAAGCGCGGTGGGCCAGGTCATGATGACTGCCAGTGAAAATCTCGACCTGACACTGAGCGCTGATGAAAGTCGCCGCGATGAAGTAGGCAATATGGCGCACGCGTTCAACATTTTAATGCAGCGCGTGTCAGAGGCTCTCTCTTCCGTGCGTAAAGCGTCACAGTCGGTGAGCAGTGCTTCAGTACAGATCTCGGCGGGAAATGAAGACCTCTCCTCACGTACCGAGCAACAGGCCGCCTCGCTGGAACAAACAGCAGCCAGCATGACGGAGTTGAGTGAAACCGTGCGTCAGACAGCGGACAACACCCGCCAGGCGAGCCAGTTAGCAGCCAACGCCAGCGAGTTATCCGAGAAGAGCGGTACATCGCTCACCACCATGTTATCGACGATGGATGACATTCGCGGCAGCTCACGCAAAGTCACGGAGATCGTCTCGATCATTGAAGGTATTGCCTTCCAGACCAACATTCTGGCACTGAATGCTGCTGTTGAAGCGGCACGCGCGGGTGAGCACGGTAAAGGCTTTGCAGTGGTCGCGGGAGAAGTGCGCAGCCTGTCCCAGCGTTCAAGCAATGCGGCACGCGAGATCAAAGTATTGATTGAAGCGTCGCACCGATTGACCGAAGCCGGTGCAAATCAGGCCAGTGATGTCGGCCGCAATATGGACGTGATGAATGATGCCATTCATCAGGTCAGCCAGTTGGTCGGTGAAATTGCTGCGGCGGCTGTTGAGCAGAGTCAAGGCATTGTGCAGGTTCAACAAGCCGTGAATCAGATGGACGATGTCACCCAGCAAAATGCCGCGCTGGTCGAGCAAGCCGCGTCAGCCTCGCAGTCACTGCAGGAACAAGCGGGAACCTTGAATCAGCTGGTGGGCAAATTCCATGTCAGCGATGCGATTGATGTTCCACGGCCTGTTCTGCGTAAAATCTCACAGCCAAAATCTCAGCGTTTAACCGTGGTGAACGACGCCGACTGGCAGAGTTTTTAAGCCCTGCCCCTTCCTGCGCCGCGCGCGCAGGAAGGCTTTCTGTTACCCTTGCCCGCAGGTCATGCCTCCAGGCACTAAGGGAAAGGATGAATTTACAGCAACAGCTACGCGGCAAATGGGCGATTTACGGCCTAATGTTTTTACCCGGTTTCACCTGGGCTTCATGGGTTAGCCGCACGCCCTTTATGCGTGACATTCTGCATGCCTCCACCGAGATGATGGGCCTTATCCTGTTCGGCTTTTCCTGTGGTTCCATGCTGTGCGTGTTGCTGGCAGGAAAATTAATCGCGCAATGTGGCACCAGCCGTGTCATGCGTTATGGCTTTGTGCTGCTGCTGAGTGGCGTCGCCGTCATGTTAGCTGCCCTACTCCTGCATAACGCTTACGGGGTGTTCGCCAGCCTGGTGTTACTGGGCGGAGGAACCGCGCTAATCGATGTCGTGATAAACGTCGAAGGCGCAGCCTTTGAACGGCTGATCGGCAAGTCAATTATGACCACTATTCACGGCTTCTTTAGCTTTGGTACGCTGATCGGCGCTCTGTCAGGTCTTGCTATGACGGCAGCGGATATCAGCATTAGCTGGCACTTTGCCGCCGTGGTGCTGGTGAACCTGCTGATCGTCTCCACTGCACTGCGCCATTTACCCGCCACCAGCGACAGCGAACGACATGAACAGGATCACAGCGGGGGTTTTCTGGCGCAAGTTGGACGAGAGCTGCGCGACCGTCAACTTCTCATCCTTGGAGTGGTAATTTTGGCCATGGCGTTGGCGGAAGGCTCTGCCAATGACTGGCTGCCGTTATTGATGATCGATGGTCATAATCTCAATCACACGCAAAGCACGCTGGTATACGCGGGTTTCACTGCGGGGATGACCGTTGGGCGTTTCCTTGGTGGATATGTCGTGGATCGCGTTGGCCGTGTACTGGTATTACGTGCTAGCGCATTCTCAGCCGCCTTGGGTCTGGCGATGGTCATTTTCTCTAACAACCAATGGCTGGCGGCAGCAGCGGTGTTGTTCTGGGGAATTGGCGCGTCGCTTGGCTTCCCACTGACCGTCTCCGCTGCGGGCGACGGCCAAAACAGCGCGGTTCGTGTGACCATCGCCGCAACGCTTGGCTATCTGGCCTTTCTGGTGGGACCGCCGGGCTTGGGCTTTATTGGTGAACACGCGGGTCTGCGCATGGCGATGTTGCCGGTGCTGGTCATGGTGCTGCTGGCGTTAGTGTGTGCAGGTGCGGCGGGTTCCCGAGAGCTCAAAAAGACTAAGCAATCCGTTTAAATCAGGCGGCCCTCAGGCCGCCTGATGTCGCTGGCACTAAGCTGACTTGCGCAAAGCTAAATAGCGCACCTTAAAGTGCTCCGCTTTTTGCGCCAAATAGCGCACGCGGAAAATATCATGGCGGGTGATCACCCCTTTCACCTTGCCTGAATCAACATCGGTGACCACCACCATGCCCACCTCTTCGCTGAATAAGTGATCCGCGATATGGCTGCACAAGGTGTCGGGATGGGCGCTCATTTGTGGTTGGTCGCTGAGCAACTCCTGCAAGCTGATATCCATCGTACGCTGCTGGAGCTGCCAGTGGATCATCTCCTTACGTGACACCACCGCGATAAATCTGTCCTGCGCATCCACCACCGGATAATGGTGATGCGCATGTAAATCGCTCATCACAGCAATCACCTCTTGCAGTGGCGTTGTGGCCGGTAACGTCGCTGGAGCGGCGGTCATAATTTGTCGCGCTTTGGTGGTCTCCAGCGTGTCGGTGGCATACTCCTGTACGATGTGATGTCCACGACGCGCCAGCCGTTCCGTGAAGATGGAACGCGGCATCATCAAGACGCTCACCGCATAAGACGCCATTGCCGCCCCTAATGCTGCGGGCAACAGGTCAAAATGCCCTGTCACTTCCACCGCAAACAGTGTTCCTGTTAGCGGTGCTCGCATAGCACCGCTGAGAATACCGGCCATGCCCGCCATCACCAGCATGCCGCCGTAGCCGGGCAGCAAATGTGCCACCACAGCACCCACCGCGCCACCAATAATCAGCAACGGAGCGACCACGCCACCAGAAGTCCCCGAACCTAGCGAGATCAGCCAGACGATACTTTTTACCAGCAGCAGAGAAATGATGATGTTGATTGCCAGCGAGCCATCTAACAAATTCTGGATACTGACATAGCCCGCCCCCAGTACGCGTGGCTGAAGAATCCCACCAATACCCACCGCCACGGAACCCAGCGCCGGCCACCACATCCAGTGAACGGGCAGCTGATGGAACCACTCTTCCAGCCGATACAGGCTTTTCGACAGCGCCACGGCGATAACGCCAGTCAGAACACCGATGCCCACCGTCACGATGAGTTGCATCGGTTGCAGATGAGTCATCCACTGAAAAGGGAAAATCGCGCCGGTGCCAATCAGCGCGTTGCGCCAACACCAGGAGACCAACACCGCACTGACTACCGGAATAAAGCTGCGTGGCTTCCACTCAAACAACAGCACTTCCAGCGCCAGCAGGACTGCCGCGACAGGAGCATTGAAGATGGCGGTCATGCCCGCAGCCGCGCCCGCCACCAGCAGGGTTTTACGTTCGGCCGCACTGAGATGAAATAACTGAGCAAACAAAGAGCCGATTGCGCCACCGGTCATGATAATCGGCCCTTCAGCACCAAACGGGCCACCGCTACCAATCGACACCGCCGAGGAGAGCGGCTTAAGCACCGCCACCTTGGGTGACATGCGGCTTTCGCTATAGAGAATTGCCTCAATCGCTTCTGGAATACCGTGGCCGCGAATTTTCTCCGAACCAAAACGCGCCATGACGCCAATGATTAAGCTGCCCAGCACCGGTGCCGCAAGAATGTGAAGCGCGCCAGCGCTGCCCGGCATCACGTGCTCGGCGAACGAAAATTGGTGATACCAGAACAGATTGGTCATCAAAGCGATCAGGTGCAGCAGCACAATGGCACCGAACGCGCCGCCGGTTCCTATCAGAATGCCCATCAGCGCGAGTATAATCACTCGCTTCGTCACGGTGTGGTCAGAAAGTTTGGGCCGATGTGGGGAATCGGACAACGTGTCCCGCATCTTGTTGCTCCTCGTTACATTATCGAAACGCGCAATTTACATCGCAATACGATATAAATTCAATGCAGAAAGGTTTTCAACATGTCACAACCCAAAATGAAAGATGCCGATTACGCGCTGCTGGCGGACTTCCGCGCCACCTTGCGCACCTTTATGGCCTTCAGTGAAACGCAGGCACGCAGCGTGGGGTTAACGCCGCAACAGCACCAAGCGCTGCTGACCATTCGCGGTACCGCGTTGGGCGACGCCACTGTAGGCTATGTGGCAGAGCGTTTGATGTTAAAACCGCACAGTGCGTCAGGTTTGTTAAGCCGTTTAGAAGAAGCGGGATTGGTACTACGCGAGCCGGATCAAGCTGACCAGCGCAAAACCTTTTTGCGGTTGACGGCGGAAGCGGAGCAACTCCTGGAGTCGCTCTCGCTGGCGCATCTGGAAGAGTTGAGCAACTTAAAACCGATGCTGCTGTCGATGATTAACCAATTCTGCTAGGCCGCCAGCATAAGTGGACTGAATCCATCGTTGGCTGCTTGCAGGCGCGGATCGCTCAAGCGATGCACAATGGTCAACAAGGTGCCACCCGCGTCATCCGGAGCGATCATAAACGCCACCTCGCTCTCCAGATAGGGGGGCGTGTCATCGCGCATACGATAATATATCGCTTTGCCAGGTTCACAGGCTACGGGTTCAGCATCAGCTAAAACCGCATCGGGCAGCCAGGCTTCCCGGTATTCGGCGATACTGATGGCGCGCCACACTTTCTCCGGCGGCGCGTCCAGTTGATACTCCTCAATGCGTTCGATAGCTGTCTCGACATCACTCATTGGTCCATATCCTTCAGCAAACTCTTTAAGGCATCAATGCGTGTCGGCCAAAACGCACGATACTTGGCTAGCCAGTTGACCAGAAACGTCATGCCAACCGGGTCGACTTCATAGTTCACAAACCGCCCTTGCCGTTCTTCACGCACCAGCCCCGCACCACGTAACACCGCGAGATGCTGAGACATCGCCGATTGGCTGATCTCCATCCCGTCGCGCAACGC
>OBJT01000224.1_pt1 | contig 14957 bp, 13 predicted proteins | sample 1519861 | NCBI WGS metagenome assembly OBJT01 (sample SAMN02401118, study PRJEB22541) | soil metagenome, isolate JX
GAAGCGGCTCGCCGGGTGGCTGGGGGATCTTTACGTTGTTATACGTTTGAATGCGAAAGGGGCCGCAAGCGGCCCCTTAAGAGATTAATTACCGAATGGATTTCCACTGCTGCGAGCCGCAGCCGGACGCGCTTTGGCGGCGGCTGAAGGTGCGGTGGCTTTAGGGCCATTATCCACACGCGCGGCTTGCTGGTTGTTCTCTGGCGCAACCACTTCTGGAGCCGTGGTGATCTCTTTGCCCAGTGAACTGTTCAACAGCTGCAGATCCTGCTCATTCAACGTACCCAGAGCGTATTTGATGTTTAGTTGGTTGATCAGGTAGCTGTAACGCGCATCAGAAAGCTGCTGTTTTGAGTTATACAGCGTGGTGGTCGCATCCAGCACATCCACAATGGTACGCGTACCGACCTGGTAGCCCGCTTCCATCGCATCTAATGAGCTCTGAGCAGACACAACGGCCTGTTTGTAAGCATCGATGCTGCTGATAGAGGCGTTAACGTTGTTGAACGAAGAGCGCACGGTCTGAATCGCGCTGCGATGTGCACCTTCCAACTGCTCACTGGCAGCAACAAAGTTATATTGCGCTTGTTTCACCTGAGACGTCACCGAACCACCGCTGTACAGCGGCAGTGAGAAGCTCAGGCCAACCTGGTTGGAACCGGTGATGGAATCCGTGGTGCCGGAACTTTGATTAGCACGGCTACCGCCGTATTTGCTGTTGGACATACCGGTCGATGCCGTCAGATCCAGCGTAGGCATATGGCCTGTTTCAGCAGAACGAATTTGCTCACGGGCTAAATCCTGGCTCAAACGTGCAGAAAGCAGGTTGAGGTTACGGCTTTCAGCCTGCTTCAGCAGGGTAGCAACGGCATCAGGACGCGCAGTTTTAAAGCGGTCGATATTGAGTGAGGCCAGCGCCAGATAATCCATGCCGGTGATCTGACGCAGCGATTCCACCGCGTTATCCAGGTTGTTACGCGCGGTCACTTCGCTAGCCAAAACGCTGTCATACTGCGCTCGGGCGTTTTGCACATCAGTGATCGCCACCAAGCCAACATTGAAACGCTGGGTAGTTTGATCCAATTCACGGTAGATGGACTGTTTCTGCGCTTCTGTGTAAGAAAGCGTATCAATCGCCTTCAAGACGTTGAAATAGGCGGTTGCGGTATTCAGAATCAGATCCTGCTGAGCAACCTGATAGGTGACGTCCTGAATCCCGGCGGTTTTTTCCTGCAATGACAGCGCGCGCCATTTCGACATGTCGAAAATAGTTTGAGTTAATTGCAGAGAAGCGCTGGTCGTGTTGGAATGGAGACCGCTGCTGTCACGGTAGCCGTTGTTGTAGGTATAATCTGCGCCCAAGCCTAACTGCGGCAATAATGGACTACGCGCTTCATTAATTTTCTCAAAGGCGGCATCGCGGTCAGCGGCCGAAGCACGCAGATCCGGGTTGCTCAGGCGCGCCTGCTGGTAGACCTGCAACAGGTTCTCTGCCTGGCTGGCAAGGCTGAATCCGCCCAAGCTCAGTCCAATAAAAAGTGGGAGCAGTTTTTTCATTTGCATTCCTTTTGATGCAGCAAATTGCACTGGTAGTGCTGCAGGTAAGCCAAAAAATAATCGCCGATTCTACAGAGGCGGCATGACAGATAAGTTGGCTGAACGTGCCTTCTCCCCCTAATTTACGTAAATAATTCAGAAAGAACCACTCGGACGGAGCACTAGGGTTGGCTTTTCTTCGCTCCATCCCAATCTGCATAAGGAACCAGATGATGGCGGGTGAAAAAAAATCCCCTGTGACTTTCACAAAAAACGATGTAGAAATTATTGCACGAGAAACACGCTACGATGGTTTTTTTTCCATTGTCAGCTACCGTTTCCGCCACCGCCGCTTTGATGGCGAGATGAGCGGTGAAGTGGTGCGCGAAGTTTTTGAGCGCGGACACGCCGCCGTGCTGCTACCCTATGATCCCTTACGTGACGAAGTGGTGCTGATCGAACAGATCCGCATCCCGGCTTTTGATTCCAGCCCAACGCCCTGGTTGCTGGAAATGGTGGCCGGTATCATCGAGCCGGGTGAAACCCCGGAAGATGTGGTGCGACGTGAAGCGGTAGAAGAAGCGGGCCTCAAGGTTGGCCGCGTGAAACCGATAGTGAATTACTTAGCCAGCCCCGGCGGAACATCTGAGCGTTTGTCGGTGCTGGTGGGCGAAGTGGATGCCAGCCTGGCAGAAGGAAATCACGGGCTGGAGGAAGAGAATGAGGATATTCTTGTCCATGTGGTCAGCCGCGAACAGGCTTATCGCTGGGTGGAAGAGGGGATTATTGATAACGCGGCATCTGTCATCGCCTTGCAATGGCTGGCGTTGCACCATGAGAAACTACGACAAGAGTGGAAGCTAAAATGAAACAGCGCTATACCCCTGACTTTCCCGAAATGATGCGCCTGTGCGAAACCAATTTCGCCCAGCTGCGTCGCCTGCTGCCGCGCAATGACGAGGCAGGCGCGTCGGTGATCTATCAGGTGAACGGCGCCAGTTATCAGCTCACTATTGAAGAGTCTACGCGTTACACCACGCTGGTCGAAGTTCGCCAGGTGGCCCCTGCGGTCAGTTACTGGAGCCTACCTTCCATGTCGGTACGGCTCTATCATGATGCGATGGTCGCTGAAGTGTGTTCCACGCAGCAGATCTATCGTTTCAAAGCGCGCTATGATTATCCTAATAAAAAACTGCATCAGCGCGATGAAAAACATCAGATTAACCAGTTCCTGGCGGATTGGTTGAGATATTGTCTGGCGCACGGCGCTGTGGCAGTGCCGGTCTGCTGATAGCATACAACTATGGCGTGGAGAGAAAGGAAACGCTTTGGATAGCCTGCTCACTCTTCCTGCGGCAAATGGGGCCGATATCAGGATTTTACAAATCACGGATACCCATCTTTTTGCAGGAAAACATCAATCGCTGCTTGGGGTAAATACCTGGTCGAGTTTTGATGCAGTGCTGGACGCCATCATGGCGCAACAGCGCGATTACGATCTGACTATCGCCACTGGCGATCTCGCCCAGGATCACACCGTCGAAGCTTATCAGCACTTTGTTGCGGGCATTTCACGCCTGCCGAAACCCTGTGTCTGGTTGCCAGGGAATCACGATTTCCAACCGGCCATGGTCGATACGCTGGCCGATGCAGGGATTGCCGCAGATAAACACGTCTTGTTGGGCGAACATTGGCAACTGGTGTTACTGGATAGCCAGGTATTTGGTGTGCCGCATGGCATGTTAAGCGAATACCAACTGGAATGGCTCGATACCGCACTGCGCAAGCACCCTGAACGCCACACTTTGGTGTTACTGCATCACCATCCGCTGGCATCTGGCTGTACCTGGCTGGATCAACACAGCCTGCGTAATCCGCATCAGTTAGAGGCCGTGCTGCAACACTTTCCGCGAGCGCGAAATCTGGTGTGTGGCCATATTCATCAAGAGTTGGATCTGGACTGGCATGGTCGCCGCGTGCTGACGTCACCTTCTACCTGCGTCCAGTTCAAACCGCACTGCACCAATTTCACGATTGATAATGTGGCACCTGGCTGGCGTTGGTTAACCCTGAAAGCCGATGGTTCGCTGGAAACGGAAGTCAACCGCCTGCAAAGCGACATGTTCCGCCCCGATCTTGATTCTGAAGGCTACTAAACGATGGCGGCGCTGATCTATCTGCACGGATTCAATAGTTCACCGCAATCGGCCAAAGCCACTCAGCTGCAACAATGGGTTAATCTGCACCATCCGCATATCAATGTGATGGTGCCCCAACTGCCCACCTTTCCTGCAGAAGCGGCCAGTATGCTGGAAGAGTTGGTGTTGCAGTACGCGGGTGAGCCCTTAGGTTTAGTGGGATCGTCGCTGGGTGGCTACTTCGCCACTTGGTTGTCCCAATGCTTTATGCTGCCGGCGGTGGTGGTTAATCCCGCCGTGCGGCCCTTTGAACTGCTGGTTGATTATCTCGGGGAAAACCGGAATCCCTACACCGGCCAACAATATGTGTTAGAGTCTCGCCACATTTACGATCTGAAAGTCATGCAGATTGATCCGCTTGAAGCGCCCGATTTACTCTGGCTGCTGCAACAGACTGGCGATGAAGTGCTCGACTACCGCCAAGCGTTGGAATACTACAGCGCGTGCCGCCAGACGGTTGAAGAGGGCGGCAATCATGCCTATATCGGATTCGAACGCCATTTTGCGCAGATGATTGATTTCTTGGGATTAAATGCTCCCTAATTGCTGCGAGATGGGCCCTTATTCCTATTGCTAATCAGACAGTTACGATGAGCCAATCAAGTTATAATGCCGATGCCATTGAGGTCTTAACCGGCCTTGAACCGGTGCGTCGTCGTCCGGGGATGTACACCGATACCACGCGCCCTAACCATCTGGGCCAGGAAGTGATCGATAACAGCGTCGATGAGGCGCTGGCAGGTCACGCCAAACGCGTGGAAGTCATACTTCATGCTGACCAGTCGCTGGAAGTGATCGATGACGGTCGTGGCATGCCGGTGGATATCCACCCCGAAGAAGGCGTGCCCGCGGTTGAGCTGATCCTCTGCCGATTGCATGCGGGTGGCAAATTCTCTAATAAAAACTATCAGTTCTCCGGCGGCCTGCATGGCGTGGGGATTTCTGTGGTTAACGCCCTGTCAAAACGTGTCGAAGTCACCGTACGTCGTAACGGCGAAGTGTATGACATCGCCTTCGAAAATGGCGATAAAGTGCAGGATCTCACCGTCACCGGTACCGTTGGCAAACGTAACACCGGTACGCGCGTTCATTTCTGGCCGGATGAAAGTTTCTTCGACAGCCCACGTTTCTCCGTTTCACGCCTGACGCACGTGCTAAAAGCCAAAGCGGTTCTCTGTCCGGGCGTGGAAATTGTCTTCAAAGACAAGGTGAACGATACCGAGCAGACTTGGCTGTATCACGGTGGTCTTTCTGATTACCTGGGTGAAGCCGTAAACGGTTTACCTACATTGCCGGAGAAGCCCTTTGTTGGCAGCTTTGCCGGTGATGTGGAAGCGGTTGATTGGGCGCTGCTGTGGCTGCCGGAAGGCGGTGAACTGCTGACCGAAAGCTATGTCAACCTGATCCCTACCATGCAGGGTGGGACACACGTCAACGGTCTGCGTCAGGGCCTGCTGGATGCGATGCGTGAGTTCTGTGAATTCCGCAATATCCTGCCGCGCGGTGTAAAACTGTCGGCAGAAGATATCTGGGAACGCTGCGCCTATGTCCTGTCGGTAAAAATGCAGGATCCGCAGTTTGCCGGTCAGACCAAAGAACGTCTTTCTTCACGTCAGTGCGCGGCATTCGTCTCGGCTATCGTTAAAGATGCGTTCAGCTTGTGGCTGAACCAGAACGTGCAAGCCGCAGAAATGCTCGCCGAACTGGCGATCTCCAGTGCCCAGCGTCGTATGCGCGCCGCCAAGAAAGTGGTGCGTAAAAAGCTCACCAGCGGGCCGGCACTGCCGGGCAAACTGGCAGACTGTAGCGCTCAGGATCTGAATCGTACCGAACTCTTCCTGGTGGAAGGGGACTCAGCAGGCGGATCGGCCAAACAGGCGCGCGATCGTGAATATCAGGCGATCATGCCGCTGAAGGGTAAGATCCTCAATACCTGGGAAGTGTCGTCAGACGAAGTGCTGGCATCGCAGGAAGTACACGATATTTCAGTGGCGATCGGTATCGATCCTGACAGTGAAGATCTGAGTCAGCTGCGCTACGGCAAGATCTGTATCTTGGCGGATGCGGACTCCGATGGACTGCACATCGCTACCTTGTTGTGCGCGCTGTTTGTGAAACACTTCCGCTCGCTGGTGCAACACGGCCATGTGTACGTGGCTATGCCACCTTTGTATCGCATCGATCTCGGTAAAGAAGTCTTTTACGCGCTGGACGAAGACGAGAAAGAAGGCGTGCTTGAGCAGCTGAAACGCAAGAAAGGCAAACCTAACGTGCAGCGCTTTAAAGGCTTGGGTGAAATGAACCCGCTGCAACTGCGTGAAACCACGCTCGACCCCAACACGCGTCGTCTGGTGCAACTGACGGTCAGTGATGATGATGTCGAGCAAACGCTGCGTGTGATGGATATGCTGCTGGCGAAAAAACGTTCTGAAGATCGTCGTAACTGGCTACAGGAAAAAGGCGACCTCGCTGACCTGGAAGCCTGATGCTATTGATGACAGGGAAACGATAGAAAGCTGTTAGCAGTAGGCATCCAAACGAAAACAGCCCCGAAAAATCGGGGCTGTTTTCATTAGAGAGCTTTATTGACCTTCAATTGGCAAACCGCTTGCCATCCCTTTTACTCTCCGCTTTTGCATCTGGCCCCAAATCATCAAGGAAACTGCGCCGCAGATAACAATCACCCCAATAACCACGAATCCTGCCAGATACGACCCGGTTTTCAGATACATCATGCCAACTAAGAAGCCTGCAATCGTGCCACCGCCGCCTGAACCTATACCGTTAATAATGCCTGCTGCGGGACCGGTGGCATTAGGGGACACGCTACCCTGAATCAGTGACCAGATATTGGGCGAGAAGCTGCTAGCGTAATAGCCCATAGCCAGAGTGATTAACGCAATTTTCAGTACCGCATTATCAATTAGTGGCAGTGAAATGATCAGACAACCGGGGATCAGCAATCCGAGTGATGCAATCAGAACACGCTTGTTGGTTCTATCACTTATTTTGGCAATCGGAATCGCGAGCAGCACAGCGGCCAGATAGGGCACTGCGCTTGCAATCGCCTGAGAGAAGCCGGTGAATCCCAGTGAACGAACAACCAATGGAATCCATAACGTAATCCCCCAAAACAGCATACTTTGTGCAATATAAGTGAATATCAGGAAAAAGAACGCGGGTCCGCCAAAAGAAGCGAGCGTTAGCTTTTCTGAACTGCCAGTTACAGCATGTTCATCTCGATAAGGTGCTTCGATTTCTGGGCGCAGGTTGCGCAAATATAAGGGAACAATAATCGCTAAACCTAATCCTCCAGTGATAAAAAACAGTACGCGCCAGCCGAACGCATCGTACATTGGGGTGAGGATGATAAAGCCCAGCGCCAGTGCCAGGTATTGACCGTAAAACTGCACAACGCTGTTTGCTCGAGTGCGTTGTTGTGGCGAAAACCATGCGCGTGCAAAACGCGATTGCTGAGGCCAGTAAATTCCCTCAGTGATTCCCAAAAGAATACGGCAAGCCAATAACACCCAGATAGAATGGGTGAATCCCACGATGATGGTGGCGATGGACCACAAGGTCACGCACCAAATAGCGACACGCTTAGGGTCAGCTTTGCGGGTAAATAACCCGCCTAATACGTTGGCAATGGTATAACCAATCAGAAATGTCGTCAGCGCCCAGCTGGAGACCTCTGCGAAATTGGCCCCGGCGAATCCAAGATCTTTTGACAGTTCTGGCAGTGCGACGGACAAATTGGTTCTGTCGAGATAGGAAACAAACATACCAAGCAGTAACGATCCTCCAATTTTCAGCCACGGGCTGTCAGAGGTGCTGTTGATTGTAGTTCTAGCTTGCATGATTAGTTCACCTTATACGCTTGGAGCGCTTCACGGTTGATTTCAATACCAAGCCCGGGCCCCTGAGGAATAGCAATACGACCTTGCTGGTGTCTGATAGGATCGTTAATAATCGCCATCCGAACCGGATGTTCAGTCTGGTCAAATTCAAAGATGGGTTGTTTGGGATTGAGCGAAACTGGTGTATGCGTAGGGACCATGGCAATAAATTGCAACGATGCCGCGATACCTATACCGCTGCCCCAAACATGGGGGTTAGTACGCACGCCAAAGCTCCATGCCATATCCGCAATTTTTTTACATTCAGATAACCCCCCCGCTGCGCAAATATCTGGCTGAATAATGTCCATGGCATTTTGCGTGAGGATATCGCGGAAGCCTAACCGGGTGTACTCGCACTCGCCGCCTGCAACGGGAATGGTCAGGGCGGTCTTAACGGCTTTGTAGCCGGCCAAATCCTCTGGCGGAACGGGCTCCTCAAACCAACTGATGTCGAGCTGTTCGATGAGCCGACCGAGTTGGATCGCTGACACCGCATCGTATGCATGATTAGCATCCACCATCAGTTCCACATCAGGACCGATTGCTTCACGTACGGCAGCGGTAATCGCAGCATCCTCTTTAACACCAAATCCCACTTTAAGTTTTACCGCTTTAAACCCTTCTTTGACGTAACCAACGGCTTCTTCTGGCAGATACTCAAGGGGATTACCCTCTATACGACGATACAGACCGGTGGCATAAGCTTGAACATCGTCACGCAGTGCGCCGCCAAGCAACTGGTGAGAGGGACATGAGAAATACTTGCCGCGAATATCCCACAAGGCGATATCCACACCACTGAGCCCTTCAATGACTAACCCCTTTTGTCCGTGATCACGCAGCCGTGAGTAGATATTTTCCCAGAGCAAATCAGATTTCAGCGGGTCAGCACCGATTAACCATGGTTTTATGCCTCTGACCACGGCTTCTGTCATCACTGCCGGACCATAGCACTCTCCCCAGCCAATCAGGCCGTTATCCGTTTCAATCTCAACTATCATCGCGGTTCTTGTGTCGTACCACGCACGTGAGTAAGCAAAGGGTGTGGTGAGCTTTGCCGACAGAATGTGCGTTTTGACATCTTTAATTTTCACTTGTGATTCCCCTACTGCCTGGTGTTGGCGTGTTGCTGATATAATTAGCAGTAATGGTAAACTCATAAAATATGATAAATATGATTTTTTGACGGAGTTCATAAAATATGATTTTTTCTGCTTCATTGAAGCGCACGATGGCTGATCAGCTCGTGGAGGATTTAGGCCGTCAAATTATCGACGGAAGACTCCAGCCAGGCGACCTATTGCCCAATGAAACGCAACTGCTGAAAAATTATGGAGTGAGCAGGACGGTGCTACGTGAAGCACTGCAAATTCTGATTTCGAAAGGAATGCTTGATTCACGCCAGCGTAAGGGAACGACGGTGAGGCCGAAAACCAGCTGGCAGCAACTGGACCCTCAGTTTTTAGACTGGCACCACACCCTAGCCGGAGGAGGGGAAACGTTGACACAGCTGATGGAAGTCCGACGTATTGTAGAGCCTCCTGCCGCGGCACTGGCGGCAACACGCGCCAGTATGGAAGAAAAAGCGCGCATTCAGGCCGCTTACGAGAAGATGTCTGTGGCGAAAGGCAACGTGGAGCAATTTATTCGCGCTGACCTTGAGTTTCATACTGCTATTTTGGAAGCATCACAGAACCAATTCCTATTACCGATCGCGCATGCTATTCGTACCACAATGTTGATGTCACTTCGCCTGACTAACCCCGATCCTGGCGAGAACCATGAGGTTTCACTGCCCCTACATAAATCACTGGTCGATGCCATTTTGAACGGAGATGCAATCGCAGCTTCTACTGCGATGTCTCAACATCTGGATGATACAGAGAGAAGACATCAGCGGGTGGGTCAGTGATCCACCTGCCAAAAAGTGATGAGGCAGTCTTGACCGGTGGTCACACCGGCCAAGATGTTTATCACGATGGAATTAGAACGAGGTGGTCAAACCGGCATAATATGCGCGGCCCGGCTCATTGTAGGTTGAAGCGCCTTCATTCTCGCGGTAAATACGCTTATCCAGCAAGTTGGTGACGCCTGCGCTTAATTTAAGATTCTTATTCACTTCATAATTAAATCCTAAACCAAATATCGCGTAAGATCCCACCTCATTCTCAGATAGACCGGATGCTTCTTTACGAATTTCAGCAGTGGTACGTGGGTGCTGACGGCCATACATTGTCCAACTTAACGTGGTCGAGAAATCAGGCGTGATCTGATAATCAAGCCAGCTATTCACGGTATATTTTGGAATCAGTGAAAGAGGGTTGCCCGTCGATTTATATTTAGAGGTAAACATATAAGTCGCATTCGTACGCCAGTTAAGCTTATCCGCCACCAGAGGAACGGTCAGGTTCGCTTCGAGGCCCTGTGTCAGTGCTTTGCCGCCGTTTTGCCACTGATAAATATTATATTCAGAAGAATAACGCGCGCTGGCAACTTCTACGGTGCCGAGAGAGGTATCCCCAGAGACGATTTTATTTTGATAATCGTTACGGAAATAGGTCAGGCCGGCACTATAACCTGCATCGGTCCACTGCAACCCGATTTCTTTATTGATGCTGACCTCAGGTTTCAAATCGCCATTACCCATGAGATAACAGCCGTTGCTGCCACCAATGTCGCAACCGTTACCGCTGCTCGCCAGTAAATATCCCTCAGATGACTGGTAGAGGTTTGGCGCTTTGAAGACACGCGCAATACCGGCTTTCAGTTGCAGGGTATCGGTTAACGCCTGCTGAATATTGAGGCTCGGGCTCCAGTTACTGCCAAAACGATCGCTGTAGTCCAGGCGCAAGCCCGGGATCAATGTTGTCCCATCGAATGCATCAATACTGTCTTCAAGATAGACAGCACTCAATTCCTGGCTATTTTTGGTGTTACGCTGCGAGGGATCACCGGATACACCATTAATTTCAATTCCGGTCGCATCGGTTTCTTGAATCGAAGCGGGATCGTTCAACTGTTCTTTATTCCACTCAAAGCCCATCGTCAGAGTGTTATCCACCCATAAGCTAAACGGAATGGTGTACTCATTATTGACTCGCCAAGTTTTGTAACGACTGGTGTTATAGGTATCGCTGTTGATCATACCTTCAACTTTACCGGTTGAGCCTTCCTCCAATCGTGTATTATGCGTATCCTCGTAACTCAACGTCAGTTTCGACTGACCCCAATCCCAAATGCCGTTATGCGTGAGGCTGTAAGTCTGGCGATACATTCGGTTAGTTTCGTGACCATATAACTCAGGTACGATAGTGCTGAGGTTGCTATTACTGTATTGCGTATCTCCGGCATAAATATTGCCTTGGCGGCTATAGGCGTAATTGAAATCCAGGAACTGCTTGTCACTGATTTTCCATTGCAATGCCGTGTTGATATCGCGATTTCTAACCCCTTCACGCCCCGCAGCATACGAGCCATTTTCATTGGTATTAATATCGTAGGCATCGGCATCGGTTTTATTGATATTGCCGTAAAGACGCATGGTCAACACATCATCAATCAGCGGGCCGCTAAGGCTGAAATTCATGCGTTTAGTGGCACCTTCATCCTTGTCTTCGGGCTGATTAGTGAAGAGTGACAGTGAACCATGCCAGTCATTCGTTGGGCGTTTAGTTACAATATTCACTACGCCCCCCATCGCACCGGAGCCGTAATGCGCCGCAGCGGGGCCGCGCAAGACGTCGATGTGATCGACCATCTCTGCTGGAACCCAGTTAGTATCGCCGCGCGTATCACGTTCTCCTGTGCGGCTGTAGCGCACAGAACTGCGTGAAGAAACAGGCACACCATCAACTAAAATTAAGGTGTTCTCTGGCCCCATGCCACGAATATCAATTTGGCGATTATTACCACGACTACCCGTTGCACTATTACCGGTGAGATTGACGCCCGGCATTTTGCGGATAATTTCGGAGAGGTCATTCGCTGGTGGGGTGCGCTCGATATCTTCTTGGGTAATGAGCGATGCGCCAGGTTGTTGCTTAAGCTTCTCTGCGGGGGCGTTGACCACCATTGTGTCTTCATTGGTGGTCTTTTTCTCAGCTTGATTCTGCGATGTTGGCTGATTGTCCCCTGCATGACTCAATTGAATTGTTGATGATTCGGCGGCATTTCCCGAGGTCATACCCGCTTGCAATACCAACCCGATCACTATTGAAAGAGTCGTTTTCCTTCGACCATAAATAGACTTCATATATTAACGCCTTGTCATTATTTACACGTAATTTTACGTGGCGATAATAAATATCATAATCATTCTCATTTATATTCACCTTTGAAATACAATGAAATATTTGTTCTTTGTTTTTTACATGTACTGTGGCAATCCTGCCATTTCGAATGGGATGAAATGCAATTGTGAATAAATAATGAAGGGAGATTTGACCGCTTAACTGTGTGTATGTTCCTGCAGACATAAAATGTGACGCTGCAGCGTCTGATATGATGTGTGGCAGATAGCCAAATGCGTTAAGGAACAGCACGTGAAAATCACACTGGAAGAGTTGCGCGCCTGGGTGGCGGTGGTGGATACCGGATCGATCACGGCGGCGGCCGATCAGCTCGATCAAACCAGTTCAGGCATCAGTCGTGCGCTGAGTCGGCTGGAGAGCAAGCTGCAAACCACGCTTATGCATCGCACTACACGTCGTTTGGCGCTCACGGAAGAAGGATTAATTTTTCTCGATCACGCACGCCAGATCCTCTCGTCGGTAGAGCTGGCGGAAGAACAGATCGCCCAGCGCCGTGACATTCCTTCAGGCCGATTGCGTGTAAACGCCAACGCCCCCTTTATGCTGCATGTCATCGTTCCGCTAGTGGCAGAGTTCCGCCAGCGCTATCCACAGATTCAGCTGGAGTTGAACACTGACGACATCATGATCGATCTGCTGGAGCAGCAGACGGATATTGCCATCCGCGTGGGAGAGTTGCGTGATTCCACGCTGCGTGCCCGCGTGCTAGGCAGCAGTGCGACGCGCTTAGTGGCAAGCCCGGCCTATCTGCAGCAGTACGGCATCCCGGAAACGGTGGAGTCATTGTCATCACATCAACTGCTCGGTTTCAGTCAGTTAGATGCGCATAATGTCTGGCCGGTGTGGCAGAGGGAGGGGGAGTATTTGCAAATTAAACCGACGTTGTCGGCCTCGAGCGGTGAGACGTTGCGCCAGCTAGCGTTAGCGGGACAGGGTATTGCACGCTTGTCGGATTTTGTCAGTCGAGAGGATCGCGCGCGCGGAGAGTTAGTGCAGGTTCTGGAGCAGGAAACGCGCGAGTTGTGCTTACCTATCCATGCCGTGTATTACCGCAACCAATCTCTGACTTCTCGCATTACCTGTTTTCTGGATTTCTTACGCGAAAAAATCCTGGAAAATCAGCTGCTGTAATACCAAAGCCTCTGCCTACGCAGAGGCTTCACGCGATTAGCGAGTTGGCTCTAATACCAGGATTTTCACATCGACCACGTCATCTTTGATGATGGCGCGGTGTGTATCCATATGTGGCATCTGCTGATGCTGTTCGAGATGACGCAGCGATTCCCACTGCTCCAGCATGAAGATGGAATCCGGTGAATTCTGCTTCCACGGCACCTGTGCCTGATGGTCAACCAGCGCATCGTACTGATGGCATCCTTCCTCTTCGAGCACGGTGGGGATCAGCTTGTTGATGGCTTCCAGTACCACATGGCGGCGACCTGGTTTGACACAAATTTCTGCAACGACAGTTAACATAGTGCTTCCTCTTTTCCCGGTGTGCTTTTAGTTAAGCAAAGATCTGGCTGAGATGAGTCCGATAACGTTCAATATCGCGTGGCACGTCCGGCATTTTAATCACATCGTTGCAGATAAAGGTCGGCAGAGCTTCCATGCCGAGGAACTGGTTGGCTTTGTGGAAGTGCAGATATAAGCCATCAACACCCACGCCTTCAAAGAATTGATCGGGATCGGTAAAGGCCTCCAGCGGCGCATTCCAGGTCAGCGACAGCATATATTTTTTACCCTGAATCAGACCGCCCGAACCGTATCTCTTGCCCGCATCGCTGCGGCTACGACCGTCACTGGCATACAGTGAACCGTGGCCTTCGGTGAACACGTCATCAATGTACTTTTTAACCGTCCACGGTTCGCCCATCCACCAACCAGGCATCTGGTAGATCACCACATCGCTATCGAGGTATTTCTGCACTTCTTCTGCTACGTTGTAGTCGCTATCGGCCACTGTGATCTGCACGTTATGGCCCAAATCACGCAGTTGGCTGGCGGCAACGTCAGTCAGGGTATGGTTCAGTTCGCCTTTGGAGTGGGCGAAGGTTTTACCGCCGTCGATAATGAAAATATTGCTCATGGATGATTCGCTCCGTTTCCTGTTAATGGCGCACACTGTACGCGCGCAGGCGAGGCAGAAAAATGCGTGATTGATCACAAGACTTTTGCTAATAAAGCAATAATGCGGACGTTCATGAAACAATCCGCACGCAAACCAACATCAACAAAAAAAGAAGAACCCATGAAAACCGCGATACTGAGTGCATTACTTCTGGTGACGGGCGCTGCGTCGGCGCAGTCCCACCTCGATGAAATTCGTAGCAGTAAAACCCTGAAAGTCTGTACCACCGGCGACTATAAACCTTATAGCTACCTGCGTAGCGACGGCCAATATGAAGGGCTGGATATCAGCATGGCGCAGTCATTGGCCGCCAGTTTAGGGGCCAAAGTGCAGTGGGTGCCCACCACCTGGAAAACCATGAGTGACGACTTTGTCGCCAAACAGTGTGATATCGCACTGGGTGGGGTTTCCGTCACCCTGAAGCGTCAGCAGATTGCCTGGTTCGCGCAGCCGCTGGGCGTGGACGGTAAAATTCCGCTGGTGCGCTGTGATGATAAAGAGAAGTATCAAACCGTAGAGCAGATCAATAAGCCGAGCGTACGGGTGATTGAACCCGCGGGTGGCACCAATGAAGCCTTTGTGCACAGCCACTTGCCGCAGGCAACGCTGCAACTGGCTGATAACGTCGGTATTTTCCAGCAGTTAGTCGACAAGAAAGCCGACGTGATGATCACCGATGCCTCTGAAGCGCTGTTCCAGATGAGGCACTATCCGACACTGTGCGCTATCAACCCGGACAAACCGATGCAATACGGTGAAAAGGCCTACATGATCCCGCGTGATGATATGAACTGGAAGCTGTATGTCGATCAGTGGCTGCATCTCAGCACCGCCACCGGAGAATATGCGCAGATCGCTTCGCAGTGGTTGGGTATTGCTA
>OBJT01000225.1_pt1 | contig 14953 bp, 12 predicted proteins | sample 1519861 | NCBI WGS metagenome assembly OBJT01 (sample SAMN02401118, study PRJEB22541) | soil metagenome, isolate JX
AACTGTTACCCATGTGCCCGGTCTAAAGTGTTACCCATGTGCCCGGTTTGTACCTAAATGCGCACCTTCCGAAAACCGTGCCAAATTATCGTAGGGGCGGCATTGATGCCGCCCTGGCAATACCAATCTATTCTGCTTCAGACACCGTACGCAGTTCGCGCTCGGCTTCTGCCTGGCACACTGCTGCCGTAAACAGAATATCGGTCGACGAATTCAACGCCGTTTCGGCTGAATCCTGCAGTACGCTGATAATAAAGCCGATGGCCACTACCTGCATCGCGAGATCATTCGGAATGCCAAACATGTTACAGGCGACCGGAATCAACAGCAGCGAACCGCCTGCCACACCCGAGGCACCGCAGGCACAGATGGAGGCCACGAAACTTAACAGAATCGCCGTCGGCACATCCACAGAAATGCCCAGGGTATGCACTGCCGCCAGCGTCAGCACCGTAATGGTGGTAGACGCGCCCGCCATGCTGATAGTCGCGCCCAGCGGAATAGAGACAGAATAAGTATCTTCATCAAGATTCAGGCGTTTGGCGATCGCCATGTTCACTGGAATGTTTGCCGCAGAACTGCGGGTAAAGAAGGCGGTGACGCCACTCTCACGGATGCAGGTAAACACCAGCGGATAAGGGTTACGGCGGATTTTCTGGAACACCAGAATCGGATTCACAACTAACGCCATGATGGCCATGCATCCCAGCAACAGCGCCAGCAGCGTCGCATACTCCTCAAGGGCGCCAAAGCCGGTTGAGGCCAGAATCGAGGCCACCAGACCAAAAATCCCCAGCGGTGCACAGCGAATCACGCAGCGCACTACCCATGTCGCCGCATGCGAAGCGTCGGTGAGAAACGCCTTGCTGCTCGGACTGGCATGGCGGAAGGCCAGGCCGAGGCCGATGGCCCATACCAGAATGCCGATATAGTTGGCGTTGAGTAACGCTTCAATCGGGTTAGCCACCATGCTCATCAACAAACCATGCAGCACTTCGGTAATGCCAGACGGCGGTGAAATTTCGGTCGCGCCGACTTTCATCGAGAGGGTTTGCGGGAACAGATGGCTTAAGGTCACCGCGACCACGGCGGCAAAGAAGGTGCTCAGCAGATACAGCATGATGATGGGACGAATATTAGTTTTCTGCCCCTGTTGATGATTGGCTATTGAAGAAATCACCAATACCAGCACCAGCAGCGGTGCCACTGCCTTCAGCGCGCGAACAAAGAGTTCACCCAGCAGGCCAACGGCGATTGCCGCATCATGTGAGAACCACGCCAGCGCCACACCGGCAATCAGGCCAATCATGATTTGTTTTACCAGGCTTCCTGCGAACAGCGCGCCCAGACGTCCAATAAAGTTATTTAGCATAGTTCGGTCTTTTTATAGCGGTATGAGTGTTGTGCGCGGTTGCTCCGCGCCTAACGGTTTGCCCGGCGGAGTATAAGGAAAAGTCCTGGTGAGGAAAGAGATAATTCTGTGCGTGCGGCGTAGATCGGTTTTTTGATCTGCTGGCGATGCGAAATGTGACAGAGCTATGAAAGGTGAAAATTGCAGCTGGCGAAACAAAGCAGGGGCGATTACCGCCCCTGCAGAAGATTATGGTGAGATGCGCTTCTGGTCGTTTCTGTGGTTAACCCAGGCGTTAATCAGCAATGTACCGCCCAAAATTACCCCCACCACCGTCAGCGAGATGCCCACCGGGATATGGTAGAACTCGACGATCAGCATCTTGATACCGATAAATACCAGCACAATCGCCAGGCCATATTTCAGCATCGAGAAACGCTCTGCCACGTTAGCCAGCAGGAAGTACATCGCACGCAGGCCGAGAATTGCGAACAGGTTCGAGGTCAGGACGATAAAGGGATCGGTGGTCACCGCGAAGATTGCCGGAATGCTGTCGACCGCGAAGATCACATCGCTCAACTCCACCATGATCAGTACCAGCAGTAACGGGGTGGCAAACAACACGCCGTTTTTGCGGGTGAAGAACTTCTCGCCTTCCAGGTTATCGGTCATACGTAGATGTTTACGTAGCCAGCGCACCACCGGTTTGTCGCCGACCGCCGCGTCATCACCCTCTTTGGCAAACGCCATTTTTAGACCGGTGAACAGCAGGAAAGCGCCGAACACGTAGAGGATCCAGCTAAACTGCGTCACCAGATAGCTACCGGCGAAGATCATGATGGTACGCAAGACGATCGCGCCCAGCACGCCATACACCAGCACGCGGCGTTGCAGGTTTGCCGGAATAGCAAAGTAGCTGAACAGCATCAGCCAGACGAAGACGTTATCCACCGCCAGTGCTTTTTCCAGCACGTAGCCGGTAAGGAAGGCGAGGGTTTGCGCGGTCGCCACTTCACGGCCTGCGGTGCCTTCGAGGTACCACCAGAACGCAGCGCTGAACAGCAGAGAAACGGAGATCCACACCAGCGACCAAACGGCCGCCTGCTTAAATGACATGGTTTGAGCGCCGCGACGTCCCTGTAATAAGAGATCAATCGCCAGCATGATGAGCACAACGACAGCGAAGCTGCCCCAGAGTAACGGTGTGCCTACAGAGTGCATAGTCGTATCCTGTCCGAAAAATAAAAAAACGGCTAAGTCAGAAGACGTTAGCCGCTTTTATTAAGCTGCAAGCAAACCTCGCCTTCCGGCAAGGTCTCACTTACAACTCAGAATAGATTCCGGGTTGCCTGACGACCGGATGCGTTTAGCATCGTAATGACGATCAATCAGCTTACAAGTTACTCCCCTTTGCAGCGGTCAAGATACGTCCAACGGCTGAGGTATTCAATGGGGAGTTTGAAATATTCTGCAATATTTACACTTAGGCCTGGTCTGCCGGGAAAACCACGCCAGTCTGGCGGCGGATCTCCGTCAGCAATTTTGCCGTGATGCGTGAGGCCTCCAGTGCCGGATGTTCAACCTGACGCTGCGCCACTAACTCTGCAAAGGTTTCCGCTTCATACAGCATGGTGTTGATATGCTGCGGCTGCGTCAGATTTTTGCTCTCGCCGCCGCGCGGGATAAACCGCAACTGCTGGCATTCGGAAATTTTTTCGATCACCAGCGAACCGGCTTCACCCTGGATTTCACTCGGGATCAGGGAATCACTCACTTTCGAGTGCAGCAGCGTGACATCAAAATCGCCGTAGCTCAGCACCACCACACCGTGCGCATCGACGCCACTCTCCAGCAGCGAAGCCTGCGCTTTCACCTGCTGCGGTTCGCCCCACAAGGTTACCGCTGCGGCCAGGCAATAGAAGCCAATATCCATGATCGAACCGTTCGACCAGCGCGGATTAAAGGTATTGGGGTTTTCACCGTCAAGGTAACGCTGATAACGTGACGAGTATTGGCAGTAGTTAATCAAAGCTTTACGCAACTGACCTATCTGCGGCAGCGTTTTTTGCAGTTGCAGGAAGGTTGGCAAACTGGCGGTTTTGAACGCTTCAAACAACACCACCTGATGCTGACGCGCGCAGGCGATCATCGCTTCAGCTTCACGCAGATTCGACGCCATCGGCTTTTCACAAATCACGTGCTTGCCCTGAGACATAAACAGGATGGCCTGTTCAGCATGCAGTGCATTGGGGCTGGCGATGTAAACGGCATCGATCTCCGGGCTGGCGGCCAAATCGTCGAGAGACGTAAAGGTCAGTTTGCAGGGATAATCGGCGATAAAGGCATCGGCCTGTGATTGCTGGCGCGAATAGACACCGTGCAGTTTCATTTTACCGGTCTCATGCGCGGCGTCGATAAACTGGCGAGTAATCCAGTTGGTTCCCACAATAGCAAAACGAATCACGGTATAGCTCTCCTGCAACAGTAATGCGGCAGAGTACCATGTTCAGCGGAGCCACGGTCAGACGAAATTTGATCCTGAGATCCGCATTCCAATATGATGATGCAGCAGCTTTTTTTAACCAGCAAACGGGGACGTGTGGGTGAGTGGAAGTAGACATGCATTGAACTGGACCACCTTATTGATCGCGATTCCCGTAGGATTCGTCGCTTCGCTGGTGACATTGGCATTTCGCGGTGCCATTGATCTTATCAACCGTCTGCTGTTTAACAGCGACAGCGAAATCACCGTGGCGATGCACGTCTGGCCGTGGATATTCTGGCCGCTGCTGGTGGGCGCGGGTGGTGTGCTGGCGGGTTTCTTCCTGCGCTATGCGGTGGCGATTGAAAAACAGGAAACGGTTAAAACCGACTATCTCGAAGTGATCAACGCGCGGCTGGATGCGGTGCCGACCAAAACTTCTCTGTTCCGCGCACTCTCCTCGATTGCCAGTATCGGCAGCGGTGCTTCGATTGGTAAAGAGGGGCCGATGGTGCAACTCTCCGCGCTGAGTGGCAGCCTAATGGGCCGCTGGTTCCCGCAGATGCGTAACAGCGATATTGTCGCCATGGCCGCAGCAGCCGGACTCTCATCGGTGTACCACGCGCCGCTGGCCTCAGCGATATTTGTCGCTGAAATTGCCTTTGGTATCTCGGCGCTGCAGCGGCTGATCCCCTTGATAGTCGCCTCGGCGGTGGCGGTGATGACCATGTGGTCGCTGGGTTTCCGCAGCGCGCTTTATCCGCTCTCAGAAGCACTGTTTCAAATGGATATCAGTAGCTTGCTGATGACCATGGTGATTGGTCTGGTGGCGGGGCTGGCGGGCTGGTTGTTGATAAAATTAATTGCCCGCAGCAAAGCGCAGTTCGGGCGTATAAAGTCACTGCCAGCGCGCCTGGGTCTTGGCGGCTTGGCGGTGGGTTTCCTGGCGCTGATCTCCACCGATATCTTGGGTAATGGCTACGAAGTGATTGTGAAAATCATTGATGGCCACTATGTTTTGGTGGGGCTGGTTGGCCTGCTGGTGCTAAAAACGTTGGCGACCACGCTGTCGGTGGGGTCCAATGCCGTCGGCGGCTTGTTCACACCTTCCCTGTTGATTGGTGCGCTACTGGGTGTGGCGCTGGCACAGATAGGTGTAGTACTGCATTTACCAGTGGGAAACACTTTATTGTATGCGGCAATTGGTATGGCGGCGGTGCTGGCGGCCGTCAGTCAGGCACCGTTGATGGCGATGCTGATGGTGCTGGAGATGACGCTAAATAGCAGCCTGTTGTTCCCGATTATGATCGCCTCGGTGCTGGCTTCCATGGTGGTTTATCGATTGCAATCCGCCAGCACCTATCCGGTGGTGAGTAATCACTTCAGCCGTTCAGAAGCGAAATTCGACTTCGATAACATGCGCGTTGATCAGCTGATCATTCCCGGTGCGGCGTTACAACCCGAGGAGTCGGTGGGGCAGGCGCTGGCAGTGAGTTCGCTGAAGCGCGAACGCTATGTGTATGTGATTAATGAGGCGGGGCAGTTTCTTGGCGTGGTATCGATTCACGATATCTCGCGCAAAGTGCTGTCTCAAGAGATCACGCTGGATTCACCGGTGAGCAGCGTGATGGATGACAACTTCCCGTGCATTTATCAGAACCAGAGCATGCGTGAAGGCTGGGAGGCGTTTGCGCGGGTGACGCTGGAGCGCCTGCCGGTGTTGAACAATCCACAAGAGCGCCGCTTTATGGGCGCCTTGACCAAAACCAGTTTGATTCAGAAGGCGCAGGAGTTCCTTTAAGCCGCGTTACCGCGCATCGCCTGATCGGTCATCCACAGGCGGGCGTCAAACTCTAGCTGGTGGTAGTCCGGTTCCATATGGCAGCAAAGCTGGTAGAACGCTTTGTCGTGCTCTTTCTCTTTCAGGTGCGCCAGCTCGTGAACCACGATCATACGCAGAAAGGGCTCCGGCGCGAGGCGGAAGAAAGTGGAGATGCGAATCTCGGCTTTGGCTTTTAAGTTGCCGCCCTGCACACGAGAGATGGCGGTGTGCAGGCCAAGTGCATGTTTCATCACTTTGATTTTATTATCCCAAATCACTTTGCTCACCGGCGGGGCGCTGCGCATATAGCGGCTTTTCAGCGCTTGGGTGTAGTCGTAAAGCGCGCGATCGCTGACAACATCGTGCGTGTTGGGATAGCGTTCCTGCAGAAAGCTGCCTAATCGCTGATTATCGATCAGCAACTGCACCTGTTCGAGGATGTTTTCAGGGTAACCCTGCAGATAGATTAATGACATTGGGATTCCCGACGAAAGACAGTATACTGCGCCCCCTTTTTAGGGCGAAAATCGCGCAAAGTGTACCACGCCGGAGATTCCATGAGCCAATTTGAACTGCCCCATCGCACGCTGACATTACAGCGCTTCCCGCCTATGCGTGAAGAAAGCCCGTTACAGGCGTGGGATTCCGCCGATGAATATCTGCTGCAGCAAGAACTGCCAGAAGGACCGGTGCTGGTGTTCAACGACAGCTTTGGTGCGCTGACCTGCGGGCTGAACGGCCGTGAAGTGTGGCACGTCAGTGACTCGCTGCTGAGCGAGCAGGCGGCGAAGCAGAATCTGCGTCTCAATGAGATGGATGAAGATCAGGTGCACTTTATCGATAGCCTGGCGCCGCTGCCTGCTGCGCCTGCCGTCGTGCTGATTAAAATCCCGAAAGCGCTGGCCCTGCTGGAGCACCAGCTGCGCGCGCTGCGCAAAGTGGTGACGGCAGATACGCTGATCCTTGGCGCGGCCAAAGCCAAAGACATTCACAACTCCACGCAGCAGCTGTTTGATCGCATTCTCGGTGAGAGCAAAACTTCACTGGCGTGGAAAAAATCCCGTCTGATTTACTGCAACTTCACGGCACCAGCACTGCCCGACGCGCCCGAGACCACCGTGTGGCCGTTGGACACCACGGATTACCAGATCCACAACCATGCCAACGTGTTCTCACGCGGATCGCTGGATGTGGGCGCGCGCTTCTTTTTAGATCATCTGCCGTTTGATATCGAAGGTGAGATCCTCGATCTCGGCTGCGGCAATGGTGTGGTTGGTTTGATGGCGCTGGAGCAGAACCCGCAGGCAGACGTGCTGTTCTATGACGAATCTTACATGGCCGTTGCATCCAGCCAGCTCAATATTGAAGTGAACCGCCCGCAGGATCTGGCGCGCTGCCAGTTCCGCGTCAACAACGTGCTGAGTGGCTTCCCATCGGATCGTCTGCATGCGGTGCTGTGCAACCCGCCGTTCCATCAGCAGCACGCGGTGACCGATCATCTGGCCTGGCAAATGCTGCGCGATGCCAAACGTTGCCTGCAGTATGGCGGCGAGTTGCGTATTGTCGGCAACCGCCACCTCGGTTATCACGTCAAAATGAAAAAGCTGTTTGGCAACTGTGAACTGGTGGCGTCTAACGCCAAGTTCGTGGTGCTGCGCTCGGTCAAATTGCGTTAATCACACGCTGAGCGCCAGCTCAGTGGCCTGGGCGATGGCGCGGCGAGCATCCAGCTCCTGCGCCACATCGGCTCCGCCAATCAGCCGCACGGTTTTACCCCGTGCGGCCATTTCATCAGCCAGCAGGCGCATCGGTTCCTGACCGGCACAAATCACCACGTTATCCACGGCCAGCGTGATGGCTTCGCCCTGATGGCGTAAGTGCAATCCTGCATCATCAATTTTCAGATACTCGACATCGCCCCACAGCTGCACACCGTGTGCCTGCAAGCTGGCGCGGTGAATCCAGCCAGTGGTTTTTGCCAGCCCGGCTCCGGGCTTGCCGGATTTACGCTGCAACAGCCAGATTTGCCGATCCGCTGCCAGCGGCTGCGGGCGCACCAACCCGCCGCGCGCCTGCAAGCTGTGATCGATGCCCCAGCTTTGATAAAAGTCTTCGTGCGCGTTTTGGTGCAGGAGGAACTCGGCAGTATCAAAGCCAATGCCGCCCGCTCCGATGATCGCCACCCGCTGGCCCACCGGTTTTTTATCGCGGATGACATCGAGATAGCTGAGCACGCTAGGGTGGTCAATGCCGGGAATGGAAAGTTGCCGCGGGGTAATGCCGGTGGCGATCACGACTTCATCCGCCTCTTCCAGTTCATCAGCGCTGACGCGGTGGTCAGTGCGAATCACCACGCCCGCTGCATCGAGTTGATGGCGGAAGTAGCGTAGCGTTTCGCTGAACTCCTGTTTACCGGGGATCTGGCGGGCGATATTAAACTGGCCGCCAATCTGCGCATCCGCTTCATATAGCGTCACCTGATGCCCACGCTGCGCGGCTTGCAGCGCAAACGCCATGCCCGCCGGACCGGCTCCCACCACCGCAATATGCTTAGGTTGTTCAGCAGCCATTACCGGCATCAGCGTTTCATGGCAGGCGCGTGGATTGACCAGGCAAGAAGTGACCTTGCCGACGAAAATCTGATCGAGGCAGGCCTGGTTACAGGCGATGCAGGTGTTGATGGCATCAGGCTGGCCGGCTTGTGCTTTGCGTACAAAGGCTGCATCGGCGAGGAAAGGACGAGCCATCGACACCATATCGGCGATACCATCATGCAGCAGCGATTCCGCCACCTGCGGATGGTTGATGCGGTTGGTCGCAATCACCGGCACTGAAACCGCTTCGCGCAGATGTTGTGTCACCCACGCAAACCCGGCGCGGGGCACACAGGTGGCGATGGTGGGAATGCGCGCTTCGTGCCAGCCGATGCCACTGTTAAACAGGGTGACACCGCGCTGCTCCAACGCTTGTGCCAAGGCCAGCGTTTCTTCCAGCGAGCTGCCGTTATTCACCAGATCGAGCATCGACAGGCGGAAAATAATAATAAATTCCGGCCCGACGGCTGCACGTACCGCTTGGGTGACTTCCAGCGCAAAACGCCGACGGCGCAGCACATCTCCGCCCCAGTGATCGTCGCGATGGTTGGTGTGCGCGACCAAAAACTGATTAATCAGATAGCCTTCAGAGCCCATGATCTCCACGCCATCATAACCCGCCTGCTGGGCTAAGCGGGCGCAGTGCGCGAAGTCGGCAATCGTTTGTCGAACCTCGGTATCGCTCAGTTCGCGCGGTGTGAACGGGTTAATTGGCGCCTGAAGGGCTGAAGGGGCGACCAGGTCGCGCTGATAGCTATACCGCCCAGCATGCAGAATTTGCAGGGCAATTTTACCGCCCTCGGCATGTACGGCATCGGTAAGCGTTCGGTGCCATTCGCATTGATTCTCATGATTGAGGATGGCCCCGCCGTGTGCAACCACGCCTTGCGGGTTCGGGGCAATCCCCCCCGTGACAATCAGTGCCACCCCTTCACGTGCACGTTCTGCATAAAACGCAGCTAGACGCGTCGCGCCATCGGCATGTTCTTCCAGCCCAGTGTGCATCGAGCCCATCAGAAAACGGTTTTTCAACTGGGTAAATCCCAGATCCAGCGGGGCAAACAGGTGGGCGTAGTGCTCAGTCATGATCACAGTCTCAGAAAGTGGTCGGATGAGTGAACTCTAGCGGGAAATGGACGGGATGGAAATTCGCGGCGCTCAGGCTGTGAGAAACCTCAAAAAAAGCAGGGCGGCAAGTCGCTAACGAAGTGTTCGGACTCCTTCGTCAGGCACGGGAAGACACCTGCGCGCCCTGTAATAGTACGATGTGATGGGCTAATGGATTAGCTCTATAGTGATGACTCCTGTCAGACTCAATCCAGACAACTTTCCCGGGTGAGGGTGCGACGATAATGACATGGCTCACCGCGGTTAATCTCCAAGACCGGTCTTGGTTTTTCTCGGAAAAAGGTGATCCCGATTCCATCTTCTGTACGAGCAGTTCACGTTCCAGGTAACACCTTTTTCGTAACATGAATTTGAGTGATCTGGTTCACAGTTTTGCCGTGCCAATCCCGCTTTTATGACCCCATTGCAACGGCACCCAATGGGGAAACAATGAATATCGAAACGCAATCCTGCGTCATTACCGGTAAAAAACAGGTCAGCGTCGCGCAGCAACAGGTGAAGTGGGACGGCAAAGGCACGCTGGTGCGTATTACGCGTGGTGGCATCTGTGGTTCCGACCTGCACTACTATCAGGAAGGGAAAGTCGGCAGCTTCGAAGTCAAAATGCCGATGATCCTCGGCCACGAAGTGATTGGCCAGGTGGTGGAGAGCGATGATCCTAATCTCAAGCCGGATCAAAAAGTGGCGGTTAATCCGTCCAAACCGTGCGGCGAGTGCAAATACTGTCAGCGCGATCAGGAAAACCAGTGCACTTCAATGCGCTTCTTCGGCAGCGCCATGTATGTGCCACACGTCGACGGCGGTTTCACCCAATACAAAGTGGTGGACAGCAAACAGTGCGTGCCATTCCCACAGGATGCCGATGAAACCGTGATGGTGTTTGCCGAGCCGCTGGCGGTGTGCATTCACGCCACCCACCAAGCGGGCGATCTCACCGGCAAGCACGTGTTTATCTCTGGCGTCGGGCCGATTGGTTGCTTGATCGCCGCCGCCGCTAAAGCGCGCGGTGCGGCATCGGTGGTGTGCAGCGATATCAGCGAACGCTCATTAGAGATGGCGCAGCAAATGGGCGCAACTGAGGTGATCCACGCCGCGGACGGCGATTTCGCGCCTTATCTGGCGGACAAAGGCTACTTCGATGTGGCGTTTGAAGCCTCTGGCCATCCCTCTTCGCTGCAGCGCTGTCTGGACGTGGTGTGCGCCAAAGGTACGCTGGTGCAGGTTGGCATGGGCGGCACTATCCCGAACTTCCCGATCATGGCGCTGATTGCCAAAGAGATTCAGCTGGTCGGTTCTTTCCGCTTCACTCACGAATTTAATACCGCCGTCGAGTGGCTGGCAAAGGGTGTGGTTAAGCCACTGCCGCTGTTTAGCGGTGAGTTCGATTTGCAGGACATTGATGCGGCATTGCAGTTTGCCGGGGATAAAACCCGCGCAGCGAAAGTCCAGTTAACCTTTTAAGGAGCAGTGATGAGTCAGTTATTTTCCCTCGAAGGCAAGCGCGTTTTACTGACCGGTTCCGCGCGCGGTATCGGTTTTTTGCTGGCGCGTGGATTGGGTGAAGCCGGTGCGGAAGTGATCGTCAACGCCACCACGGAACAGGGTGCAGAGCAGGGCGCGGCGAAACTGCGAGAGCTGGGCCTGCGAGCCCATGCCAAAGCGTTCGATGTGACGCAGTCTGGGCAGGTACAGCAGGCGGTGGATGAGATTGAAGCGGAATGGGGCCCGATTGATATTCTGGTCAACAACGCCGGGATTCAGCGTCGTCGTCCGTTCCTTGAATTCCCGGAGCAGGATTGGAATGACGTGATTGCCGTTAACCAGACCGCCGTATTTTTGGTGTCACAAACCGTGGCAAAAAAAATGGTGGATCGTCAGCGCGGTAAGATCATCAACATTGGTTCGATGCAAAGCGAGCTGGGCCGCGACACCATCACGCCTTACGCGGCTTCCAAAGGGGCCGTCACCATGCTGACGCGCGGGATGTGCGTTGAGCTGGCGCGCCATAACATTCAAGTAAACGCCATCGCACCGGGCTATTTCGTCACCGAGATGACCCAGGCGCTGGCCGACGATCCCGCTTTCACCGGCTGGCTCACGAAACGCACGCCGGCGGCGCGTTGGGGTAAACCGGAAGAACTGATCGGTGCTGCCGTGTTCCTCGCCTCGGGCGCCTCTGATTTCGTCAATGGTCACCTGTTATTTGTTGATGGTGGTATGCGCGTCGCCGTGTAATGCCATGGCGCGGCTGGCATTATTGCCGGGCCGCGCCTAAAACTTAATCACCCCTCTGTATTTCTAAGGATAATAAAAATGCCAATAACCATTATTGTGCTGGGTGTGATACTGCTACTGGTGTTGATGATTGTATTTAAGGTCAACGGCTTTATTGCGTTGGTGTTTGTTTCGGCGGTGGTGGGTATTGCCGAAGGGATGACGCCGCTCAATGTGATGGCCTCGATCCAAAAAGGTATCGGCTCGACGCTTGGCGGATTAGCGATGATCCTCGGCTTCGGCGCCATGCTTGGGCGCTTAGTCTCGGACACGGGCGCGGCGCAACGCGTGGCGACCACGCTGATTGCCGCCTTTGGTAAAGAGCGGCTGCAATGGGCGCTGGTAGTTACAGGCTTGATCGTCGGCCTGGCGATGTTCTACGAAGTGGGCTTCGTGCTGCTGCTGCCGCTGGTGTTCACCATCGTTGCCGCTGCTGGCCTGCCGCTGTTGTATGTTGGCGTGCCGATGGTTGCCGCGCTCTCGGTGACGCACTGCTTCCTGCCGCCACATCCCGGCCCAACGGCGATCGCCACTATCTTTGGCGCAAACCTCGGCACCACCTTGCTGTACGGCATGATCATCACCATTCCAACGGTGATTGTGGCCGGGCCGATCTTCTCAAAATTCCTCAAGAGCTTTGAGAAGTCACCGCCAGAAGGTTTGTACAACCCAAAAATCTTCAGCGAAGAGGAGATGCCAGGCTTCGGCATCAGTATTTTTGCTGCGGTGATCCCGGTGGTGCTGATGGCGATTGCGGCGGTGTTTGAGCTGACCACGCCGAAAGAGAACCCGCTGCGCCAGTTCTTTGAATTTATCGGTAACCCGGCAGTCGCGCTGTTTATCGCTGTGGTGATCGCGGTGTTGACGCTGGGACTGCGTAACGGGCGCAAGATGGAAGAAGTGATGGATATGTGCGGTGAATCGATTGCCGCCATCGCCATGATCATCTTCATCATTGCCGGTGGTGGTGCCTTCAAGCAGGTGCTGGTGGACAGCGGTGTCGGCAACTATATCGCGGATATGATGAAGGGCTCGTCGCTTTCACCGCTGTTGATGTGCTGGACAGTCGCCGCCATGCTGCGTGTGGCACTGGGATCGGCTACCGTGGCAGCGATCACCACTGCCGGGATCGTGACACCCATTATCGCAGCCACACATGCCGATCCAGCGCTGATGGTGCTGGCGGTTGGTTCGGGGAGTGTGATCGCCTCACACGTTAACGATCCGGGCTTCTGGCTGTTTAAGGGCTATTTCAATCTGAGCGTGGTGGAAACCTTGAAAACCTGGACGGTGATGGAGACATTGATCTCCATCCTCGGCCTGGCGGGTGTACTGGCGTTGAATGCCATTATCCACTGATGTAATGGGCTTCACAGGGAAGTGAAGCCGTTAATCCCGGCTACGGATCCAAGAAAATCGCGATTGGTAGCCGCTGTCAAAATGGGTGTTGTAGCGATAGCTCGATCCCGTCTCCGCCATGCAATATGTACACACATTCAGCACCTCAATTTGCTGTGCGGGTATACCACGCTGTAACAGCAATCCCCGCGCCAGATGCGGCAAATCAAACCATACACCTTGATGATGTGCGCGTGCTTGTGGGCGAATCGCGGCATGATTCTGCGGTTGATCGCCGGACCACTTAAGGTCGGGCAAATCCGTGCGCTGCTGCATCTGCACCACCAAATCTTTACCCAGTTCATAGCAGCATGGACCGATGGCCGGACCGATGGCGACATGCAGCGTCTCAGTAAGCGCTCCGCGTTCCAGCAGGCCATCAATCGCGCTGTGCAGTACACCGCTCAACGTGCCTTTCAACCCGGCATGCACGGCTGCTACCTGATGCTGTTGGGTATCGGCAAACAGCACTGGCAGGCAGTCAGCGGTATACACCGCCACGGGCAACTGATGCTCGCCTATCACGCCATCAGACTCACAGCTTTTTGGCGGCTGATTTTGTGAAGCAAGCACGACGGTGGCGCTGTGGCGTTGCTGACCGTAAGCCGCCTCCGCAGGAACCGGTTGGCCGGCAGGTTGGAAGGCATAATCGAGCCACGGCAGGGCATCAAGCAAGTTTGAGCGCGGTCCGGAATGCGACATAAGTGTCTCCTTTGACTGAGCGGCAGCATTCTTCTGCCCACAGCTTACGTTAACTGCTACATTTTTAAAGCTTTACACAAACTGACCATAATCACTTAAGGAATAAATGATGAAAAACACCACGTTGCTGGCGGCGTCCGGCATTCTCGCGTTGCTGCTGACAGGATGTGCGCAACCGGCTAAACAGCAGGCACAGCAGCAGCTTGGCCAGCAATCGGTATTGGCAGTGAACTGGTTCCAGCAGTCCGGTGAGTATCAGGCATTAAGCTGGCAGGCGTTTAACAGTGCGCGCATGGCCTTTGATGCCGCGCCGTCGCTGGTGGGTAAGCCGAAGGCGGTAATCGTCGATCTCGATGAAACCATGATCGACAACAGTGCCTATAGCGCGTGGCAGGCGAAACATGGCCAGCCGTTCTCCGGCAAAACCTGGTCCGCGTGGACCCAGGCACGTCAGGCCACTGCGGTGCCTGGCGCAGTCGAGTTTGCCAACTATGTGAACAGTCATGGCGGTACCATGTTCTATGTTTCAAACCGCGATCAGAAGGATTACGCCGCCACGGTGGATAACCTCAATAAATTGGGCTTCAGCGGCGTGAGCGATAAAACCGTGCGCCTCAGCACCGGCAACTCCAACAAGCAGGATCGCTTCGATGCGGTCAAAAATGCCGGATACAACGTGGTGTTGTATGTGGGCGATAACCTGAACGATTTTGGCGGTGCGACCTGGCATCAGGGCAATGCGCAACGTCAGCAGTTTGTTAGCCTCAATCATCAGCGTTTCGGTACGCAGTTTATCGTTCTGCCTAACCCATTGTACGGTGACTGGGAAAGTGGCATGGCGGAAAACTACAACAAACTGACGCCAGAACAGCAGCTTCAGGTACGTGAAGCACGTTTGAAAGCCTGGAACGGCCAATAGCGGTCCAGACCCAATAGCGCCTGTATTTGCAGGCGCTATTGGGTGCATTTCAGGGCCATGAATATTTACTTTTCCTCGTCATTATTATTCTCCTCATTATTTTCCTGATCTCTTGCTTTATTCTTCACAAGATAATAGCGGTAAATATTGTGAATTTGCCAGCAACCCAGTTAATCATACTAATCATAAATTTTTTAATTAAGACTTTTCTCAGCTCAAAAGGTTTGTTTCCCCTTTGTGGTGCAAAGGCATAATCAGTGTGCATGTATAGTTTTGTTGTTTC
>OBJT01000229.1_pt1 | contig 14840 bp, 10 predicted proteins | sample 1519861 | NCBI WGS metagenome assembly OBJT01 (sample SAMN02401118, study PRJEB22541) | soil metagenome, isolate JX
ATATTTCATGGAATCTATATTGAGGCAGTTTTTACTTTCGCAAGAGGTCTATTGATGAGGCGGGTACACGAATCGCAGAAGTCGAAAAAGTACTTTATATTCGACGTAAAAAACCCAAAGCCAGTTCAAACCAACGCTGACTCAAAACAAAATGCCTGAAATTTATTTTTTCAGGCATTTTCTTTGCTCTCGTAAAGTGTAGATATAAGCTCAACACTATTTCTTTTCTTGGATAGCAGCACCAGCACCACCACCGATTGCACCACCAATCGCAGCGCCTGAGTCACCACCAAAAATTGCTTTTCCAACCACTGAGCCAATACCAGCACCGACTGCACTGCTCGTGGTTGTACTGCTACTACCACCTTTGGCATTTGCACCAACACCTGCGCCTGCTGCGGCACCAACACCTGCACCCAAACCGCCACCGACATGGTTACCTACGCCGCCACCAACTGCTCCGCCTAACGCTGCTGCACCAATACGCTGATCAGATGCACTCATATTTTGACAGCCTGTAAACATCACCGCCGATAACATTAAAGTAGATACTAAACCGATTGTTTTTTTCATGATCGTACTCACTCCTTTTATGCTCTACTGAAAAGCATAATCTTCTTTTATGGGGAATTTGATCACATTGTGTTACCAGTCTGTCCCAATCGATTGATATTTTGTAAAGTCGTTGCCTTGATGATCACATCACTAAAAGCAAAACTGAAAAAGCCCTTATCATCATAAGAGCTTTTGAATTATTTAAGCAGTACTGAGCCGATATTAGTACTTACCTTTTTTCTCACCATAAGCTGCACCAGCACTACCACCTAGCGCACCACCTGTTGCAGCACCAGCTTCACCACCTAATACTGCGCCACCCAACCATGCACCTACGCCAGCACCTATTGCACTATTACGCGTATTCTTACTGTTCGCACCTTTCGTATTCGCAGCAACACCAGCTCCTACAGCAGCACCAAGACCTGCACCTAAATTACCACCTAGATTTTTACCTACAGCACCACCTGCACCACCGCCAATTGCAGCAGCACCAATACGTTTACTTTCTGGACTTGCATGTTGACAACCCGCTAAGATTGTCGATGACATCAATACCGCACCCATTAGAATCATCATTTTTTTCATTTGAAATACTCCGCTTTTATATGCCGCTAGAATAATATGCTTTGATGAAGCTTTTACTCAGATCAAGTAACCAAATGCGAGTGCTATACCCTTTTTTGTAATATTTTGCTCGTATTTTCTCCATTAAGAAAGGCACCCGAAGGTGCCTTTCTAATTCGTTAAGACTTAGAACTGGTCTGAGTTCAACGCTTGACTAAATGCTTGGTCAACTTCACTAAAATCATTATGAAGTTCAAATTCAGCAGCTTCTGCTTCTTGACGACGACGCTCTAAGTGATACGCAAGACCTGTACCCGCTGGGATCAAGCGACCCACAACAACGTTTTCTTTCAAGCCGCGTAAGTCATCTTCTTTACCTGTTACAGCCGCTTCAGTTAACACACGTGTGGTTTCCTGGAACGATGCAGCAGAGATGAATGAGTCAGTAGACAGCGATGCTTTGGTAATACCCATTAACTGACGTTCAAACTTCGCAGGGAACTTGTTCTGAGCCAAGACAGCTTGGTTCTCTTGAACAACGCGGATGTAATCCACTTGCTCACCTTTGATGAAGCTTGTATCGCCGCCATCAGTAATATCAACTTTACGCAACATTTGACGTACAACAACTTCAATATGCTTATCGTTGATTTTTACACCTTGGAGACGGTAAACATCTTGAACTTCGTTCACGATGTAGTTTGTTAAAGCCACTTCGCCTTTCAAACGTAAGATGTCATGTGGGTTTTGTGGACCATCAGAAATGGTTTCACCACGGTTTACATGCTCACCCTCGAACACGTTGATTTGACGCCATTTAGGAATCAACTCTTCGTAGATCTCTGAACCATCATCAGGTGTAATCACTAAACGGTTCTTACCTTTGGTCTCTTTACCAAAGCTTACGATACCAGACACTTCTGCCAAAATCGCATGCTCTTTTGGTTTACGTGCTTCAAACAAGTCTGCAACGCGTGGAAGACCACCGGTAATATCACGCGTACGTGAAGATTCTTGTGGTACACGACCGATTACATCACCCACACCAATCGTTTCGCCATCACGGACAGTCACGATTGTATTTTGTGGCAAGAAGTAGAACTGTTCGCCGCCATCTGTTGTATCCAACACGATCGCAGGACGTAAATCTTTACCAGACGCAGGACGTGCTGTTACTGGCAAGATTTCAACAGTCGTCATACCTGTTGCATCATCAGTCTTAGAGGTTGCAGTTACACCATCAGCGATTTGGCTGAAACGTGCTTTACCCGCAACTTCTGTAACAAGTGGGTGGGTATGTGGATCCCAAGTCGCTACGATACCGCCAGCTTCTACAGTCTCACCATCTTTCAATAAGATGCTTGCACCGTAAGGAAGTTTATAACGCTCGCGCTCACGACCTAAGTCATCCGCAATACCAATTTCACCTGAACGAGAAACTGACACTAAGTGACCTTTGGCATGTTGTACAGTTTTCACATTGTGGAAACGTACAGTACCTTTGTTACGTACTTGAACGCTGTTCGCAGCAGAAGTTCGGCTCGCAGCACCACCAACGTGGAAGGTACGCATCGTTAACTGTGTACCAGGTTCACCAATTGACTGAGCAGCCATTACACCGACTGATTCACCTGGATTCACCAAGTGACCACGTGCTAGGTCACGACCATAACAACGTGCACACACACCGAATGTAGATTCACAAGCGATTACAGAACGTACTTTAACTTCATCGACACCCGCTTCTTCAAGCTGAGCAGCGATTTTCTCGTCAATGAGCGTACCACGAGGTAATACCACTTCATCATCAGAAGCACGACGTACATCTTCAGCTGTTACACGACCTAATACACGGTCACGTAATGGCTCAATGACATCACCACCCTGAATGAACGGAGTCATCACTAAACCACCGGCTGTACCACAGTCAGGTTCAGTAATTACCAAGTCTTGCGCTACGTCTACAAGACGACGAGTCAAGTAACCAGAGTTTGCTGTTTTCAATGCCGTATCGGCCAAACCTTTACGTGCACCGTGTGTCGAGATGAAGTACTGAAGTACTGTCAAACCTTCACGGAAGTTTGCTTTAATTGGGGTTTCAATAATCGAACCGTCTGGTTTCGCCATCAAACCACGCATACCTGCAAGCTGACGAATCTGAGCTGCCGAACCACGGGCACCTGAGTCAGACATCATGTAGATACTGTTGAATGATTTCTGCTTCTCATCTTCACCTTGCTTGTTTTTAACAAGTGTATAAGACAAGTTATCCATCATCGCTTTAGCAACTTGGTCATTGGTACGTGCCCAAATATCGACCACTTTGTTATATCGCTCACCTGCGGTTACGAAACCTTGCTCAAACTGTTGTTCAATTTCACGAACTTCGGTTTCAGCTTTATCGATAATCGTTTGCTTGGTTGGTGGAATTAACATGTCTTCCATACCAACAGATACACCTGAGCGCGTCGCTTGACGGAAGCCCAAATACATCAATTGGTCAGCGAAGATAACAGTGTCTTTCAAACCAAGCTTACGGTAGCAAGAGTTGATTAACTTCGAGATGTTTTTCTTGGTCATCTCAAGGTTGATCATATCAAAGCTTAAACCTTGTGGAACAACTTCCCACAACAAGCAACGACCAGGTGTCGTATCAACAATAATCGTTTGTTGTTCACGCTCACCATTTTCATCAATTACAGTTTGGTGTACACGTACTTTAACACGTGCATGGATCGCAACCTTACCAGTCGCCAACGCACGGTTCACTTCGTGAGTATCAGCAAACACCATGCCTTCACCTTTGGCATTTACCGCATCACGCGTGATGTAGTAAAGACCCAAGACCACGTCCTGAGAAGGAACGATGATTGGCTCACCGTTGGCTGGTGACAAGATGTTGTTTGTTGACATCATCAACGCACGCGCTTCTAGCTGTGCTTCAAGTGTCAATGGAACGTGTACCGCCATTTGGTCACCATCGAAGTCAGCGTTAAACGCAGCACATACGAGTGGGTGAAGACGGATCGCCTTACCTTCGATCAGAATAGGTTCAAACGCTTGAAGACCCAAACGGTGAAGTGTTGGCGCACGGTTCAACATCACTGGATGTTGACGAATCACGGAAGCAAGAACGTCCCAAACTTCTGGCGTCTCACGCTCAACCATTTTCTTCGCAGCTTTAATGGTAGTCGCCTGACCTGAAGCTTGTAATTTCGCGAAAATAAATGGCTTGAATAATTCAAGTGCCATCTTCTTCGGAAGACCACATTGATGCAGACGTAAAGTAGGACCTACAGTAATTACCGAACGACCAGAATAGTCAACACGCTTACCTAACAAGTTTTGACGGAAACGACCTTGTTTACCTTTGATCATATCTGCCAAAGATTTCAATGGACGTTTGTTCGAACCTGTAATCGCACGACCACGACGACCATTATCAAGCAACGCATCAACAGACTCTTGTAACATACGTTTTTCGTTACGTACGATAATGTCTGGCGCAGCAAGGTCAAGAAGGCGCTTCAATCGGTTGTTACGGTTGATCACACGACGATATAAATCGTTCAAGTCTGAAGTCGCGAAACGACCACCTTCAAGTGGTACAAGCGGACGTAAGTCTGGTGGAAGTACAGGAAGTACGTTCATCACCATCCATTCAGGCTTATTGTTCGAATCTTTGAATGCTTCCATCAACTTCAAACGCTTAGACGCTTTTTTAAGTTTCGTCTCAGAAGTTGTTTGCGGAATTTCTTCACGTAAACGAGCAATCTCAGCTTCAAGATCGATATCTTTTAATAAATCCTGAACTGCTTCTGCACCCATTTTCGCAGTGAATTCATCACCGTGTTCTTCAAGTGCATTGTAGTATTCTTCGTCTGTTAAAAGTTGATACTTTTCAAACGGAGTCATACCAGGATCAGTAACAACATAAGATTCGAAATACAATACACGCTCGATATCACGTAATGTCATATCAAGAAGTAAACCGATACGGCTCGGTAATGATTTCAAGAACCAAATATGTGCAACTGGTGATGCAAGGTCAATATGACCCATACGCTCACGACGAACTTTTGCTGTTGTAACTTCAACGCCACATTTTTCACAAATGACGCCTTTGTATTTCATACGCTTGTATTTACCACACAAGCATTCGTAATCTTTTACTGGACCAAAAATTTTGGCACAGAACAAACCGTCACGTTCAGGTTTAAAAGTACGGTAGTTAATGGTTTCAGGCTTTTTAACTTCACCGTGAGACCATGACTTAATCATCTCTGGCGACGCAAGACCAATACGGATACGGTCAAATTCAACGGGTGCATGACCTTCTGAATCCGTTTTCTTACGCATGATATCGAGCAAGTCTTTCAATTTTTTTCTCCGTGTGTCGAGGAGCTACACTCACTCAACTGGGTCACAAATATTGTTTTTTAACTGAATAATCCTCCCTCAGTCCCTCCTTTTTCTAAGGAGGGAAGCCCCTACTCTTTCGAGTGGGAACTCCCCCTTTCATAAAGGGGGTTGAGGGGGGATTAATGGCTAATTAGTCACCATTTTTCAGTTCAATGTTGATACCTAAAGAACGGATCTCTTTGGTCAATACGTTGAACGATTCAGGCATACCCGGATCCATATAATGGTTACCATCTACAATATTCTTATAGATGCGTGTACGACCTTCAACGTCATCCGACTTCACAGTAAGCATTTCTTGAAGCGTATATGCTGCACCGTATGCTTCAAGTGCCCATACTTCCATCTCACCGAAACGCTGACCACCGAATTGTGCTTTACCACCAAGCGGCTGTTGTGTCACTAGTGAGTAAGAACCAGTTGAACGCGCATGCATCTTGTCATCAACCAAGTGGTTCAATTTGAGCATGTACATATAACCGACAGTTACAGGACGATCAAACTGTTCACCAGTACGACCATCAAACAATACGGTTTGACCAGTACGTGGCAATTCAGCAAGCTCAAGTAACTCTTTAATTTGACTTTCTTCAGCACCATCAAATACTGGTGTCGCCAAAGGCACACCTGCACGCAGGTTACCTGCAAGTTTTAAAACTTCTTCGTCGGTTAAGCTATCAAGATCTTCTTGTTCGCCACCAACTTTGTTGTAAATCTTGTCGAGGAACGCACGCAATTCAGCAATCGTACGTTGCTGTTGGAGCATCTTATCAATTTGCTCACCCAGACCTTTTGCCGCCATACCCAAGTGAGTTTCAAGAATCTGACCCACGTTCATACGTGATGGTACACCCAATGGGTTCAATACGATATCAACTGGCACACCGTGAATATCATGCGGCATGTCTTCTACAGGTAAGATGTTTGATACCACACCCTTGTTACCGTGACGACCCGCCATCTTATCACCAGGCTGAATACGACGCTTAACCGCAAGGTAAACCTTAACAACTTTTAATACACCCGTTGTTAATTCATCACCTGTAGAAAGCTTACGCTTCTTCTCTGCAAATTTCTCATCGATTTCGATGCTCTTCTCTTTCAAGAACACTTGAATTTGCGTTAAACGTTCAGCAATCGCTTCATCAGCTGGTTGAATTTCAAGTAAATCAACAAGCTCTAAACCAGACAATACATCTTCTGAGAGTTTATCGCCGCGCTTGGTTGTACCGCCACCATTTGACTCTTGACCTTTCAACAAGCGAACAATACGTTCACGTGCTGCTTCTTCGAAGATTTTGTATTCTTCTTTCAAGTCTTTACGGTAGGCATCAAGTTGAGCTTTCTCAATTGCTTGAGCACGCTCGTCCTTTTCTAAACCATCACGTGTGAAGACTTGAACGTCAATCACTGTACCTTTGGTACCAGACGGAACACGCAAAGATGAATCTTTTACGTCTGCCGCTTTTTCTCCAAAGATTGCACGAAGCAGTTTTTCTTCAGGAGTTAACTGAGTTTCACCTTTAGGTGTTACCTTACCAACAAGGATGTCACCTGCGGTTACTTCAGCACCAATATAAACAATACCTGACTCATCCAATTTAGACAGTGCAGCTTCACCAACGTTAGGAATATCGGCAGTAATTTCTTCTGCACCTAACTTAGTATCACGTGCTACACATGACAATTCTTGAATGTGAATCGACGTTAAACGATCCTCTTGAAGAACACGCTCAGAAAGTAAAATCGAGTCTTCATAGTTATAACCGTTCCATGTCATGAACGCGACGCGCATGTTTTGACCCAGCGCAAGTTCACCCATGTCAGTCGAAGGACCGTCAGCCAAGATATCACCACGAGCAACTTTGTCGCCCAAGTTCACGATGACATTCTGGTTAATACATGTGTTCTGGTTTGAACGTGTATATTTGATCAGGTTATAGATATCTACACCTGCTTCACCCGCAATCATTTCATCTTCGTTGACACGAATAACGATACGAGATGCATCTACATACTCAATCGCACCACCACGGCTTGCGATCACACACACACCCGAGTCGCGCGCTACGTTCGCTTCCATACCTGTACCAACAAGCGGCTTGTCAGCACGTAATGTAGGAACAGCCTGACGTTGCATGTTCGAACCCATCAATGCACGGTTCGCATCATCGTGTTCAAGGAATGGAATCAATGATGCCGCAACTGATACTACCTGCTGTGCAGAAACGTCCATATGCGTTACGCGTTCAGGCGACATACGTACGAATTCACCTTGATGACGCACAGAAACCATTTCTTCAGTTAAATTACCATCTTTATCAACTGCAGAGTCGGCTTGTGCAATGACAGTCCCTACTTCTTCAATTGCAGATAAGTATTCAACGTCATCTGTTACACGGCCATCTACAACTTTACGATACGGTGTTTCCAAGAAACCGAAGTCGTTCGCTTTTGCATACACAGAAAGCGAGTTGATCAAACCAATGTTTGGACCTTCAGGCGTTTCAATCGGACAAACACGACCATAGTGAGTTTGGTGTACGTCACGTACTTCGAAGCCCGCACGCTCACGCGTCAAACCACCAGGACCAAGTGCAGACACACGACGTTTGTGTGTAATCTCAGATAATGGGTTGTTTTGGTCCATGAACTGAGATAATTGGCTTGAACCAAAGAATTCTTTGATCGCAGCAGCAACTGGTTTTGCGTTGATTAAATCTTGCGGAGACAAGTTATCTGTTTCTGCCTGGCTCAAGCGCTCTTTAACAGCACGTTCAACACGCACTAAACCAACACGGAATTGGTTTTCTGTCATTTCGCCAACAGAACGTACACGACGGTTACCTAAGTGATCGATATCATCGACTTCACCTTTACCGTTACGGATTTCCACCAATGTACGAAGTACATCAATGATATCGTCGTGTGATAAAATACCTTCAACTTCACGAGACTTCTGATCAGTACCCACTTCGTATGGACGACCCAAACGACGGTTGAACTTCATACGACCCACTGGAGACAGGTCATAACGCTCAGAAGAGAAGAACAAGTTATTAAATAAGTTTTCAGCAGCTTCTTTCGTTGGCGGCTCACCTGGACGCATGACTTTATAGATTTCAACAAGTGCTTCTTCACGACCTGTTGTTGTATCTGCACGTAAAGTATCCGCAACGAAAGGACCACGATCGATATCGTTGGTGAACAGAATATTAAACTGTTTCACGCCGCCTTCAGCGATTTTCACCATCACTTCATGGCTAAGCACCGTATTTGCAGGAATCACATCACCATCTTTCAATGTGATATCTTCAGCTGTAATACGCTCATACAAGTATTCATCAGGTACTGAAAGCTTCGCTAAGTTCGCTGCTTCCATTTGACGTACGTGACGTGCATTAATACGTTTGCCTTGTTCAACAATCGCTTTGCCATCGTTATCTAAGATATCAAATTGCGCCATCTCACCACGTAGGCGATCTGGAACGAGATCAATTTGATAGCTGCCCATATCTAAATAGACAGGTACTTTTTCATAGAACAAATTCAGGATTTGCTCATTGGTATAATTTAAAGCACGTAAAATCACAGTCGCCAATAATTTACGACGACGGTCAATACGTACGAATACTAAATCTTTAGCATCAAATTCGAAATCTAACCATGAACCACGGTAAGGGATAATACGTGCTGAATACAACACTTTACCGCTTGAGTGGGTCTTACCCTTGTCATGATCAAAGAATACGCCTGGCGAACGGTGTAATTGAGATACGATTACACGCTCAGTACCGTTAATAACGAATGTACCGTTATCGGTCATGAGTGGCATTTCACCCATGTAAACTTCTTGTTCACGAACGTCTTTAATTGATTTGGTTTCGCGATCTTTAATGATCAAACGAATTTTTACGCGCATTGGTGCCGCATAAGTTGAACCACGTAAAATACATTCACGTACGTCAAACTCTGGTTTACCAAGACTATACTCAACAAATTCTAAAGCAGCATTGCCAGAATAACTTTCAATAGGAAAAACTGAACGAAATGCGGCTTGGAGACCGATATCTTCGCGATTTTTTGGAGTTTTGCCACCTTGTAAGAAAGTACGGTACGAATCGACTTGAATCGAAAGTAAGTACGGTGCTTCCATTACGTGGGGCAATTTACCAAAATTCTTACGAATCCGTTTCTTTTCGGTATATGAGTATGCCATCTGGAGTCCTCGGAAAGTAAACTAAGCCGCCTGCAGAACGGGCTTAGAAGGAATTACGCAAGCCGATATGGCCACCACTGTTTACAAATGCTGCAATTTTTAGTGGTATTAAAACGCTTAACAATATTTTTATAAGCAAAAAAATATTGGTAAGCGTTTGATATTTAGCCGTTTGTTCTAATTATATGCGTCAAAAACGCAAAACTAACAAAAAACGAGCCGATTATTGTAACGCAAAAAGGCTGATGACCCAAGAGCCATCAGCCATTTTTTGGAGCCGATTTTCAAAAAATCGACTCCCTACAGCATTACTTAAGTGTAACTGTAGCACCAGCTTCTTCAAGCTTCTTCTTAAGTTCTTCGCCTTCTTCTTTAGAAACGCCTTCTTTAAGAACAGCAGGAGCGCCTTCAACAAGATCTTTAGCTTCTTTAAGACCAAGGCCAGTAGCTTCACGAACTGCTTTAATTACAGCAACTTTGTTAGCACCGAAAGAAGTCAACTCAACGTTGAATTCAGTTTGTTCTTCAGCAGCAGCAGCACCAGCACCTGGAGCAGCAGCTACAGCAACAGCAGCAGCAGATACGTTAAATTTTTCTTCGAAAGCAGAAATTAATTCAACAAGTTCAAGAACTGTTTTTTCAGCAACTGCGTTTAAGATTTCTTCGTTTGTTAAAGCCATGAGAATAACTCCAAATGGATATTGAATGGTGTGAAAATAGGATTAAGCCGCTTCTGACTCGTTTTTCTCTTTGAGCGCTGTAATGAGGCGACCCAATTTCGAAATAGGAGCTTGAAGAACAGAGGCAAGCATAGTAAGCGCTTTCTCTTGGTTCGGAAGGTTTGCAATTACGCTAACTTCAGCACCTTTATAAAGCTTGCCATCAAATGCAGCTGCTTTAAGTTCAAATGCTTTATTAGTTTTCGCAAATTCTTCGAACAAGCGTGCAGCAGCACCCATGTCATCTTCAGAAGTAGAGAAACCGAGAATTGTTGGACCAACAAGGTCGTCATTCAAGATATCAAATTGAGTACCTTCAAATGAACGCTTAGCCAAAGTGTTACGCACGATACGTGTAGTAACACCTAACTTACGAGCTTCAACACGAAGTGTTGTTAATTGCTCTACAGTTAAGCCTTGATAGTCAGCAACAACGGCAGAGAACGCTTTAGAAGCAACTTCGTTTACTTCTGCAACGATCTGTTTTTTGTCTTCGATAAGAAGAGCCATCGTAAAACCTCCTAACGGTGATTTATGCATCCCAAAAGATGCACTCCCAATTCGTAAGTCTGACTAAGACTTACACGCGGAGGAGGAATAAATCACACCACCGCGTCTACTCAGACTGGAAGATTAAGAAAAACATTCGAAAATATTTCTCGCCTGAGGTCTTTGACGCTGATAAATATTCATTTATCAATTCAAAGTTTGCTTAGACTTTTTCAAAGAAAAAGTCTAAGGCTTTAAAATTCTGTCTAATTACTTAGAAACGTTGCTTACGTCAACGATCAAACCAGGACCCATAGTTGAGCTCAAAGTGATCTTTTTAACGTATACACCTTTAGACGTTGCAGGCTTTAAGCGTTTTAAATCTGCAATTAAAGTTTCAACGTTTTGACGTACTGCTTCTTCGCTAAAACCAAGCTGACCGATTGCAGCGTGGATGATACCTGCTTTGTCTACACGGTAACGTGCTTGACCAGACTTCGCATTCTTAACCGCGTTAGCAACGTCAGGCGTTACTGTACCCACTTTAGGGTTTGGCATTAAGCCACGTGGACCAAGAATAGTACCTAACTTACCAACAACGCGCATTGCATCTGGAGCAGCAATTACGACATCAAAGTCAAGATTTCCACCTTGAATGCTTTCAGCAAGGTCATCAAAACCAACAACGTCAGCACCTGCTTCTTTCGCAGCTTCAGCAGCAGCGCCTTGAGCAAAAACTGCAACACGTACAGTTTTACCTGTACCTGCTGGTAAAGTTGTCGCACCACGAACAACCTGATCAGATTTACGTGGGTCTACGCCAAGGTTTACAGCGATATCTAAAGATTCTTTGAACTTCGCAGCTGGTAAGCTGTTAAGAACTTGTACTGCTTCTTCCAAAGTGTAAACTTTGTTTGCTTCTACAGCAGCAGCAATGGCTTTTTGACGTTTAGTTAACTTTGCCATGTCTTATAGCTCCACTTCCAAGCCCATAGAACGTGCAGAACCAGCGATGGTACGCACACGAGCGTCTAAATCAGCACCAGTTAAGTCTGGTTCTTTAGTAGTCGCGATTTCTTCTAATTGAGCACGAGTCAACTTACCAACTTTAGTTTTGTTTGGTACAGAAGAACCCTTTTGAATACCAGCAGCTTTCTTAAGAAGAATAGATGCAGGTGGAGTTTTCATGATGAATGTGAACGACTTATCGTTGTACACAGTGATCACGACAGGAATTGGCAAACCAACTTCAAGTTTTTGTGTAGCAGCATTGAATTCTTTACAGAATGCCATGATGTTTACACCACGTTGACCTAAAGCAGGACCAATTGGTGGAGATGGATTTGCTTTACCAGCTGGAACTTGCAGCTTGATATAGCCGTCAATCTTCTTAGCCATTGAAAATTACCTCTGGGTACAAGCGCCGCTAGGCTCCCCAAAAATTAAACAACACCGAAGTGTTAGAACAACAATGCCCGATCAAATCGGGCGCTTCTCAACCAGTTCAAATTAAACTGTTTTTTCGACTTGGCGAAATTCCAGCTCAACCTGAGTAGGTCGATTAAATACATTAATTGTCAACGTTAAACGTGACTTATCGTATTGAACTTCCTCCACGACCCCTTTAAAGTCAGTGAACGGACCATCAATAACGAGCAATTCTTCACCTGGTTCAAACATCGTCTTAGGACGAGGTGCTTCACCAAGATTACGTACACGAGCAAGAATCGCATCAGCTTCACGCTGAGTGATTGGCGCAGGTTTTTCTGGTGTTCCACCAATAAAACCAAGAACTTTTGGACACTCTTTCACGATGTGCCAAGTATCATCATTCATTTCCATTTCGACTAACACATAGCCAGGAAAGAATTTACGCTCAGACTTGCGCTTTTTACCGTCCTTCATTTCAACTACTTCTTCAGTAGGAACAAGAACCTCACCAAAGCTATCAGCTACCGTGCTACGTTGAATACGTTCATTAAGCGAACGCATCACTTGCTTTTCAAAACCTGAATAGGCATGAATAATATACCAACGCTTCATCGCACCTTACCCGATAATTAACTTAATAAACCAGCCCAACCCGTAATCAAAACACCACAATACGATTGCTGTTACAATTACAACCACAAGAACTTGCCACGAGGTGGTCATCGTCTCTTGTTTTGTCGGCCAAGCCACTCGACGTAGTTCTATCCGCGCATCTAGCAATAAACGCACAAAGCCTTTACCTTGATGGGTGGCGTATAATAAACCTAAAGCGACCGCGATACAAGCCAAAATTACCCCAATGCGCACCCAAATATCATTTGCTGGTGCCCAATAGGCAGGTAAATGCTGATTTACCATTGCTGAACCAATCAGCAAAGTCAATGCAATCAACCATAAGACAACATCTAATGGAGAACCTGAGCTTACAATTTCTGCAGCGTTATTTCTTTGAGGGATTGGCGCGTCGCTCGATGCGTCACGCGATTTATCATTCGACATTTTTTTACTCGTCGTAGAATTCGCGACTTATTATATGACAACTTAGCCAGAATCAAGCGTTTTTATTTAAAAAAAGTGGCAGGTCAGGAGGGACTCGAACCCCCAACATTCGGTTTTGGAGACCGACGCTCTACCAATTGAACTACTGACCTATGATGCAAATCGAAAGCCGAAGCTTCCGATTTGAGTTTCATAATCTATTATGCAGTTACTTTCGCAACAACACCAGCACCTACAGTACGACCACCTTCACGGATCGCAAAACGTAGACCTGGGTCCATTGCGATCGGGTGGATTAACTCTACTGACATTTCTACGTTGTCACCAGGCATTACCATTTCTACGCCATCTTGTAATTTGATCGCGCCAGTTACGTCAGTTGTACGGAAGTAGAACTGTGGACGGTAACCGTTAAGGAATGGAGTGTGACGACCACCTTCTTCTTTAGAAAGTACGTATACTTCTGCATCGAATTTAGTGTGTGGCTTGATTGAACCTGGTTTAGCAAGTACTTGACCACGTTGTACGTCTTCACGCTTAGTACCACGTAGAAGAACACCACAGTTCTCGCCCGCACGACCTTCGTCTAGAAGTTTACGGAACATTTCTACGCCAGTTACAGTTGTTTTAACTGTATCTTTAATACCAACGATTTCAACTTCTTCGCCTACTTTAACGATACCAGACTCAACACGGCCTGTTACTACAGTACCACGACCAGAGATTGAGAATACGTCTTCGATTGGCATCAAGAATGCTTTGTCGATCGCACGCTCTGGCTCAGGAATGTAAGAGTCAAGCGCTTCAACAAGTGCAAGAACTGAAGACTCACCGTATTGACCAGCATCACCTTCTAACGCTTTAAGCGCAGAACCACGGATTACTGGAGTATCATCACCTGGGAAGTCATAAGTAGAAAGAAGTTCACGAACTTCCATTTCTACTAATTCAAGTAATTCTTCATCATCAACAAGGTCACACTTGTTCAAGAATACGATGATGTACGGTACACCAACCTGACGTGAAAGAAGGATGTGTTCACGAGTTTGTGGCATTGGACCATCAGTCGCAGCACATACAAGGATCGCGCCGTCCATCTGAGCAGCACCAGTAATCATGTTTTTAACATAATCGGCGTGGCCCGGGCAGTCTACGTGAGCGTAGTGACGGATTGGAGAATCGTATTCTACGTGTGAGGTATTAATGGTAATACCACGTGCTTTTTCTTCAGGAGCAGAGTCGATTTGCGAGTAATCTTTCGCTTCACCGCCGTAAGTTTTTGCACAGATTGTTGCAATCGCAGCAGTTAAAGTTGTTTTACCATGGTCAACGTGACCAATTGTACCCACGTTTACGTGTGGTTTGTTACGTTCAAACTT
>OBJT01000230.1_pt1 | contig 14814 bp, 12 predicted proteins | sample 1519861 | NCBI WGS metagenome assembly OBJT01 (sample SAMN02401118, study PRJEB22541) | soil metagenome, isolate JX
GGTACATGACCGTTTCCGAATTGCCTTACAACAGCCTCTCGCTTTACTACAACACTTCCGGCGACTGGCGCAACAGCAGCTGGGTACTGCATTCCAGCAGCCAAATCCTTCCTGAGACCTCAACCGAAGGCGGATTGCGGAACGGCGGTATGCCGATCATCTACGAAAATTCCGTTGTGATACCGGTGGAAGTGACCCCTAAATCCAACAACATCTATGGGGAATACACGACCTGGTATGAATTATCCAATCTGTCCCCTACGACCGTCACGGTTACGAAAAAAGGTACAGCCGTCATTTCCCAATACAATGATGAATGGAACGGCGATGCGATGCATCACATTTCCTACATTGCTGTAGGGACCGGCTTCTACTACGCGACTGACGGGTACAATTGGAACAACAATGAATACAGCATCGGAATATTCAAAGGTGCTGCAACCACAAACCCTACAGATCCTACTGACCCAACCGATCCGACAGATCCAGTCTTGCCGGTTGCTCCTTTGACTATGGAACAAATCGCTTTGTATTACAGCGTCAGAAATCCGATCCTTTCCGTGGACAGCATCACGGACAGAGTGGCCAGCCAAGGAATCGCCAACCCTTACGTCATATTGGAAGACGGCACCTACCATGTGTTTTTCAATACCATTCAGGCCTACAACCCGGCTACCGGTGTAACGGCTGATGAAATCGCACATGCTTGGAGCACCGATCTGCAACAATGGAATTACACACAAGTCGTGCTGGGAGTCGATACCACCGGCACAAATGTTGCTTCCCCTTATGTCTTTATGTACGAAAATGAATATTACATGGTACCGGATTTGAGCGGCAACGTGAACGTATACAAAGCCTCTTCCTTCCCATTAGGCTGGGAATTTTACGGAACGTTGCTGAGCGGCAACTTTGTCGATCCGCTTGTATTCGCGGAGGATGATATCTGGTATTTGGCTGTCACCGCTCAACCATACGACAGCCTGTCACTCTACTACAACAGCTCCGGCGACTGGCGCAACAGCAGCTGGACATTGCATCCACAAGGGGAAATCATCAAGACGACCGCAACCGAATCCGATCTGCGGACGGCCGGTAATCCTTTCTACTATGAAGGTGCCGTTGTCCTGCCGATCCAAGTCACGCCAAGTGATGGCCGCTACGGCGAATATACCTATTGGTACCAGCTGTCCAATTTGTCCCCAACCACCATTTCCGTCATCAACCTCGGACTTGCGGTAGAAGCACAGAAGAATGAAACATGGAACAGTGACGCAATGCACCACATCTCCAATGCCGCATTCGGAACCGGGAATATTTATTTTGTCGACGGAATGAACGATGGCGTCTATACGATCGGCCTTTACACAGACCTGGCGCAAAACATCTACCCTCCGGCTGCTGTACCGTTCCCGAACCTCACGAATCCGATCATTACAAAGGCTATCGTGACCGACCGCACCAGCCAAACCGGGGTAGCCGATCCTTTCATCTTCCTGGATAACGGCATCTACTACATCTTTTTCGAAGTCGTCGGAAGCTACAGATCCAGCACAGGTGCGTATGAGGATGAAATCGCCTACGCCTGGAGCGCTGACCTCGTCAATTGGACGTATGGTCAAGTCGTCTTTGGCCCCGCCTTGCAGGGCGTCCGGGCAGCCTATCCGAATGTCTTCACCTACGAGAACAATTACTACATGGTGCCGGATCTTGCCGGCAATATCAATGCCTATACCACTACCAATTTCCCGAACAACTGGACCTACTATTCCACCTTGATCCAAGGGACCTACTCCGACACAAACATCTTCAATATCGATGGCGTCTGGTATATGACAACCGCCGAAGATCCATACATGAACCTCTCCCTTTACCACAACACATCAGGGGATTGGCGGAATAACCAATGGGTATGGCAGGAGGATATATTGATCGGCACCGGTGATGAATACAGCTACCGCAGCGCGGGCAACCCGTTCATTTATGATGACTACATCATCATGCCGGTTCAAGCTCACCCGGACGGCGGTATGTACGGGGAGTACACCTATTGGGTGAAACTTTCCAACTTCTCCACGACCGATGTCGATGTCGATATCATGGGCACAGCCGTCACGGCCATCTTCAATGGCGGATGGAACGATGAAGCGATGCACCACATCTCTCACGCGGACTATTTGGACTGGTACGTGTACATCACCGATGGTTACAACAACGGCGAATATTCACTCGGCCTCTACATCGAAGATTCCTTGGCCTGACGCCTAGCCTTACGCAGTTACTCAGACAATCAAAAAACAAGCCATCCAGCTTGGAGAACCCTTTCGTGTTCGCTCAAGCGGATGGCTTGTTTTTGTTCACTTTTTGATGGTTTTGAACAGCTTATAAACGGAGGTCGAAACGTTCGGGAATGCCAGAAATGCTGCATAGAGGCTGTTCAGCTTCGGCTTTCCGCTCCCTTTGAGCGCTTGACGAGCCGCAGCCAGCTTTTCGATGACCGCTTTTTTGCCTGCCTCATCCTTCTGCGCATCCAAAGTCAGGATGGCCGCCAACGATTCAGTGAACAAGGAACGGTAGCTCTTGTCGCTGTAGTCCGCTTGTCCGTCCGCATGGAAATAGGCCGCCCGTTCCTTCAAGGCATCCAAATAATCCAGCTTGTTCTTCAGCTTGAAGCCTTCGCCCATGATGCTGTCTGCGCGCTGCCAGTAATAAAGCAACGGCTCCGTTGTGAAGGCAACCTTCTCGGCTTTGTCCAACAGCTTGTAGGTCGTGAATTCATCTTCGTGGATCCTGCCGACGGGATAACGGATCCCTTCGAACAGTTCCGCTTTGTAAAGCTTGCCCCAGGCTACGACCATCTGTTCATGGAACGCGCCGAAATGAATGATGTGATCCAACGCCTGTCTGCTGGTGAAGCTGAAGGTCTTCGGCTCTTCCGTCCGCTCCGGCAACGATTCCGTGGCTGTGCGCAGGAAATTGCAGGCTGAGACATCCGCATCCGTTTCCTCGAGAATCTGAAGCAAATTCTCCAGATAACGCTCGTTTATCCAATCATCACTGTCCAGGAACGTCAGGTAGCGTCCTTCGGCGGTCGGTATGCCGGCATTCCGGGCATCCGACAGACCACCGTTGGGTTTGTGGATGACGTGGATGCGGCTGTCGCGCTTGGCGTAATCTTCGCAGATTTCGCCGCTGTTATCCGGCGAACCATCATCGACCAAGATCAGTTCCCAGTCGCTGTACGTCTGTGCCAACACAGAATCCACACAACGCGGCAGGAGATCGGCCACTTTATAGACCGGTACGATAATACTGATTAATCTACTCATGCTAATTCCTTTCTTCGGCTGCTTGTATGTCTGCCGGGTTGCATTTTAAAAATTTAGACTTTGTAGCGCTTGGCTGCGTCATAGATGCGTTTGCAGAACAACAGACGGCGCTTGATGAAATAGAGCTTCAATTTGATTTCGGCCAGGAAGGAACGTTTTTCCTCGACTTTTTCGACCATCTTCAGGTGCTGGCCGCCGTATTCCTTCATCGGCATGAACCAGTCGGAAAGGTGGACGTCGAAAATTTCCGGACGCTCCCGGTAGGACATCATCAGCAACTGCTGGTCATCATCGATGCAATCCAGCATCACTAACGCTTCCATCGCTTTTTTGGTCAAGCTCCAAAGATCATCAGCCAAACTGTCAGGCAGAATGACCGGTGCACCCATCAGGCACTCGGAAAGGAACTGCAACTGGAACCCGGCATGGATCTTGTTCGGATCGCTCAAGCTGAACAGATGGATTTTATCATCCAAATCCGTTTGCCATAAGTAGTCGAAGTCGGCGGCATCACTGAAGCTCTTGCCCCCGTGGTTGAAACCGAAGTCGAGCCATGCCAGCATGCCTGTTGCCAAGCCCTTCTCGACCGCATCATACAGGCACCAATACTTCATCAGCATGATGTAGTCGTAGTTGGCTTTGTTGTCCGGCCACTCCGGATCGGCATTCGCCCGGAACTGATGGAAATCAGGCTTCAGTTCGACTGCAGCCATGCGTTCATACAGGGCAGGTTCAACCTCAAACACATCCTCGACTTCGATGACGATGGTCTTGTCGGCTAAGCCGAATTCGCCGCGGATCTCCATCACTTTTGGAGCCAGTTCAGGAGTCGTATAGACGACAATCTGATTTTGGATCCGCGCCCAAAACCGGAAGTAGTCCAAATATTTTTCCACGCTTCTTGAATAGAACGCATATTTGTCGCGGCCGATATCAAAAAAGCCGGTGACGATCGTGATTTCTCTCATCAGTTTTTCCCCCTCTTCAGTAATTTACTGGATACAAGCTGCTGCAATTTGTCGCGTTCAGCTTTGCCGAACAGCAGGAAGTAGTTGATCACCAAGCCCACGATACCGCAGCCGACCGCCGCTGCCCCGAGTGCAAGCCAGCCATCGATCGCCGGCAACACCCATTTCACCCCGACAAACGTCAGGACCATCAGCACCGTTACGGCAAAGTATCGCAGAATGATCGGATAAAAAATCGTCTTTTTCTGTTTCAGGCAGGTCGCGGCATATATCGGCATGAAGGTCATATTGGCGATGAAACCGACCGACGTGCTGACACCGGCGATCGCCAGTATCCCCAGATTGGTCGTTTTCAGCAAAATGAAAACGAGCATGACATCAAATATGCTGATGCAGAACCAGAACAGCGAATTCATCTTGAGTCGGTTCGTGATCAGGAAGACATTGTACATCCCCGTGATCGGCGGCGAATCCAAGAAAGGGAAAATCGTCAGCAAAAGCAGTACATAAATCATGTCCGCGTCCTGCGTAGGCACCCACAATCCGATCAGATCATGACCGAAGGCAACGAGAATCGCAGCCGGGATATTCGCGAAGGCCGAGGTCAAAAGCATGTTCTGCCTCAATTCCGCCAACAGGCTCTTGATGTCATTCTTCGCGTAATGATAGGTCAATTGCGGCGCAAAGAGATTGGAGATGCTCGCAACAACTTGATTCAGGATATTGCTCAGTGTCTTCGCTACGGAAAGTTGCCCCATCGCGATGGAACTGATGAACAGGTTACTGATCAGGAGGTCCAAGCCGTCCGAGAGTGTTTGGCTCAGGCTGCTGATGCTGCTCCAGACACCGGAAGCGAACAGTTTTTTGACTTTCGCCATTGAAAAATCAAGCGGCCGGATCTTGATGTCGGGCACCAATTTGCGCGTATAATGAATGTTTGATATAAGAACAAAAGCCGTGCAGATCAGCATCACCAACCCGACGATCGCCACGGTTGTCGGCAACACCGAGAAGAAGACTATGAACAGGATCGCCTTCAGCGTATAGGAAACGGCATTGATCAAGCTGCTGATATAGAGACGGTTCGTGATGAACGTCGCCACTGTGAAGACGGTACTGATGATCGACAGCATAAAGTTGAGGAAAACCAATGTGTACAATTGCTTCACACTCACGACCAATTCAGGCGGAATGTTGATCAGTTTCTCCAAGTTCGTGACCACAAACAAACCGAGGATCGCGAACAGGACGGCCATGACGATGTTCGCCATCAGGACTGAATTGAAATATTGATTGGCTTCTTTCTTGTCGTCCTTATGGTAAGCGATCGTGATGAATCGGCCCGCGACCGAGTTCAGCGCGACCGTGATGATGACCGCATAGTTGGCCATCGAATTCGCGAGGTTCACGAACCCGTAAGCTTCCACCCCGATATTATTGACGATGTAATCGGAGAGGAAGAAGTTGATCCCCAAATTGAGCACCAAGGTAACGATGCTGGCGATCATGTTGATGGATAATGTTTTTTCTTTATTCATGAATTTTGATGATTCCTCCTTATTCAGGGGGGAGCCTTTCCGGCCGATACCCTTTTATCTGTCCTTGAAACGGTCCACGAAATCGGTGTAGAAAACTTCCTTCGTATAACGCAGTGAGCGTTCCTTGGCATTTTTTGCCATTTGGCTGCGCAATTTCTCGTTTTCCTTGAGGGTAGTGATGCTGTCCGCCAGTTTTCTGACCAAATCAGCGTTGCGTTCCAGGATCATCGCCAATTCCGGCGTCGCATACTCGGGGATTCCTCCCGAATTCGTTACGATCAGCGGTCTGCCTACCGCCATTGCTTCGAGGACGACCAAGCCGGCCGCCTCTTCGATCAGGGTCGGCACGCTCACGACATCGGCGATGGCATAATAGCGATAGGTCTCTGCGTTGGCGACATATCCCGTGAAGACCATCCGATCGGCGTTCTTCTTCACCAATGCCTCAACCTCTTCCAGATAGTCCGATTTGTCCTTCAAGGCAAAATTCGGGCTGCCCATGATGAGCAGCTTCACGGTCGGATCAGCGACTTTTTCCAATGCCAGGATGAGTTCTTTCACCCCTTTTTCCGGGATGACCCTCCCGCAGAACAGGACAACGAAATCAGTGGGCGAAAGCCCCAGATCCATGCGCAAGGCTGTTTTTTCTTCGCTGCTGAGGCTGTCCGCAAAACGATCGTTGTCGATCGCATTCGGCAGCACCGTCACCTGTCCGGAAGCCATGCTGGAGGTCGCCAGCCATTCGTCCTTGACGAAACGGCTGACCGTCAACACTTCCCCGAATACGCTGTCCAGTTCGGCATCTCCGCGCAGATGATGGTGCAGATGCAGAAAGACGTTTTCCTTTCCGAGCGCCTGCGTGAATTGCCGGAAAACGGCGTAATCCCCGCCTTCAGCGACCACCGCATCCGGCTTGGCGGCCAAGACTTTGCGCACCCCCAACCAATAATACAGGTTCGGGCGCGAAAAGCGGATTTTGAACAGTTTCCTCATCAATACTTTGACCGCCTTGTAGGCGCCCGCAAACAAGAGGTTGCGCTTGATGTAGATGAAATCCGTCTGCTTGTATTTCTGGCTGCGCGCTTCGGCCTCTTCGTCGTGGACGGAAACGACCAAAAAGCGCACTCTCTTTTCTATTTCATTCTGTTCGATCAACAACTCCAGCAAAGTCTCGATCGCTCCGCCTTTGACGGCAGGAACCGGCAGGATGCCTGGAGAAAATAAACAGATAGTCTTCACTCGTCGATCCCCTCTCCTCATACTTTTCTATGGACAGCTATTGTTCAGCCTTTCCCCATTGCAGCCTTGATTCGGTTGAATAGGCTGTAGTAAAGATAAAGCGCAACGCTGGCTTCCCTCTTCATCAGGGTCAGCTCCAGCTTTTTCCGCGATTCGGCTTCGCTCAAATCCAATCGGGCTAGGATTGCTTTGAGTGCCGGATCCTTCAGGATGGCGGTGATATTCTTGATCTTTGCGCCCGTCGGCTGAGGATTGCTTTTGTGCGCCTCATTCGCCAGCGACAGCAAGGCGATGATGATGTAGCGCATATCCAGGCGCTGGGCCAATTCGGCTGCTTTGCCTTCGCGTTCCAGCAGCGTCTGCAGCTTACGGAAAGCGTGGACCTGGCGTTCCTGAAAAGCTTTCTTGTAGGAATTGACGACCGAGCTCTCGTGGACGCGGTAATGGTAGTAGCCGCCATCATCGATGGCGATGCGCTCGCTTTTTAGGAAAGCTTCGACGCAGACAAGCAAGTCTTCCATGAAGGCGACTTCCTTGTCGAACCAGATATTTTCGCCTTCCAGCAGCTCGCGCTTGATCAAAAGGCGGCAGACGCTGCCCATGATGTCCGTTTCCCCGCTCTTGAAGCTCGGTTTGGCGATGACATTCGCCACGATATCGCTGAGGATCGCATCCTTTTCGATGACCCCGGTTTGTTTCATCAGGACTGGATCGGTGCCTTCCTTCGTCTCTTTGACATAATTGCACATGCAGATGTCCGCTTGCGCTGCCGTAAGTGTCGCAAGCATGCGTTCGTACATGTCCGCGTCCACCCAATCATCCGGGTCGACGAAGCCCATGTACTGCCCAGTAGCTGCACGCAGACCGTCGTTGCGCGCTTCCGAAACGCCCCCGTTCGGTTTGTCGATCAGGCGGATCCGGTCGTCTGTGGCGGCAAGCGCCACACAAACAGCCAGGCTGTCATCCGTCGAACCGTCGTTAATCAGTATAATTTCAATTTCCTTCAGCGTCTGCTTGGTTAAGCTGTCGACGCATTGGTTTAAGTAAGGTGCCGCGTTGTAGACCGGCACGATGATGCTGACCTTTGGTTTCACCCGAGGTCCTCCTCCCGATCCTGCCTGTGCAGGATGTATTGGCTGACGCTGCGCCGCAAAATATGCGCATCTTGCCCATTACCCTCTAGTATAAGTCAATTAACCGGAATGAAAAAGGAAAAATAACAATCTTAACAAAATTGTAAAGGCGGGTTGATCGTTTGGATAGGATATCGCGGGGTGGCGCTTGGTGCACTGTGTGGGGTATTTCTGAATAGGTGCCGCCATTCCACAGAAAAAGGATGGGCATCGTCGGCCCATCCTTCTGGTTTTTTCATATTCTGTATTCAGGATTATCACTGTCTTGATGCCTGAGCTTAATAGGTCGAGTCATAGGTCTCTTCTTCGTAATAGACGTCGTCCTGGACAGGCTCTTCATAATAGTAGTCTTCGGTGTACGTTTCTTCTTCGGAATACGGATCGGAATAGTTCGGCGTGTAAACGTCAGTTTGACCGTACGTGGACGAATCGTATGTCGTATCCGTGTAGGAAGAATCCGTTGCGGAAGATTGTGTATCATAATAGGGCTCACTGTCAGAAGTCGAGATATCCTCGATTGTCGCTGCAGGCAATTCCAACTCGGCCCGCAGGATATTCGACAAACGCAAACGTTCTTCCGGATTGACGTAATAATAATAAATTTCGTCGATGTAGACTTCTTCGCCTTCAACGTAGAACTGTTGGAAATTCTCCATCGATTTGCGGTAACCGCTCGCGATCGAAACGATTTCGTCCAATGACATATTCAATTGGACATTGTCTTCCAAAGTAGCCAGGATATTTTTATAGTTCACGACCGTGCCCATCGTCAAAACTTTATCCAAGATCGCTTTGATGACCATCTGTTGGCGCTTCTGTCTGCCGAGATCGCCTTCCGGATCCTGTTTTCTCATCCGCGAGAATTGCAGCGCCTCGAAACCATCCAGGATCCTTGTTTCACCCTCGATGAATTGCGGACCGTAGAAATCGAATGTCAGCGGACTCGTGATTTCGATACCGCCGATGGCATCAACGATGTCCGTCAGCCCGTCAAAGTTCACTTCGACATAGTAATCGATCGGGACATTCAAAAATTCCTGGACCGTATTGATGGACATTTCCGTTCCGCCAAATGCGTAAGCGTGGTTCATCTTGTCGTAGTAGTCCCCGTAATAGTCGTACACGTCGCTGTATCCGACGATTTCCGCGTAGCTGTCGCGCGGGATGCTCAAAAGCGTTGTTGTTTTGGTATTCGGATTCACAGTGCAGACGATGATCGTATCGCTTCGGCCTGTTTCCGTGCGCTCTTCTTCAGCAGTACCCGTGTCGGCTCCCAGCAACAAGAACGAAATCGGCTGCGTTGCCGTCTCGACTTCGATCGATTCTTCCCGCATTTCGACGACGCTCACTTCGGTATAGATCGATTCCGCGGTGCTGCCGATATCGGAATAAGCTTTAAACAAGTATGCAACGGCTCCGACCATCACAACCATCAGAATCGAAAAGATGGTCTTCCATACTCTTTTTCTCCCTTGTCTGCTTTTTCTGGTTTCATTCATTATGCGTTCCTCTTTCTCTTGAATGAATATTAGTGCATAAAACAATTGTCCTTCAGGAATAATCCTGTTCTGCCCTGTCCTTGCCAGCAATACTCGTTCATCAAGTATTTTATTGAACATAACTGTATAAAATCTCTCAGTCCATGCAAAAAGAAGCCCTGTTGTCAACACGAGGGCACTTGTCATAGAATCTTAATAATATTATCAATAAAAGAAGGAACATTCAAGATGCTAGGGTAATTAGTAATACAACGGAAATATTTCATACTCATTGTTGCCTGTTCCGGTTCATTTCGGAAAAGTCGCAAAAAAAAGCCCGAAGAACAAACTGCTTTGTTCCCCGGGCTTAGGCCTTACGCATATTCACTTGCCGAACAATCGGAATCTTTTTTTCTTTTGATATACTTCAGACGGAGCCTCTGTATGGACGACGTCTCCGTTGAAAAGATCTTTTGCGTTCTGTTTGAAATAAGCGACTTTCTCGGGTCCGAATTCTGCTTCAAGTTTAGCGAAAGCTTTCCGGAAATGAAAACCTCTTCCGCGAGTGTTATGGGCATCCGATGCAAGGATGTGCACAAGGTTTGCTTCGATCAGTTGGTTGCTGAGCCTCGCGATGTCTTTGCCAAAGGCTCCCACATAGCTGCTCGCAGTAACTTGTGCCAACGCGCCCCTTTCGATGAAAGGAAGCAATATATTTGGATCATCAATGATCGCCTGATTCCGTTCAGGATGAACGATGACCGGCGTGATGCCTTTTTGTCGTAGTTTAAAAAATAATGATTCTGTAAAATGCGGTATCGACATGGTCGGGAATTCAATCAACAAATATTGTGATTCGTCGTCGATGAATAAAATATCCCCTTTCTCGATATCTTCCAGTATTTCTCCGTTGATGCGGAGTTCTTGTCCAGGAAAAAGGGTCAGACCGATCCCTCTGCTGTCCAGTTCTGCTTGTAGAGCTGCTGTAGCTTCCATGACAGCCTCTTTTGGGTTCAAATATTTGCCGTTTTTATGATGCGGCGTCACAAGGATGTGGGAGATTCCTTCGGCAACGGCTTGTTGGGCCATCGCCAAGGAATCGTCCAATGTTCGAGCTCCGTCATCGACACCAGGCAACAGATGACAATGAAGATCGATCACTTCGCTTCCCCCTCGTTTGTATAACCATAACCGTAGTAGGAATAATCAGTTTTCTTCTCTACACCATTGAAAACCACGCCCAATATGTTCGCGTTCACCATTTCCAATAACTCTTTCGCGTTCAGGACAGAATCTTTTTGTGCCACACCATGACGGATTACGAACACAACGCCATCAGATTTTGCAGCCATAATCTGCGCATCAGTAACGGAGGTCACCGGAGGCATATCATAGATGATGATATCGTACATCTCTTCGAATCGTTTCATCAACCCGTTCATACGGTTTGAGTTCAACAACTCGGATGGATTCGGCGGAATCGGTCCGCTTGTCAAAGCATGCAATTCTGTTCCGGTCACGTGTTGGATAACCTCGTCAATTTTTTTGTCAGGTTCGCTCAAAAGTGTCGTCAAGCCCTCAACATTGCTCAAACCGAAAGTGCGTTGCACGGTCGGTCTGCGTAAATCCGCATCGACCAACAGCACGCGTTTCCCTTGGTCTGTAAAAACGGATGCCAGGTTTGCGGATGTCGTTGATTTGCCTTCCCATGGACCTGAGGAAGTCATAACGATGGATTTCACATCGCGATCAACCATAGAGAATTGTATATTTGTACGGATTGTCCGATACTGCTCGGCAATAACGGATTTCGGCCGTAATTTTGAAATCAGACTCAGACCTTTACGCTGTTGGCTATCCAATTTCTTGATCTTTTTCCTGCTTGTTCCAAACATGTATGATGGCCTCCTATATGCGTCTTTTCGCTTTGCGCGAATTTACGTCTGGTGTTGCTTGTACAAATCGTGTGGATGACAACTCTTCTTCAGACATCAACAGGACAGATCCCAAGTTCGACCAACCCAACTGTTCGATGAATTTTTCATCTTTGACCGTTTTATCCATAAACTCAGCAAGGAATGCAAGCCCAACACCGATCATCATGCCGACCAACAAACCTAGTACAAGATTCATCGGAGTGTTCGGGGAAACGGCATTCGGATTTGCCACTGCTTGGGATAAGATCGTCACGCTGTTCACGTCCAGGATGCTGCCGATTTTTTCTTCGAAAGAAACTGCAGTTGCATTCGCCAATTCAGCTGCCTTAAACGGATTTTCGTCCGTTACCGTGATACCGAAAACCAAAGAAGTGTCTTCAGTCTGGACGGTCAACTTGTTGCGCAACTCCGAAACAGTCAAATCGGAGCCTGTATTCGTGATGACATCCTCCAAAATGATTGGTTCTTTGATGATGCCTTGATACGTGTTGATCAGACTCAGGTTCGTTTGGATATCCGTATTCGTGATCGCCTGTTCTGAATTTTGTGTCTGGTTAACCACGATTTTTGAAGTGGATTGGTAAGTCGGTGTCACAAAAAAGAATGTATAAAGAGCAGCCAACAACAACCCGGCCATACTCCACACGATGATCGAACCGAGACGTTGCTTCAATATTGCAAAGATTTCACCTAATGATATTTCTTCTTCCATGATTTCCCTCCTGTTTGCAAGCTCTCGAATGGCAAAAACAGCCAATTTATCCTGAAAAATCAAATCAATCATGATAAGATTTGCCCAGTACAAAATATTGTACTATACCATTTTTGAAATAACTATAATTATTCTTATTGGAATTTTTGGTAAAATTTTCAGACAAAATCAATCTCGCGTATACTCAATGATTAAGTAAGCTGGTTCCCTCGCAAGAAACAGCTTTGTTGCCGACTGTCAATTTGTCGATATTCCATTATTTTTGTTGCGTCAGAACTCTTGCGCCTTCTTTGGTGATAGCGATCGTATGCTCGAATTGGCAGCTCAAACCGCCGTCTTTCGTGCGGGCTGTCCAGCCGTTGTCGTCCATTTTGGACTTCCAACCCCCTGTATTGACCATCGGTTCGATCGTGATCGTCATGCCTTCCTTCAATCGCAGGCCTTTACCGGCTTCACCGTAATGCGGAATGGACGGACTTTCGTGCATCGTCGGTCCGATACCGTGGCCGATGAATTCGCGGACGACAGAGAAACCTTCGCCTTCGACATACGTCTGGATCGCATGGCCGATGTCGCCGACACGGTTGCCTGCTTTCGCCTGCTCGATACCCAGATACAATGCTTTCTCGGTCACTTCCATCAGACGTTTGACTTCCGGTGTAGCCTCGCCGACCGCATAGCTCCAGCATGAATCGGACATGGCACCGTTGTAATTCACTACCGTATCGACCTTGATCAGATCGCCGTCCTTCAGCACATATTTGCCCGGGAAGCCATGACAGATTTCGTCGTTGACGCTCGTGCAAGTCGCGTACTCGTACCCTTCGAAACCGATTTGTTCGCAGATGGCGCCAGCCGCCTCGATGCGCGACTGCACAAAGTTGTTGATCTCCATCGTAGTCAAACCCGGCTTGATGAAACCGCGCAATTCCTCATGGATCCCCGCCAGGATTGCGCCGGACTCTTCCATAGCTTGAATTTCGCGTTCAGATTTTAAAGTTATCATATTTATTCTATCCTCTTCCTATAAAGTATTCTTTAGTATTATACAGGAAAAAGAGGAGATGGTTAAATAAATTTCATCCAGCGATGAAATTACTGCCTGCTCGCTGGCTTCGTCAGAGCTGAGGTTTGTGTGGAGACCGGCTCCTCCGGTCAGCGACGGCTTCGCCGGAGTTGCGGTATCGTCCCGATGCTCTCCTTCGGCGAAGGTTGTCTCGCCGGAGTTGCGGCTTTTTCCGGCCCGCGAACTCCGATGAGCGATGCCTTCCCCGAAGCTGGCGCTTGCATAACGAAAGTGGCGTTTGCACTGCAAAAAAAACGACCTCATCCGAGATCGTCCTGGTTAATCACATAACTGAGCGCATGTATGCCCAGATCATTCTTCATCATGATAGCCGTAATAATAGCTGTGTTCCTTCGCCCCGCCCGGCACCCGATTGTAGACGACCCCCAGCACATTCGCGTTCACAATCTTCAAAAAATCCGCGGCTTTTAACACATCCTCCTTAGTATCGACACCGTAATGGACGACGAAGATTGTGCCGTCTTCGCGTCCTGCCAAAATCTGCGCATCCGTGAATCCCAACAGAGGAGGGGTATCATAGATGACGAGGTCGAAACGTTCGGCCAATTCTTTTTCCACTTGCTTCATCCGATTGCTGGAGAGGAGCTCAGCCGGGTTCGGTGGCACCGGACCTCCTGTCAGGATGGAAAGCCCCGCTATCTCGCACGTCTGCAGATAATCATCGACTATCTTGCCGGCATGATTGGCCAGCAAATTCGTCAAGCCTTCATTGTTCGGCAGTTTGAACTCCCTGTGGACAGTCGGACGCCGCAAGTCGCAATCCACCAACAACACCTGATTGCCCTGGAGGGCGAAGATAACTGCCAGGTTAGCGGCCACCGTTGATTTGCCGGCGGATGACGAAGCCGACAGTACGGCCAACGACTTCAGTTCTTTATCCACCATCGAGAATTGGATGTTCGTCCGCAACGTACGGAACTGTTCCGAAACGAGGGAATTAGGCAGTGCCAATGTGATCAAACCATGGCTGCGCCGAGCTTGTTTGCCTTTTTTGGTTTTCTTATTCGCCATCTGCGCCATCCTCATTTCCCCCCTTCATTGCCGATATCCCCAGATTGAACCGAATCGTTCTGCAGAATGGTGCCGATTTTTTCTCGCGTCATTTCGGAAACCGTGACCAGCCGCTCGCGGCTTGTGCCGGAATTGTGGGCTGGCCTTTTCTTCTGTTTTTCCGGCTCCTTCTTATCGGCAACTGGGACAGGTTTCTCCTCCTGCTGCGTCTTCAACTCGGTGGGGATCCGTTTGTGTCCCTCACTGTGCTCTCGCTTCCCGATGGCTGTTGATTCGGCTGGTTTTTCTTTGCGCATTTCCGTGATGGCCGCACGCTCCTCCTTATTAAGCTCGGAGATGGTGCCTAAATTAGGCCAACCGATGGTTTGTGTAATGAACTGAT
>OBJT01000231.1_pt1 | contig 14735 bp, 10 predicted proteins | sample 1519861 | NCBI WGS metagenome assembly OBJT01 (sample SAMN02401118, study PRJEB22541) | soil metagenome, isolate JX
AGTGAGTTGACCGTTTCATGAGCAGAGAGGATTTTGGTGTCATTATCGAGAGAGAAAAAAGTATCGGTAGAGTCGGGTGATATGGGGAGGGGTTCAATATCACTTTCAGAATGATTGAAACGGATACTGTTGATGATCGTCTGATACTGTTTTTGATAATATTCGGCGAATTTCCCCGGGCAGGTTCCGATATAACAGACCACTTTTTTCCCACTCAGTTCTTCATCAAGCAGAATTACAGTCTGCTTCTGCCATATCTGAACGCCACCATTTTCAAAATGATAAAAGAGCTCAACAGCGGACAAGCCATCAACCGTGATAACTTTTGATGTAATACTGGTGAATGCCTCAACAGTCGTGCCCATTTCTTTTAGGATTCTTGCAGCAACTTTCTGCACGGTATCATCATGGGATGCCGAAGCCCGTGATACCACAAAAGTGAACTCGCTGGCATTATTCTCGCTGAGTGTGAACAAATTCATAGTGCGGTCTTTAAATATATCGGGCAACTCTAGCGAAGCTTCCTGAAGAGTATAAATAGCCATAGTTATTCCTTAACATTACTCTGAAGATGAGAAATAATTTTCAATCTCGTTTTTAATGGTATCTTTATGCCCCCCACCAGGAGAGACAATTGCAGCGGTTCCGCCCGAAGGATTTAAATGGAGTTCACCACTCTTCGTATTAATCTCACCTTTGCTATCCACCGTAAGATTAAAATTCTTGCCGATGAAATTGATCTCACCTTCTTTGGTCAATTCAATCGCGCTGAGTCCGCATTCAATACGGATACTTTCACCTGCGGCTATGACATAGGAGGCTAAACTTCTTTCTGTGCGGCTTCCGGTTGTCAGAGTCTTGCTGTTTCCCTGTGTGCCAATGGTATGATCGCCCTGTACACGGGTTTCATGGTTAGCCCCAACGGCTACCGTCTGGTTATTCACTACGCTGTGAGTTTCATCATTCTTGACGTGCGTATCCATATTTCTTTCAGCCTGGAGCCACACCTGCTCCTCACCCGCCTTATCCTCAAACCGCAGCGCGTTCGCCGTGTCCGCATTACCGTCCTTCGAACGGCTCAGGAATCCCATCTGCGTCGCCGCCGCCGGCAGCGCCCACGGCGGCATGCTCGCCTCGTTGTACACCCTTCCGATTATCAGCGGACGGTCCGGGTCGCCGTTGATGAAGTCCACCACCACCTCGTCGTTCACCCTCGGTATCTGCACCCCGCCAAACCCCTGGCCCGCCCACGCGCTCGAGACGCGCACCCAGCACGAGCTGGTGTCGTCGCCCTTCGCCAGGCGGTCCCAGTGGAACTTCACCTTCACCCGGCCGTAACGGTCCGTCCAGATGGACTCCCCCTTCGGACCTACCACCTTCGCCGTCTGCGGGCCGTGCGTCTTCGGCCAGCGCGTCTCCGGCGATGCGCGGTACGTCACCGACGACGGCAGCACCGTGAACGCGATGTTGTGCGTTGAGCCTTCCCCGTCACCGCTGGCGTAGCTGTTCTCCGCGAAGTCATAGCTCGCCGACGTCACCAGGTACTCGCCGTTGTCGCTGAAGTGCGGCGCGTTGATAACCGAAAAGGTACAGCCCGGCGCGATGCCCGTCGCCGTGCCCGAACCGCTCACGCTGTGGTGCTCCACCTGCCAGACCTCCTGGCGGATACGCGTGTAAAACTCCCCGTGGCTGTGGTCCACGAAGTGACCGGGCCAGTCGTACACGTCCACCGCACCCGGCACCGGCGACGCCGGGTTCTGCCGCGCCTGCAGCATCCACGCGTTCGGCTTGCGGAAGTCGTAGTCGTCCGTGCTGTACATCCCCGGCGTCACGCTCTCCTCAAGCGACCACTGGCTGATGCCCTCCTCCGTCACGCTCCCGCCCGACGGCGTCACGTGGTAAGCAATCGTCTCGTAGCCCGGGAACGCCTGGTGCTGGTCCGCCGCGTCCCACAGCACCATCACGTGACGCTCCGCCTCGTGCCGGAAGCCGTAGTAAATCCCCTCCAGCTCCATCAGCCGGCTGATGAAGTCAAAGCTGCTCTCCTGATACTGCACGCAGTATTCCCACACCCGGTAGCTGCCGCTCAGCCGCGACTCCACGTTCACCCCGTACTCCTTCAGCAGCGTCTGCACTATCTGCGGCACCGTCTGCCCCTGGAAGATGCGCAGATTGCGGTCCCGCTTCATCGGCCACAGGTCCGGCTCCACCGTCAGCGCGTACACCGCGTAGCGCGTGCCGTTCAGCTCCTCGCTGCGCACCGCCACCCGGGTGATTTTGCCGTTCAGGTAGCGCGGGGCCAGCAGGCTCTGCGTCGGCAGCGTGAACGTCACCGGCTGCCCCAGCAGCGCGTGGCGGTCCACGCGCGCATCGGTGGAGAGCAGCTCGGCCTCCAGCGTAAATGAGTGGGAGAGCGCCTCGGTGCCCTTCAGTGTCCGGAACAGCAGACCGTCCACCGGCAGCTGTGCGGTGATGCGTGAGAACATAAGTAAGTCCTTAACAATTAACTTTGTGGATCGAGCAACCAGACGCCTTCCTGGCTAATCTGCAAGGTTTGCTCACGCGTGCCAGCCTGGCCGCTGATGGCGAAGGTGTAAGAACCGGGCGCCAACTGTAACGAGGCAAAGCCATTGGTCGCCGGTACCAGTGCCTGAGATTTGCCATTCACCTGCACATGCTCGCCCTGCTGCAGCTTTATATATACCTGCGCAACCGGTTCGGCTGGCACAGGCGCAGGTTCGGCCTTAGGTGGCGTGGCAGGTGCAACGGGGGTGGATTCAACGGGTGCTGGCGTCGTGGAAGGTGCGCTAACCTGAGCCGTTTCAACGGCGGGAGCATCCTCACTGCCACCAGACATCATCAGACCCACACAAAGCCCCACCAGCACACCGGCAGCCACTAGGCCTGGCAGCGCAAATCGATGACGCAGTAACGCTTTAATTGGCGAGGCGGCGATCTCCTCTTCCGGTTCCTCAATCGGTACCAGCATGGTGCCCGGCCCGCTGATTTTGGCACTCAGCACAGGCTCGGACTCGCGTTCTGGCAGCGCCATCAGATCGGCAAAAGCATCAATACTCTGCGGGCGATCTTCAGGCTTGAGCGCCAATGCATGGTCGACCGCACTCAATAACGCGGGTGAGAAGCCGGGTAGGCGACGCGGCGCCAGTGGCAGGTAGTTATCCTCAATGCTGCGCACCACACTGACTGGCGGCGGTGCGCCAGTAATCAAGGTATGCAGAACGGCACCCAGTGCGTAGATATCCGTCCAGGCACCTTGCTCACTTTCATCGTTGTCGCTGTACTGCTCGATCGGCGCATAACCCGGCCGCAACATGGTTTCGCTCTCATCGGACAGATTGCCGATAGTTTTACGTGCGGAACCAAAATCGAGCAGCACGGGCTCGCCGTTGCTCTGGATCTGAATGTTATCTAACGAGATGTCACGATGCAGATAACCGGCTTCGTGAATGGTTTTGATGGCACCCAATAATGGCGGCAGTAAGCGGCGAATCCAGGTTTCATCAACCAACCGCGGATTACGCTCACGAAAGTTCGACAGTGTGGTGCCGCTGTAAAACACCGTGCCCATATAGGCGGTATCGTTCTGTACCCAGAAACGCAGCACATGGAGCAAGTTGGGATGGTTAAACCGCGCCAGCAAACGCGCTTCCTGAATAAAACTGTTCAAACCGGCGTGGAAGGTTTTGCTGAGACGCTCACTGCGCAGCACCAGGTTGAGATCGTCACTGCGCACCGCCAGTGAGGCAGGCATAAACTCTTTGATCGCGATATCGCGTTCGAGTTGATGGTCCCAGGCTCGATAGACAATGCCAAAGCCGCCACCACCGATAACTTCTTTAATTTCAAACTCATTGAAACGGTATCCGAGCGGCAGGGCATTGGGTACGTTCAGGGTATTATCGTGTTCCGACATATTCGAAAACTCTCTGAGAACTAACGGCTTTAAACATCGAACTGGCAAACAAACTCACCTTGCTCACAACGCACCTGCACGCGACGATAGTGTTCATCGCGGGCATGGGCGCTGAGCAACATCTGGCTCATCTGCGGCAACAGGGTATTCGTGAGGATGGCATCGACCATGCGGCCGCCTGATTCCACCTCGGTGCAACGTTGAACGATCTGGCTCACCACAGACGCATCAATCTCGGCCTCAATGCTGTGGTTGTCTGCCAGACGACGAACAATGCGCGCCAACTGCAACTGCACAATCTCAGCCAGCATGGCATCGCTCAGGGGGTAATACGGCACGACCAGCAAACGGCCAAGCAGCGCAGGGGGGAACACCTCCAGCATCGGTTTGCGCAGGGCGGTGCTGAGCGCTTCAGGATCGGGCATTAACTCAGGATCGGCGCAAAGCGCGCTGATCAACTGTGTTCCAACGTTAGAGGTGAGAATGATGATGGTGTTGCGGAAGTCGATATGGCGGCCTTCGCCATCCTCCATCCAGCCTTTATCAAATACCTGGAAGAACAGCTCATGCACATCGGGATGGGCTTTCTCGATCTCATCCAGCAAGACAACGCTGTAAGGACGACGGCGCACGGCTTCGGTCAGCACACCGCCCTCGCCGTAGCCAACGTAGCCCGGAGGCGCTCCCTTTAAGGTCGAAACCGTGTGCGCTTCCTGGAACTCACTCATGTTGATGGTAATGATGTTCTGCTCACCGCCATACAAAGACTCGGCCAGGGCCAGCGCGGTCTCAGTTTTACCCACGCCCGAAGGACCACACAGCATGAACACGCCAACGGGCTTGTTGGGATTGTCGAGACGCGCGCGTGAGGTACGCACACGTTTCGCGATCAAATCCAAACCGTGACGCTGACCTATGACGCGCTGATTCAAGGTGTCAGCGAGGTTCAACACCGCGTCGATCTCATTTTTCACCATGCGGCCCAGGGGAATCCCGGTCCAGTCTGAGACCACGGCAGCCACCACGCTGGCATCCACGGCGGCAAACAGCAGGGGCGTTTCACCCTGCACTTCACGCAACTGCTGCTGCGTGCTATCCAATGCCTCGCGCAGCCCAGCTTCACCTTCCACCACACAGCGCGCGCGTAGAGCTATCAGTTGCTCTACCAGCTCACGCTCTTGTTGCCAGCGTTGTTCAAGTGCATCACGTTCAGCTTCCAGCGCAACACGCTGGGCTGCCATCTCTTGCTGACGCGTCACATCGCCCAAACCGACAGTGATTTCACGTGCAATGATTTCCGCTTCGATGTCGAGCGCCGCCAAACGATGTAAACAATCTTCCAGTGCCGCAGGCTGAGCACCTTGGCTTACCGCCACACGCGCACAGGCCGTATCCAGCAATGCCACCGCTTTATCCGGTAACTGGCGGGCGGGAATATAGCGATGCGATAGCTTGACTGCGGCGCTGACCGCTTCATCCAGCAGTAATACCTGATGATGTTTTTCCAAAGCACTTACGGTACTGCGCAACATCAGAATCGCTTTGGCTTCATCCGGCTCCTGCACCTGTACGGTCTGGAATCGGCGCGTCAGTGCCGGATCTTTTTCGATGTATTTTTTATATTCAGCCCAGGTGGTGGCTCCGATGGTGCGCAGCTGCCCACGTGCCAGTGCTGGTTTTAACAGGTTGGCGGCATCGCCCGTACCCTGTTGTCCGCCCGCCCCCACCAGCGTATGGATCTCATCCACAAACAGCACAATCGGCGTGGGGCTGGATTGCACGTCATTGATCAGAGCCTGCAAACGCGCCTCAAACTCGCCTTTCATTCCGGCACCCGCCTGTAGCATGCCGATATCCAGCAGCCACAGTTGCACATCACGCAGTGGTGCAGGAACGTCGCCTGCGGCAATGCGCAGAGCCAGACCTTCCACCACCGCAGTTTTACCCACACCGGCTTCCCCCGTCAGCAATGGGTTGTTTTGACGGCGGCGCATCAAGATATCCACCATCTGACGGATCTCTTCGTCGCGTCCAGTCACAGGATCGATGCGGCCTTCACGGGCACGCGCGGTGAGGTCCTGGCCGTACTGCGCCAGGGTATTTGTACCTGCAGGCGGGGTGACGTTTTCAGCATTGGGCTGTATCGCAGTCTGCTGCGCTTCTTTGCTGCTGCCCAGCACGTGATCGAACTGCTCCAACAACGCATCGGCATTGATGCGAGCGAATTGCGGTGAGATGCCCTTTAACACACTGGCGAGGTTGAAGGTTTTTAGCATACCGATCAGCAGATGGCCGCCACGTATGCGCGTGGCACCGTATTTGAGCGAGGCGTAAACCCAGGCTCGCTCCACTGCACTATCAATGTGTTCAGCGAGATCGGAAACGGCACTTGCACCGCGTGGCAGGCGGTCAAGGGCGGCAACGACATCTCGCGTCAGCGCGTTTTCATCCAGTGAAAAATGGCTGATTACCCGCTGCAGGTCGCCCTCTTGCTGCTGCATCAACTGATGTAACCAATGCACCAATTCAACATAAGGGTTGCCGCGCAACTTACAAAAAGCGGTCGCGCTTTCCAGCGAGGTAAATAACAGCGTATCCAATTTGCCGAACAATACGGCACGGCTGATTTCAGACATAGTGAGTCTCTTTGATGTAAGAAGCAGGCGGTAAAGCAGAAAAGTGGGTGGCTAACGTGCTGTAGCCTCAACCTCAAAAACAAAATCGTCGCGATCTTGCGGCTGGTGGCGTTGCCCCAGCCAACTGGTGTAACCGAGTCGACTGTTGCCGCTCAGCTTCACGCCCTGCACCGCATCCGCAGCCAAAATGAGCGTGAGGTCCCATTGCATCTCAATGCCAAGGTAGTGACGAACCCAGTCACGAACTTCACGTGCGCCCGGTGCGTCTGGCAGGAAGTGGGCATATTGTTCCGCGCTGAGCGGCCCCATACGCAAACGAAACCGATGTTGAACATCGCGCACGGCAATGCCGAGAAACCCGGATTGCCCTAAGCGCGGCATATGTCTTCCCGCACCTAAACGCGCCTGATCGCGCTTATCCAGAGAGAGCCATTGCGGCACATTCTCTTCAATCGCCACCGGCACGCCAAAATAGAGGCGCAGAATGCGGACTAACCCCTCTGCATCATGGCCATGACGGCTCAGGTGGCCCACCAACATCAATCGCGCATGCAGGCTGAGTGAACTGGCCTGCTGCTGCGCAGGCAACCCAAGACCAGAGAGACATGCCAGGTAGTCACGGAAGCGGCTGTCATCAAGGCGATCCAGCGATGCCGTCGGCTGAGCATCGGCCCAGGCGCGATAAAACAACAAGGCAGCACGATGATGGAACAGATCGGCAAAAGCCGCGAAGCTATGGTCCTGATGGTGCACGATACGTTCGTACACATACTCGGTCAGGTGCGTCGGGAGCGGCCCGTTGGGACCAAACAAGCCAAAGCTGTAAAGGGATACCTGATGGCGACCGTCCTGTTCACGCTGACTGACTTTTGCCAGCGCTGCGGGTGCGAAAGCCAGCGAAGGTGTTTGCCCAATACGCACCGCTTCAAATTTTGGCAGTGGCGCACGACCTAACGCATAGCGCTGACCACTCTGCGCATCCACTTTGCGCAGCAACTGAAAGAGATCGTAGCGCCAGGGTGTGGCCATCACGGCCTGCCAGAAATCATCTGGCAGGCGCGTGGCACGCTGCAATGGGATCACTTGCGCAGGTTCACTCATATCAGTGCCTTCTTGCCCATGCGTGGCGGCCAGTAACCGACTTCCCCACGCTGTTGGCTGTTCAGGGTGAACTCTGTGAAACTGTTCAACGACACCAGCCGAGCGAAGACGCGCTCTAGCACACTGCCCAGTAACCAGGGACTGGCCCCCGAGAAGGCCTGCTCATCCACCTCCAGCGTGATACTGACACCGCGCGCAAATACCACCGGTCCCGGTTCCGGTACGCGGCGATTCACCGCACTCAGCTGGCAATGGCGAATGCCTTCAATCTGACGCGAAACAGGCGCATCCGCTAAATTGGCGTACAGGCTGAGAAGCTGGCGCAGTGCGGCGGCTCCTTCACCTTCGTCACTGTCCATTAGGCTGAGATAGTTCATTTGCAGATGGCTGATCAAGCGCCATGAAGAGAGGCCTTCGGCCAGAGCTGGACGCGGCGGCGTAGGCCCCTTACGCAGCCGTAACTGGCCAACCGGGATGGAATCTGGCATGACAAAATTGCCCTGCTCTTGCTGCAACAACATCAGCGGCAAATCACGGCTGGTACACATCACATCGGCAGAGAGATAGCGCAGGTCATCGCGCCACGGCGTGTGCTGCTCATCCACCAGCGAGAGAAAGACTTCCGAACCGATGTAGCCGGTACGCGTGCCGTAGCGCTGCGCATGCTCAGACAGCGTACGTTGTTCGCGGCGCAGTGAGAAATAGGCTCCGTAATCACCGCCGTCACCGCTGAAGGTGCTCCAGAAGGGACGGAAGACCTGCTCTTCTCGCTTGCCTTCAACGGTGGCAAACAGACGCTTGACCGAGTGGACTTCATAATCCAGCGGGCGAATGTTATCGACCACCAGATGATATTCATGCTGGCTGTCGCTGACTTTTAATCGTTCCGCTGTCTTCGGGAACAAATTGATCACCGGTGTACAATGCAGTGCCAAATGGCTGGCATCCACTACGCTCTCCAGCGCGCTATCCGCCACGTCCAATAACACAATGATTTCAAAAGCCTGAGCATTGTCGCATTGGCGAATAAAGGGCGATAGCTGACGTAAGCTGATGAATTGAAAACGCGCCGGGAAAGCAAAGTATTCTTGCAGCAAACGATAGCCGTCGAAGTTACGTAAATCGTCTGGCAGCAACGCTTGCTCTGGTGAAAACCCTTCTTGCTGCAAGGCGTCATCGCCCAACACGCGACGAATCGGCTTTTTCTCCACGGACTGCACCAGAATGCCCACGCGATGCTGCATCAGCAGCTCCAGCAGCTTCAGCGCCTGAATATCCGGGCCGCTCAAGTAGAACATCACATCATCCAGCTTCAACTGGTCCAGAGAGGAGATGCCTTCGCACTCGACGCGGATACGCAGCGCACTGGCTGCGCCAATGCCACTGAGTTTGAGTTCGCTGAGTGGAATATCCGCAGGAACGCCGCCAAGCGATACCTCGCTGATGTGCAGGGGTTGCAGCATCACATCGTGCGCCGTGGTATAGCTGCAGGTGACGCCGCTTTTCTTCAGATGCTGGCTCTCCATCATGGTGCCGCGCGGTACCATGAAGCCATTGCTGATATCCCCTTTTTGTGTGTCGGGCGTCAGTTGCGCGATAGCCATCGAAGGGGTGGGCGAAAGGTAGCCTGGCGCAATCATTTCCAGCATACGCTGTGAAAAACGCGGAAACTCGGCATCCATTTTCAACTGCACGCGCGAGGTCAAAAAGGCAAAACCTTCCATCATGCGCTCAACGTATGGGTCAGCGACCTCTATTCCGCGCATCCCCAAACGCCCAGCCACTTTGGGATAATGCGCAGCAAACTCCGCGCCCATCTCACGCAGATAAGCAAGTTCGCGGTTGTAATAATCGAGCAGTTTGCTGTCCATGATTAGCCTGCATCCAGTAGTTCGAAATGACCGCTTTCCAGGTCAACTTGCGTACGGAAGAGAAACTCCAGCGGATAAGGCACGCACCACAGCCGCCCTTTAATCTCAATCGACAACATGTTGTGCAAACTGAGTGATTTCAGGTCGCTCACGCACCTCACCTGTAAGCCTTGCGGCAGAATGCGCGGCTCGTAATGCAGAATGGCATCGGTCATTTTGCGCTGCATATCCTGCCATTCAATATCCGAGATGTTCTGCCCGGCCAGCGGTGCCACACCAAAGTTCCACACCGACCGCTGTACATCGCCATACGCACTAAGATCTTGCTGCGCTTCATTGTTGATGGTGTTAAACAGCCACTGCAAATCACGCAGAACATTGCGCCGTAGCGTGTTATGGGTGATTAACATGCTGTTGGTGGGTTCATGGGTTTTGTCTGGCGAGTGGTCAGTCAAACGATCCAGCAGCGATGACTGCAGCTTGTCGCGTGCGGTTAAGGCGTCGCGATTTTTACGTGAACGATAGCCGCCGTGTAATTGGGCGTAACCATCATTCTGCGTGCTGTGATCACTGCTCATCGGCTGGCTCGATGTCATCGAAAGTGAGATGTTGCAACGTCAATAACGGGTGTTCCGCACTGTCGCTCAACCATACTTTCTGGCCGTGACCGATAAACTGGCTGTTATCCTCGTCCAGTGCTTGCCACTCCGTCACGCTGGCGCGCAGATAGCGCTCATCAGCACCTGCCAGCAACGGATAGCGCGCCGGAATTTGGCACACTTGTTCACTGCCATCGACCAACTGCACCCGCGTGTGACGCCACACCAGATCGGTGACGCCACTGGGTGGCTGGAACTGCATTTCGCGGATGGCGGCAAACGGGATCCAGTAATAGCGGCCATTGGCGATAACTTCGCATACCGGGCCAAAGCGACTGTCGCCGTCCATTAGCCAGGCGAAATCAGTCATGTGCGCCTGCTGTTGAAGCGAACCGGGGTTGGCTTCGGCCTGATTCAAGGCTTCCATGCGCATCCCAGTGGCTTGAGCATGCTCGCCTGCAAGGTCTGCACGCAGTGCCGCCAGCAACGTTTCACACCATGACCAACTGCTGCCGGGCAATTGCGGTTCAGCTTGGCCTTTCAGCACTGTTTCACGTAGCTGCTCACCGGCAATCGCCTGCTGCAACAAGGTGACGGTGGGCTGGGCCTGCGGCGTCATTGCCAACCAGGATTGCAATTGCGTCTGTGCACGTGACCAGTTGCCTGTCAGACACAACATTTGCACAAAGGCGGCACGCAGATCGGCATCTGCCGGATTGGCCTGAATTTGACGGGTGATATCAGCCAGAATGTCCGCCAATGGGCAGTTCGCCAGGCGCTGTTGTAACGTCTCCATGCAATCTCCTTTTGCGTTAGTTAAGCGTGCGGTAGACCGCTGCTGCCGGGTCTTTTAACTCCGGATGAAGTTGATCGACCAGTAACACTTTGAGCGCGGTATCGCTGTCGATCCAGGGTGACCAGACTTTGCGAACTTCTTGCAGGCGTGCATGGAGTGCGCTCTCATCAGCAGCCTCGCTGGCTGGCATCTGAACGACAACTTGGTTTACCGCCTGCCATCCGTTGAATTGTGCGCTGAAAGGCAATACCAGCCAGCTGTCAGGGGATTTCTCATTACTTAACACCATGCGTTCACTGTTGACGGTGGTGATAGTCAGTTCACTGCTCGGGGATTTTGTATTGAGTCCCGCCACCGGGAAGCCTTGCAAGAAGGTGACCGCTACGGTTTTCGCCGCGCCGTGGCCCATTTGGGTCAGGCTGCTATGGCCACTTAACCAGCCCTCTTTGCCACAAACTAACCCCTGTTTAGCCGGAACAAACAGTGCGCTGGTTTGCGCAGGGTGTTGCCACCAGGTGCGGAAATGACAACCATCCAACAAGCTGAATTGCAGCCATGGTGCCGTATCAGCAGGGGGAGAGTTTAAGACGGGGGTATTGACGGTTGCGGGCTGTTCGGCGGGCGGTGGCGTGACCACAGAAGCCCACTGCTGTGCTTTGGTTGCGCTACCCGACGCTAACTTCGCACCTTCGTCATCGGTTAACTGCCAGTGCAGCTGCTGTAAGGATTTACATTGCGAGGCCATCAACCCAGCAACACGAGGTAAAAAGTCATCAAGCACTGATGCGTTTTTTTCGCCTTTGGTGACGATACGCAAATCCACGTTACTCTGACACCAGCTCGCGACCTGATTATCTTTTACATCATCAATCCAGATATCCAGCTTCTGTGCCGGAGACTGCACAATGCGATAGTTCTCAGCAACAGCCTGTGAGCTGAGCAACAGCGCAGCCAATCCCAATAATCCATATTTCATGTTGGCGTTCTCAATCTCTAAGAGGGAAAAACTGCGCCGCTTCCGAGAGCGAGTGCAGTAAGGTGGTGTCCTGCGGTGAGCCAACCCAGACAGCCAGCGCGCTGAAGTTATCCTGCTGGCCTTGCTCCGGTTGACTGTTTTTAATGATTTGCTGCATCAGGGTGAGCCACTCTTCTGGCGTATTCACCATGTGTAATGACTGCTGCATCTGCTCCAATGTCACGCCATGCCAAAAACCATCGGTGCACAGCAAAAACGCATCGCCATCCTCAATTGCAATCACATCGCTGTAACTGGCATCTCGCTGTTCATCGCCCATCCCCAAAGCAAAATAGAGCAGATTGCTGTTGATCCCTTCGGTCTGGTGACCGGCATCTTTCATTTGCTGCACCAGGCTGTGATCGGTAGTGACGTGATACAGATATCCGCGACGAAAAAGGTATAAACGGCTATCGCCCGCATGCGCCCAATAAGCCAGTTCGTAATCACGGTCGATAAACAAGCTCACCAACGTCGTACCCATACGGCTGTGTTGGCTATTGGCTTTCTGCTGCTGACGAATCGAGTGGTTAGCGTGATTCACATAGTCCCGGATGGACTGGGCATTCAGGTGAGCGTTGCCATCGAACGCCTCCATCAAACTGGTGCGAGCAATCTCTGCCGCAACGTCACCGCCGGGGAATCCGGCCACGCCATCACAGACGACAAAACAGGCTGAACGTTTACCGATGATGTCACCGGTTTGATCTTGATTGCTGGCGCGGTCGCCCTGATTCGACGTGGAAGCAATAGTGATATTCATGTCTCATCCGTGTGGGTTTGTGAGTCTTTGTACTGATTGACTTCCAGGTCATAGGCGTGAAGGAAAGCTTCACCAAACAGGGTGTGGAAATCGTCTTCAATCTCGCCTGCCGTTTCGCCATAACGCTCCACGAAGTGTTCCCACAGGGCAGCTTTACGGCTACCGGGCAATCCCAGACGAGAAACCGATCCCGCCTGACGCGCCTCTTCCTCTAGCTGATCTGGATTAAAGGATTGCAGCATCGAAGCTATGATGGCGCGGATCCCGGCGATCATGCCGAGCTGGTGAGCTTGCAGATCGATCAATGCATCACGCACCGCCTGACGCGGCGGCATAAAGCCCGGCATACGGCTGCCGAACATCTGCATTAGTACCGTCTTACCTGATGGCAATAATTTGAAGGGGTTGTTGGCATCATCAAGGATCACCGTCATGTCGGCTTTTACTCCGCGCTTGAGGATTGAGCGCGATGAGAGTAACGCGACCGTGCCTTGTGAGAACATGCTGAGCATCTGACCAAATTGCAGCATCTGGTCGCGGTCAAACTGCGGCGTCGGCTGTAAATCGCGCAGGCCCATGCCTTCCAACAATGCATCCAACAGTTCACCTTTAAGCGCATCGCCACTCGCAGAGCTGACGCTCGACTCTGCCGCACGGCTTTGGCTGCTGGAGGCGACGGGATCAATACGCAAGCGCCCTTTTGGCGTCGGCGATGGCGTGCGTTGAACCGCTTGTGGCGTCGGTAGCGTGATGCCGCCGTAATCGAGCTGCGGGCTCAATGCTTCGACGGGTTCTAACTCAGGTTCAATGAAGGGCTGTGGTTCTGTGGTGGCCTGGGTTTCGGTATTTTCAAACAGCGGTGAGCTGTTGAGATCCGCCAGCTCTACCGGGGCAGTTTCAGACTGCTCACCAGCATGCTGTTGCAACGGTTCAGATTTCGCATGTTGCTGCAACGGTTCAGGTTCAGCGATGGGCGGAGCAGGTTCAGCGATGGGCGGAGCAGGTTCAGCGATGGGCGGAGCAGGTTCAGCGATGGGCAGTTCAGGCTGCGCCAGCGGTACGGCGTTGCCCATCATCAACCCTAGTGGATCATCATGATTGCGTGCATCAGCGCTGCTCTGGTTGCCAAACAGGCTCAGAGGATCGAGTTCGGTTGAGGGTGCCTCCAATTGAGGCTGCGCGGAGGCGTTTTGCTGCGCCGACAGCGTGCTCGGCGTGCGATCCTCAAAGATGCTTTCTTGGGAGAATAAGGCATCGTCTTCATCGAAAAGGCCGGTGACTTTCGGTTGCTGTCCAATATCTAAAGGTGCATCGCTTAGCAACTGCGCCAGCGGATCTTCGGGATTGCGTTCTTTCGCCGCGGATGCTGTCAGCGGGTGTGGCATCGTCTGCTCTGACGGCGGGTTTTTACGCTTCGACAAATCATCCGAGATTGAAAACTCTTTGGCGAGGCTATCCCAGATTTCACTAGGGATGGCTGCGGTACTGCTCTCTTTCTCTACCGGCAGCTCATCAGCAATAACGACTGCGGGGGCAGCAATTGGAGCGGCTTTGGGTTGCTGAGTGGTATTGAGTTCGTTGACCAGCAACTGGTAGTCATCAATGCCCAGCACGTCGCCATCCTGCAGCTCAACCTGACGACCGCGTTCCAGCGGAATATCGTTAAGCAGCACGCGCGTGACATTACCGCGATTGGTCAAACGGCACTCTCCCTCTGCCGTGATATGAACAATCGCCTGTAAGCGAGAGATGGTGCGATCATCATCAGGAAGCACCAAATTGTTATCGACCCCGCGACCAATGGTGCCGCCAGGGGGTAAAAAATCACACTGAGTTTGCGGCGGCTGGTGGCCGGGTTTAGTCGTTATTATCGTAAAGCGCATAACGGGTTCCTGCGGTTAGCGGTTCGGCATCTATACTGCGCACCACTCAAAGAGAAGTGCGGGATATAGAAAGCGGAATTGGGTTTCTTAATGTCCGGGGCAGAGAGTTGAGTTTTAACGAACTAATTTGGTGATTT
>OBJT01000233.1_pt1 | contig 14691 bp, 15 predicted proteins | sample 1519861 | NCBI WGS metagenome assembly OBJT01 (sample SAMN02401118, study PRJEB22541) | soil metagenome, isolate JX
TCCTGAGATTTCACACTGCGCTCTCAAATGCCCCAAATGTGTTTCGAGATCAACCGGTTGATATGCCAAATGAATAAAATCTTCTTGAATATCTAATTTTAAAGAACCAAATAGATGCGTGAGCTGTTGAAATCGGATTCCGTTTAGCAAAGCTTTTTCTAAAGTATTACTGGTCACCAAAAGCATAAGAAATGGACCATAACCTGCTAATGCATAATGCTGACCAATAAACAAACCTTGTTCAGGTGAAACATCTTGACTAATATGCTGCAGAATATCCCACTCAATCTCATCCGCAATGATTGAACTTGGATCTAAAGCGTCAGCATGTATTCCCATTTGGGCTAAACGTGTATCCACATCTATTCCAACATGACGCATGCCTTGAATCAAATACATCAATCCGAGGATAGATCTTTTCATAATTCTAAATCTAATTCTCAAAACTTTAATGTTGTACTATAAAAAAATAGCTAAATGAATTGCCGAAATGATCAAGTTTTACGTCTATACAATCATATTTAATCTTGGTAAAACCGTTAAACTTGCACAAAATTTAGCTGTGTAGGACGTAGACTATGCGTGATGTAACCAAAAATGCTATTCAAAAAACAAAAGTTGCGATTATTGGTGCAGGTTTTGGTGGTTTAGCTATGGCGATTCGCTTGTTGCAAAGTCAAATCAATGATTTTGTTATCTTAGAAAAAACCAACGATGTTGGTGGAACATGGCGAGAAAACCAATATCCTGGTGCTGCATGTGACGTCCAATCACATATGTATTCTCTTTCCTTTGCGCCAAAGACAGATTGGTCCAAGCGATATGCCGAAGCAGATGAAATTTTTGGTTATATTCAGGATATTACGGAACAATACAAATTAAAGGATTATTGCAAGTTTAATCATGAAGTAACACATGCTGAATTTGATGAAAACCGTAATGTTTGGACTGTAGATTTTAAAGACCAACCAACACTAGAAGCACAATTCGTAATTTTTGCTTCTGGTCCATTGCATGTTCCACAAATTCCACATATCAAAGGCATTGAGAAATTTAAAGGTAAAGTATTTCATTCATCTAAATGGGAACACGATTACGATCTAAATGGAAAATCAGTTGCATCGATTGGTACAGGTGGTAGTGCTATTCAATATATTCCAGAGATTGCACCTGAGGTTAAGCAACTCTATGTTTTCCAACGTACAGCAGCCTGGGTAATTCCACGTGATGAACGTAAATATTCAAAACTAAGTAAATCATTATTTAAAGCTTCAAATATTTATCGTCAAATTCATCGTAGTCGTTTGTACTGGAGCAACGAGTCACGTGTTGTACCAATTGTGCAACCACAAATTATGAAATATGGTCAAAAACTTGCCGAAGCCTTTATTCGTTTCCAAGTCAAAGACAAAGCCTTAGCGAAGAAGCTTACCCCAGATTTTGTTATGGGTTGTAAACGTATTTTGATATCAAACAAATACTTCCCTACGTTTAACCGTAAAAATGTTGAACTAGTAACTGATGGTATTCAAGAAATCACAGCAAATGGCATTATCACCAAAGATGGTAAAGAGCGTCAGATTGACTGTTTGATCTATGGTACAGGTTTTATTACAGATCCACGTATCTACTTAAAACATTTTGACTGTGTTGGACGTCATGGCATTGAGCTTAAACAAGCTTGGAAAGATGGCGCTGAGAGTTATTACGGTGTTGCAACTAAAAACTTCCCTAACCTTTTCCAGCTTTTAGGTCCAAACACAATTCTTGGCCATAACTCTGTGATTTTTATGATTGAATCACAAGTAGACTACATTCTACAATTGATTCAAACAGTTGATAAAACAGGCACTCAAGCAATTGAAGTCAAGCAAGAAGTTCAAGACCAGTTCAACCAACGTGTACAGGAACAACTCAAAGGCACAGTTTGGCAAGCCGGTGGATGTAGCAGTTGGTATCAAGCCGCTGATGGCAAGAACTTCTCTTTATGGCCAACCTACACTTGGAAATACTGGTTAGAAACACGTAAAGTCAATGTAGCTGACTATAATTTTATCAGTACATCAGCCGCTGCAAAATCGAATGCAGCATAAATAAATAGCATTCCTTGCAAACACCCTTGAACCTTCAAGGGTGTTTTTTTATTTCTTTACAGCCACCTCTCTATTTCTTGTATAAAACATCATTTCTTTGTAGGCAGAAGTAAAAAATTCATTCTAATATTTTATCTACCTACCGTTAGGTAGATAAATAAAATCTGTTTGCTTTTATGCCAGAGTCTACACGATATGAAACCTACCTCTCCTATGACCAAGATCAGTTGGTCTTTGTTGCTGCTGCTTTCTCTATTTACTGCCCTCGATGCGCTTGCAATTGATATTTATTTGCCTGCGTTCCCTGCGCTAGCAGAAAATTTTGCAACCACGCCTGGTCATGTACAACTCACCTTATCGATTTTTCTGATCGGTTTGGCCATTGGACAAGGGATCTATGGTCCATTGCTTGACCGTTTTGGACGACGTAGGCCTTTACTGATCGGTATCGCTATCTTCATTTTGGGTTCATTACTGGCTGCGATTGCTCCTACAATCGAGTGGTTGCTTGCTGCCCGATTCTTACAAGCCATAGGCGCTTCTGCTGGCTTGGTAGTGCCAAGAGCCATTATTTCAGATGTATGTGATGCCAAGACCAGTGCCAAGAATTTTTCTATTTTGATGCAGGTGATGATGATTGTTCCGATCATTGCCCCACTATTCGGTAGCTTGATCCTTCGATTTGGCTCTTGGCACCTGATTTTTTATACTTTAGCCATTTTAGGTTCTATTTTATGGTTATGGGGGAATCAAGCCATCCCAGAGACTTTAAAACCACAATATAGACAACCACTCCAATTTACAGCAATCAAAACAAGCTACCAAACACTTGCCCTAAATCAAGGTTTTATGGCCTACACCCTTGCTGGTGGTTTTATATTGGGTGGTTTCTTTGTTTATCTAAGCCAATCACCCTTTATTTTTATTCAGCATTATCATATTCATAATGAAAGCTTCAGCACTTTATTTGCAGCCAATGCAGTAGGATTAATTATCTTTGGACAAGTCTCTATCCTGTTACTAAAACGATGGTCCGCACAACAATTACTAGTACTGGGGATGTCTATATTCTGTGGAGCCAGCTTAGTTTTAATGCTCAGTGCTTATTTCTATGACTTAGGTTTATGGCAATACATTCTGCTTTTGGGATTAGCGATCTGGTCAACAGGTTTTATTTTTGGTAATTTGACCGCACTCACCATGCAACAAAGCCCGCAACACTTAACTGGCGCGGCCTCATCTTTAATGGGCTTATTACAATATGCTTTTGCTTCACTGATTGGCCTTATCGTGAGTTTCTTTGAGCTTAATATCAGTCTGCTACCAGCAAGTTTATTTATCTGTGGTGGTATTGCACTTGGTTTATGTATATACGCTACATTTGGGCAACGCTCGACCATACCTATCACGGTAGCAGAATAGCCGTTCATTTTTCATGATTCAGTACCTTTTTCTAGGTACTGATCAACACATCCAACGCTTTTAAAATCGCATCTCGTCTGAGTCGAAACTTCTCTTGACCGCCATAAATCAATTCACTTTGTAAGGCATCTACAAAGCTCATACATACACGAGCCAATACCAGACCATCAAGCTGGTGTCTGTTATTAATCAAAATAGACTGCTGTATCGCCTGAAAAAAGACCTGTTCCAACTCAGCCATAAACACATGCATCGGTTCGATCACTTGATCATATAAATGCACAGGTGGGCTAATTAAAGCATTCATCCAGAATTGAACAGCATAAGATTCATTAAACCGTTGTTCAATACTGGTAAAATACTCATGCAACTGCTGCTGAATATTCTCACCACCTTGTAACACCGTTTTGGCATACCCTAATTCTTCATCAACCATGATTGGGATTAAACTAAGATAAAGCTCATCCTTATTCTTAAAATGCGCGTAAATTGATGGCTTTTTTATCCCAACATCGGTTGCAATCTCATTCAAGGAAGTTGCTGCAAAACCCTGTTTTGCGAAACGTTCCAATGCAATTTTTTGAATCTTAGCTGCTGTCACAAATTATTCACCTCTTTTACTCACAAAAGTATATTTCAGCTAACAATATATTCATAGGTAAATTCCAACAGCCAAATTGATAATAAACCCTCAACATAAAAATAAGGGGATCAATTGCTTTTCAAGGTACACCTCTTCACTTCATCTCAGATCCACAACTTTATTCTGATTCATCTTGAATCAAATTCCATAACTTTCTTTATCAAGTGATATATAGACCTATTCAAGTATTGGATTTACCTACATAATAAATCAGCACTTTAAGCCATCTGACAATATGACTTCTCTCGTTTTAATTTTCCAAATTTTTATTGCAATTAGCTTAGGCTATTTTATAGCACCACACCTTTCACAAAAAATTAAACAACTGGTCTTTAAAATTCTTCCTTATTTTTCCTATCTTTTATTAATCAGTGTAGCTTTTGAGCTGACACAAGCCTTAAACCATATTCAAAATCCAGCCACTATTTTGCCACCTGCATTACTGATCGCATTTACGACATCCATTGGTTCATTCTTCATTTGTTTAATGACATACAAGCTAATTGACCGCCAAAGCATACAAGGCAAAATTTCTTTTCATCTATTTCTAAACGCCTTAAAAAATATTGCTAAAGCCTTTTTAGCTCTAGCTGTTGGAATTGTGCTGGGAACAATTGTAAGTGTATCAAATGTAGATATTTCATTTAATAGTTGGTATTTATTACTGATTTTTATTTTCTTGATTGGCATTGAATTGGCTTTTACACAGTTTGACCGCAGTTGGTTAAGCTGGAAAATTTTACTCGTACCCGTTGCAGCATTTATAGGTTCTTGTCTCGCTTCTTTTATTAATTATTTTGTCTTATCGAATGACTACCATTTAAACGAAGTGATGGCGCTTGCTCAAGGTTACGGTTGGTACTCAATGTCTGGTATCGTCTTTACCGAATTACATTCAGCTAAACTTGGAGGAATTGCGCTATTAACCGATCTATTTAGAGAGGTCTTTGCCATTTTACTCATGTATTGTTTAGGTTGGCGGTTCCCACGCTCGGCTATTTCAAGTGCGGGGGCAACGTCGATGGATGTAACTTTAGCAATGGTTAAACAATCATGTGGCACGCATTACGTACCACACGCCATGATGAGCGGATTAATTTTATCCTTGCTCGCGCCACTCTTAATCAGTCTATTTTTAAACTTAAAATTTTAAATTGAAGCTAAAATCGATTTTAGCATCGCTGTCGGATTCTCTGCTTTAGTGATTGGGCGACCAATTACTAAATGAGTAGAACCATCTTGTATCGCTTGTTTCGGTGTCACAATACGCTTTTGATCATCAGCACTTGATCCTGCTGGACGAATTCCTGGAGTAACCAATGCGAAGTCTTGGCCGAGCATTTGACGAAGAATTTTTGCTTCTTGCGCTGAACAAACCACACCATCCAAACCACTTTCCTGAGTGAGTTTAGCTAAACGCTGCACTTGCTCAACAGGCTCAATATCTAAACCTATATCACGCAAGTCTTCACGACCCATCGAAGTTAAAACAGTAACTGCAATCAATTGGGTTTGATAATTTCCTGCTTTAAGACGCTCCACACAAGTTTCCATCATCTTACGACCGCCAGATGCGTGAACGTTCACCATCCACACCCCTAAATCAGCAGCCGCGCATACAGCTTGTGCTGTAGTATTTGGAATATCATGAAACTTTAAATCAAGAAAAACTTCAAAACCCTTATCATGCAAACTTTTAACAACAGCAGGTCCTTCGTGAGTAAAAAGCTCCTTGCCTACTTTAACTCGACATAAAGTAGGATCAAGTTGTTCCACAATCGTCAGAGCGTCGTATTGGCTTTTTGCGTCTAGGGCAACAATAATACTCAAGAGCTTTTCTTCCCGATAAAAATAAAGCCCATATTATAATGGGCTTTTATTTTCATTGGTAATATCCAATACAGTTTTTTCGTGCCTTACACTTGCAGCAGCATCAGCAGCCGCTTGTTGTGCAAGTTGAATTTGTTCTTTGCGAAGATGATCAATATCCTTACGCAATCTTTTAATTTCCCAATTCGTTTGGAAAACGCGGAAAACCTGAACACCTAAGAGCAGTCCAACCACAATGCCTAATGCTAACGTCAATAGAAGCAATAAACCTAAACGCATTGCTGGAACTTGAGTAAACAATAAATCAACTGGTAGCTCAGTTGGGTTTTGAAGCACCAAGGCAAGTGAATAACCAAAGATGACAACGAGTAATGCAATTAATACATAACGCATAAACACCTCAAATTCTTATTGACCAGATTCGTTTACTGCATCACGAAGGGCTTTACCTGGTTTAAAATGTGGTACAGCTTTTGCTGCGACATCAACAGCTTTACCTGTTTTTGGGTTACGACCTAAACGTGGCTCACGATGGTGTAAAGCAAAGCTCCCAAAACCACGTATTTCAATACGATCACCATTTGAAAGAGCTTCGATCATTTGGTCAATCATAATTTTAACAGCATCTTCAACTAAAGGTTCTGCTAAGTGTGGGTTTTTAAGTGCAATCCGTTCAATTAAATCAGATTTATTAAGTGCTTCAGTAGTCATTGATGACCTCTTTAATTATTGCTACTTCTCAGTGTTTTTAATAATAACCTGTTTAAATACAAAACGGTAGCGCAGTACATGATTACTACACTACCGTTTACAGTATTTTTGTATAAAAAAGTACATCTCTGTTACAAGAAACGTACTTTTTAACAAATTACTTCATTTGAGCTTTAATTAAGTCACCAATAGTCTTAGGACCATTGCTTTCTGCAGCTTGAGTCGCAGCAGCTTGGCGAGCGTTGTTCACAGCTTCTTTCTCTTCAGCTTCGTCTTTCGCTTTGATAGACAAGTTGATAGAGCGAGATTTGCGATCAACGTTGATGATCTTAGCTTCAACTTCTTGACCAACTTCTAAGAATTTAGTTGCGTCTTCAACACGGTCACGGTTGATTTCAGAAGCTTTAAGTGTTGCTTCGATGTCATCAGCTAATTTAACTGTAGCACCTTTAGCATCAACAGCAGTTACAGTACCTTTAACTAAAGCACCGCGCTCATTCGCAGCCAAGAAGTCATTGAATGGATCGCTGTTTAATTGCTTGATACCAAGGCTGATACGGTTACCTTCAGCGTCTACAGACAAGATAACTGCTTCAACTGTGTCGCCTTTCTTGTAACGACGAATCGCTTCTTCGCCTTGTTCGTTCCAAGAAATATCAGACAAGTGAACTAAACCGTCGATACCACCGTTTAAGCCGATGAAGATACCGAAGTCAGTGATTGACTTGATTGTACCAGAAACTTTTTCGCCTTTTTCATGTGCTTTAGCAAACTCTTCCCATGGGTTAGCACGAGTTTGTTTGATACCCAATGAAATACGACGACGTTCTTCGTCAACTTCAAGAACCATAACATCAACTTCGTCACCGATCTGAACAACTTTAGATGGGTGGATGTTTTTGTTCGTGTGGTCCATTTCTGAAACGTGTACTAAGCCTTCAACGCCTTCAGCGATTTCAGCGAAGCAACCGTAATCAGTTAAGTTTGTTACACGTGCTTTAACGATAGAACCTTTAGGGTAACGGCTCATGATCGCTAACCATGGATCTTCGCCTAATTGCTTAAGACCTAAAGATACGCGGTTACGCTCGCGGTCAAATTTAAGTACTTTAACTGTAACTTCTTGACCAACTTCAACAACTTCTGATGGGTGCTTGATACGCTTCCAAGCCATATCTGTGATATGTAGAAGACCATCAATACCGCCAAGATCAACGAACGCGCCGTAATCAGTAAGGTTCTTGATTGTACCTGTAACTGTTTGACCTTCTTCAAGTTGAGCAAGTAATGCTTCACGGTCAGCTGAAGATTCAGCTTCCATAACTGCACGACGAGATACAACAACGTTGTTACGTTTAGCATCAAGTTTGATTACTTTGAACTCTAACTCTTTACCTTCAAGGTGAGTTGTGTCACGAATAGGACGAGTGTCAACTAAAGAACCTGGTAAGAATGCACGTACAGGACCGATGTCAACAGTGAAACCACCTTTAACCTTACCAGAGATAACACCAGTAACGATTTCGCCGTCTTCAAAGATTTTCTCAAGTTTAGTCCAAGTTTCAGCACGTTTTGCTTTTTCACGTGATAAAACTGTTTGACCCATACCGTTGTCAAGCGCTTCAACAACTACGTCAACAGTATCGCCAACTTGAACTTCAAGTTCACGTTGTTCATTTAAAAATTCAGCACGATCAACAACGCCTTCAGATTTAAGGCCAGTGTCAACAGTAACCCAGTCAGAATCGATACTAACAACAGTACCTTGGATGACTGCACCCTTTTCAACGTTGAGGTTTAATTCACTTTCTTCAAAGAGGGCTGCAAAAGATTCGGTCATGATATACCTGATAAAGTCCGCGGTCTTGGATCAGACAAGGCCGGTTTAGTTAAGTTGTTACATTGTCCAAAAAATCTGATCAAGCAATGCTTCAACTGAAAATAAAATGGTTTATCTATTGAATACGGCTATCGATATAGTCAACCATTAATTGGAAGACTTCATTGATGCCAATATTAGAACTATCAATGATATATGCGTCGCCTGCTGGCTTTAATGGCGCAACAGCACGTTCCATATCTCGTTTATCTCTAGCCTGTATATTAGATAAAATGTCGTTTATTTTAGCATCAAGACCCATACCCTGCAACTGTTTTACCCGACGTTCGGCACGGGACTCAGCAGATGCAGTTAGATAGATTTTAGCTTGCGCTTCAGGAAATATTGATGTCGCCATGTCACGACCATCGGCCACTAAACCCGGTGCTTGGATAAAAGCACGTTGGCGTTCAAATAATGCTTTTCTCAACTCTGGTACAGTCGCAACCTTTGATGCGTATTCACCAACTTGTTCTGTTCTGATTATATTGGTCACATCTACACCATCTAAATAGATAAGTGTTACAGAGGCTGATGATTTAAACTCAATGTCGAGATGAGTTGCACATTCAATACATTGCTCCAATTCTGAATCAATTTGATCTAATAATCCGCGTTGAAACAATGACAGTCCAAGTAAACGATATAACGCACCAGAATCTAACAAATTGAAACCGTAATGCGCTGCTATTTTTGCTGCCAATGTTCCTTTACCTGAACCGCTTGGACCATCTATCGTAATAATATGAACTGTCATTCCCATCTCTTATGAAGCAACCGACTTCGCTAACTTTGAAAAACCTAGTGTAATCGCTGCTTTGAGTTGTGCAAGAATTAATTTACTTACAAGCGGTACTTTTGCTGTAAATTCAATCTTATAAGTTACTAAAGTGATATAAGGCGTAATCTCTCTAAAATCAATTTGTCCCAAATGGTGCTTAACTAAAGGGTTATTAATTAGCTTATATTCGATACGCTTATTTTCTTCCAACAAAGTTATTTCTTCATGAAGTGGCTTAATCGGCCCAAATCCCATACGTCGAATAGAACCCACTCCATCTGGGCGCTGTGGATCAGTAGAGTCCTTAACACGTACAACTTGCAAAGGTGCAAATGCCTTATTGTATGTTGCATGTTTTGACAACAGACCAAAAACTTCGGAGATCGGTGCATTGAATTCTTTTTTTATGGTGATCGCATTACGCATAGTTTCGCCTTTTTGATTAAACCAAAATCATAGGAGCGGCTAGTCTGCCATAACTCATCGCAGATTTTTAATCATTTGAGGACGTTTTAGATAAACGGATCTGTTTCTTTTGATTACGTCTTTGTTTAAAAAAATCACTGAGTTGAGCGGAACATTTTGCTTGCATACACCCATGTTCAAAGACAAATTTGTGATTGTAATAACCACTATCAAGTAACTGACGAGCACTCACCAGCGAACCTGCTTTAGGTTCAGGCGTTGCAAATACAACACGTTGAATACGCGCATGAATCAAAGCACCTACACACATCGTACAAGGTTCAAGCGTTACATAAAGCGTTGCATCTTCAGGCAAACGATAGTTTTGAATGCTCTGGCAAGCCATGCGCAATGCTTGAATTTCAGCATGTGCACTTGGGTCTGAAAGCAAGATTGGCGCGTTGTAACCTGCCCCAATAATTTTCGACTGACTTACAATAACAGCACCAACAGGTATTTCACCTTGTTCTGCAGCTAATGCAGCTTGCTCGTAAGCAAACTGCATCCAATATTCGTCATCAAAAGTATCTGGATTACTCATCGCCTTATGCAATGATACCGTATTGTCTTAACAATACATTCCAACTATCAATCGTAGTTATAGGTGGACAATCCGACAAAATATCTTTTAATGTAATTTTTTCAGTTGCTTTCCATTCAGGCGATAGATCTTTATCCACTAAACGCGCACGCACACCTTCAACAAAATCTGGATGGCGAATTTTCCAATCAGAAATTTGGGCCTCTAATGCAAACACTTCATCCCAAGCATGTCCTTGTTTGCCCCACTGCCAAAGTAACCAAGTAATAGCCGCCGTGCTTGGAGAACCTTTTTGCAAATTCTCACTCGCCTGACGCAACCAATCACTGCTCGCTTCACTCAATCCAATGATGGCCTGATAATCAAACTCAAAGTTTTGGCCACGACAAACGCTGTGTATAACATCAATAGAGTTTTGCAATGGACCTGCCGCAACTGGACGATGCAGACTATTTAATGTGTCATCAATGGCACGGAAAGCTCCCGCTGGATAATGATTCCAATCAACATTCAATACTTTCTGTAAAACATTATCACGCTGCGCTTCACAAATATGAGTTGCCCAACCAATACTAAATGCACCTGCAGCTGTCATAATCGACCCTGTCAGTCCCGTGAATAAACCAATTTGACCGCGATCTGCCAAGAAACGACTTCCACCCACATCTGGGTATAATCCAATATTGATTTCTGGCATCGCAAGGCGAGAATAAGGTGTAACTAAGCGAAATGGCGCAGCCATAAATAAACCGAGTCCACCACCCATCACATAACCCTCACCCCAAACCACGATTGGTTTAGCATAGTTATGTAACAGTAAATCTAAGGCATACTCTTGTTCAAAGAAACGATTTGCGGCATCAACTTCATTGTTAATGACAAGCTGACGGAGCTTACGTACATCGCCGCCTGCACAAAATGCTTTAGGGGTTGTTGAATCTAGCCAAATTGCTTTAACACTTTCATCTTCATGAAAATGCTCAAAAACCTTAAGTAGTGCACTAACAATAGATTCATCTAATGCATGCAATGATTTTGGGCGGTTTAAACGAATTACTCGCCAACCATTCTTTTCTTGCTCAATAACCAAATCAGGATGATAGCTATTCAAATCGGGAGAAGTCATTATGCGTCCAATTGCCAGTCTATAGGCTCAATGCCATGTTGTTTCAAATAATGATTACTTTTAGAAAATACTTTGCAACCAAAAAAACCACCACGGTTTGCTGCTAATGGTGATGGATGAGCTGCACTCAAAACAAGATGCCTATTACGATCAATACGTTGCCCTTTGCGTTGTGCATAAGCCCCCCACAAAATGAAAACAACATGTTCTCGTTGTTCGTTTAACACATCAATCACTGCATCGGTAAATTCTTCCCAACCTTGCTTTTGATGTGATGTGGGCTGACCAGCCTCAACAGTAAGTACACTGTTTAAAAGCAAAACACCTTGCTCTGCCCATTTACTCAAATCACCATGACGAGAAATGGGTATTGCCAAATCAGTAGATAATTCATGAAAAATATTACGCAAAGATGGTGGTAATGCAACCCCTCTCTGCACCGAAAAGCTTAAACCATTTGCTTGATTTGGACCGTGATAAGGATCCTGACCCAAAATTACAACTTTAACCGAATTTAAAGGTGTTGTATTCAATGCATTAAAAATCTGCTTACTCGGCGGATAAATTATTTTTTCAGCATTTTTTTGCTGCTGCAAAAAATCACGCAAACTATCCATTTTCTGACTAAGAAGAAAGTCAGATAAAGAAATTTTCCACGACTCATCCAACTGAACTTTACTTAACTTGTCCTGCTGTTGTTCAGTAAATTGCATCAACATTCCTTGAAATTACTCCACTCTCACGAATGAAATGTACAGATTAAATATTAACTTGTAATTCTACATTTGGGTTTTGAAATTTTAACCCTTGTTTCAAGTTTTTATACAGATTTGGATCACTCCATTCAGCTTGAACTTGCTCGGAAAAAATAATTTGCTCCAAGCTCAATGCACCCATTTGCTCATTATCAATATCTTCTTGAAAACTTTGTGCATAACCCGTATCTGTTTCGTGAACAATGACCGAATAAACTTCAACATCACCCTCACCGTTTTGAGTAATTGTTGAATTTAACACTTGTTGAGCGAGATAGAAGAAAATACGAGAAAACTGCTCTGCTGAAGGCGAAACAGGCAATGCGATCCATCGTGCACTAAACGTTTTACATGCATCAATATAAGCTGGATCATCTTTTTGCCAATAGCAAATTGCATGATCAAAGCTATCAAACAGCTCTTTAATCACGCCTTTCAACAAGCCAAAATCATAAACCATTTGCCCATGATCCAGCTTCGATGCTTTTAGCAGCAACTCAACTTTATAGCTATGACCATGAATAGAACGCTTACAGCGATCTGATGTACAGTTCCGTACAATATGAGCGTTTTCAAACTTAAATAATTTACGAATTAACATGCACCAAGCGAATCTTTTCTGCAAACGAAGTTTATTATAAAACAAAAAAACAAGCATTGGGATCGAATTTAAAATTTGTGACTATTCAATTATTCAATCCATGGCCCGTACGAAAAGGTGCTAAACTTCGAGCGTAAACCGTAACCTGCTTATCTTTCCTATATATAGCACTGGTAAATTGACGTTTTCGCTCACTCAAAACAACCTCAATCAACGCTGTAAAGTAATCTGATTTAGTATCCAACCACGCCGCTGCATCCGTTTTATTCTGTTCTTCTATCCCAGAAAATGCATTTATTTTCCATAAATCATCAAGACTAGAAAAATACGTTAAATTTGCCTGTTTTGCTTTTAATTCTTGATCAACCGTATTTACGTCAACTCTAGGATCAATACTCGCAAGCAACAATGCTGGTGCTGTATTGATATTCACTTTTGTTGGTTCAGGTAAGGCAGAAATATAGTTTTTAATTAAGTCATAATTCTTACCTTCAAAGCCGCGGACTAATTTTAACTCTTCAATACTGTGAAATTTGGTATTTGGTGTTAAATAAGCTGGCTCTAAACCTTGATAATAATTACTTTCAGCCCCCATAGCACCTGTTGGCTCATCATCACTATCCTGCCAGTCAATTACCGCTTGACTTAATTCTGCTGGCAATCCAACGCGTTGCAGCAATCTCTCAAACCATCGGCGAGCAGAATCATCAACACTACCGTCACTTTTAAGTAAATTATTGAGATTAAACTTTCCAGACTCATCAACTAAACGACCCGAAACATATCCATCCTCTACAGGAAATGCAGGCATTGGTTTCGCCCAACTTTCTTGTAAATGATCAATATTTTTGCCACTTTCATTATCCTGAATCAATAACTCAGCAAAAAATGCCTCCGCACTTTTCGCATAGAGCAAAGATTGATTCTGTCGCATTAAATAGCCTGTATTTTCAGCACTATTACTTTGGCGTTTTGCAATTGTTGCGGCGAGAATTGTTGCTAAAGCAACCATAACAAGGATAGTCAATAAAGCAACGCCATGTTGTGATCTTATATTTCTCATATCATTGACTATCCTGACTACGATCGATCAGACGATAGATCCACTCATAATCTGTACCAGCAACAGTCAATTGAATTTTCAATCCTAATGGTAGCTTTCTTAATTCAGCCGTGTTTTCTGGATCTACATTATTTTCAGGCCACTGCATTAACTCCTGTGGATTGAAAACTGATACTTTAAAGCGCTCAACATTATCCAACAATACACTTGACATCGGCTGCACACGATTTGGAATATTTAGATTTGTGTATTTCAATCGATATAGTCTTTTTTGAGACTCATCAAAACGATATTCGATACGCTCGTATGGCGACAACCCTTGCTTAAGCGGATCAGAAACACCAGCTTTACTAAACATAAAAACCTGATCATTAAGTACCAATGCAGCTTGCAATTGCCTTCCATCATTTGCTGTTAAAGGGATGATCTGCAAACTATCTCGCAAGATCTGCTGATAAGCGTCTTGTAATGCAAACAAATTCACTTCATGTTCAGCATTTCGATCTTTCACTTTTAACAAATAATCAAATACTTTCCAACCTAACATAGAAAGAACTGCAAAAATTGCAATTGCAACCAGCAACTCAACCAACGTAAATCCTGAGCGAGGATTAACAAAGTGAAACTTTGTCCGAGCGCAAGATGACGAACTATGTTCGGAGTGATCACGATTAAGCCGAGCACTGCTCGACCTGAGAAGCATCGCTTCGCAAGAAGGCTGAAAAGCTAGGCTTTGAGTGCGAGGATTAACAAAGTGAAACTTTGAGATTTGCATATTATT
>OBJT01000234.1_pt1 | contig 14683 bp, 15 predicted proteins | sample 1519861 | NCBI WGS metagenome assembly OBJT01 (sample SAMN02401118, study PRJEB22541) | soil metagenome, isolate JX
TCGGCGCTTGCGGCGGCGTGCGATGGGGGCAATCGAGCTATTTTTGAGCGGCTGTTGGCGGTGTCCGACCCTCAAATTGCTTTAGAACTTTATCTTCCTCAAAAAAATAAAATTTGGCTGGAAGAGATTGTCCAAGCGCAGCATCAAAAACAAAAATTGACTGAAGCGGTGACGGATGGTCTTTCCCCGCGAACACGAAAAATATAAGAGGTTTTATGAACCAATGGCAAAAAATTTTTGAGGCCAGTGAAAAGGGCAACCTTGTTTATTTGCAAGAGGCTCAAAAATACGTGGATTTCAGACAGAATCTGGAAACGGTTTTTCGCGCGGTGGCGCACGGACAGATCGCTTGCGCCGAATTTTTGCTGCCGTTGTCGGATTTGCGCGCGGAGCGGGGCGAAATCACCAACCCTTACACCGGACTTTTGCTGCAAACAGCCACGCGCAACAACAATCACGCCATGGTTTCGCTTTTGTTGAACCATTCCAATCCCAAAGTGCAGCGCAGTTTGGCGCTCCAAATGGCCAGTCGTTACGCGGATATGGCAATGGTTAATCTGTTGTATGATGTCAGTGAACCGCATGTGGCGCTGGAAGACATCCAACAGCGTATTGCGGAAGGCATTTGGGAGCCCCAACACGCACAATTGTTGCTTAACCGCGTGCAGAGGGACACCCTGATGTCCCATCTGCCGGTCCCAGAACGCGGGCACTCACGCAAGGTGTGATCAATTGAAGCGGTAGGTGGCGCTCACGTTAACCTTGTAGGCTGTGGTGCGGCTGAACATGTCCGCTTGCGCGCTGGCCCCAAACGTCCAGGACTTGGAGCGCACGTCCACACCGACCGTGGCGTTTTTCCATTGCCGCTCGCGGCGCGACCCCACCAGTTCAAAATCAATCCCACTGGGGGCAAACGAGGCCACTACTGTGTCCGTTGCGCTGTTCAACGCGCGCATGTATTTTCCGTCCACATACAGCCGCACATCGGCGTCTTTGATTTTTAACACACGCGAAACCCCCAATCCCACGCCGCCCACGGCTTGACGGGCGCGGTGGGTTTCCACGCGCAACGCCGCAATTGATCCCTGTTCGGTGAAGCCGTCCAATTTTGAAGACACATACGAGGCTTCCAAAAGAGGGGAGAACATCCAATTGCGGCGGGACAATTTGTACCGCGCTTGCAACGCCATTCCTGTTGTTTGAGTTTGAGGCGCCGCGGAAGCGGTGGTCGGTGCGTTGTTGCCCACGGTGATGGTGCGGCGCACGCGGCTGTCGCTTTGTGAATACGCCGCGGTGGCGCGCACATCCCATTGATTGGTGGTGAACTGCCCCCGCAGACCTCCGCCCAAACGTTGGGTTCGGGTGCGCTCTGGACGCGCCACGTTTTCCGCGCCGGTGGTTCGGAAGGCAAACGCGCTGCCCCGCAGATGTTCACCCCCCACGTCCACGCCCGCGATCACCCCGTTGTTGGATCCGTCGATCGAAGCGGTATCAATATTGGTGTCCAGATGGGTTTCAAACCACAACGCGTCGCCCCAAATGGCAATCCCCTCATCAATTTCCCGTTGGTTCATCAAATCCAACACATATTTGAGCGCGTCGGCTTCCACGTTTTGCAAACTGGCGTAGCTTTCCCCCGTGAGTTGATCAAAGGCGTTCACCACTTCATAGGTTTGCAAACCCCGCACTTCACTGATCAGTTTGCCCAATTCCCCTTGACCGCGCCACTCACTTTCTTGCAACGCGCGGGCCATGCTGCGCTGGTTGCGGGTCAGCCCACTGAATTCATCGTAACGGGTGCGTCCGGGGGCAACGACGTCCGGAACAGTCGGAGGCAATGGTGGGGGTTCCACCGGCAACGGGGGCGGAATGATCGGCGGAGTGGGTGGTTCGACTGGGGGCAGGGGTGGAGGCGTGACCACAGGGGGTTGAATTTCTGGAGGGGTCACGGGAGGCACAACCACTGGAGGAGTGACTGGTGGATTTACGGGCGGCGTGACAGGAGGAGTTACAGGGGGCGCAACGTACCGCTGAAGAATTAAATCCACCCCGTCCGCGCGGTGTTCCAACGACGCGGTTAAAAACGCAAAGGTGTTTTGAACCACCCCGTCAAATTGCCCCACCACATTGCCGGCGCGCAAAAATGGATACACCGTGCGTTCGGCGTAGGTGCCGGTTTGTGGCAACGCCACAACGCTTGTGTTGTTGAGCGTGGCGGTTCCGTCCACAATGATGTGATCGCTGTTCCCCAAAGCGTCGGCGTGGATGAACCACTGGCCTGAGGAGGAGGTCAAATCTCCGGTAATCCGCAGGGACTGGGGAACGCTTTGTTCCGAACGAAAACCGGGGGCGCTGGGAATTCCACTGGGGGCAACTGCGGCAAAAGTGGTCGCAGAACCGTCCAGCACCCCGCCCCCGACCAAGTCCCCCAAAATTGTGGCGCGGCCCACCGCAAACGTTTGATTGTTTAAATCCACAAAAGAATTGGCCGACACATTCAGCCCCACCAACAGCGGATCGCTTGGCGTAAAGTTTGTGGGGGCGGTTAAACGCATCCCCAAAGATCCATCCAAATCCAGACTGGAGAAGTTGGCAAACGGGGTGGGGGTGAACTCCCACTCATACACAGTGCCGGTGTGTTGCAAGCGCAGGGTGTTGTGGCCGCTTTCCCCATCCACGGTTCCGCTCAGGGCGGACAAATCGGTGGCCTGGAGTGTAACCCGATCGTTCCCCGCCCCCAACATCAAACTTCCGTTGACAGTGGTGGCGCGCACGTCGTCGTCAAATCCACTCAATTGAATACGCGCCCCATTGGCCACGCCCACGGACGCGGTGTACTGTTGGGCCACATTAACTTGACCGCTTTGGGCAAACAGTTCGCCCACAAACAGGGCGTTGTTCCCTCCCAAGGTGAGCGTGCCGCTGCCGTCTTTCCGAACCGTGTCCGCTCCGCTGAGCGCAGCGGTCAGGGACCAGTCGTGGGCCGCGGTGATTGTGGAGTTGCGTTGGATGTCCAGCAATCGGAAGGTGTTGTTCAAACTGGTGGTGTTGGTGAGAACCCCACCGTCCAACACAAGCGCGCCCGACACGCCCATGGATTGAGCCGAAGCCAGCGCCAGCACCCCGTTGCGCACCACAACATTGCCACTGGAGGTGTTCACTCCGCTGAGAGTTGTGGTGCTTGGGGCGGTCAACACCAAGTCCCCGGCGCCGGACATACCGCCGGCAAAATTCCAATTTTTTAGACTAGACATGGTCAAGGCCCCGTTCAACACCACGGGGTTGTAAAACATTTGATCCACATCGCTGTCCAGTGAGCCCTTGTACACAATTAAGCTGCCGCCGCCCAATTCTGGGTTGGAGGCCATATCAATTGTTCCGTCTTGCAACACCACGTTGCCAAAGTTGACCCACGGCCCATTAAAACGCAAACGCCCCGCTCCTGTTTTGGTCAGGGTTCCGCTGCCGCCAATGCGTCCGCTGAAGGTCAGGTTGGTTTGCGTGTCAATGGTCCCGGCGGTGGCCATGTTGACAAAAAAGTTGTTCAACCCAATATTTTGCCCACTGCTGCGCAACACGCCATTGCCGCTGCCATTGAAGGTCAACACGCCGGTGCTGGTGGCGCCGTTAGCTTGGACGTTCAACACACCGTTCCCAATCATGGTGTAGGCGGTGTATGTGTTGGTCGCGCGCAACACCGTTTCTCCACTCCCGATTTTGTTTAACCCACCGCCCCCGGAAATGGTGTTGTTGAAGATAAGCGTGTTGGGTCCGTCGACCACCATGCCACCCACTTGCAACCGAATTTGTTGATCGAGAGCAATTTGAGAGGCTTGCGCTTGGATGGTTGCTCCTTCAAAGGTGGTCAAACCGTTGCCCAAGTTGGCGCCGTCGTTCAACCACACAGTGGTTCCGCCTCGCAACGTGGCGCTTCCGCTTACCAATGGGCCGTGCAAATGCCAGACACCGTTTTCAACCACCAAGTCACTGTAGTTGAGATAATCTTCGGAGCGGGCGGTGTTGTCGCCTGGGGCGTTTAACGTCAGGGTTTGGCTGCGGGCGTGAGGGGCAAACAAGATCAACCCCAAGGCCAACGCCAGGGTGCTGCGTCCCAAATTGAAGCGGCTTGCGGAACGGTGGTGCGGCATTTAATTCTCCCCTAAAAAAAGCAGCCCCTAAGTGGGCTGCTGATTGACAAATGATACTGAATGGGAGGTTTTTCTGTCAATCGTTTTTTAAATGCGGTGTCCATCAAGGTGTGAACCGTGTCACATTTCGCGCTAAGAAGATTTCACAAGCTACTTTTGACAAGCTCGTCTTATATCTTCCGTTTGGCGAGAGGTTGTAGAGGTGGAACAGCTACAAGAGCGTTTTGCAACACAGCGCGCTGCACGCCCGCGCGGTGGTCATCAAAAATCGCTTGAAGGCGAGCGTCGGCTCTCACCCAAGCTGCTTCTTCTTGTGCGGTAAATTCATGGACGGAGAACAGATGGCGCAGAAGAGTTGTAAACCCAGTCTCACCCGAAAGGGTGAGGTGACTCCACCCTCTAGGGGGATTAACCAACAAGCGAATGGGCATACCTTCGTAATCTTCCCCGCCCCGGCGCTCTTTAATTGCGCAACGAAGAGTTTCAAAACAAGACAATTCTTGCGGTGTGTAAGCTTGTATATTTTCTTCCGCCACCTCCCCTTGCGGATCCACCAGATAATGGGAAAACCGGTTTTGGACAAACAGCTCTTCCATTTCTTTGAGGGTTTGGCTGGGGGAGTTTAAATACATTTGATGACTGGAAGGAAAATACACATTGGCGGCAGAATACGACTGGCAAGATCCAATCCACTGCTCGATGGTGTCCACCACAACCATTTGCACCTCGGTTGCGCCACTGCGCCGCAGCAGAGGGGCAAGGGCAACATCTGGGGCGTTTTTCCATTTTATCCAAAACGGATGCGCAAAGTCGGGAATACTGTAAGGTGCTCCCACAAAACCTCCATCGGACAAATCCATCAACTTGCCGCGCGCGCCCTTGTCATCAATCAATACGATTACCATTTTTGCTACCTTTTGGTGTTCTTCTTTTTAAAACCCTGGTGCTTACATTTTGTGTTTCTTTTTTCCTGGCGAAGAAATCGCCGCGTCTACACTGTACGACACCATTTTTAAAATTTTGAGCTGTTCTTGGTAGTTTCTCAATATATAAGCGGCAAACCCCTGGGCATCAATTACGAGCGGCTCACTTTCCTCCTCTTCATCTTCTTCACTCTTTTCCTTTGTGCTGGGAACCACAATTGTGGCGGGCAAATCTTGATTCTCGTCCGCAATACAAATCGCCAACATAGAACAAGCGCAATCCAACGCGCGCAATTTCATTTCAATATTTACACCCGCGTCTTCCTCATCGGACAACAAAACCGGCACCATTGTTTTCACAAACTCTTCGATGGCGCGGGTCTCCCCCATTATCCAAATTTCTTGTCCATCCTCTTGAGTCAACGTCCCAAACTCTTCATCAGAAAACGCTTCTTGTAAAAGTTTGATGTTTTGGGCTACGCGGGTGTTTACAACGTCAATATCAATATTCATTTTTTCTCACAACTTCTTGGTTTTATGGGTAAGTGGGTTTACCACCGTAGAGACTTCTTTGGTCAATAATTTTTTTTGCTTAAAGCGCCGCGCGGCTTCTTGAGCGGTGGGGAGAACGTGTGTCCACAGGTCAATGGCCTTTGTCGGCAAATCCGTATGAGGCAGGATGCGCTCTAAAATTTCTGCGTACCCCACCGAATTTTTATTCCACTGTTCAAATTTCCACCCCACTGGAGGATCCAAAGGCAATAGTAAAGGCGCCCCGGGGTATAAGCTTTCCTTTTCCAAATGACGAATGAAGTCTTCTTCGTTTTGCACCCATAAGGGCAAGGGTTGAAGATTATAACTGTCATTCATGCGCAATTTAAAAATTTCGTCGCGATCTAAGCCGTCGTAATTGTTGTATTGGGTAAAGCGTTTCATTTTCCACAATTTCTTCAAAGAAGAGCAAATGAGAGGATTTTCAAGCGGATGAAAATCCAACGCGCTAAACTGCAATACGGAGCACCGATTTTGCACGCTTCCCAACCATTGATTGAAACGGTCGACAAGGATGACCCCCTCAGTGGGGTCCCAACTTTCGGTGGCTTTGTTCCAGACGTTCCAAAATTTGCTGGTGGGGGCGAATGGGTCTTCCCACATTTCCCAGGAGGATGGGCTTTCCGCTATCCAGTGGGGCATGGATCGGCCCGTACACCCGTTTTTATCAATCACCACCAACAACATAGTACATTCCTGTTTTATGAAGCAAAATTCTTATTTGTCCGCCCTATCCCCGTTACATTTTTATCTGCGGGGTATCACCGCGCGCTCAACCTTATCATTTTCGAGCTAATTTACACAAATCTTTAAAGTCATGTGTTTTTTTGGTTTTTTGAGGCTTTCCAAAAGATCTCACATTAAAAAAATTCTAACCCATTTTGCAAAAATTGCCAAATATTGATATGATTGGCGGAAAGGTTCTTTGTATAGGTAGTTATGTCCGCGGATGGTGTTCTTCAAAACAATTTTTACGAAGTCTGCAAACAAGGGGATTGTTCCAATCTTCTTCGGTTGCTTCCCTTATGCGATCCGCGAGCTAACAACAGTTGGGGCCTGGCGTTGGCGGTTTTTTACGAACAGCACAATGTGGTGGAAATTTTAGCGCCGCTTTCGGACCTCACGCATAACAACAGATGGCTGTGGGAACATTTGGGGAATGAAGCGAATTACCACAGCAGTTGTGAAACGATCCGTGCGTTGGCGCGGCATTGGGACGTGGGGTGGGTGGTGACAGCTATGCACGAGTGGACCACTCAACAAAAACAGGCCTTGCTCACCGCCATTTCCCAAGATCAGCGTCAACGATTGGAAGACGCTCTCACAGCGGCGGCGTTGAGTGGAAAGGAGGAAACGCCCGCCAAACGTAAAATTTAAACAAAGCTGAATGGGGGTTAAGGAGCAAACCCTGAGCCCCTCTTCACACCCTTTACACACCCCACTCATCTTTAGTAGACTTCGCCGGTCTGCAGGGGGAGCTTTAAGACACCGGGCCTCGGTGTTTTTTTTTAGCGCTGTAGTCGTTCACTCTTTCACTTTATGAGGACAGTGTATGGCTTGGTTCGAAAATTTATCCATTTCTCGAAAATTGTTGGGCGCGTTTTTACTGGTTGGTGTTTTTACGGTGCTGCTTGGGGTGTTTGCCATTGAAAGGTTGAGCACAGCCAATAAAGAAACAACACAATTTCAACAACGCTCCATGCCCGCTGTTCAAGCGGTTTCAGAAATTCGCGCGCAGTTGGGGGAATTTCGGACATTTGAATTGGGTTTGCTTGCCCGATTTAATGAACCCGACGCGGTAGCGGATTATCAAAAGCGGATGCGTGATGTCCGCCAAAGTGTTGCCACACAACTGACGATATTGACCTCTTTGGATCTTACGCCTGCTGAAAAATCTCTGGTCCAATCGATTCAAACACAACTGTCTGCATATTTTTCCAGCAACGAAGATTTGCAAAAAGCGCTGGCGGATAAAAACCTTTCTCGGGCTCAAGAGATTTCTGACACCCAATCGCGTGCCCAACGGCGGGCGTTGTTTGCGGATTTGAAAAAACTTACGGAGCACGAGCAAGAGTTGTTGGCCGCCCAAAGCGCTCAAGCCCACGCCAACTATCGAAACAATGTGTGGTTGATTGTGAGCGTTTTGGGGGGAATAGTGCTTGTGTCGGTGGTGCTGAGTTTAACGATTGCACGGGGAATTGTTCGTTCGTTGCGGCAAGCGGTGGAAACCGCGCAAGCCGTTGCCCGAGGGGAGTTCAATCGGGTGGTTCACAGTCAACGCAAAGACGAAACCGGCGCTTTATTAAACGCTATGGAAGAGATGACCGCATCTATTGATCGGGTTATTTCCGAGCAGAACACAATGGATCAACAGCACCGCAACGGGTTGATTGATCACCGCATTGACGTGGCAACATTCCCCGGCCGCTTTAAAGTGTTGGCGGAATCGGCCAATTCGTTGGTGGACAACCATATTGGAATTAAGATGTCGATGGTTGATGTGTTGGAACATTATGCGCAAGGGGATTTTACCAAGCGTATGCGTCAATTGCCCAACAAGCAAGCAAACATCACCAACGCCATGGAGTCGGCGCGAGGGAAGTTGTTGGACATCAATGGAGAAATTCAAAAACTCGTGCAGGCGGCGGCGGCGGGCGATTTCTCGGCGCGGGGGGACGCCCAACGCTTTGACAACGACTTCCGTGGTATGATTACTTCGTTGAACACGCTCATGTCCACCACCGAAAGCAACCTGAATGATCTTTCCACTGTTTTGAATGCGTTGGCGCGCGGCGACTTGACTGTACAAATGAACGGCACCTACCAAGGGGTGTTTGCCCAAATGCAGCACAGCGGCAACGAAACGGTCGCGCAACTGACGGAAATGATTCAAGGCATTCAAGACGCGGCCCAATCCATTGGCACCGCGGCCGCTGAAATTTCCATGGGCAACAATGAATTGTCGGCGCGCACCGAACAACAAGCGGCCAACCTGGAAGAAACCGCCGCCAGTATGGAAGAGTTGACCTCCACCGTGCGCCAGAACGCGGACAACGCCCAGAGCGCCAACGCTCAAGCTGTTAACGCTCAAACAATAGCTGATAAAGGATTGCAGGCGGTGTTGGGGGTGGCGGGCTCCATGCGGGAGATTGAAGCCTCGGCGGCGCAAATGCGGGATATCGTTGGGGTGATTGACCGTTTGGCGTTCCAAACCAATATCTTGTCGTTGAACGCCGCGGTGGAAGCGGCGCGGGCGGGGGAAAGCGGAAAAGGTTTTGCGGTGGTGGCGGGGGAAATTCGTTCTCTGGCGCAAAGCTCCGCGGAGTCAGCTAAAGACATTCGTCGTCTTATCGATTCGTCCACCACTTTGATTGCAAAAAGCTCCCAGCAGTCCCAACAAGCGAGAGGAACTATTGAACAGGTTCAAGCTGCGGTTTCAGCCGTGCGGGAAAAAATGGACGACATTTCGGTGGCTTCGCGCGAACAGTCCTCTGGCATTGAACAAGTGAACACCACGGTGGTGGCCATGGATGAAGTCACTCAGCAAAACGCGGCCATGGTGGAAGAAGCCGCCGCCGCCGCTCGGTCGTTGGAAGAACAGTCTCAAGGATTGCTGCGCAGCGTGGGGGTGTTCAAGACCATCGGGCGGACCCACACGGTTCAGAGTTCGCGCGTAGTGGGGCGCAGACCGGTGATTGTCTCGGACACCAATTGGCAAGAATTCTGAATGTTTTGCAACTCCCATCCCACTGGTCTTGTGGTTTCCAGTGGGATGGATTAAACCGCTGGGGTCAATTGTGCTAAAGTGGTGCTCTCACCAGGAGAACACCATGAACGCCACAGAACGGTTGACCCGGCTTTTGAAAACCCCCCGGCCTCAGATTCGGGGTGGGTGGTTTGAGCGGTTTGCTTTGAAAGTGAACAAAATTCCTGTGTTGTGGTTGACCACCACTGGAAAAGGTTTTGGTGCTTTGTTTGTTTTTATTGGGTTGGTGCTGATTTTTCTCTCTGTTCCGGTGGTGTTGCCCATTTTTTGGAGCGTGATGACGTTGGTGTTGGCGATTTCGGTTGTGCAATATGTGTACAGCGAACGGGTCAGTGAGATGGGCGAAACCTCCAAAGGCCGTATTCTCACGCTTTTGGAGATCCTGCAAAAAGTGGGCACGGAAAACGATCAAACTCTGGTGCGCAACATTGCCACCCTTCTGGAAAATTCCAACCAGTGGCATTCGTTTTGGTGGCAAAGCCTGCGTTACGCTTTGGAGGCGCGCATTCAAGAACACAGTGCGGTGGTTGAGGTGGAAGCGCCCCTGGAGCAACGGCTGTTCGAGCTCAAGGAGCCCACTGTTACGCCAAAACAATTGAAACTGTAATTACATCTTGCGGGCGCGTCCCACTTCCGGCCGCCCGCTTTTGCGCGCGGCGCGTTTTATTTCCTCACGCAGCACGCGCTGTTGGTATTCAGGAAACTCTTTGACTTTGTCGTACCACTGGGGCAACTTCAACCGCCGCATGGCTTGATGGGAAAAATGGTTGATCATCCAAGCTGTTTTGGGCGTCACTTTTCGCGCAAAAAATATGTCACCCAGGTTTGATTCAGGAATAAGGCGTTCAATCATCCCGTCCAAAATCCGTGCGCGCTTTTTATAATTACTTATTTCTTTTTCTTTGTCGGCCTTGGACACATAGAACGTTTTATTTCCCCCACTGAGATATTCATCCATTTCCTTTTGGGATAAAGCGGTGCGAAGAACATCTGTTTTGTTGGCGAAGGTGGAGGGAACCCACAGCCGATCAAAGCATTGGATGGCGCACGACCTCACAGCAGATTTGAGAAGCTCATTTTTGTTGATACGGGGGTCAATGTGTTGCAAAAAGATTTCCAACATCTCCACATTGTCTTGGGCTATAGCGTTGCCCGCAAATTCTTTTAAATTTCCGTTAAAATGGTGGGCTTGCAACAACGCGCGGACCACCTCATAACGCTGTTCCGCAATTGCGTCGGTGAGCCATTTGCTGGACACATTGTCCCAAGTTAAACGCATGCGCCAACTCATTTCTATCTTGTGGCCCACCCGCCGCGACACGTTCTGAGCGATTGCGCAAGCCTCCGCCGTTGCTGAGGGGCACAAACTTATTGCGCGGTACAACAGTTCATACCATTTTTTCAGCGCCGACAAATAGGTGATGTTTAAATTTCCGAGCGATTGAGAGGCCGCTACAACACAACGCGCTTGTTCTTCGCTGACACAGGCGTGAAAGGGACGTTCTTTCCACGACGTCTTTAAGGGGTCTTGCAGCAAAACGGAAGACAAATGGTCTTCCCATTCGCTTTGGGTCGATAGCATATTTTGATTCATACGGAAACCGTCATTGTTTTTTTTCAGTATAGCATATGGTGCTCATTACGCACCCGTCACAGCCTCCAAGCGCTGTTTTGCTTGATGGGCGCTGGTGTTTTGGGGGGCCGTTTTGGGTGTTACAATACTGATTTGGCCATCGTACTGCGCGGAAGCTTGGATCTCAACCGTCTGGGCGGTGATTTTTCCATGGACCTGAGCGCCTTTGCGCAGCACAATTCGTTCGGCGGTAATATGGGTGGCGTGCAGTTCGCCACTGACCACAATGGTTTTGGCGGTCAGACTTTCGCAACGCACAAATCCTCCCGACGCAATGAGTAAGGTGGCGGAAGCATCCATCAATACAACGCCCTCCACCGTGCCGGCAATTTTTGTGTTCCCTTTGAATGTTGTCTCGCCATTCAGGCGCGTGGTGGAGCGCACCACATTGTTCATAAAAGTAAACATATTGGCTCTCCAAAAAGGGAGGCGCAGTCTATCACGTTTGCTCCTTGCAGTTCAAGACCGTTCACAACCCGCTAAACACCCCTTTGCTGGGGAAGGTGACCACATTGGGTCCGTGCAGACTGTTAAAAGCCTCCTCCAATTGAGGGAACAGCCCTGTATGCGCGGCCGCGCGCAGATTGGTCTTTTGCGTGGAGGACAAGCAGGGGAAGGCCGCTTCCAGCAAATCGGGACGGGCCAACCACACATGGGTTGCCGCACAATCACTTAAGGGGGTTTGGGTGGCGCCATGAGCGTGAATATACGCTTCCACCCATTTACCAATGGGGGAGGACGCGGCAGAATAACATGAGGCCAACAAATCCAACACCTGGGAGGTTTCCAAAGGGTGGGATTGACTTTCCCAACCCCGAACAACCCGCGCCCACTTCACATCGAAATCCTCTTGCCATTGGGAGGGGCGAAAAACGCTGGTGACCAAATTGATCATCTGGTCCACTTCTGGGCCGTCGTTGTAACGATCCGCCCACTCTACTGTTAACTGTTTGAGAACCTCTTCCCGTTCGAGTGTTGAAGACGGCAAACAGATATCGCACAAGGTTTTAACAACAAACATTTCTTCTGCATTGAGATCGCGGCCCACCATTTGTTCCAGGACCTCGTTTAAATTGCCGCCCACTTGCAAATGGCGCAACACTTTGCTCCCTTCCACCAAGCTGTTGAACAAGGTGGGGCGAAAACGACTGGCGGTGGGTAAGGCTTCACCCCATGGCCCCACCGGCTCATGACGGCACGAGGCGTTAACCCAGGATTTCCAGTTGTTCAAATAGGCGGTCCCCAATCCCCCATCGCGCCAAACATTATATTGGGGGGCGCTCAGCAGTGACTGTTCCAATTCAGTGGGTGGGGTATATTGACCGCTGAGGGTGTGGGTGTATATATCCCCCACCATCTCACACCATTGCAAGGGATGGGTGGTGGCAAATTCTTGCTGGGGGATCCATAAGGTTATTTGATCCCAACGGGGAACGGCGATCTCCGAGGTCACGCACACGGGCGTGGACAACATCAAAGCCAAGCGCTCGGGAGGGCAGACGGGATCCATCAACAGCGTCCTTTTGCAGGCGTTCCACACATTCGCCCACAAAAAGGGCTCTTGGGTTAATGGATTGAGAGACGACTGAGTGAGAGCGTTGCCCAATACGGTTAAACGATTCAACGCGTCCATAAGATCCTTATCTTTTTCGGGGGGCTAATATGATTTTGGAAAAATCCGAGTGATTGGTGCTTTTTTTACCCCCTCCAAACTTTGCCACCTCGGAGGTGGAGAGAATAATTTGGGGGCGGGGGCAGGCGGAAATGTCTACACCAGAGTTTTTCCAGCGATTTAAGAGAGCGCGGTGAATGTTTCCCCAGGTGGGGGAAGAGGCCTTTTTAAATTCGTCTAAAAAGTCACAGGCCCGTTGCGCACTGGAAACGGACACATCCCACAATAAAAGTTTTTTCACCTGGGTTTGGCACCAGCAACCCCATAAACTTGCGTCAAAGGTCTTCCACCCCTGTTCACAAGCCAATTTTTTTTGAAGGGCGGTTGTGCGCACCAGTTGGGTTGCTTGCTTGGCAACATTTTTTGCGATGCGATCTAAAGAGTCGTACTCAATTTGCATAGAAACGCTCAAAGAAGTGTTGTGGGTTAGTGTATCACGCGAGCGTGTTTCCGTCACGCCTTTGACCCGCAAAGGAGGATTCATTTTCTTACAAATGGGTCTTACAAATGGGCGGCGCGCAAATCTTCTATGCATTCCCGCAACACTTGGGTTTTTTGTTGGATGTATGGGCTGGTGGGCAAACAGTGTGCTTGGACTTTTTCTTTTAAAAACACCATGGATGTGGCGGGCCCTCCGGCCCATTCTTCAAACACATGTGTTCCCCATTGGGTTTCGTGTTGTTCAATGGCCTCCCACCCCCTCAAATTTCCCAGCGACCACACCAGATCCCCGCTTCTGAGCGCAAAACTGTAGGTTGTGTCGGTGGTGGACGCGTTGTCCAATCGCAAGGTGTATTGGTGCAGTTCCAAAGCAGCGTCTTCGTCCCGCAGAGCCAGAAACAGAGCTACATGGCCATCAGGAAAACGGGGGTTTAACCCCGCGGCCAAGGACAAAGTTTGAAGATATTCTGCTGACAAGACGTTCATGCCAACCTCGATAGGGATGGTTATTGACCGTACCACAACCCCCTCCACGAACAAGATTGAGGGGAAAGGAAAAAGTCAAAACTGCGGACCCAGACGGCAAAGCGGGGGAAAGTGTGTTCTGTTTCACAAAAAATTAACATAACACTTCCTGAACCAAAACAATAGATTTGCATCACAATTTGTGTATGGTGGACAAAAGATCTCAGGAGAAATGTATGCGGGCGATGGTAACCACATTGTTGGCGTTAACACTGGCCGGGTGCGCCAGTAGGCCCTCTTGGTCGGCGTATGAGTGTCTGGACGCTCGGCAACCGGTGACCCGCTTCAACGTGGTCTCGCCCACAGAGGTGGTGCTCCGCACCGGCGCCCGGTCGTATCAGATTACCACGGATTCCTCTTGCGACCTCAGCCGCGCGGATCGCATAAGCTTTTCCAATGGCCCGGAGCGGTTGATTGGATTTGAACGCAGCACTGGGCCCATTTACGCCACCCAATTGTATGGGGGGCAGATCTGTGGGCGATCGGGGGATTTTCTGGTGTGGCGTGAAAACTTTGAAGATTTTCGTTTTCCCGGAAAAACCTGTCGGGTGACCCAGGTGCACCGTTTGAATTGATTATGGGTTAAGGAAAAAGACTCTCAAATTTTTTTTGTTGCCGCTCCAAGACTTCCATGTTTTTTGTGCACAAATACACAAAAGTCATGGGAGCCAATTGAAACAGAACTTCGTGGGAAATGTCTTTATTCATTATATAAAGATCGAGATTGGTCTGTAGGATTTTCAGCCGCGATTCCACTTCATTTTGCGCTAAGAGAGAATTGGTGAATTTTCTAAAATACGCATACAGATGCTGCTGGCCTATGGTTTGCCATTGACCCCCCAATTCTTTTTTTATACAGGGGTACTTTTCTTTCAGCAAGAGAAACGCGTTTACTGTTTGCGCGGCCAACCGAAAACTTTCTTGATGGAAATTCTTCACACCCCCTCCTACATTTTTTTTGTTTTTTTTCCAGCGGATTTTTTACGAGTCTGACCGACTTCTTTTTGAAGTTTTTGTTTGGTT
>OBJT01000235.1_pt1 | contig 14674 bp, 3 predicted proteins | sample 1519861 | NCBI WGS metagenome assembly OBJT01 (sample SAMN02401118, study PRJEB22541) | soil metagenome, isolate JX
CGCACCGGAGGGGGCACCTGACAGTATTGTTGCCGTCCAGCAGGCACTCGTCGCCGCCAAGCAGCGCGAGTTCGATTCCACCGTGGGCGGCTTGCAGCAGGAGCGCAGCCAGCGCGATGGCGAGCACGGCATGATCCTGGCCGAGATCGCCAAGCTGGAAGAGCAGCTGCCGCTGGCTACCGACCAGTTGAACAAGCTGGAGGAGCTGAGCCGCGACAACTACGTGCCGCGACTGCAGGTGGCCGAAGTGAAAGAGCGTGTTGTCGGCATGCGCCAGGACCTGGCTATTCGCCGTGAAGAGCAGCGCAAAGCGACCGCCGCGCAACTGGCGGCCAGCCAGCAGATGAGCAAGAGCCGCAGCGAGTTCGCACGTGAAGCACTGGATGCGCTGACTGAGGCGGAAGCGGCGCGCGCACTGCGTGGCGAAGAATTGAAGAAGGCCCATGACAAGGCTGGGCACACGGTATTGCGCGCACCCGTGAATGGCGTCGTGCAGCAACTACAGGTGCACACCATCGGTGGTGTGGTGAAGCCGGCCGATGCGCTGATGGTGCTGGTGCCGCATGACGGCGAGCTGGTGGTCGATGCGATGCTGCCCAATCGCGATGCCGGCTTCGTCCGGGAAGGGCAGCCGGTGGAGGTGAAGCTGGAGGCCTATCCGTTCACCCGCTACGGCGTGGTGGATGGCGTGGTCGAGACTGTGGGCCGCGATGCGGTACAGACCGAGAAGGAAGGGTTGCGCTATCCGGCCCGCGTGCGCCTGCTGCAGCCCTGGATCGAAGTGGATGGCCGGCGTCGCGCGCTGGCGCCGGGCCTTGCCGCAACGGCGGAAATCAAGACCGGTGATCGCCGCATCATTGAATACCTGCTGTCGCCGCTGTCCAGGCGCGTGCAGGAAGCGGGGAGGGAGCGATGAACCTGGTCAAAGGCTTGAGGCAGATGTTCACTCGGGAAGCGGGCGGCTTCCTGCTTGGAATGATCCTGATCGTGCCTGCCAATGCCATGGCCGCCGAGATCACCAAGCGCAAGCCGGCACCCTCTGGAGATATCAGTGCCGACCTTCTCTCCCAGCGGATTGTCAGCCTGCTGTCCGAGCAGCGGGCAGTACCCGGATTCAAGGGGATCTCGAGCTCGAGCTGGAATCGTCTTTCCGCTCGCCCCATGGCGCCCTCGCCTTACCGCACTGGTGTGTTGCGGATAGACGCCAAGGTTCGCGAAGGCTGGAACTACTGGATTGAATCCAGAGAGCGCCCCAATGGCGGGAACGTCGTTGCGTTCTACGTAGTGGGGGAGCAAGGCCGCCGGGTACCAGGGTACTGCACCTTCTCTTTCGCGGAGTTTGCCGATCGGCTGAGAAGAAACGGCTTTGATCACACGCGTCCCCAGGTGCCGCCAGGCTCTCCTCGCATACATTTTTTTTCTCGACCACATCTGCCCGTGGTCGTGATCACTTACGTCCCCACTGGATCCGTCAGCGGCGAATCCTGTGTGGAGAGCATCCAGGTCGAACCATCGGAGCAGGGAAATGGCTGAATTCAATTCGCAGTTGAAGTCGATTCTCGATATTCTCAGGGCGCGAGGTGGCGAATCGCTGCGCGCCGCGAATCTGATTCAGAGAGCACTGGAGGGCTCCCCGCAGCTCATCCTGCAGTTCAATCGCGCGGCGCTTCAAGGGAAGCTGAAGGCGATTGAACTTCTTCCGGAGAGTGCCAGCGAGGGCGGGCATCTCGACGACGGGGTCATGCGGCTGTCAAGGAACGCGCTTTCCAGAGGCGTTGGCACGGCAGTGATGGACAACCTGAGATCCACGCTAGGTCATGAGATCGGGCATGGCTTGTTCAGTGGTGCTGTCGATGCTGCTTCCGGGAATTTCTCGAATGTAGTGATCAATCTGTCGCAGTTCCGTGATTCGGATCGCAACTACACCATAGCGATCAAGAACTATGTGCTTGCAGCACGTGCCAACGAGGCCGTCGCAACAATCAACGGGTGGAATGCCGTCCGCAATGAAATGGTTGCCAGCAATGGGGGCAAGCCAATTGATCGCCAGGCGCTGTTGGAACGCATGTACTTTGTGCGCCCGGACTGCGTAACAAGGTTGCCCAGCGGGCTTTACGAAACTGCCCCCGGGATCGTGCTTGATCAGAATCTCGTTCTGCAACAGACAGCGGCCAACATCGAAGCGGTGGCCGTATGCTACTTCGATGATCCACGTTCAAAGCTCGGCCCGAACGCCAATCTGAGCTATCACGAGTACTACACGCTCGGAGCGATCAACAGGATTCTGTATTACGAATCCGAGTATCGCCGCATCTTGGGGGCCGGAAAGCCCAATGCGCTGACCATCGATTTTGCAGCACTCGGAGTGGATAGAGCAAAGCTGGAGGCATCGGGCTTCTATTTCACCGGGAACAGTGAAACCCTGGGAATCTCGGATGGTCCGAACAACTGGACGACCATCACGCGCAAGGGCTCAGCGACACCCGGCTGGAACTCCCCGTATGCATTGAGTTGGCTGTTCAATGCCGACGATGGGCTCTTGCAGAAGATTGCCTTGGCGGGTGGGCTCGGCGGAGCCATCGGCGGCGCCGTTTCTTCGGCACTGCGTATCAAGGATCCTGCATGGCGGGTGCTGAGTTCCACCATCCTGACAACCGTCGGTGAGAATCTGGCAGAGGCCATCCAAGCCGGCGGTGTGTCTGTAACGCTTCCGTCGGGAGTGGTCCAGAACGTCCTTGACGACCTTCCGGAAGAGTTCCAGGCCAACCTGCGCAGTGCAGGTGTGGGTGCGATCTCCTCCTACCTGGCCGCAGAGCTGATCAGCTCGCTTGGTATTGAAGGAACGCTTGGCGAACTGGGGCAAACCGTCGCGTCGGCGGCGATCGCGCAGATCATCCAGAACGCGGCAGCGATTTCCAATGGCGCGAACATCAGCCTGTTCAATGGCATCAAATCCGCCCAGCTGTTCAATGCGGTGGGGGCTTATGTCGGCGCGCGCATCGGTGCCAGCCTGGTAGAGTTCGATACCATCGGTGGCCAGATCGGTGCGCAGGTGGGATCGGCCATTGGTGCTTATGTCGGTGCATCTGCGGCGACGACATGGGCTGCAGCGGGCAGTAAAGTGGGTGGGGCGGCATACGGCGCGATCGGTGCGGCAGTCGGCGCATTGGTCGGCTACATCCTGGGAGGACTGATCGGCTCGTTCTTCTCAAGTGGAAAGCCGCGGTCGTGGGCCACGGTCAGCTGGGAAGAGACATCGGAGAGTTTCGTCATCAGCGGAGTGCGGTCACGCTCCGGTGGCTCCAAGGCCGGTGCGAAGATCCTCGCCAGTGCCGTGGCGGAGAATCTCAATGCTGTGCTGAAATTGTCCGGAAGCCGGGTAGCCTCTGGTAGCTCTGTCGATGGGGGCACCTTTGGCGCGTATGGAAAGGAGTATCGATACTGGTCGGCGGCTCCCGTCGCGTTCTCCAGCGCGGAAGAGCTGATCGGATACGGATCGGCACTGGCACTGACCAATCTTGCCGGGAAGATGATCGGCGGCGACATCCATATCAAGCGCGCCCTCGTGCAACACCTGGGGATGCTGCCGTCTTCGCGTGAGTTCAACGTGACGTCTCTGGTCGGGGATCTTGCGATGGCGGCCGACTACGGGCGCTATCTGATGGACCCCTTCCAGATCAACGCGCTCATTGCCGGCGCTCCGGAAAGCGGACTGGCAGCACAATGGGCTATCACATTTGCGCGTGCCACAGAACTTGGGTTGAACAAGCGTGCATCGACTGACTGGGTAGGCGGATTTGCGGCATGGATGGATCAGTTGCCCGATGGGGAGCTGAATGGCGTAGGCCTGAATGCGGCGAACGTCGTTGCATCGCTTGACAGTTCGAGTGGACGGAAGTTCCTGTTCATGGGATGGAGCGGCGAGGAGCTCCTCTCTATTGGCGACACCATCGTCACCGCAGACAAGGATCGCATCCTCGGTGGCACCGGCAACGATAGCATCATCGTCAATGGTGCAACGCTGTCCAGCACCACTGGCCTGCTGATCAACGGCAAGGCCGCCCCGGCCACCCATCGCATCGGCATCGCTGCGGTCATCGATGCCGGTGCTGGCGACGATCTGGTCCGTGGCGGGGATCTCGGCAACGATCTGCTCGGCGGCAGTGGGAACGACACCCTTGTGGGTGGCCTGCTCGATGACTGGCTGTTTGGCGGTGACGGCAACGATGTGCTGTTCGCCGGCAATGTCACCAATGTGAACTTCGCCATCGGTGATGCCAGCGCACAGGCGTTGGCGATCGCTGCGCGTGGTGGCAACGGCAACTACCTCGACGGCGGTGCCGGCGACGATCGCCTGTATGGCGGCACCGGTTCGGACTGGCTGGAAGGCGGCGCTGGCAACGACCTGCTGGCGGGTGGCGAGGGTGGCGACATCATCGCCGGTGGCGCCGGCGATGATCGGGGGGGCAATGGCGAAGCGCGCCTGTTCGGTGGGGGCGGCGCGGACCAGTACCTGTTCCGGCTCGGTGACGGCCGCGATGTGGTCTACGACGAAGAGGGGGCGGGGGCCATCCGCGGCAGCGGCGACAGCTTGAATGACCGCCTCGCGAAGATCGCCAATGGACAGCTGGCGCGCAACTGGGCTGGTGGCGGCGATTACGAGGTCAACGGCTCGGTGAAGGGGGGGGAGGACGCGATCGTGTTCGGCACCGGCCTGTCGCTGCAGAACATCCAGATGCGTCGCTCCTCGGCCAGCGGTGCCGGCAACGACCTGATCATTGCCCTGGTCAGCTATGACGCCGCCGGCAACGCGATCCTCACCGGCGACGAGCTGACCATCAAGGACTGGTTCGAATCTTCGCATCGCGTGGAGTGGCTGCGGTTTGCCGATGGCGAGGACATCCGCATCGGCGACATGACCTCGTACATCATCGGCACCGGTGGCTCGGATGTGATCCTGGGCACCTACGGCGCGGACTTCCTGTATGGCGGCGCCGGCAATGACGAGATCCGCGGCCTGGCCGGCAATGACTTCGGCAATGGTGGCTCGGGCGACGATTTCGTTGCTGGCGATGGCGACCAGGACTGGGTGATGGGCGGCTCCGGCAACGATCAGGTGCTGGGCGGCGCGGGCAACGACACGGTGTTTGGCGATGATGGCAATGACCGTGTGTATGGTGGTACGGGTTCGGACCTCGTGGTCGGCGGCCGTGGCAACGACGAAGTGGTGGGCGGTGAAGGCGATGACGTCTTCCGCTACCAGCGCGGCGATGGCGACGACATTGTCATGGACGACTATGTCGACAACTGGGATCTGGTCTGGGAGAAGGGCGCCTACGTCAACGGCTATGTGCGTAATGCCGATGGCACCGTCAGCAAGGACGGCGTGGTCTATTTCGACGGTTCCACCTGGATCAGCCACAACGACTGGAACGACGAGGCGCAGGTGCTGCGCCGGCACAAGGGCGCGCTCAATGGCCTGATAGCGCGCAACGCGGGTGTTGATTCGCTGGAATTTGGCGTTGGCATCGATATCCAGGATGTGATGTTGCAGCGCGATGGCAATGACCTGCGCCTGGTGATCGGTCGCGATGGTGAGAAGGAGCGCCTCTCGGCGTCCAGTGACCGGATCACTATCAGGGACTGGTACGCACTCGGCGGATCGATCGAGAACATGGTGTTTGCCGCGACCGGCCGCCATGCGCTCACCGACATGACCCTGCTTGGGGGTGGCGATGGCAACGACACGATCGTCGGTACGGCTGGCAAGGACTGGTTGACCGGCAACGGTGGCGATGACGTTATCGACGGCGGTGCGGGCAACGACCTGCTGATGGGCAATGAGGGCGACGATACGCTGCGTGGCAGTGCGGGTGACGACATCCTGTACGGCGGCCAGGGTGACGATCTGCTGCACGGCGGTGCCGGCGCGGACACCCTGTTCGGTGGCGGTGGCGTGGACATCGCCTCTTACGCGGGAAGTGCGGCGGTGCGCGTTTACCTGGAAGGCACGTTCGCCAATACCGGCGACGCCAAGGGCGATGCCTACAGCAGCATCGAAGGCATCGAGGGCGGCGCCGGCGCCGACCGCCTCGGCGGCAGCATAGGCGCAGATGTGCTGCGTGGTGGCGGTGGCGCGGATGCGTTGTACGGCGGTGAGGGCGACGATGCCTATGAGTACAACATCGGCGACGGTAGTGATGTCATCTATGAAGGCGCTTTCTATCTGGATGAGGTGATGTCCAGCTCAGGGACGTTGGGATCAGCCTACACGGCGTCCTGGGAGTATCTGGGCCTTGGCGAGACAACTGCGGGCAACAAGCATCAGTATCGGTTGACGGTCAAGGAGATCGCATCCGGCACTGTTGTCTACCAGAGCGTGGACAAGGTGGACTTCCTGTTTGACGCCCCAGTGGCGAACGCGCCAGCCTCCACCACGTGGCCATCGGCGCAGGCGCAGTTCCGTTCGTCGACCTGGCGAAACGGGCCAAATGGGCAACAGATCGTGCGCGAAGTGTTCCAGGCCACCGATGGGGGCCAGGATACGCTGGTACTGGGAGCAGGGCTAAGCCTCTCCAATCTTCGGTTGGCGCTGAGCGGGACGACGCTCCAGGTGGATGTCTTCGCCGCACAGAACGGTACGATCAAGCTCGCCAATCACACGAATGCCCAACGTCGCGTCGAGTTCATGCAGTTGAAGGACGGACTGGTGCTGGATCTGCGCCAGTTCCGCCAGCTTTCCCAAGGCGGTAGCGCGAGTGACGATGTATTGTTCGGGTCCGATGGCGCGGACACGCTTACGGGTCTTGCAGGTCACGACGTGCTGGCGGGTGGAGATGGCAATGACACGCTGCGGGGCGGCGACGGCGACGACACGCTGGAGGGCGGTGCCGGTGCCGATATCCTCGACGGTGGCAGCGACCGCATCAGCCTCGGCCAGGCGGCGGTGGCGGGTGAAGCCTATGGCGATACGGTCCGCTATGTGACGTCCACCGCGTCGCTGGTGCTGGATTTGGCCGCGGGCACGCTGTCGGGCGGGCATGCCGATGGCGATACCCTGGTCGCAGTCAACGGCGTCAGCACGCTGGAGAACGTGGTGGGCAGCGACGGCTTCGCCGATACCATCAGTGGTGATTCGCGGGCCAATCGCCTGATCGGGCTGGGCGGCAACGACTGGCTGGATGGGCGTGGGGGCGATGACGTGCTCATCGGTGGTGATGGCAACGACACCCTGATGGGCGGCGACGGCAACGATGCGTTGTCCGGCGATGCCGGCGATGACCGACTTGAAGGTGGCGCGGGCAACGATGTGTTGGCCGGTGGCGCGGGTGCTGACGACCTTTACGGTGGGCTGGGCGACGACCAGATCAGCGGCGATGTAGGCAACGACAAGGCCTGGGGCGGCGAAGGCAATGACACCCTGGGGGGGCAGGATGGAGACGACCAGCTCTACGGCGAAGCCGGCAACGATACTCTGGTGGGTGGCGCGGGCGACGACCTGCTGGACGGCGGGACCGGCAACGACACCCTGGCCGGTGAGGCCGGTAACGACCTGCTGCGGGGCGGTGATGGCAATGACACCTACCTGTTCGATCGGGAGGGCGGCAACGACCGGATCGAAGACGCACTGGGCGTCAATCGCATCGTGCTGCAGAACGTGGCCAACCACGAGGTCTGGCTGCAGAAGGTGGGCAACGATCTGCTGGTCAGCGTGATCGGAGGCAGCACCCGGATCACCATCGCGGGCTACTACACCGGCTCCAGTCGGATCACCGAGATCGCGACCGGTGCGGGCTCGCTTTTCCTCGCCCACGCCGAGCCACTGCTCGCGGCAATGGCGGCAGAGTCGGCGTCCGTGCCGGCCGGGATGTCCTCCAGCTTGCAGGGCCTGCTCGGCACCTACTGGCAGAACTCGAACAAGCCGGCACCACTGGTCGAGACGCAGTACCTGGCCACCGATGAGGACGTGCCGCTCAGTGGCAGCGTCAATGCCGTCGACCATGATGGGAACATCACCGGGTACACGGTGATCACCGCACCCGGTATGGGGGCCGTCACGCTCAATGCGGCCACCGGCGCCTGGGTCTACACGCCGGCTGCGGACCGCCACGGCAATGACCGTTTCGTGGTCCGGGTGACCGATGCGGACGGCAATACCGCCGACCAGATCGTCGATCTGGTGGTGCGCTCGGTCAACGACGCGCCCAGCGACATCCTCGCACCCGGCCCGCTGGCCGTGGACGAGAACGCCGCCAACAACCTGTCGCTGGGCCGCTTCGGTCATATCGATCGCGACGGCGCGGAAGATACGGCCACCTTCACCCTGATCAATGATGGCGGCGGGCGCTTCAAGCTCACGGCCGATGGCACGCTCAGCGTTCGTGACGGCACCAAGCTGGACTATGAGACCGCCACCGCGCACACCATCCGGGTACGCGTGACCGACAGTGCCGGCGCGTGGTTCGAGAAGGACTTCAAGATCGACGTCCGCAACGTCAACGAGGCACCGTTCACGCCGACGCGGCCACCGAACACCGCACCCGTACTGGCCGGTGAAAAGACGGGCGCCGGTACGGTGGTAGGCACCTTCGTGATCGGGGACCCCGACAAGACCACGCCGACCCTGCAACTTGTAGCCAACCCGGGCGGTCTGCTGGAGGTGGTGGGTAACCAGGTACGCGTGCGTGCGGGCGTTGCAATCGACTTCGAGGCGCTGGCCGCCGCCCAAGGCGCGACCTTGGTCGATCTGGATGGCGACGGCATCAAGGAGGTGCTGCTGACCGCCAGCGTGAGGGCGTACGACGGCAGCCTGGCATCTGCTTCGACGCTCAGCTTCACCTATGCCATCGAAGACGAGAACGAAGCGCCGACGGCAGTGATGTTCGCGGCCACCACCACCAGCTTCAGCGAAACCGATCGCGTTCCCACCGGTACCGCGCTGCCGGCGATCCTGCTCGGCACGCTGTCGGCCACCGACCCAGACACCACGGCCGGCAGTGATTTCGCCACGATGGTGTACAGCGTGTCCGACAGCCGCTTCGAGATCATCAACGGCAACCAGCTACGCCTGAAGGCGGGTGCGATCGTTGACTATGAGGCGGGCAGCAACGTCACCGTGACGGTCACCGCGACCGATCGCGGCGGCGCCGGGTTGAGCGTCAGCAAGCAGCTGGTCTTCACCGTGGTCAACCGCGATGACTACCTGTACGGCACTGCCGCTGGCGAAACGCTGGTCGGCCAGGCCAACCGGGATGTGATCCAGGGGCTCGGTGGCAATGACATCATCAACGGCGGCGGTGGCAACGACGACCTGTACGGTGGCGATGGCGATGACAATCTGCGCGGTGAGGCTGGCGACGACAAACTGTGGGGCGAGCTGGGTCGCGACACGCTGTACGGTGGCGCAGGCGTCGACGAACTGCGTGGCGGTGATGGCGATGACAACCTGTATGGCGAAGACGGTGATGATCGTCTGTACGGCGACGCCGGCAATGACATCCTCGATGGCGGTGCCGGCAATGACCTGCTGGAAGGGGGCATCGGCAATGACACGCTGCGCGGTGGCGTCGGCAACGACATCCTGCGCGGTGGTGATGGCGACGATATCCTCGATGGCGGTGCCGGTGCCGACACCCTGTCCGGGGGCGTCGGTGTCGATACGCTGACCTACGCCTCGGCGACGGCGGGCATCGTGCTGAACCTGGCTACCGGAGCACATGGTGGCGCGGCCGCTGGCGATGTGCTGGAAGATGCGTTCGAGCGCGTGATCGGCAGTGGGTTCGACGACGTCATCACTGGTGGCGCGGGGGATGATTACATCGAGGGTGGCGCAGGCAACGACAAGCTCTATGGCGGTGCTGGCAACGACACGCTGTATGGCGGTGATGGTGACGACCTGCTCGATGCGCAGGCCGGCAATGACACCCTGTATGGTGGCGCCGGTAACGACATCCTGATTGGTGGCGATGATAGCGACGTCTACTTGATCGACCGCAACTCCGGTGCCGACGAAATCCGCAACTACGACTCCAGTGGCGACGATATCGACGTCATCGGCTATCGCGACATCAGCCGCAATGACCTGTGGTTCAGCCGTACCGGCGATGACCTGGTGATCTCGGTGATCGGCACCAGCGTGGTGACCACGATCAAGGGCTGGTACACGACCACCAATGCCAATGATCGCGCCAACTACAAGATTGATTTCTTCCTGGCCGGCGAGCACGCCAGCAGCACGATCAATGCAGAGGCACTGGTCGCGCTGATGGCCGGTCGCACCAAGCCGGCCACGGTGGCGGCCTATCAGGCATTGCATGCCGACGGCACGTTCGAGAACCAGTGGCGGCACTACTGGGATGGCAACGGCCTGCCGTCGATCAGCATCGTGCCGGATCAGTCGATCAACGAGGATGGGCAGGTCGCCCTGCAGTTCACCGTCGGTGATGACCTGACCCCGGCATCCGGGGTCACCGTACGTGCCGTGGCGGTGGATGCCACTGACCTCACGACGGTGGTGGCCTGGATGAATACTCCGAGCATCACTGCGGGGGCCAACGGCGAGCGTACGGTGACGCTGGTGCCGAAGGGCAACGCCAGCGGACGCGTTGCGATCAAGCTGATCGCAACCGATGCCGGTGGGCTGGTGACCGAGCGCGTGTTCTTCATGAATGTGGCGCCGGTAGTGGACGCGCCGGTGATTACCCGTGCCGTGCAGGTCGGCAAGACGCTTGATGGCGGAACGCTGACGCTGGACGTGCAGGCTGCCCTCACCGACACCGACGGGTCGGAAACGCTGGAGATCCGAATCTCGAACCTGCCGACCGGGCTGACCCTGAACAAGGGCACGAACCTGGGCAACGGCGTGTGGTCGCTGACGCCGGCGCAGCTGGCCGGTCTGGCGCTGGTCGGTCCGGCCACGTGGTCGGCCGACCTGACCGGCACTGCGGCGCTGACGGTGACCGCCATCGCCAAGGAGACCGCGACGGGCAAGACCAGCAGCAAGACGCAGACCCTGTCGGTCACCATCAATGCGCGTCCGACCGACATCACCGTGGACCGTGCGCTGAGCACAGTCGAGTCGACCTCGGATGCACCGGTGGCCAATGGCACCGTGCTGGGCAACTTCGCACGGGTGGATGCGGACAATGACAGCTTCACCTTCAGCCTGACCAACAACGCAGGCGGGCGCTTTGCGATTTCCGCGGCCGGCGTGCTGACGGTGGCCAATGCCAGCCTGCTCGACTACGAGGCCAACACCTCGCACCAGATCGTGGTGCGGGTGACCGACTCGGGAGGGTTGACCCGCGACAAGACGTTCACCGTGGCGGTGACCAACGTTGATGAGGCGCCGGCTACGCCGACCGTCTCCAGCCAACCGGTGGCAATCGCCGCCGAGAATGCGGCGCTGGGCGGCGTTGTGATCGCCAACCTTGCCTCCAGTGGCGGCAATGGCAGCTACAGCTATGTGCTGGAGGGCGACGCGCGCGGCTGGTTCACCCTGGTCGGCAACCAGCTGAAGTTCCGTGATGGCCTGGCCCTGGATTTCGAAGCGCTGAAGGCTGCTGGAATGGCCGTGAGTGACGCTGATGGCGATGGCCGCCAGGAGGTGGTGTACTCGGTGTCGGTGAAGGCTGTGTCGGGTGGGTTGACCTCGGCGGGGGCGCGCACCATCACCGTGCGCCTTGAAGACGTCAACGATACGCCGCATGGCATCACCGTTGATCGCACGCTGAGCATCGCGGAAAACACTGCCAACGGCGCCGAGGTCGGTAAGTTCAGTGGCCAGGACCAGGACGTGACCGACGGCCTGACCTTCACCCTGGTCAACAATGCTGGCGGCCGCTTTGCCATCACCGCGGCTGGTGTACTGAGCGTCGCCAATGGTGGGCTACTGGACTACGAGGCCGCCACTTCGCATGCAATCACGGTGAGGGTGACCGACACCCACGGCGCGACCCGCGACCAGGTGTTCCAAGTGGGCGTGTCCAACGTCAACGAAGCGCCACGAACGCCTGACGTCGTGCAGCACGTGGCGCTCACCTCCGAGAACACCGGCGTGTCCGGGCAGGTGGTGGCCACGCTGTCCTCGTCTGATCCGGACGGGACCGCGCCCTCGTACCAGATCATCAACGATCCGTTTGCCTGGTTCGCCATTTCCGGCAACCAGCTCAAGTACAACGTCAGCAGCTTCGATTTCGAAGCGGTTGCACCGTACCTGCAGCTGATCGACGGCGACGGCGATGGCCAGCTGGAGGCGTACTACAACGTCACCGTTCGTGCGACGGATGGAGCGCTGGTGTCGGGCAATCGCGAGATCACGGTACGCATCGAAGACGTCAACGAGGCACCGACGACCTGGGGCCAGAGCCTGACGCTGGCCGAATCGGCGCCGGGGGCGGGGCAGACCGTGTTCCAGTTCACCAACTGGTCCGACCCGGACAGCCAGTGGTACAACCGCGACCACCGGTTTGCCATCACCGGTGGTGCCAGCAACCTGTTCGGCATCAACGCCACCACGGGTCAGATCGCGCTGCACGGGCAGCTGGATTATGAGACCGCGCAGAGCCACCAGATCCAGGTGACGGTCACCGATCGTGGTGGCCTTTCCAGCAGCACCTGGGTGACGATCAATGTGCAGAACGTCAATGAGCGGCCGACGGTCGTCCAGACGCAGGACAGCAACTACGTGTACGTGCTCTGGGGAAGTGACCAGGAGGACATCTTCAGCCGTCTGGTGATCACCAGCGCGGTGGAACTGGTGAGTACTACTGGCCAGTACTGGGACACCTATACCAACGAGACATCGTTCTTTGACTATGGGACCACGTCGAAGGCCATTTCCGGTGATGGTTTCCTGAACGGTTACTACTACAACGGCACGCTTGCCACGCGGATCGTGAATCGTGGAAACCGGCGTCAGGTGAACGACGGAAACTGGGGCGATCCGCGCGGAAGCGGCGCGGGCTACTACCAGGAGACCTACTACGACACCTACTATGAAATCGTCATCCAGAGCGTGGACAGCGCTGGCCTCTGGAGTGATCCGCTGAAGTTTGTCGTCAACGAGTTCGGCGCTCGCCTCGGCCCTGTGGTTCTCGATCTGGACGGCGACGGCGTGGAGACCGTGGGCTGGGCACAGAGCGCCACGCGCTTTGACATGGACGGTGATGGCGTGCGTGATCTGACCGGTTGGGTCGGGCCGCACGACGGTCTACTGGTGCTCGACCGCAATCGCAACGGCACGATCGATTCCGGCGCCGAGATCTCGTTCACGGCCGATCTTGCAGGCGCCCATTCCGACCTTGAGGGACTGGCCGCCTACGACAGCAACGGCGACCGCCGCCTGGATGCCAATGACGCCCGCTTCAGGGAGTTCCAGGTCTGGCGCGATGCCAACCGCGATGGCATCAGCCAGGCGGGTGAGCTGCTGACGTTGCAGCAGGCCGGCGTGGCGTCGATCAACCTTGATGCGCGCCGTACCGGGCAGATGCCGGGTACGTCGGTGGACAACACCACCTATGCCAACGGTCAGTACATCCGTATCGATGGCACCCAGGCGGCCCTGTCGGACATGTTCTTCGCTTTCGGCGAGCGCAATCAGGAGGGCGACGATGACGGCCTGAACCTGAATGCTGGCTCCGGAAAGGGCGGGCGTGACCTGGGTAGCGGTGATGCCGCCTCCGGACGCGTCAACCGCCGTGGCGGGGATCCACGCTTCACGCCTGCAACTGACCTGCCGCAGGCCCCGGTGGCACAAGCCGTGACGGAACTGGGGGATCATTTCGGTGGCGTTGAGCCCACCGCCGCCGAGCGGATGCAGCAATCGGCTCGGTCGGAACAGCGTGCCCCCATCGATGAAAGCATTCCGTCCGGCCCGACAACACAGCGCTCCGCCTTGCATGACAATCTGGCGCTGGCACAGAAGAAGCGGTTCCAGATGATCGAAGCGATGTCCACGTTCGACGCTCAGCCCTATGCCCAGGGCATCAGCACGGCGGCGCGCGATCCGGCCGCCATGGAACTGTTGACCGCCATTCCCGACTATAGGATTTCCCGTTCATGATCACGTCCACGACCGCCACCGCCGCCTCCGACGGGGCGCCGCGCACCGTTGCCGAGGCCCTCGGCCAGATCGTCTGGCTGCTTTCACAGTCGCCGCTGCACCGTGAGATGCAGTTGAAGGACCTCGAATGGTCATTCATGCCGCCGCTGCTGAAGGAGCAGTTCCGGGTGTTCCGTTTCGGCACACTACCGCCGCTGCCGGGCATGCAGGAAGCCGGTGCGGCCTTCGCCGGGGTGACCCAGCAGGCACTGGAACAGTTGCCGCTTGGCGTTGCAATCTGGGCCAGTCTTTCAGAGGAGGCCGAGCGCAAGCTGGAAGTCGGCGAGCGGCTGGAACTGGACGACTGGAACAGCGGCGATCGCCTGTGGCTGATCGAGTTCATCACCCCCTTCGCCCAGCCCGGCAACGGCCTGGCCGAGGCCATGCTGGGCGATCTGCTGACCGGGCCGCTCGCGGGGCGCAGTCTGTCCATGCACCGGACCGATCCGGCCACCGGCCGGCGTGACAAGGTGACCCTGGGCGGCGTGCCGTCGCAGGCGGCCTGATCCGGGAGAGGTGAACGTCCGCCCCGGTCGCCACGCTGGCGGTCGGGGGAGTAGAGGCAAGCCCGGT
>OBJT01000236.1_pt1 | contig 14664 bp, 13 predicted proteins | sample 1519861 | NCBI WGS metagenome assembly OBJT01 (sample SAMN02401118, study PRJEB22541) | soil metagenome, isolate JX
TATTTTGTTTAATTTTTCGATCTATCGCATTTTGAACAAAATCCTTATTGTGATTCTTAATCCGACGTTTTAGCTTAACACTTTACTTGAATCAAAAATGGCTCTCATGTATTTAAAAACAATATTGCTTGGCGCAGCTTGTCTTGTCTCTACTCATTCGGTATTTGCGCAACTTCCACAAGATTCTCGTCGCGCTGGTGGAGTTGCTGTTATTCCTTTAACGGCAGAAACTACAGAAGTCTTTTATCAACAAAAGCCTGTGTTAATCACGCAAGAAGGTACACAACGTTATGCTGTGCTAGGTATCCCTCTTTCTACACCTGTTGGTCAATTACAGCTCACCACAAACAACAAACCGATTCAAATCGAAATCCGACCTTATACATATGCTGAACAACGGCTTACCATTAAAAATCAAGACTATGTCAACCCTAGTCAAGCACAGTTAGATCGTTATGCTCAGGAAGCGAAAGAACAGAATAGCGTTTATGAGTCATTTACAACCAGTACATGGAAAAGCATACCAAATTTTATTCGACCAACAGCTGGGAAATTCAGTAACTCTTTCGGTCGCAAGCGATTCTTTAATGGCGAAGAACGTGCACCTCACTCCGGTTTAGATATTCCTGCACCAGTTGGACAAAAAGTGGTAGCACCTGCTGATGGTATTGTTGTTCAGACTGGTGATTATTTTTTTAATGGAAAAACCGTACTGATTGATCATGGTCAAGGTTTAATCAGCATGTTCTGCCACCTTAGTAAAATTAATGTAGAAAAAGGGCAATCTATTCGCCAAGGTGAGGTACTCGGCTTAGTGGGTAAAACTGGGCGAGTCACAGGTGCACATTTGCATTGGGGAATGAGTCTTAACAATGCACGTGTTGATCCTCAGTTGTTTCTAAAATAAAGCCAATAAAAAAGTGATCTGTGTTAAATAGATCACTTTTTAGATAAACTTAATAGTTTTCCGTCTATTCTGCTTCAACAATTTCAAAATCATGTGTAATTTCTACACCACCATCAGACAACATTTTACTTGCTGAACAATATTTTTCTGCTGATAATTCCACGGCTTTTTCGACTTGCTTGGTTTTCACTGCTTTCCCAGTGATCACAAAGTGTAAGTGGATTTTGGTGAATACTGCTGGAATTGTGTCCGCCCTCTCAGCTTTTAGCTGACATATGACACCTGTCACATCTTGGCGAGATTTCTTTAATATAGTCACAATATCAAACGAAGCACACCCACCAAGTCCCATTAAAATCAACTCCATAGGACGTGGACCACGGTTTTCACCACCATATTCAGCAGAACCATCCATCACTAAACTGTGACCACTTTCTGATTTCGCCTCAAAAGCAACATTCTCTAACCAATGTACACTTGTTTGCATTGCAACTACCCGAAAAACGTTATAAATTTACTCTGTTCTTGTACACTAACATAAAATGAGTTGATAAGGAATTTCATCTCTTCTGTGTAGAAAAAGCTCAAACGAGCCTGTGCGATCGGTTTCATCCAAATTCGGAAATTTTAAGCATGACTTCAAATTTTTCACATCTTAGCACTGATGCTTTGTCTCCAGGCCAACTACCTGAATCAGTAAAAGCTTTGCTAAAACGTGCTCATATTAACAGATACCCTAAACGCACCACGATTGTTGACGCTGGAACGGAATCAAGATCACTGTATTTAATTTTAAAAGGTTCAGTATCAATTATTTTACGTGAAGATGATGAACGTGAAATCGTTGTTGCTTATTTGAACCCTGGGGACTTCTTTGGTGAGATGGGTCTTTTTGAAAAGAACCCTCAACGTACTGCTGAAGTACGCACTCGAGATGTATGCGAAATTGCAGAGATTTCTTATGACAATTTCCATGAATTAAGTAAACAGTATCCTGATTTAAGTTACGCAGTATTTGCTCAACTAGTGCGTCGTCTTAAAAACACAACTCGTAAAGTAACTGACCTTGCCTTTATCGACGTTTCAGGTCGTATTGCACGTTGCTTAATCGACTTATCTGCTCAACCAGAGGCAATGATTTTACCGAATGGTCGTCAGATTCGTATCACTCGTCAAGAGATTGGTCGTATCGTCGGTTGCTCTCGTGAAATGGTTGGTCGTGTCCTCAAAACACTTGAAGACCAAGGCATGATCCAAACTGATGGTAAAGCAATTTTAATTTTTGATGCGTCTTTAGAGGAAAATACCTTTCCTGAAGATGAATATGATGATGAAGATTGATTAATTTAGATCACCGTCATATAAAAGCCAGTGTTCACACTGGCTTTATTTTTTGAATAAAAAGAACAAAATCAATAGGCTTTTGATTACATAATTACTATGATTATAGAGATAATCAGAATGTAAAGAATGGTCAACTTTTTTTATAATTCGGCTTAAGTATATTGATATTGATAAGATACTGATTTGGAGAGAATAAGTATGAAGAAGTTCGCTTTAAGCCTTTGTGCAATCACTGTGATGACCATTTCTGGCTGCGCATCGTTTGCTGAAATGGCTGGTGCCGATACTGCAACCCTCAATGCACAATCAGCACAGGGCTTTGCACAAATGACTCAAGAAGCCCGTGCAAAAAATCAACTTGATACAAGTTCTGCAACTTACCAACGAATCAACACGGTATTTAATCGTCTAAAACCGCATGCAGATAAACTTAACCAAACAGGTCAACGTTTTGACTGGCAGCTCGCTGTATTGAAATCAGATACCGTCAATGCTTATGTCGCTCCAGGTGGTAAAGTCGTCTTCTATACAGGCATTGTAAATAAGCTTAATCTCACCAATGATGAAATCGCTGCAATCATGGGCCATGAGATGACGCATGCTTTAGAAGAACATGCGAAAAGTAAAATTGGCGCTCAAGCATTGACTAACTTAGCAATTGGTATTGGTACCTCTTATGCAGGTGCAAACATTGGTGAAGCGGGTAATGCAGCAATCAATCTAGGTAGCCAAATTGGTATCGGCTTACCTTACTCTCGTAACCTAGAAAGCCGTGCTGACTACGGCGGTTTAATGCTGATGGCACAAGCGGGCTATAATCCTAATGCGGCTATTACTTTATGGGAAAAAATGAACCGCTTAGATGGTAAAGGCGGCTCTGCTTTCTTATCCACTCACCCATCAAATACACAACGTATTGCAGATATGCGTAAGAACTTACCTGCTGCAATGGCGATTTATAATAACAGCCGTCGTTAATCTGTTTACAGCCATTAAATCTCAAGTAGATTTAATGGCTTACATAACTCACTTGTTATCCTTCTATTCTTGCAATTTCCTCATCTGCATTTATGGTCAAATTTATACCTCTTAAATGCTGAATCCTTCCTGTGCAGTGAGCAATTACAGGAACCTCCATTTTCATCGCCTCCATCATGGCAATCACATCACCTTGTTGCACTTGATCATTCTCTTTAATTTTCCAAGCACTGATGACACCATTGATCGGTGCAAGTACAGCTTTTTCGTTTTTAGAAACTTGTTTAACATTGTTATGGACATCTGGGCTGTGCTTGTTCTCCATTTGAAAGAACGCTAAAGGCAGCCCAATCTCATGCAGTTTACCGTCAATCTCAATATGATAGCGCTGCAATGTCATTTGATCCGATCTTTGACTGCGAGGCTGTACTGCAAAATCATGTGAACAATCCTGCTCAATCCAACGCGTATGAATTTTAAACTCATCCACAAAATCAGGTTCAGTTAAAATCGCCTGATGGAATGGCAATACAGAAGCAATCCCTTCTAATTTAAAATGAGCAAGTGCTCTCTTAGCACGTTGAATCGCTATTTCCCGCGTAGCTCCAGTCACAATCAATTTTGCCATCAAAGAATCAAAATGGCTGGACACCAGACTTCCATTTCCTACACCTCGATCTAAACGGATACCGATTCCGGATGGTGGATCGAACTGAGTGATTTGACCAAACGCAGGTATAAAACCACGTGCAGGATCTTCTGCATTAATTCTAAACTCAATTGCATGCCCCTGAGGCTCAGGAGTTGTCTGAATCGAAAGTGGCTGCCCCAAGGCAATTCTGATTTGCTCTACAACCAAATCGATGCCTGTAGTTTGTTCTGTCACAGGATGTTCAACCTGTAATCGTGTATTCACTTCAAGAAACGAAAGTTTGTTATCTTGACTCAATAAATATTCAACTGTTCCTGCACCCACATATTTTGCCATTCGACAGATATTGACTGACGACTGAATGATTTGCTGATAAATATGTTCGCTGATAAAAGGTGCAGGCGCTTCTTCGACCAACTTTTGATTACGACGCTGTAAAGAACAATCACGGGTACCAACGACCACCACTTGACCATGTTGATCGGCAATGATTTGTGCTTCGATATGCCTAGGTTTTTCTAAATACTGCTCTACAAAGCATTCACCTCGCCCAAATGCAGCTTGCGCTTCACGTACCGCAGACGCATATAAATGAGCAACTTCATCTAACCGCCAAGCCACCTTTAAACCACGCCCTCCACCACCATAAGCAGCTTTGATTGCGATCGGTAATCCATATTGTTGAGCAAAAGTGACTGCTTCAGCCGCAGAGTTAAGCGGTTGTTCCGTCCCATAAACTAAAGGTGCACCAACAGATTGAGCAATTTTACGCGCTTGTATTTTATCACCTAGTTTCTCAATGCTTTCTGGCGATGGTCCAATCCAGATCAATCCAGCATCAATGACAGCTTGAGCAAAATCCGCACGCTCCGACAGAAAACCATATCCTGGATGGATCATCGTTACCTGTGCCTGTCGCGCAATCGATAAAATTTTATCAATGTCTAAGTAGGTTTCTTTGGCAGTCACCCCCGACAGCGCCCATGCTTCATCCGCATATTGGACATATAAACTATCAATATCATCATCTGCATACACTGCAACTGAACGAATATCTAAATCTTGACAAGCCTGAATAATACGAACCGCAATTTCCCCACGATTAGCGATTAAAAGTTTATGCTGTGTATTCATGTGATGCGATATCCATAAAATCTGAAATTTTTCTAAATTGAATGAAACACCCTGCTTCAAGTTGAGCAATCAGCCCCAGATGATACGGTGCTACCGCGGCAATCACTGGATACCCCCCTGTTAAAGGATGGTCGTTCATAAACAGAACTGGTTGACCATTTGCTGGAACTTGAATTGCACCCGTACAACATCCTTCACTAGGTAACTCTTGGTTTATTTGTCTTTGTAGCGGCTGCTCACCCAATAGTCTTAGACCAATTCGATTACTTTCTGTGGTGACTAACCAAGCTTGACTAAATAATAGATCCACACTCTGTGGATTAAACCAATCCGCTCGAGGTCCGAGTATGACATCAACCACAACCGTCTCACCCTTGCTTGGTAAAGTAATAGCCGATTGATCTAAGTTTACAGCTTGTGTTTTTAATTGATCAGCATAAATTTGATCACCAACTTTAATCGGTAATGGTCCCAACTCAGCCAAAACATCATAACTTGCACTTTCTAGCACACGCTCAACAGCAAATCCACCACGAATAGCCAAATAGTTACGAAGTCCAGCTAGAGGTGGTGAGATATAAACTTCATCACCAGCGTCTAAAGCAATCGGCTGGTATAATGACTCTTGAACTTTGTTCGAGTTCGCATAAGTTATCCAAAGCGCTGCTGCTGCACCTGTCACGGCAATCACTGTTGATTGCAATACTTTCAATCGCAATCCACCATTCAATATTTCAAAGACAGCCGCATCAGAAGGGTTACCTACGATTAGATTCGCACTTTTAAAAGCACGATCATCCATCGCCCCCGCTCGCCCTATACCCAGTTTGGACATATTTTTACGCCCATCATCTTGCACTAAGACTTGTAAACCGACATTTTTAACTTCGAATACTGCTGATTTTTCATTCCTTTTTGGAATAGAAAAGGGTTTGTTTGGGACAGAAATCTGTGTTGGATGATTACGAACATCTTTAAAGATAACCTGATCACTGGGTAACAATAAAGCAGGTTGAGCCCGATGAATATCCCACATTTTTTCATCGGTTTGGCCAATTAGTTGCCAGCCTCCTGGGCTATCTTTAGGATAAACACCACTATATTCACCTGCTAAACCCACAGATCCAGCCCGAATCTTCTTTCGTGGCGAGGCCAAACGCGGGATACTGGTGAATGGATGATCAGGACAGACCAAATACGCAAAACCTGGGGCAAAACCAATAAATGCAACCTGCCAATGACTGTGAGTATGCTTATAGATAACCTCATCAACACTGATTCCCAAATACTCAGCAACATGGGTTAAATCAGCACCTTGATAATCAACCTGTAGAACAACTTCTTTGCCTGTATTGAAAAAGTCTTGTTTTATTTTTTGCGCTGAAATCCACTGGATTAATTTCTTTACATCAATACACAAACAATCAAAATAAACCAATATCGTTCTGGCTGCGGGTATCATTTCCTGAATATAAGGATGCTGGCTATGTTGTAAAAAATGATACGTTGCAATTGTTTCTTCTAAACTAGGAAATTCAATTAACACACAATCCAAATTAACTGATAAAAACCGCATCTCATCACTCTTTTTATTATGGTCAAAAAGGCTTAACCCACAAAATTACGTATTTGAATATGCTGTGCTAACAGTGTTTGTCGAATCTCTTGTGCCATTTGTACAGCACCCATCGTATCGCCATGCACACATATGGTATCGGCTTGAATCTTGGTGAACTCGCCTTCAATCGATTCCACTCCACCTTTTAACACCATATCTAATACCCGCTGCGCAATCAGCCCAGTATCATGAATCACAGCATTATCTAACCGACGAGAGACCAAAGTGCCATTGTTGTGATAAGCACGATCCGCAAACGCTTCTGAAACCACCGCTAAACCTTGCTTACGGGCAAAGGGAATCAACGGTGATCCAGCCAACCCAACCAACACGAGACTGGCGTCATATTGTTGAATCGCATCAATCACCGCTTGGGCTTGTTCTAAATCTGTAGCGATGGTGTTATATAACGCCCCATGTGGCTTTACATACTTAACGCGTGTTCCCGCAACCTGAGCCAAACCTTGTAAAGCTGAAATCTGATACAGCACATCTGCAAATAATTCATCATAAGACAAATCCATGTTTCGGCGGCCAAAGCCAACCAAATCAGGATAAGAAACATGTGCACCAACAGCGACGTTGCGTTGAGCTGCTTGTTTTAACGTTTTTAAAATATTCTGTGGATCACCTGCATGAAAACCACAGGCAATGTTAGCACTACTGACCACAGAAAGGATTTGATCATCATTGCCCATTTTCCATGCACCATAGCTTTCACCTAAGTCGCTATTTAAATCAATCTGAATCATGGCCTTATATCAAAATCCAAAAAGTAATCCGCTTAATTATTACACTATAGTTTCGACCATGCCAGTAAACTTAAGGGTGTTCAATTAATAAATTTTTGCTTGTCCTTCGATTCTTGTTTTAAATCTACGATGAAACCACATATATTGCGTTGGCTGCATTCTGATCTGATTTTCGATAATCAAATTCACTCGCGTCGCATCTTCGATCTCATCAAGACTTGGAAAATTTTCTAAAGGTGGTTCTAATAAAATATGATATTGCGGATTTGTTATATCACCTTCACGATAAAAGAATAAAGGAATAGCCAATGCTTTGGTAATTTTCATCAATCGTCGATGCGCTGTTAATGTCGCAGCCTGAACACCAAAAAATGGCGCCATAACACCTTGCTTCAATCCAAAATCCTGATCAGGACTATACCAAATGGCATGCCCTTTTCTTAGGCTGTGAATTAAGCCTTTCATATCATCTTTGCCTATTTGATTCTTATAAATCGTCGCTCGACATCTACGAATCAACATATCAAGTAGAGGATTGTTCTGGGGGCGATAAACCACATCAAAATCAAAAAAACGACTACTTACAAAACCACCAGCATCTAAAAGTGTAGTATGTGTTCCTAACAATAGCACCCCTTGCTGTTGTGCGTTTTGAATATGTTGTAATCCATGGATATGAATTCGGTTTTTAAACCAACTTGGCTTATACCAAGCATTTAATGCTTCAAACAAGCCAAGCATCATATTCAAGAAAACTTGTTGTGCATCCTTTTGTATTTCTAACTCACTTTTATTAGGGAAACAAACCTCTAGATTCCTAATTGTGGTTTTTCTGCGAGATTTCAAAGCTTTCCATGCAACTTTAGATAAAAGATCCGCTAAACGCCATTGGATTGACCAAGGTAAAATTGCGAATACCATCAAAACCAGTAAAGCAATCCATATTCCCCAATACTTAGGCAGTAAAAAAGACCATTGAAACTTACTGGCCTCAAGTTGTTGTTCAGCGCTCATAGCGACAAGTTTCTTAAATAAAACTCACCAGCGTAGCATATCTAGTTTTTTTAATGTTCTTAATTGTGTTCTTCTCAATCTATTTTAAACACAAATGCAGCATATGCGTTGCTATGGTATGTCGAATATGGTCTGGACGCTGATGAAAATACCGCTGACTTAGACCATCACCTGATAAATCTTCTATGACCTGATAGCCGATTTCATTTACAGCTTGATGTAAGTCTTTCGGCCGAAACTGACCTTTTAATGGCTCTTTCAAAAACCTTGTAAATTGTGAAACAAACAAACTCCCGAAACGCTCAACACCATCCAACTCACGATAATCAATCGAATAATCTAAAACCACTTCACTGCCCTCGCTCGCGATTTGAGCAATACTGGATAAAGTATGTAATGTCGTTTGTGGTTCGAGATAATGGGTTGTGCCTAACCAAGAAAAAAATGCTTTTTGGTCTTGTTGAAAGGAACTTCTCGCCAAAGCATCTGTAATCGACTCTTTTTCAAAATCAATTGATACAAACTCAACATTAGCTGGAATGTCACCAAATTCTTTGAGTTTCAACTGTTTTGCCGCTTGGGTATCAGGATGATCAACTTCAAAAATTTTTAAATTAGGATAGCGCTGTGCTTGTCTCAACGTGAACGAATCTAAACCTGCACCCACCAAGACATATTGCTGAGTTCCTTGCTGAATCGCTTGCTGCAATAAGTCTTCTGCATAGCGCGAACGACCAACAACTTGCCCTGTCAGTAAACCTAAAGTTCGGTTAAATACAGTTGAGTTCATCACTTTAACAGTAAGCGATGTTTTCAATAATTTTTGCCAACCTTTGCTGGTCAGATTAAATGCAAATGGATCGGAAAAAACAGGGTTTTGGGCATTTTGGAAATGATTTGCTCGTAATGCAGCAGCCGCTTCAGCCGTTCGGCTTGATTGTCCATCTTTCATATTTATTTCCTAATGTTTAGGGTCTGTTGACGTTTCAACCATGCATTGCGTTATAGGCTTAAAACAACATAAACAAGGCATGAAACGCAGGCAATGGCGACTCCCTTGTCAAGTTTCATAACATAGTTTAGGGAAGTTTTAGCCGTAACCCTACGGGACAGGGGCATTTTTGTCCGCTACGGCGTTATGTCTTGCTCACTTAGAATAAACTAAGTTTCGCAAAACATGCCTTGTATCGTCTAAAAAATGCCCTCTGTCGCAAGCATCTGTGAAATGTCAACAGACCCTATTTATCTTGCAAAAAATAAGCAGCAAACTCCACCCTAAGATAAAATTTACTGCCCTTATATCACTCGACTGAAAAATTAGTTGGTCTTTTCAGTTTGATACGTCACTTGATAATCGTTTAAATCCATCTGTTTTAAACGTTGTTTTAACTTCTTCAATGACCAAGGCCAAGCAGCAAAGTTTCGACCATTTGCATCTAAATAGTAGCTCTTACATCCACCAGCATTGAAAACAGTTGTTTTAAGATGCTTTTGTACTAACTCATTGTGCTTTTTAATCACTTCAGGTTTGATGTTTAACTTGGCAATACCTTGATCTCTAATTTTCAATAAGCCATCAACGATATAATCAAGTTGAGCTTCTGCTAGACCAATAAAAGAGTCATATACCAGAACGTTCGGACCCAAAACCAAGAAAGCATTTGGTACATTTTCAATGCTTGTACCTAAATACGCTTCTGGAGAACTGCTTTTCCAAAGGTCATTTAAAATCTCACCTTTTTCATTCGCAACACGCTTGCCAATCGGTGGATGAGAGACTTCAAAACCTGTACCCCAAATGATCACATCAACTTCATGACGCTCACCATTTGCAGCAACAACAGTATTACCTTCAACCTTGACTAAACCATGAGGGATGAGTTTAGTATTTGGTTGCTGTAAAGCTGGATAATAATTGTTTGCGAACAATAAACGCTTACAACCAATAGTAAAGTTTGGCGTTACATTTTTACGTAATTCTGCGTCTTCAATTTGGAAACGTAAAATCAGTTTAGCCAACTCACCGACTGGTTTTAACACAGCAGGATTACGTAAACCAAAGTTAATTGCATTCAATGATTGAGCAACTGCCTGACGCCAAGTTTTTTGAATTAATGGATATTTCTTGATTAATTTTTTACTTACATCACCCAAATCCGTATCAGGTTTTGGAACTACCCACGGCGCAGTACGCTGGAATACAAACAATTCTTTAGCTTTTGGTTGAATTTGTGGCACAAACTGAATTGCTGATGCACCCGTTCCAATGACCGCAATACGTTTACCAGTCAAATCATAATCATGATTCCATCTTGCTGAATGGAACATTTCACCAGTAAAGGTCTCTAAACCATCTAATTTTGGAATTTGAGCTTCGGTAATTGGGCCAGTTGCGAAGATCGCCGAACGTGATAAGAATTGACCTTTATTGGTATCCATCACCCATAAATTACGCTCATTATCCCATTTTGCACTGAGTAACTCTGTACCAAATTCAATTTTTGAACTTACGCCAAAATTCTCACTTACTTCTTCTAAGTAGTTCAAAATTTCTGGTTGACGAGCGAATAAGTGACTCCACTTTGCACTTGGTGCAAATGAGTATGAATACAAAGCTGACGGTACGTCACAACCACAACCTGGATAAGTGTTTTCACGCCAAGTACCACCAACGCGAGTCGCCTTTTCAATGATCTTATAGTTGCTATAACCAACTTGATCAAGACGGATTGCTGTTGCAATACCTGAAATCCCTGCGCCTACGATAAACGTATCGTAAATATGCAGTGGGAGTGCTTTTTTGTCAGCAGAATTTAATTTTTTTGCTTGAGCTGTCATTCAAAATATCCTTTCATTTATTTAACTAAAATAAGCATTGATTAACCTAAAGAAAGCTTATTTCAGTAATTAAAATCTTTTTCCTAAACAGGTTTTATTTCATCAATCGGTATGATGTACCCAAGAATTTTGCATATAAATTCGGAGCAGTACGTTTCATTAACCAGAATAGTTTTGCGTCAATCTGAGGGATGGTATAAAGCTGATCTTTATCCAAACGATCTAATGTCAGCTTGGCAACTTTGTCACTGGTCGTGAAGGCCAAGTTTGTCAGTGCATAGTCCAAGATACCCTTGTGCGGTACTTTTCCGTTTTTGATGATATTGGTCGGCACCAATGTTGGACATAACACATTGACTTTGATGTTATGTTTTCTCAATTCAGCTGAAAGCGTTTCAGACAAAGCACGTACCCCAGCTTTAGTCACGTTATACGCTGTCATTTCAGGTGCCGCAGTATAAGACGCTGCCGAAGCAACATTGATAATTGCACCACGACCAAGTTGTTTAAACTTTGGTACGAAATAGTGACAACCATGAATCACGCCCCATAAGTTAATATCTGAAACCCATTTCCAATCTTCCAGCGAGGTTTCATCAAACTTACCACCCAACCCAACACCTGCATTGTTGATCACAAGTGTTGTTGGATGTTGCATAAGTTGTTCTGCTTGGTCAGCAAGCTTTTCAACTTGTTTAGCATTTCCAACATCGCACTTTACTGCAAAAGCTTTTGAACCCAATTGCTCGATTAAGGCAACCGTTTCTTTTGCTGCATCCAAGTTAATATCAGAGCAAACCACAGTCCCACCACGCTTTGCCAGTTCAAGTGCAAAACTACGACCAATCCCACTTCCCGCACCAGTTACCACTGCATATGCCTTTTGGCTTGGTTTGGCTTTCTTTCCAAATAATTTCATATTTGTATTCCAAATTATTGTTTCAGCTTGACCAAGTTATGCAGATGCTGCACGAACAGGTGGTACAAATTCTTTTAAGAAATAAGGTGATAACAAACCTGTTTCTGGATTTAATAAACGCTCTTTGTAATATTCCATGTATTTTGTAGTGTCATGGTCGTTTGGATGGAAGCTTGGACGTAAATATTCCAAGATATGCATAAAGCTACTACCAAATACCCCTCGTTCACTACCAAATAACAATGCGGTACTTTCTAATACATCTTTCATATAACGTGGATTGATCAAATTACTTGGCTTACGAATAAATGGCATCAAGTAACCACCTAAAGAAACACCACCTAAAATGGTTAAACTTGCAAGTAAGAATCCAGTGATACGAACCCAGTAATCTCCTGATAACTCTAGAAACACATCATAGGCAATATCTTTATGCTCTGATTCTTCGAGCATGTGCCACATCCACATCGCACGCTGTCTTTCATCTTGCGAACCAAGCAAATATTCTTCATGCTGCATCATAAATTCAGCGAGTACAGCGGTGTAATGCTCAATACCTGCCATCAAAGATAGCTGCATAGAGTGCGGTAGTTTATAAATTCCGTACTCAAACACTTTATCTGCAATGGCGCGGAGCAATTCGACTGGATAACCATTCTCTTTGAGAACTTCATCATTGAATTGATTATGAATTTTTGAGTGAATTGCTTCTTGACCAATTAATGAAGTCAATCTTTGCTTCAAAATCGGATCATTAATAAATTCACGATGGTGACGAGCTGTCTCAATGACCACATCCTCACCAAAGGTTAAGAAAATCGATAAAGCATGAAAATAAGAAGTCGCCAACTCTTTATTTAAGAAGAACTTCTGATCCAACTCAGCTGGATTAAATTTGAAATCAAAATGACGAATAGGAATTGGAGCCTTGTTCGCTAAATTTTGGACAATGCCTTGATATTTAGTACTAAGTTTGTCTGAAAATACATTTAGAATAACTTGAGCGACCATAACTGATCCCCTCATATAAAGAGTAAAAAATCAAAAACACCTTGAAGATCTTGACAGCATAGTGGACGAATAAAATATGACTAGAACCAAACTGCTCATATAACAATGAGCTATTCTGCCAACTAAACTCATAAAATCCGTCCTGCACTACTTACTGCAACTCAGTTCAAACTCTAAATTAAGCAGCTTGAATCTTCGGTGTAAATTCCTTCACAAAGAACGGATGTAAGGCACCGCCTTCTGACAACAATTTCTTCTCGTAGTATTCAAAATAATGTGAGGCATCATGGTCATTTGGGTGAAAGTCACGACGCAGATAATCAAAGATTCGACCTTGTGTGCTACCAAATACGCCATCTTTTGGACTAAAGATTAATTTCACACCACGTCGAGCATCTTTCCAAAATTTCGCAGTTAACATTTCTTGCGGTTTACGCAAGACTGGAACCAATGTTGCTGAGAATGGAATCAACCCAAGAATCGTGAAATATGCAAGGAAAAATCCTGTAACACGTAACGCATAATTACCATTCAATGTTTGATAAACATCATAAGCAACATCCTTATGTTCAGACTCTTCAAGCATGTGCCACATCCACAGAGCACGTGTCTTTGCATCATCAGAAAAATAGAAGTTCTGCTCATGCGCCATCATGTATTCTGCTAACACGGCCGTGAAATGTTCGATTCCAGCCATTAGAGAAAGTTTTAATGGTTGTGGGAATTTCAAGAAAATATAATCAAAGAACTTTTCACCCAGGAAGCGGTATAAACGTACTGGATAATCTAGTTCAACAATTGCGTCATTAAATTCATTGTGTAATTTCGAATGAATTGCTTCTTGACCAATCAAAGATGTTACACGTTGTTTTAAAATAGGATCTTTGAGCAAATCACGATGGTGACGTGCTGTTTCAATCACTAAGTCTTCACCATAAGTTAAGAAAACAGAAAGCGTTGCAAAGAAAATCGTTGCAAACTGGTTATTCATATAGAATGATAAATCAATCTGTTTACCTTCAAATCCGATTGCCAAGTGTCGAATGGGTATGCTTTTTTTACTCGCAAAATCGATTTGCTCAGTTATTGGGTTAGATTTAAATAAACTCAAACCTTTGTTCAACGTGCTGCTAATCATGGCTACACCTACCTACTTCACTTGAGCGTCATTTGCCCTTTTGCATTCTTTGGATTAGGCTCATCTCATTTCGTTATACTCATTCATCATTAAGTAACGAAAAAAGATTCGGGAGATTTTATTGAACCTAGTTCCCTACTAGAACCAATGTAAACCGATCTTATGTTCGGATTCAATTCGGGTAAAATCGTTTGGTTTTTGATCTTAAATCACTTACTTATAAAGCTTAAAAACATCAAAAATCCAAAACACCAAATGAGAATAAGCTGTTTAATAACAACATCTTAAAATCATTTTAATTTTTATAAGATTTCAATAAATTCAAAATATAAATCTCAATTCAATCTCAACATTATTTA
>OBJT01000237.1_pt1 | contig 14640 bp, 14 predicted proteins | sample 1519861 | NCBI WGS metagenome assembly OBJT01 (sample SAMN02401118, study PRJEB22541) | soil metagenome, isolate JX
TGGGCCAGTAGATAAATAATCAGTTTTGCTGATTAGCGGCCAGTCACGTTGTTAACTGGCCGCAGTACCTCTAAAACCCCTGAAAAATCCGAAAGATAAAATGATTAATCTTTTGTTTTAATTGGTTTTTTGTGCATTTTTGAGTGTGCTATATTATATGAATGGAGTGTTTATTTTTCTTTTGTCTTGCAATGTTGCATTAGACATGCGTAAATGAAATCCAGTCTGATTTGCAGACAGTTTCAAAGTTAGTTCACAGTTTATCTCTCATCTACGTCAGTGCCGAAAACAAGCCCTTTCTCTTTGAGTTTTATCTCAGTCCTGATTTTTCACTGCGATTCAGTTTACTCTGCCTCACGGCAAAAAAGAAAAGGTATTAATTATGTCTGATAAAATTCTCGGTACTGTAAAGTGGTTTAATTCTGAAAAAGGTTTCGGTTTTATTACCCCTGAAAATGGCAGCAAAGATGTCTTCGTACATTTCTCTGCTATCACCGGTAGTGATTTCCGCTCCCTTGAAGAGGGTCAGCATGTTGAATTCTCCGTACAAGATGGACCGAAAGGCCTTTCAGCAATCAATGTTACAGGTCTCTAATATTAATTTGTTCACCTATTTTATGAGATGTCCTCAGTGTCAGGGCTCTCAATACCGTAAGTCAGTATTTGATGTCAGCCAAAAAAATCCTCACGGTGCGACCTGCATTTTCTGCAAGTCCTCTATGATTGAGCTAAAAAATATTGCTGCATAAACGCAGGTTTGCACTACTTTTCGTGTAACGTCCTTACGCTGTATCTGAACGACAATCCCGCGTTACAACTCGAGCTGAATCGGCTCGATATCGCCATTCTGCTGTGCCGGCTGCGCGCAGCAGATTAATATCTCCCCCTCTGCCACACTGGCACTCGGCGCAGTCGGGTAGGTTACCGCTCCCTTTAGAATCCGCGTTTTGCACGATCCGCAATGCCCTTCGCGACAGCTATATTCCGGGCTGAGGCCACGTGCTTCGGCCAGTTCCAGCAGTGAGCCGCTTTGCGGTGTCCAGCGCGCCTCTTTCAGCGACGTCATAAATTTGATCGGCACATCGCTGGTTGAGACCGGTGGCAGCTGGATTTCGGGTTCGGCAGCTTCTTGATGCCGTTGCAGCGATGAGGGACCAAAAGCCTCGGCGTGAATGCGCTTGTCGGCGATGTTGTAGCTGCGTAGCCCGTCATACAACGCCTGAGTAAACTGCGGCGGTCCGCACAGGTAAAAGTCGTAGTCGTTGAACGGCAGCACCTGGGAGAGCAGCGCCATATCAATGCGCCCAGCGATATCGTAATCAAAACCTTGTTCCGCCTCGTCCGTTTGGCTCAGCACGCGCACCAGATTGAATGCGCCCTGTGCAGCCGCCAGTAGCGCATCCAACTCGCGCACAAAAGGCCGTTCAGCTTTACTTCGTGCTGACTGGATAAAATAGGTCGGGCGCATGCGCTGCTTGCGGCGTCCTTCATAAACCAGGTGACGCAGCATCGCCAACATCGGGGTAATGCCCACGCCTGCGGCGATTAACACCGCCGGACGCGTTTCCTGGGCATCAATTGTAAAATCACCGGCTGGCGCACGGGTTTCAATGTGATCGCCCACCCGAAGATGATCGTGCAGATAGCGCGATATCACGCCATCACGCTTGACGCTGATGCGATAAAAACCGTCTGACGGCGCTACGGACAAGGTGTAGTGGCGAATCAGCGGTTTCTCTGTATCGGGCAACTTCACGCGAATGGGCAGATGTTGCCCGGCCTGATGTGGCAGTAATCCGGCGCCATCATCCGGCATCAGATGAAACGAACGAATCGACGCGCTTTCATCGATAATCTTCGTCACTTTAAAGGGGCGCCAGCGCTGCGCCAGTTCGCTGGCGTGCAGGCGTTCGGCGGCACATTGCCAGTCGCCCGTCATCTCTGATGCTGGTGAGACACCGTCCGGCGCGGTTTGCCAGCGTAAGGCGAGGGCGGCACGACGGCGCACAATGCGGCGCGGGCGGAAGGTCCACAGCCGTTCGGCACCCTGGAATGCAGCGATTTCCGGCGAGTCGAGGATCACGCGGGCATCACCGGTCATTTGCAGCGTATCGCCGTTGCGATAATCGACAAACAGCAGCCCAGCTTTGCCGTTCTGGTGGATGTTGCCCAGCGTGGAGAAGAACAGATTGCCGTTAAAATCGGGAATGGTCAGCAGACCATCGTCACCCACGCGCACAAAGCCGGGTTTACCACCGCGATGTGAGGCATCCACCTGTTGTTCAGCGTAGGTGGCAACGTAAAACGCATCTGCGCTGGCGATGGTGCTGCGGGCCGCCTCATCCAGCGTGGTCATCTCCTCGACCTCGTCGTGAAAAGTTTCGCCGGGCAAATGCGCGAAGCGGAAGTCTCGCAGCTGAATGTAGCGCGGGCAGTTGCCAAAACTCTGCATCACCTGCACACGAAAACCGCCGCCAATGGCGCTGAGCACGCCGTTCATGCGGTTACGGCGGCGTGTGTTCAATTCGATACCAAGCAAACCCACCGGCGCGCCATCACCGATCCCCTCCGCAGCAGGATCGCTGGCGTCCGGGTAGGCTTCAATATCCAGCATGGTGGCGTTGGGCGAGAAAATAAAACCGGGCTGGCCTTCCAGCAGCGTGGCCCAGGCATCCCCCTGTTTATCGACACTTCCCACCACGATAAACGGCAGTTGTGCGTAAAAATCGCGATGCTGGTCAGGCATGTAGTCGCGAATCACGCGCTGGCCAACCTCGGCCATGCGTTCGGCCACGCCCGCCTGCTGTTGCAGGGCTAGTTCACCTGCATGCCATACCGGAAGTTTCTCGCCCATGATGGTTCACTCACGCGATGCTGCGCAGACCGGCAGCGGTTTGTGGGAAGGGAACAAAGCCAGGCAGCGCTTCGATTCGGCGCAGCAATGCATTGACCGCCGGATAGCCGGAAAGATCGACATTGCCCTCTGGCGCGCCAACGAGATAGCTGTACTGAGCAACATCCGCAATGGTGGGGTGATCGCCAACCAGCCAGTCGCGCCCGGTCAGATGCTGCTCCATCAATGCCAAAAGGGTATGTGCGCGGGCGATCACTTCTTCTGGATTAAATGAACGACCAAACACGGTAATCAAGCGTGCCGCGCAGGGGCCATAGGCCAGCTCACCGGCCGCCACCGATAACCAGCGCTGTACCTGCGCTGCACCCAAGGGATCTTCTGGCAGCCATTCACTGCGGCCTGATTTTTTCGCCAGATACACCAGAATGGCATTGGAGTCAGAGATATAAACGCCTTCGTCTTCCAGCACTGGCACCTGACCGAAAGGGTTAATGGCGAGGAACGCCGGGGATTTATGTTCACCGTTGGCAAGGTCAACATCGATGACTTCGTGCGGCAGGTCGAGCAAAGACAGGAACAGACGTGCACGGTGTGCATGGCCAGAAAGTGGGAAGTGGTAGAGTTTCATCAGTGATGTCCTTTAGTGGTGGCCGGGGTGATCCCGAACGCTGTCTAAAGGTTGTCACAGCCTGTTGCGCGGCAGAATAGCCAGGTTTGCGAAGTCATTATTGCGGAAAGTGGAAGAATCGGGGGCAACCCGACAAAATCGTGAAGCGGATTTTGTCGGGTTGCCTTTATAAGCCCTGAACTATGAAACCACGGCACTCCCAGCGACAGCCTGCGCCTGCTGTTCGCTTTGCTGCTCCTCGCGATACTTCAGACCATCCCAGATGCGGAAGAACGGATAGTAGATCACCATCGAAATCGCCAGATTGACCACCTGCAATACCGTGCCGGAAATGTGACCGCCGGTAGCCAGATAACCGCTGACAAATATCGGGGTAGTGAATGGCAGGGCAATCCCGGCTGGTGGTGCAACCAGGCCGGTGGTCATGGCTGCCCAGGAAACAATCACCAATACCACTGGTGTCAGAATAAACGGCAGGAACAGGTAGGGGTTCATCACCAGCGGAATACCAAACACCAGTGGCTCACTGATGTTAAACAGGGCCGCTGGTCCAGCGATTTTACCGAGTTGCTTCATCTGACGACTGCGTGAGCGAATCAGCATAAAAATCACTAGCCCCAGCAGGGCGCCAGTGCCGCCGGGCGCTATCCACAAATCATAAAACTGCTGCGTAAAGATGTGGGGAATCGGCTGGTTGTGCTGAAACGCCTCCAGGTTTTCACTCATATTGGAGAGCCAAACCGGCTGGATAAACACCAGCACAATGGCATCGCCGTGCAATCCGAGCGTCCAGAGAATGCCGATCAGCAGTACTGAGAAAATCATACCGGGCAGCGTGCCGCCAACGTGATGCATCGGCAGTCCAATCACCGTGGCGATCAGGTTGTTGATATCGCCAAAGGGTGAAGCTTCGACCGCCAGACGGATTACCAGCACCACCGCTAACACGCAGAAGCCCGGTACCAGTGCGAGGAAGGATTTTGCCACCGCGGGCGGCACGCCTTCTGGCATCTTAATCACCAGATTACGGCTGTGGACGAAGCGATAAATCTCCGTCGACATCAGCGCAATCACAATCGCCACGAACAAGCCCTGGCTGCCAATCATCGAAATCGGCAGTACGCCCGTTACCAGTTGTGCGGGGGCATTTTCAACCGGAGCAAACAGCGTCTGCTGCGGAATGGTCATCACAAAGGCCACTAGCGCCATGGCACCGCTGGTTAACGGGTCCAGCGTGCGGTACTTCTCCGCCAGACGATAGGCGATACCGAAGCTGGAGATCAGCGCCATGATGTCGTAGGTGGCGCGCACCGGATAGAGCAGTTTGTTGCGCCAGGTGTCGCCAAACAGGTCCGCCATCAAATGGCCCCATGCGGGTATCGGCAGGTAGGCGAAAATCAGGAAGAAGCTGCCAATCAACATAAACGGCATGTTGAGAATGATGCCGTCGCGCACCGAGAGCACATGCTTCTGGCCAGCGACTTTCAGCGCTGCGGGCAACACATAACGTTCAATAAAAGATCGGTTGGACACAGGGCCTCCTCAGGCTCAATGGCGCAACAATATGATGGTAAGCGGTCCTTTTGCACAGTCAGTAGCGGCGGATAAATCGCGCCGCTATCCTTGATGCAGGTGACCTTTTCTTTGCTCAATGCCGTTCAATGGCGTAGCGGCACGGTGTATCGCGCCTGTCTGAAGCCGCATCCCCGCGATTGCACCGCTACGACGCTATTCAGCCGATGAGAACTGCGGTAGCCACTGCTTATTGAGCGTCAGCACCTCGTCCAGTAAGGCTTCAGCCGTCGTGACATCGCCCACCAGCGGATTGCCCAGCAGGGCCAGTAGTGCCTGCTGGCGATCGCCGTGAACTGCGGCTTCGATGGTTAAGCGTTCAAAAGCTTTAATCTGCTGCGTCAGACCGTTCATCAACGGCGGCAGTTCACCGAACACCAGCGGGTGTGCACCTTGGGCATCAACCAGACAATTGACCTCTACCACCGCATCATCCGGCAGCCCCTGAATCGCACCGTTGTTGCGGCAGTTCACCACCAGATTTTTGCCACTGTTGTTGTGAATTGCGCTAATCAGTTCGACCGCCACTTCAGAGTAATAAGCGCCACCCCGGAAGCTTAACTGCTCTGGTTTGTGCGCCAGATGGGGATCGGCGTATAACGCAAACAGCTCCGCTTCGACTTTCATCACTTGCTCTGCGCGCGTGCCTTCATGGCCGTTTTTGGCTTTCTCCTGCTCTTCGGCCAGCATCTGCGGCGTCTGCCAGTAGTAGCGATGATACGGGCAAGGAATGGCGTTGAGCGCGCGCAGGAACTGCGGTGACCACGGCATATCTTTGATGTTGTTCATGGTCAGCGATTGGCCGTCACACAGTTGCTCGATCACTTGGGCAGTGACATCTTCGCCTCGACAGGTGACCTGATGCACCCACACCAGATGATTTAGCCCGGCAAAGCGCAGCTGCACGTCATCCCATGGCGCGTTAAGCATGCCAGCAATCATATGATGCATATTCACGGGCACATTACACAGACCAATAATTTTGGCTTTGCTGTAGCGCGATACCGCTTCAGTCACTATCCCTGCGGGATTGGTGAAGTTGATGATAAAGGCATCGGGGGCCAGCTGTTCCACTTTACGCGCAACTTCCAGCATCACCGGAATGGTGCGCAGCGCTTTGGCAAAGCCACCCACGCCGGTGGTTTCCTGGCCGAGCCTTCCATATTTCAGGCCAAGACGTTCATCTGCGGCACGTGCCGCCAACTGGCCGACACGCAGCTGAGTCAACACGTAATGGGCATCGCGTATGGCGTCGTCCAGCTCAAAGTGCACGCTGACTTTTACCTGCTCTAATCCATTCTGTTGCAGCATACGGCGGGTGAGATCGGCAATGATATTCACTTTCTCACGCCCCGATTCCACATCCACCAGTGCCAGTTCGGTCACGGGCAACTGTGCATAGCGGTTAATAATTCCTTCGACCAATTCGGGTGAATAGCTGCTGCCACCACCAATAATCGCCATCTTAAGCATCAGTTTCTCCTGCCGCAGTGCGGCGGTAGAGTTCAATGATTTCGCCCGCCAGATCCTGAATCAGCATGGCGTTCATCAGGTGATCCTGGGCATGTACCAAAATCAGGGTGACAGGCAGTTTGCCGCTGCCTTCATCGAGGCTAATCAGCGCGGTTTGTTGCTGGTGCGCGTCTTTTACGCTCTCTCTTGCTGCCGCTAGCTGCTGTTCAGCAGCGACAAACTGGCCTTCACGCGCCAACCGCAGCGCGCTCAGCGCCGCACTGCGGGCGGCGCCAGCCTGAACCAGCAGCAACATGATCTGTTCTTCAAACTCGATAACCACTTCTTCGGACATGCAGAATCCCCCACAGCAAAAGCCGTGTTTACGTCGGTCAGATTGGATAAAACGGGTGAGTTAGGAGGCGTGCAACGCCAGTGCTTTATCCAGCACTTGTTCACCACGCATCATGCCGTAATCCATCATGTCGATAACGGCGACAGCTTTGCCTTGCGGCGCTGCGATAGCGGTCAGCCGGGCGGCTTCAAATTGTACCTGGGGGCCAAGCAGCACGACATCAGCATCAGGCAGGATACGTTCGAATTCCGCCACGGGTACCGCTTTGATATCAATCGCCAGCCCACGTCCCTGGGCGGCACTCTGCATCTTGTTAACCAGCATGCTGGTGGACATCCCTGCTGCACAGCAAAGTACGATTCGCATATGATTTCCTCCTGTGATTTGTCGAGGCCATTTAAGACCCGTAGCACAGGCGGTGTAAATACCCTTTGGGCAGATGAATTTCTGATGAATGGATATTTAAGTCACTTAAATCAATGCCTTATGCAATGATTAATAGTGAAAATATTTTTCATGACTGTGATCGGTGCTGTAATTTTTCGTTAGCATTGGCGTTTTAAGCCTCCGTATGCGTGTAAATAGTCGAAAAAAAACACACATTGAAAAATATTTTCATGCATGATGGTGCTTCACAATTCTAGGATGTGGTGAGCGGATGGATATTGTCTGGCAACTGAGACAGCAGTCGGCACATACGGATGCGCCGGAATCGAAGCTGGCTCGTTTTATTCTGGATAACCTGCACGTTAGCGCGCAGGCCACCATGGAAGAGCTAGCGAAACAGGCAGGCGTGAGTCCGGAAGTGTTACGGCGTTTTGCCGCTTCGGCGGGGTGCCGGGATCTGGATGATTTTCTGCATCAGGTGCGCAAAGCCGGTCAACATCAGGAAGGGGTGTTTATCGATGTGATTCGCCAGCGCCAGCCTTCACTGACGCAGCAGGAGAATCGCGTTGCAGTAGCGATTCTGAACGATACCGCGTTTGCCGCATCTGCCACCATTGAACAGCTAGCCGGGCGTGCCGAAGTCAGTGCCGCCACCATCACCCGTTTTGCCCGCTCGGTGGGGTGTGAGGATATCCGTGATCTGCGCATGCGGCTGGCGCGTGCCAGTTCTGTCCCTTCAGTGCGGACCACGCAAGCTATTCCTCAGCTTGAGGCCATTCAGCAGGCACTGACTCAACAGTGGTCGCAGGCTGAAAATGCCACCTGGGAACGGGCAGCGCGCGCGTTACATAAAGCCCGTAGCGTGTTGTTGATTGGCGCGGCAGGGCAGACAACACCGCTGGTGGCGGAAGTAGATCGGCGGCTTTCGACTGCGGGGCTGCCACTGGCATGGATTCAGGATGATAATCTGCTGCGCATGACGCTGAGCCGATTGCAGCCAGATGATTTGCTGCTGATTCTCGCGCCAGATGCGGTGAGCAGCAGTGTGCTCAGTGCGGTACACCATGCACACATACAGAAAAGTGCGGTGATTGCGATCTGCCCGACAGGGCAGGATCTGGCGAACCAAGCTGACATCTGGTTGCCGTTGCCTGATGCTCAACACGCGCGCAGCTATGGTATTCTTTGCGCGCTGGATCGACTGGAAACGGCACTGGCATCATTTTAACGCGTAGATTTCTGACATCAGCGTGCTGCCATCTTGCAGCATCACTTCAACCGGCACGCGCTGATAACCTTCGCCTTCAAACTCATCAAGCATCGACCAGTGTGCGGAAAGGTTATCCGAACTGAAGACAAAGCCGTTGACCTGCGCACCATCTGCAGTGAGTTCAATACCGGGAAAGCCCATCGCTGCACCCCAGCCCGCTTCACGCAAGTTGCCGAGCACATAACCTTGCTGCCAGCTTCCGCCTATATTTTCCATGATATGAGCATTAGGCCGGCCTGGGCCGAGCGTGCCGTAAACGAAAAGACTGTGCATTAAACACCTCATAGTAATCAGAAGTATTCGAATCTAACGTTTATCAGGCGATTCGCCAACGGCCTAACAACATAGCAGTAATGGCAATAAGTAAATAAGGCATTACAGAACATCAAGAATGACGGTAGAGCTGCCAGTAAAATTGCCAAGTGTCGGTACGCCACTGAGTGTTGCATTCACTCTGACCGTGTTATTGCCTGTATACAGAGAAAAATTGCTGCCCTGAGGATAACCATTAAAGGTGAGTGTTGCTCGGGTTCCATTATTCAGTGTGACGCTACTGCCTGAGGTAAAGCGGATAGTGGACGCTCCCGAACAGGTAATATTAATCGAGGTACTTTGATTTGAACCATTATATTTATCTTCCTGCAAATTGCCGAAATCAATGATGCCAGCACTGCCAGAACATACCGGGGGAGGTGGACTTGGCCAAACGCGAGCGCAGGAAACATACCCGCCAGCACCACCAATCCTTCCACCCCAACATACGCTGACATCAGTTGCATTTGATGGCAGAGTCGTTGAAAAGGGATAGGAAGTGCCATATCGACTTATCCAGGCTCTTCGGCCCATCTCCATGTAGCGGTGAGATACAAAGCCTGTTACCCAACGCTCTTCATGGCGCCATCCGGTGGTTAAGTATCTTACTCTGACGCCCCATTCACAGTCCGTTATCCATGATGCACAACTGTCTGGGCCAGGATAAGGAATGCCATTATCTTGCGCGATTCCAGTTAACAGAGTCCCATTAAGCGTCGCTTTTTCCATGATTATTTCAGCCTTGACGGGCAAAACGTACATAATCAAAAGCGTAGCAAGTATTCTTATCATATGGATACCTTTGAAAGACTCGGCTAAATAATTGAGTGATAAATTGAATTTTTTCTTGCTACTCTCATCGATACTCAACAAGTATGGTAGCGGTAGCGCCAAATAAACCAACACTGATGGCACCTGTGCCATTTCTCACTAACACAGCACTTAATATAGGTTGTGTAGGATAAGTAATATTGACCCAGGAATTTAGTGGAAGCTTATGGCTGTTGTTTTTTATTTCTATAGCTAAATTGTTCTTGCTGGTTCTCAAGAGGGTGCTATTGAAAGAGGACCCCGTACCTGCTATTTTTATTTTGAGTGAGTTTGATACTGAGCCAGTGCAGTCTAATGTATAAGGGATCACTCTTTCATAATTTTTACCATCAATGCTTTCAGGCAATATCCCACCACCAAAATGTACAAAAATTTCACTGCCGTTATTAATTGTACAGGGAGGTGCCAGAACCTGCCCCTTAACTGTAATGCCAACAGAAAAAGCATATGCACTTTTAAAACAGAATAAAAAGAGTGAGGTTATGACGAGTAAATAGCGCTTTGACTCTTTTTTTCTCTTATTCATAATTGAGCCTAAAATTAATGTTGGCTGAGTAGGTTCCTCCTCGCAATTCTCCACGGGTGCGCTCTGCGGTAATGTAATACATCACCGCATTATCAGGTGTTAAGCGTAATGACTTCCCTTTCTGGCCAATTTCAACATTGTTTTTTGAGGCATCTTTGAGTCTCAAAGCTATGCCACTGGCACCTCGGACTTCTACCAGTTGTGGGTTACTGGGGTCCTGCGTGCCGGTAAAGGTGAAGGATACCGCGGGCTGATGGGCACTCCAGGCTACGTTGTCTTTTTCAGTGGACTCAGTTGATGAGGTGCGTATGCAATCATGCAAAATAAGTGAAACCGCGACTAATGCCCCCTGATCGCCAACGTTTTTTAAGTTTGCAGTGGATAGGTGGCCCAAATTCACAGTCTGATCGGCCGATAGCATATCCAAACGGCAAGCGCTCTCTGTTAATGTGCCGTGAACACGTAATATGCCATAGTTGCTCGCGGCAAAATCCTCCTTGAAAATAGCCATAGCAGAGGGCGATAGCAGTGTTGTCAAAACCATGATGCATGTAATAGTGAACGGTGATTTCGCGATAAACGCATTCTTGCTGGCTGCACTCTTTTGCATCTTTTCATCCCAGAATCATGTTTTATTTTTAGCTGCTTTGATCGCTTACGCTGCATGTCTCACCACGGCATTTAAAGGTCAGCGCAGGTTGACCGCCATAATCATTGACGTAGACCAATACAGGATTTGCCCCTAATGTGGCTGCACTGCCTCCAAGGAGGTCTTCAGAGAAAGGGGCAACCATCATGGCCTCGAATCCTTTAATGACTTCACCCTCTTTTTTCGCACTGGCACCAATCAACGTGATGTAATAAGGCGTTGGATTTTTTACCCAGTATTTATCCCCTTTTTTGATTAACAGCAGCTTCTCTTGAAAGGGGGCGGCATGTTGGGCCGATGCGGACTCAGCCAGTGCAGCAGGACGATAAAAAAGCTTTATACGAGTTTGTAACGCAATTTGCAGCACATTCGGTTTGTCACTTCTGGGGGGGATTTCTCTCAAGTTAAAGTAAAAAAGTGATTCCCGGTCTTGAGGCAGTTTTTTAAAAGCATCAGTAGCAACCAGTGACTGTACTTTCACTTGAGTTTCTGACTTGGGTTCTATTCGCTGTACCGGAGGGACAACAATAAATGCGCTATTACTTTCAAGTTTGTTTTCATTTTCATCTTCAAGCCATCCCTGCGCTAAGTAGGGCAGTTCATTGTTTTTGTTACTGACGGTCAAACTCACTGACTTCTCAGTGCCAGGATAAATAATGCGAGTTCTGTCTAGAGATATAGCGGCTAAAGTTGACTGCGCCATCAAGCTCAACGCGACAAGCAAAAAGGAATTTTTAAGCGTTTTTTTCTTCATTAGATATACTCTGTTTGGTTTTTTAATAGGTTCACTTCATGAACATGAAGTTAAGTACAGGAAAGTGATAAGTTAGCCGACATATTGGCAGGTATTTGTTGTGGCAAATCTATACGGCATTGATCTTCATCATTCCAGCGCAACGTCATTGATTCACCAGGTTGAATACCACTTAGATAAACACTTCCGCCATCATTTATGATCCCGGTCTCTTGGTTCTTTTTATTAAAGACACTTGCGCCAAAGGGGGGAGGGGAGCCATCTGCTAATCTCACTATCGCCATTGACTTCTCGCCTGAAATAACACTAAAACGACGATATCCAATCGCGCCTTCTGTTAATGTGCCTTGTGCGACTGATTTTAGGGCTTCCATATTGTCGTCCAGCTTATCGACATTGATACGTACGCTATTTCGATAATAGCTACTCACATCAGCAATGATCGCTTTGCCAAACTGATTCGTTTTAACGGAATGACCAATTCCTGAAAAAGGAACGCCAGCAACATCGTCGGTATCCACCAACATTCGCGTACCGCCCGCCAGGCTCGCACTGTGCAATGCGCCACCTTGTGGCGTTAACGTTGCGCCGCCTTGCAGTGATAACCCTAGTGCTTGATATTGGCCTGCCCGATAGCTTGCAGAAGTGTTGAACTGTGCATAAGTGCTTTTGTGCGTGTAGTAGCCACCTAAGTCAGTACCGGTGCTGGCAATGCCCCCATTGATTTGATAGGAATCAGTGTCACTGACCCGACGGTAATAGCTCACATTATTGAGTGTATTTCCTTTCGCGTATGAACCATTGTAACTTGCGGTGCCGGACTGCCCCCAAGGCAGCGACAAAGACATATACATGCCGCTGTCACTCATCTGATTAAATTTATTACGGTAAGCCGTCAGTGAGAGGTTTACGTTTTTAAATTTTGCGAAATCAACACTGCGTGAAAGTGAAAAGTCATAACGATGATTGGCGTCTTGATTCCAGTATGTTTGATGGTTGTAATTGAGATAGGTCGTCAGGTTTAGGGACTCAAATTGCTGATTCAATGACAGGGTATACATCTCTTTATTACGGCCTGAAGTTGTTTCACCCTTAAACGTATTGACGTATTCACCCATTGAGCGGAAACCGCTGTCTGAGAAGCGATAGCCAGCGAAGGTCACTTGGCTCCCTAATTGGTCAAACCGTTTTGCATAACTTATCCGCCAGGCATGACCTCGCTGGGTCTCTTGATGAGCAAATTTTGCCGATGAGGTCGTGATGTCCGTGGACAACGCGCCCAGTGCGAGGAGGTCCCGTCCAATTCCCAGCGACAAAGCATGATAGTCACCGCCGCCAATCCCTCCGCTATACAGCGACCAGCCGTTGCTGATCCCCCATGCGAATTCCCCAGCAGCAAATAAGGGGCCTTCAACGTTGTGTGCAAAATCGGAGGGTTTGCCCACGGTGGTTTTATAACGAAACTGTCCTGGCCGAGTTAGATATGGAATAGTGGCCGTATTCACTTGGAATTGGTGTACTTCGCCATCTTGCTCTTCAACTCGGACATCAAGGTTGCCTGATACGGCACTATCAAGATCCTGAATACGATATGGACCCGCAGGGATTTGTACTTCTTTAATAATTCTTCCCTGTTGGCTGATAATCACCTTCGCATTGTTTTTCGCAACGCCACTGATTTCCGGTGCGTAACCGCGCAGGTTAGGGGGCAGCATATTGTCATCTGACATCAGATTTAAGCCGGTGTAGCGAAAACTGTCGAAAAGGTTTGAGTTGAGGTAGTCCTCACCTGCCGTTAATTTCGCGCCAATTTTTCGCAATGCTCGATAGCCATAAAAACGGCTCCAATCCCAGCGAGTGGGGGATTGTGCACTGGTATCCCGGCGATCGTGGCGGGCTTGCCAATCAGCACGGAAGCGCCATGCGTCAAAATTGGCACCGGTCGTGCCATTACCCGAGACATTTGTGCCACTTTTGGCTCCCTGTACCTTTTGGCTGATATTCTGTGCATTCACGCTGTAGTCAAAGAGCAGGCCAGAAATGCCTTCTTCCCAACGCGCTGGAGGATCCCAGGTCGGGCTGCTGTACTCAAGGTAAGCTTGCGGGATGCTGATGAATAGGGTTGATTTACCGAGATCGGTTCGTGCCGTCACACCATTCAGACTTTGAAAGTCGAGACACTCTCCGTTATGCCACCATTTTAAGCGAGAGAGCGCCGCTTCTTTTAACCCAATGAGTGGAATTATTTCAGGTGAAATGCAAGAGAGGGTTTCGTTTTTATCCTGTTCTGAAGGGTAAAAATGAATAACTCGCTCAGGCAATATGCTCGCGTTGATGTTAATAGCAAGAGTGTAGCTACCCGGTAAGATAAAACCTTTGCGCGAAAACTGGCTGAGATCGATATTACTGCGATCCTTAAGATCCAGCACATCAGTGTTAAATTGAACTTCAGTGGAAGCCATGGACGTTTTCGCCAAAATTGTTAGGAAAATAACCCCAAGTGTGATGATGGTTAATATTGAGGTTAAATTGCGAGCGAAAAAGATCGACACAATAATATTCCTGTTAGTTATAATCTATTCTAAAACGGATGGTTAATTGCAGATCGCCCGGTTGGATAATGTCTTGATTGCTAATCAAGTTAAGGGTGTAATCAAATCGCATATCCTTTTCTAATCTTCCATGTGGAAGATGCCTGCCAGGTGAAGCAATATTTCCTTGTGGATCGCTTATCATGATCGCAATACCGTTAGCAGATCCTAGGTTTCTGAAGTGCCCAAAATCATTTTCGCCATCAAACATTATTCTGAATATATTGTTTGTTGATGATTGTGTTTCATCTTCGTTAAATGAGCAGCCATAGAGTTGAATGGAGAAAATGTGCTCAGGGCCGCGACCCTCTTTGATAATATGACTAACAGCATGATTGCCGATGTTGAGTGTTTGATCCGGTTCACCGACTTCAATGGTACAAGGGGTGCCCATTATCGAGCCGGTAATATTGACATGTCCCGTTTTTTGTCCAGCGATCATCGCTTCGGCGCCTAATG
>OBJT01000238.1_pt1 | contig 14603 bp, 11 predicted proteins | sample 1519861 | NCBI WGS metagenome assembly OBJT01 (sample SAMN02401118, study PRJEB22541) | soil metagenome, isolate JX
AACCTTGTTCCGGCACCTTCATTTTGTTTATTCGGCTGCTGTTTTGTAATCCCCTGTGTTGAAGTACGCATCAAAGACTTTCTTGGCTATCGGCGTAGCCCGGCCCGTTTCCGTGCTGAGATACGGGACCACAACGGTGACAGTGATTTCCGGATTATCGAATGGCGCATACCCGACAAATGTGGAGTTAAAGACGCTTTCGCCCTTCAGATTCTCATTGTTGCCGTCATAGAAGGCCTCTGCCGTACCCGTTTTGGCTGCAACGTTGTTCGAATCCTTTCCGAATGTCGAATACGCTGTTCCGTTCGTGCTGTGGGTTACTTGGTAAAATCCTTGTTGGACTCGTTCCATCGCTTCCGTGTCGACGTCAACCTGATTCATCACTTTTGTCTCCAGTGTCGTTTCCAACGCTCCCAGCGATCCGTTCGCATCCGTGCTGCGGATTTCCGAAACCAACTGCGGTGCGTATCGGGTGCCGCCATTGGCAATGGTATTGATGTATTGCGACAACTGCAAGGTCGTGTACAGATCGTACTGTCCGAATGATTGGTCGACTACGTTAACTGCCGCTTGGTTGAACCCGGTCAGTCCGCTGCCTTCGTTCGGCAGGTCGATTCCCGTCTTCACACCCAAGCCGAACTGGGCAAAATAGCTGCGCAGTTCGTCGATCAGATCTGGGGAAATATTCAAGGTACCTCCCGCTTCATAGCTGGATTGTCCCCCCATCAGCATCGCCAGTTTGATCATGTAAACGTTCGATGAGCGGGCTAACGCCTCGATGTCGTTAATGGCCACTTGACTGCCGACGGACGGGTTGAAAACTGATTTCTTCAGATTTGAACCTTGGAATTGCAAAGGTTCATCGACGAGGACATTGTTGTCCGCGCTGATGACTCCACTCATGTATCCGGTCAGCACCATCGCGCCCTTCACAGCCGAACCCATCCCGTAACTGGAATTGATGACCCCCAATGCATCATCCACAATTTCATTGGATGCCGAAATTTGCTTCCCGGTCATGCCCAGGATTTCTCCTGTATTCGGATCCGATGCCACTATGTATATCCGGTCATTGTAGGGATCGACGTTGCTGTTCAGGAAATCGGTCGCGATCTGTTCGATTTCCTTCTGAAAATCGATATCGATGGTCAGGACCAGGTTATCCCCGGCTTTTCCCTCATAGGATTCCTCCCGCGTCACAACCTCGCCTGATTGATCCGTGATCGTTTCCCATTGTGATTTCGTGCCTGAGAGCACCGATTCGTATTCTTGCTCCAAATAGGAGTTACCGACGCGGTCGTTCCTGGCGTACCCTTTTGCCAAATAAGTAGCGACCTGGTCACTCGGCAAACCGATTTTTTCGCTGGTCACGCCACCCAAAATACTCTTCAGCAAGTCCGATTCGGGATAGATCCTGACCCAATCAGTCGCGACATCCACCCCGGACAAACCGGACAGATTTTCGCTCACCCGAGCCAGTTCCTCATCCGAAACATCCTTGTTTTTTATGCTGGTCGTCGACAAGGCATACGCGCTGTTCATCCGCTTAAAAATAGCGGCAATTTCTTTTTCTTCATCCGAATAGGCGATATCTTCCGCTGTTATTTTTTCGAGCTCCACTTCATATAGTTCAGAACCCGGCAACAGCTTTTCATCATCCGACAGACGTTCCAACATAACTTCGTTGTTTACGGCCATCCAATAATCCTTCAGGTCACGCTCCGTCAGTTCTTCAATGCTGACGTCTATCAAACCTGCCAATGACGAGGCGACTTTTGCCATCTCCTCGGCTGTCGTGTTTGCTCCTCTAGTGAAGGTTATGGAATGCTGCGGCTCATTGCCTACAAGTATGTTACCGTCTCTGTCATATATCAAACCGCGCGGCACCGATTCCGTCACAAGTGTCGTTTCTGTACGTTTCACGATGGCTTCGAATTCATCTCCGCGAACGATCTGCAGGTATCCCAGTCGGAATATCACTGCGGAAAAAAGCGAGAACACGATGAAAAAGAGCAGGTTCAATCGAAATGGGATATGCGATTTTCTTTTTCTTTTGCTTTGGGTATTATCTTCCAATTTTACACCTTCCTAAAACCATAGTTCAACAACCTATTATAGCAAAAAAAGAATGCATTACAAACGAAGCAATAAATTTTTAACATGTAGCTTCGGAGGATAGCCCAAGACATACCCGCATTCTTCATAAAACCAATGGGATATGCTAAAATAGCAGAAGCACTTGTGAATTTTTCGCTTCAACCATCACGAGCGTTCCCTGACGGTCAACTGACTCTGCAGGAACGCCATATAATTTTCGGTCCAAAGGAGGAATGTGCAGCATGCTGAAGCGTTTCACAACCCTATCACCGCACAAAAATATGCTTTCCCTTTCATTTTTACTGCCTTTATTTGTAATGATGGTCATTTATGCCACCATGGGCGTTTACCCTTTCGGCAACAGCACGCTGCTGACTGTGGATCTCGGCCAACAATATGTGGATTTTTTCAGTTATTACCGGACGACCTTATTGTCCGACCCTTCCGCCATTTTCTTTTCGTTCACAAAGTCATTCGGCGGAGAGATGTTGGGGTTGTGGGCCTATTATCTGATGAGTCCTTTCAATCTGATTTTTCTGTTTTTCCCGCAGTCCCAATTGCCCTTAGCGGTGACTATCTTGATCCTTCTGAAGGTTTCCGCGTCAGGATTGACCTTTGCCCATTTGTTGGTTTCCCGTTTCGCAGGCAAAGGTTTGTTGGTTCCGTCCTTCGCCTTGAGCTATGCTTTGATGGGTTATGTCATCGTCAATCAATTGAATGTGATGTGGCTGGACGGACTCGTTTTCCTGCCTCTGATCATTTTGGGATTGGAAAAAATGCTTTCGGATGAAAGCGGTCTGTACTACAGCTTCTTTCTCGGAGTGATGCTGATTTCAAATTATTATATCGGGTTCATGATCTGTGTTTTCCTGGTTTTCTATTACCTGTTCGCATTTTCCAGACAAGAAATTGCCGGCCTGAATGATCTGAAGGCGCACCTGAAGCACTTCTTCGCCCAATCAGCCCGATTCATCGGCTATTCCTTGCTGGGAGCTGGCTTTGCCGCAGTGCTGCTGCTGCCCACTTTTTTTTCTCTCTTGGGAAGCAAGGCAAGCTATGCCAACAACCTGATCGATTGGAGTTTCGCCTATGATCCCTTCGAAGTCGTTTCGAAGTTCTATATCGGGGCATTCAATTTCGACCAGATGCCCAGCGGACATCCCAATCTCTTTATCGGCACTGTCGCTCTGACTGCATACATCTATTATTTTTTTCATCCCGCCTTTTCCATAAAAGAACGGCTCACCTCGTTTGCGCTGACCGCCCTCTTTTTCCTGGCGATGAATGTCCAGTTTCTGAATAAAATTTGGCATGCCGGACAATATCCGATCTGGTACCCTTACCGTTTTTCGTTCACCGTTTGTTTCTTTTTCCTGTTGAACGGTTTTCGGGCATTGCGCTCCTATCGCCCTTTTCCGTTTTCGCTGGCCTGCTTCCTTTTGATCGCGAATGCGGCCACTGCCATCTATGTCCTGAAAAAAGATTTTGAATTTCTGGAGCCTGTCCAAGTATTGATAACTGCAGTCATTTCTGTCCTTGTACTGGTGTTGCTGATGCTCAGGGATCAGCCCAGAAAATGGCTGACCTACGCTTTGCTTTTCGTGGTCACCGCAGAGATGACGGCAAATGCAGCCATCGACCTGTTTCGTTTGGGCTACGTCAAGCAGGATGAATTCGCCGACTATCAGACGAATCTGAATACGATGCTTGCTGATGTGCGGACATCCGAGGATACATTCTACCGGATCGAAAAAACGTTCCAGCGCTCCAAAAACGACAGTTTCCAAGCCAATTATGCAGGGATCAATCATTTCAGTTCCACATTTGAAAAGGAGATTCCCGCCTTGTTCGGCTCACTGGGCTTTCCTGACGGGAATGGCTTTATCGTGTACTCAACCGGGACCTTATTCACGGATGCGCTCTTCGGCGTGAAGTATTTCATTCAGGACAAGAAGTTGCCGGAAACATTTTATGACCTCAATGACGGCATATACCGTTTGAACCGCAACTCCACACGCCCGGATTTGACCCAGTACAGTATCTATTCAGAAACGGATAGATCGACCACCTTTGAAAATCCATATGCGTTGTCATTGGCATTTGGGGTTTCCGAAAGCGTATTGGACCTTGAGTTGATCGAGGATCAGCCCATATTGATGCAGGAACAGCTCTTGGATGCCTTCAACAATCAGGAAAGCATCGAACCTTATTTCTCCTTGCGCCCGTTCGATTCCAACGTTTTCCAGAATGTCACATCCGCTGCCGATGATGCGCAGAACACAACCTATTACCGGTCTGTGGATGGCGCAATCTCGAGGATTGAATTCCAGTTCACTCCTACCAGCGAAAATCCCTATTATCTGATCCTGGATGCCGGCATCGACGATGATAACGCAACCCTTTATGTAAATAATATGAAGCTGGATTATTATACGACCTACCGCAATGACCAGGTCATCAACATCGCAAGCAACCAGCAAGGTGAAAACATCACCTTCACGATCGAGCTGCTTGAGGACTCGATACGTGTGCAGGATCTGAAACTTTACGAACTGAACAAAGATTTGTTCGAGGAGACCATTTCCGGGCGGCAAGAGGAAGGCATGACGATCACTTCTTTCAGCCAGACCCACATCACAGGTTCGGTCACGATTGCGGATGAAGATGAAGTATTGCTGACGACAATCCCCTACAGCGAAGGCTGGGCAGTGACGATCGATGGGGAGGCTGCTGAAGCGGAAACCGCTCTGAAAGGCTTGCTGGCGGTTCCGATCAGTGCAGGCAAACATACCGTTGAGTTGACATACCGCACCCCTTATCTGATGACCGGATTGTCACTGACGGGCGCGTCAATCGTTGGTGCCTTACTATTAAAAAAATATCGTAAAAACAAATAAGGAAAGCGGCTGGCAATTTGCCCCAGCCGCTTTCCTCATTTTTTCGTTAACAACACAATCGCCAGAGCGCTTAACAAGAAAAGCATTCATCTGATCATTCCTCCTCACACATATACGAAATCGCCACAGTGCCGACTCCGGCACTCATTCCGACGATTGTAGAAATGTTCATGATATATTCAGGTTCCTTTCCCAGCAATGTGACGCTGCGCTTGCGGTATGCTTCAGCTTTTTCGGGATTATTGGCATGCACAATCGCATACCTCGAAACCTTCTCCTGGGTATTTATTTTTTCCAGCAATCTGAACAGTTTTTTTTCATTCCCTTTTTCGCTGAACGCTTTCTCGGCTATCGAACCTTTGCCTTCCGCATCAATGGAAACGACCGGCTTCAGATTGATCGACATCGCGGCCAGACCCGATACTTTGCTTAAACGTCCGGACCGCACCATGTATTTCAAATTGTTGACACTGACGAAGATATTTGTCCGGTCCCTCAACCGTTCAATCGTTGCGACGATTTCATCGAAAGGTGCTGCTGCCGCAATCATTTCTGCCGCTTTCATGACAAGCAACCCTTCCGCCCCGGAATTCCGCTTTGAATCGATCACAGCGATCTTTTTGCCTTCACGCAGCTTTTTGGAGACAGCATTCCGGAACACACTGTTGGTTCCGCTCTGCTCTTTCGCGACAGTCACAATGATGATTTTATCGTAATGCGAGAGTACCGTTTCCAGATATTTCTCGACAACGATCGGATTCGGTTGCGAACTTTTCGGATATTCGACGGCCTCTTCCAACAACGGATAGAAAAGTTCAGGCGTCATCGTCACCTTATCGAGATAAGAGGTGTTGTCAAAATTCAGATTGAGCGGCAACATATGCACTTGATAGCGATCGAGAATTGCCTGCGGGACGTCCGCTATCGAGTCCGTAATCAGTGCGATGGCGTATTTCCGGTCAAAAGCTGATTCATTCTGCCTGATCATGTCATCCGCCTTCTGCTGCAGAATGATGCCCTTTTTGCGCAAAACCTGGAACACCTGCTCCGGCGCATTGGCATGGATATGGATTCTGGCTTTGCGGTTGTTGCCTGCCACAATCAACGAATCCCCGTAAAGTGCCAGTTCAGCTTTCAATGCTTCCAGATCGATAGCATCCGCTGACAACAGCGCTTCGGTACAGTAGCGGTGGCGTATCTCCCCTGGGCTGTGGATCAATTCTTCATTAAAAGAAAGATCTTCCGATTCTTCGCTGACCTCCAAGTCCAACTTTCCGGTGCGCAAAAAAGCCGCAAATCCTTGCAGAAAGTAGACAAACCCCTTCGCGCCGGAATCAACGACTTTGGAATCCTGGAGCACTTTCAAACGGGAAGTTGTCGCTTCCAAAGATTTGTTGGCCGTGATCAGCGATTTTGAAAACAATTCGGTGAAGGAAGCCGAAAGATCTTTATGGCTGTATACCGCATCCGCCCATTCCCGGATGACTGTGATGATTGTCCCTTCCACCGGATTGGAAATGGCCTGATAGGCATAAGGAACAGCATTTTTGACCGTTTCCGCAAACGAAGGGATGGTGATTGTCTCGTCATCCATCAGACTGAGAAAAATCCCGTTGATGTATTGGGCGATGATGATGCCGGAATTCCCCCTTGCACCCGTCAAAGCAGCATCGGCTATGCTGTTCATCGTTTCCTTGACGGATCCGGAGATTTTCGCCTCCAAAATGATCGCATGCATCGTTGAAGAGAGGTTGCTGCCGGTATCCCCGTCAGCGACCGGAAATACATTGATTTCATTCAGGCTGTTTTTGTTCTTTATGACCTCCTGTGCACCCGACACAAAAGAATTGTAAAGCCTTTCGCTATCCAATGTTGAAATATCCATTGTTCTGCCTCCATCTGCTTCTTAGCCTTTTTTCGTTTTTTAGAGAAATCTTTGTGCCGCAATATACGTGATGCCGGCAGTTGCCGCATTCAGAAAAGTTCCCCAGGCCAAATCGATCAGGGTGATCGTGATCGGCCAATCCTTCAAAGTGGCCAGATTGGTCAAGTCATACGTCGCGTAGGCGACCAATCCGAAAAAACCGCCAGCCAATATGGCATACTGCAGACTTTCTTTCAAAAGGGCCGGATGGACCACAAAAAATACGAGACCGCCTATGAACAAGAGATAAAAGATCAGCGCCGCTGCCCAGTTGACATTCGGTGCCATGAGATGACCCAAGTACTTGCTGTAAATATTTTTGGATAACACTCCCAACCAGACAATATCCACTAAAAAGAACACAAAAAATGTCAGGAAATACAACTTGATGCTGTCCATCTTTTCTTCCTCCTTTTCCGTAATCCTATGTTGTTTCAGCCACTGATTCTTTCAGACAAGATACCATCTTTCATTACAAAGACTTTATCGCAATACGCTATCAGGCGCTCATCATGCGTGACCATGATGGTCGCTTTTTTCTTTAATTTTGTTTCTCGGGCAAGGATTTCCACCACTTCAAATGCCTTTTGCGTGTCCAGACTGGCGGTAGGTTCATCCGCAAGGATAACGGACGGATCATGGTATAGAGCTCTCGCTATGGCGACCCTTTGTCTTTGACCTCCAGATAGGTCACTCGGAAACTTATCCTTCAATTCGAAGATACCCAATTCCTTCAATAATTCATCCCGTTTTTGTTTGTCAACTTTACTCCGTTCAACTTTGTTGGCCAAATGGAGCTGATCCTGGACCGTCAAAAAAGGGACCAGATTTGAGGCTTGCAGAATAAATCCGATCTCTTCAAATCTTAGTTTAGCGCGTTTTTTCTCGGTTACCTCACTGAATGGCTTCCCGTTAATCAGGACTTTTCCGGAAGAAGGTGTCTGCAGCCCTCCTGTGATGGTCAAGAACGTGCTCTTTCCTGATCCGCTCGGACCGATGACGGCGACAAACTCACCGGCCTCTATGGCTATATTCGTCTTTTTAAGCGCGTCTATCTTGAGTTCGCCTTCCCCGAACGACCGGGAAACATCTATCATTTCGATTAATTTCATCTGCTATCTCTCCTATCCGATTGCCTTCAATGGGTCTATTTTAACAACCGCCCTAACGGAAAATACTCCACCGATCATGGCCATGATGACCAACAACGCTGCTATGCCACTCAGAAAATATAAGTTGGTGCGATACGGAACAGCAGCTGGCAAGACTATCGCTGTCGCTCCGGTCAATATCAACCCGATGCCGACTCCGATTGCCGCCAACAGGAACGTTTGGATGACGACTGATTTTGCGATATAACCGCTTGAAATCCCTTGCGCCTTCATGACCCCAAACATACTCGTTTTCTGCAGGGTAAGCACATAGATGAAAATACCGATCACTACTGCCGCAATGACGACCAAAAATCCGATCATCAAACCGAATGTCAACACCTGAGCAGTGTATCCCGGAATTTCATTGATGTAATCCGCAATCGGATATACTTTCAGGTCTTCGTTTCCAGAGCCCACACCTGCAATCGTATCATCGATTCCCCGCACTACAATTGCACTGATGCGCCCTTCCTCGGACTCATCAATCTGTTCAAAACGCACATCCTGATAGGAGGATACAGTCGTGTACAAAACCGGCGCAACACTGAACTTAGCATCTTCAGTGAACCCGACTACTTCCACTTCCTTGTCCGATCCTGCCAATTGAAGAACATCCCCTATGACTATGCCCTCCTCTTCCTTCAGACTGATGTCTGCAATGACTTCGTCATCATTTTGGAAAGCTCTTCCTTCGATCACTTCAGGCATCAGGAATTGATCCGATTCGATACCGAAAAAAGTTGTGTTGATTTTTGCATCATCGCCTGACGTCCCTTTTTTCCTGATGACATTAGGAGCTATTCCGATTACAGCCGCTTCGTCTGCAACCACCTCATCGATGGCTCCTTTTGGCATCATGGACATATTTATGTTCGTATTCGACTCGTCCGTCAGAATAATGCCGTCCGCATCCCATTTATCAATGCTGGTCCGATTATCCTGTGCCAACCCATAGGCAAGGCCCACCAAGAAGAACACCAAATACGATACCAGCACCATTACTCCAATTATCAATGAAAACCTTGTTTTTGAATGTTTAATTTCTTTCCAAGCTAAAAACATCATTTCAACTCCTTTATTTTTTCATAGACCATTCTAGTCTGTGCGCTCCATCGCATTATTCAGCAGCTTCAACTGTTTCATCAAAAACAGGCCATCCACGCCTTCAAGGTCGCAGTCATTCACTTCGGCCAGAATGGCCAGATGGATCGCTTTCTTCGAAGTGACACCTTTTTCGCTCAAGGAAACGATCGTAGCGCGCTTGTCCAAAAGAGACGGTTCCTTTGTGAGCCACCCCTGTTTCTCGAGACGGTTCAATATGGGGTTCAACGTCCCGATCCCCATCCCCAAACGCTCCCCGATGTGTTTGATCAATGTATTGTCCTCATCCCATAAGGCCAGCAGGACCAAATACTGCGGGAATGTCAAATGGAAATCTTTCAAAGCGCGGTTATACATTTTGCCGAAACCATTTGCGGCCCGATAAACCTCGAAACAAAGCTGATCCTCAAGCGGCCTATCAAAAATAGATTCCTCCATCCGACTACCGACTCCTTCCCAAATCATCCTCATCGACTAAAATACATCTTGCAAGATATATTTTAGTCGATGGAATCCGGAAAGTAAAACAATCGCACTTGGAAGCGCCGCAAACTTCAGGCTACCCGCCTCCACAATATTATGATAGTAAGAAAAAAGGATTCAGAGCGGGTGCCCTGAATCCTTTAGGTTGATTGCAATAACTTTGTTGCTTATTTTGCAGCCGCCAAACGTCTGTTGACTTCATCCCAGTTCACAAGGTTCCAGAATGCTTTGATGTACTCAGGGCGCACGTTCTTGTAGTTCAAATAATAGGCATGTTCCCATACATCAAGACCCAAAATCGGCGTTTTGCCTTCGCTGATCGGCGAATCTTGGTTTGGAGTCGATGTGATTTCCAATTTACCATCGGAAACTACCAACCAAGCCCAGCCTGAGCCGAAACGGCCCAATGCTGCCGCTGTGAATTTTTCCTTCATGGCATCAAAGCTGCCGAACGCTTCTTCGATTCCGTCCTTAACAGCTCCTGTAGGTTCTCCGCCCGCGTTAGGCGCCAAAACTGTCCAGAATAAGCTGTGGTTCGCATGTCCGCCGCCATTGTTGCGCACCGCAGTACGGATGTCCTCCGGAATACTGTTCAAGTCAGCCAATAATTCCTCGATCGTTTTATCAGCCAACTCAGGGTGTTTCTCCAAGGCAGCGTTCACATTCGTAATGTAGGTATTATGATGTTTTTCATGATGCAAGTGCATCGTTTCCTCATCGATATATGGTGTCAAAGCGTCGTACGCATAAGGTAATGCCGGTAATGTAAAAGCCATGTTAAATTCCTCCTAAAATAGTTTAGTGATTTCTGACTGATTTCACTGTATCATCAATTGCTTACTTTATCAAAAATAATGCCTCGAAGCCGTATTAATTTTTGATTGCTAAATGAATCCATTTTCGATAGACTGGATAAGTATGATGCAGAAAGCGGTGATTACAATCTCAATCGTCAGTTTAGTCAAAGACAGTTTTATGGATCCAAAACAATTGCTGGGGGCCAAGTCTTTAAAAAAGGGTCTTGCCTTTTGGCTCTTCTTCTTGCTCTCACTTACCGTCAGCATCCCCCTGTTTCTGGATGGGTATGCTACGCTGCAAAAATTTTCGGCGGATGCGGGTTTGATTGCAGATAAAATACCTTCATTCACTATTTCGGACAGCGAATTGCAGTTGGATAATTCCACGGAAAAAGGTTTCATTTATAAAACCGATACAGTCCTGTTGGCTTTCGATAGTCAGGAAGTTTACACGCAGAGAGAAATCGAAAAAGAAATGTCATCGCCTGATTTGATTTTGAGCCTTGTCTTTTCAAAAGATGCCTTCACCCTCTACGCGCAAGATGTCCCATTCAGGTTGCCTTATGAGCAGGCAGCTGACATTACCGACCAGTCGTTCCGAAAGTTGCTGCGCAATTTTTCCAGCGACCAACTTTTTTCTGGCGTAATCATGCTTTTGTTCAGTCTTTTCATTTCTTCATTCAGTGTGCTGCTTACACTGTTGATAATCGCGCTGTTCGCCAATGTATTGACAGGCTTCATGCGTAAAAAACTCCCGCTCGGCGAAATCCTGAAGATGGCCCTGGTAGCCTCCGTTGTTCCGGTGCTGTTTTTCAGCTTGTTGAACGGATTCGACATCTACCCGATGGTGCAGGATGAAGCAATAGCACTCATCGGTGTTTTCTATTTCTACAAAGCCCTTAAGGATTAACAGAAAAAGAGGCCGCAGCACATGATCGAAAGATCATTTTGCTGCAGCCTCTTTGATTATATTGTTGGCTAGCTACACGGGTAAGCCCTGAACGAACCCGTTCCGCTTTTCTTATCTTTTACCCGTGACTGCGGGTTTTGCTTGCTCTTCTTTTGCGTTTCTGCTGGCTGGCGATATTTTCTTTCAATTTGCGTTTGTAGCCAGGCTTCACTTGTTTCTTAGCTTTGTTTACCATTCCGCGGATCCGGTGATCGGGTTCCAATTGACTCGGAGCGTTTCTCATCTCACGGCGTTTTCTTTCGTAGGTTTCGACCAGCTGACCTTTTTCGATGGTTACTGGTTTGAAAACAATACCGTATTTCTCAAGCTCGTCGATGGCTTTTTCCTCACCCGGTGCGTACAACGTGATCGCAGTTCCTTTTAGGTTGCTGCGTCCCGTTCTGCCCGTACGGTGTACGAAAAATTCCATGTCCTTCGGCAACTCATAGTTGATGACGTGCGAAACACCTTCGATGTCGATGCCGCGTGCCGCCAAATCGGTAGCCACCATGAATTGGTACTCCAGATTATGGACTCTTCTCATGATGCGTTTGCGCTCACGAGCCGGAACATCGCCATGCAATACAGCAGGCTGAATACCACGTTGTCTCAGTCCATCAGCGATTTCCTCGGCATTTTGTTTTGTATTGGCAAAAATCAATGCCAGATACGGTTCTCCCATTGTCAACACTTGGTACAGAACATCAATTTTTGCTTGGCCTTTAGTGGACAGCAACAGATTATCGATTGCTGGCGCAATGATATGTTCCGGTTTCAACTGGACAACTACAGGGTTTTCGACGTATTTCTTCAGGAACCCCTTCAGTTTCTCTGGGATCGTAGCGGAGAATACCAGCATCTGGAGTTTCTCCGGCAAACGTCCGGCAATCTGGTCGACATCATGCAGGAAGCCCAGATCCAGTGTCATATCCGCTTCGTCAATGACCATTTTGGATGCAGTATGGATCTTCAAGGCCTGTTCATTGATCAGATCAAGGATCCTGCCGGGAGTCCCGATGACGATATGCGGTTGGTTGTTGGTCAGTTTCGCCATTTGACGTTTTTTGTCTGTGCCGCCTACGTAGCTGACGATACGGATTTCCTCGGGCGCGTTTGAGACCAGTTGACTGGCTGTCTGATACAATTGTTCAGCTAGCTCACGGCTAGGTGAAGTGATGACAACTTGGACTTCATTTTTTGATGGATCGATGGCATCGATCAGGGGCAGCAAGAAGCTATGGCTTTTTCCTGTTCCTGTCTGCGATTGACCAATCACGCTCTTGCCGGTTCGAATGATCGGGATAATTTGTTTTTGGATATCGGTCGGTTCTTTGAAATTCAATTTGCTGATTGCTTCCAGCAAAAATGGCTTCAATTGAAAGTCTTTAAATTCCACGTTAACACCTCTTGTTTTTCTTCTGCGTATTTTATGCCTTACCATTATAACACACGCGCAAGATTTAAACCTTAATTTCAAATAAGAATGTGAAAATCGAGCCCATAAATTTATTCGCAATATATTTACACAAACGGACGAAAGCACCCCGTCAAAGACACCATGGATATGAAAACGGACGCTTTCTTTCATTGCCAACAGTAAATGATAATAGTATAATGATATAATGAATTAAAATCTAATCATAATAAAAGGGGGGCATGTAATGATTACCCAAAATACTGCTCTATTCACTATTTTTGGAGCAACTGGTGATTTGGCTCACCGTAAACTGTATCCATCATTATTTCGCTTATACAAAAAAGGATTCATCAAAGATAATTTTGCCGTTATCGGAACCGCGAGGCGGGACTGGTCTGACGAACATTTCCGTGAAGTGGTTCTCGATTCCATCAAAGATTTGACTGAGGATAAGGAAGACGCTGTTTCTTTTGCGGCCCATTTCTATTACATCGCCCACAACGTCAACGACTCGGAACACTACGTCAAATTGAAGGTCTTGTCCGAATCCTTGGATGCCAAGTATTCGCTGTCAGGAAACCGCATTTTCTATTTGGCGATGTCCCCTGAATTTTTCGGCATCATTGCTGAAAAATTGAAAGAACAAAAATTGATCACAGAAGACGGATTCAACCGTTTAATCATCGAAAAACCTTTCGGGCGCGATTTCGAATCTGCGGATGCGCTGAACACAAAGCTGCGTAAATCGTTTGACGAAAACCAAATTTTCCGTATCGATCATTATTTGGGCAAAGAAATGGTGCAGAACATCTCTGCTGTCCGATTCTCGAATATGATTTTCGAATCGTTGTGGAACAACAAATACATCGACAATGTTCAAATCACCCTCTCCGAAACTGTGGGCGTGGAGGAACGCGGTGCTTACTACGACAACAATGGCGCTTTGCGCGATATGGTGCAAAATCATATCCTTCAGATCGTTGCTTTGTTGGTTATGGAACCGCCGCTGTCTTTGCAAGGCGAAGATGTCCGTTCCGAGAAAATCAAGGCGCTTCGTTCCCTGCGTCTGTACAAAACACCGGAAGAGGTCAACCGCAACTTCATTCGGGCCCAATATGCCGGAAACCCCGCAAAAGCTTTGCAAGCTTATCGCGAGGAACCTAACGTCGATCCCGCTTCATCAACAGAAACCTTTGTGGCCGGCAAAATATTAGTGGATAACTTCCGTTGGAAAGGTGTCCCCTTCTACATCCGAACCGGTAAACAAATGGCTTCAAAAGAAACCTACATTCATATCCAGTTTAAACATGTGTCGATGAATATCTTCCCTACAGAAGGCGTCGACGAAATCGCTGAACCGAATGTACTGACCATCCATGTTTCACCGCTGGAAGGCTTCTCCTTGCGCCTGAACGCCAAACGGGTCGGCCAAGGAACTGAGATGAAGAACATCCGCATGCACCACATTTACGATGAGGAAACGCAGGCAAACAGCCCTGAAGCCTATGAGCGCCTCTTATTGGATTGCTTGAACGGCGATCCGACGAACTTTTCCCATTGGGATGAAGTAGCCCAATCTTGGCATTTCGTTGATGAAATCCGCAAAGTTTGGGATGCCCAAGAAGATTGCACGGATACCCTTTTCGCCTATGAAAGCCACTCAATGGGACCAAAAGAAAGTGACGCTTTGCTTGAGCAGGACGGATTCAGCTGGACTGAATTCAATTGGAGCCAAAGTTACAAAGAAAAACAGGAAAACGAATAAAACTAAAGGCCGGACAAAA
>OBJT01000241.1_pt1 | contig 14484 bp, 13 predicted proteins | sample 1519861 | NCBI WGS metagenome assembly OBJT01 (sample SAMN02401118, study PRJEB22541) | soil metagenome, isolate JX
CGCAAGGAGCCACCATTGTGGTCCCCGACGATGGCGCGAACCAAGGTCAGGCGCTCTGGTTGCTGGCGCGTCAGGGCTTGATCACGCTGGATCCCAATGTTGAACCCCGTACCGCTAAGCTAAAAAATATTGTGGGCAATCCGCACGGCTTCGTTTTTAAAGAGCTGGATTTGCTAACGATGCCACGCGCACTGAACTCGGTCGATGCCGCCATTGGTTATGTTTCCCAGTTTGATGCCGGAAAAGTGCCGCGTGACAAAGGCATTCTGTTCCCCCCTGCGCCGCGTACTTTTGCTTCGCAGTTGGTGATGGGTACGCCATACCTGGAGCAGGAAAACATTGTAAAACTCAAGCAGGCGTTTTCCGATCCGCGCGTTCAGCAGTGGCTGAAAACCACGGATGACCCACTGGTGAAAGGGGTGCTGGTGCCGGTCTCCGCTGATTAATCCTGACGTTTAACCGACTTACCCGGACACGCGCTGCGCGTCCGGGCTTTTGTGTTTGCATATTTTGTTTATGTTATTGATTTATAACAATTAAATATCACTATTTGTTGCTTTGGCTCTGAAGTTTTAGCGCTTATAACAACCTCACCTGCACAACTAAAAAACAACGTGAGGCGTTATGAGTTCCGTTCCTTTAGAAAACACCTTGCCGGCTTCAGAGCCGGTTCGTTCAGTCAGTGATGTGGCAAGGCTGATCAACACCCGCAGTGACAAAAACAATTATGCGCGCATGATTGTGTTCCTCGCGCTCGGCGGCGTCTTCCTTGATGCCTACGATCTCACCACGCTGTCTTATGGTATCGATGATGTGGTGCGTGAATTCCAGATATCCCCGTTCATCACGGGTTTAGTGACCTCATCAATCATGGTAGGCACCATTGTCGGCAATCTCATTGGCGGCTGGCTGACGGACAAGTATGGCCGTTATTCGGTGTTTATGGCTGATATGCTGTTCTTTGTAGTGTCCGCCATCGCAGCCGGATTGGCACCCAATGTGTGGGTACTGATTGGCGCACGCTTCCTGATGGGCATTGGCGTGGGCATTGATTTACCGGTCGCGATGTCCTATCTGGCAGAATTCTCGAAGTTTGCTGGCAAAGGCAACAAAGCCGCACGTCTCGCGGCTTGGTGTCCTATGTGGTATGCGGCTTCAACGGTGTGCTTCTTGCTGATCTTTGGTCTCTACTTTCTGCTGCCACAAGAGCATCTCGACTGGCTGTGGCGCGCGTCACTGCTGTTCGGTGCCGTGCCCGCCTTACTGATCATCGCGGTGCGCAGCAAGTTTATGAATGAATCGCCGTTATGGGCTGCCAATCAGGGCGATTTGAAAGCGGCGGTGCGGATTTTACGCGACTCATACGGCATACATGCGCATGAAGCCGAACCTGAAGCATCACCAGCAGCGGCGGCACCTAAGGTCAGTTTCCGCGTGCTGTTCCAGAAACCCTGGCGTGAGCGCACCATCGTGGCGGGCGTAATGAACATCTGCATTTCATTCGAATACACCGCGATCGCGTTCTTCTTGCCCTCGATCCTCGCGCAGTTTCTCGGCGCGGGCGTCTTCGAGACGATCTCTGCCTCGCTGGGCCTGAATGCGCTGTTTGCGTTCACCGGTGGCCTGCTCGGTATGCGTCTGGCATGGAAATATCCGTCGCGCCATGTAGCGATTGCCGGGTTTGCTTTGCAGTTCTTCGCGCTCATTGCGCTAGCGTTAGTTGGTCATCCTGAAGCCATCGCCGGCATTGTGTTTGCCGTGCTGATGCTGGGCTTGTGGCTGTTCGCTGAAGGTTTTGGACCGGGTGCGCAACTGATGGTCTATCCAGCCCTTTCTTATCCCACTTCTATCCGCGCCACGGGCGTTGGCTTTAGTCGCGCGCTCTCTGGTATCGGCAGTGCTCTGGCCCTGTTTATTCTGCCCATTCTGCAGGCCGCATTGGGTACCAATATGTTTTGGGTAGTATCGCTTGCCGCGATCATCCCGATTTTCTTCCTGCTGGCGGTGCGCCACGAGCCCACCCGTCACGACATCGACGACCTTTCTCAACAGGAGCAACCATGAGCTTACTTTCGACAGGAACCGATTACGCTGCGCTGGCAGCGCATTTTCGACCGCTGTTTGCGCGTATCGCTGAAGGTGCAGTGGAACGAGAACGCAACCGCACGTTACCGCATGACGCGTTGACATGGCTGAAAGAAGCCGGTTTTGGCACCGTACGTATTCCAAAAGAGAAGGGGGGTTGGGGCGCATCGCTGCCGCAACTGTTTCAACTGCTGACGGAACTGGCAGAAGCGGACTCCAACCTCCCACAGGCACTGCGTGCCCATTTCGCGTTTGTTGAAGACCGCCTGAACCAACCGGACAGTGCCGAGCGCGATCTCTGGTTTCGTCGTTTCAGCGATGGTGAATTGGTGGGCAGTGGCTGGACAGAAATCGGTGCGGTGAAAATCGGTGATGTGATCACCCGCGTCACGCCTACCTCAAATGGCTGGACACTGAGCGGGGAAAAGTTTTACAGCACCGGCACGCTGTTCGCGGACTGGATTGATGTGTATGCACGACGCAACGATAACCAAGGCGATGTCATCGCTCTGGTGAATACTCACCAACCGGGTGTGACGCGTGAGGACGACTGGGATGGTTTTGGGCAGCGCTTAACGGGGAGCGGTACGACACGTTTCGATAATGCGCACGTCGAGCAAGAACACGTGTTTGATTTCGCGACGCGCTTCCGCTACCAAACGGCGTTCTATCAACATGTGCTGTTGGCTACGCTGGCCGGTATTGGACGGGCGGTGGCACGTGACGGTGCGAAAGCCGTGGCCACACGAAATCGTATTTACAGCCACAGCAATGGTTCGACTTCACGCGAGGATGTGCAGGTACTCCAGGTGATCGGTGAGATCACCAGCCTGGCGTTTGCGGTCGAAGCCACAGTGATCCGCGCCGTACATTCACTGCAATCAGCATACGAAGCCCATGTGAGCAGCGATGAAGCAAGACTTGTTGAGGTCAACGCATTAGCGGAAGCCGAAGCAGGGCAGGCACAAGTCATCGCCAGTGAACTGGTTCCGCGCGCTGCCACCGAGCTGTTTAACGCGCTTGGCGCATCGGATACGCGTATCAGCAAAACGCTAGACCGTCACTGGCGTAATGCACGCACCGTATCCTCGCACAATCCTGTGATCTATAAAGCACGTGATATCGGCGGCTGGAAGGTTAACGGCACGCCGCCGACGGGGATTTGGCAAATTGGGCGCGGGGAAGGGTAAACATTTCAATTTGGGCGGCTTGAGCCGCCCACTTCTAATACAAGGTTTTTAAACTGTCCTGAATCACATTCAGCGCCGTTGTGACATTAGAATTCGGCCGTCGTGTGACAAACAATCCATATGTCACTTTTACTGGAGCCTGCGCGAAATTCACCAGACGCATACTGTCATGACGAATGAGCTCCGCTGGCAGCATGGCTACACCCAATCCGCCTTCAACGGCGGGGATAATCGCGCCCAGGTTTGAGCTGGTTACCGCGATCCTAAACTCCTTACCTGCTTCAATCAGCGCATCAAACATCAATTGCCGCCATGAACAAGGTTCACCGCAAACAATAGCATCGACCGTCAGCGCGCTATCCCAGGGGTAGTCAATCCCGCACACCCAATGCAGGTCGATCTCCCAACGGGTTAACGGGTCTTCGCTGAAACCGGCGGTCAAACCTAATACCATATCAAACGCGCTCTCCTGCCAGCGTCTGGCGAGGATATGATCGCTTTCAATAGATAGCTCGATGTGCAAACCCGGACACAATCTTCTCAGCCTGCCAAGTGCAAAGGGGAGCAAGCTCGATGCCACATCTTCGGACATACCGATGCGAAGCGTTCCCGCGGGCGTGCTCTCACTGAGTTGTGCCAGTGCCATTTCACCTAATGCCAGAATACGCACGGCAAAACTGAGCAGCACTTCGCCCTCTTTAGTGGGCACTACGCCTCGTCCGGTGCGGCGTAGCAAACGCTGACCAGTATGTTCTTCCAGTCGGCGAATCTGGGCGCTCAGGGCTGATTGCGCACGTCCTGCCTGTTCGGCCGCGCGCGTCAGGCTACGATGATGGCAGACGGCGACAAAGGTGCGTAACAGAGCAGGTTCAAAATTGTCAGATATCATGGTGGGATTATGTCTGATACATGTGAAAGCAGCCTACCAACATATCATCAACCTCGTTACGCTTTTACCCATTGGGTGTGATTAATCCCACGAAATGGAGAGATGAAATGAAAGCAGTCAGTTATACGCAGCCGGGTGGCCCAGAAGTCTTGCACCTGGTTGATATTGATGAACCTGAGATCCAGTCGAATGAACTGCTGGTGGCGGTAGAAGCCATCAGTATTGAAGGTGGCGACATCATTTCGCGCAACAGTCAGCGCTTGCAGGCGGGCGAAACACTGGGCTATGCAGCGGCTGGAACCATTCTTGAAGTGGGCGCAGAAGTCACCGAATTTGTGGTGGGGCAAAAAGTCGCGACGTTCAACTGGCGTGGCGCCTATGCACAGCGTCGTGCTGTTGCGGCTTATAACAGTTTCCCGATACCAGAGGGGCTTGACCCACGCATCGCCGCCGCCATTCCTGTTGGGCCTGGTACGGCTGCGTGGGCATTTCATTTGGGCAGATTGCAGCCAGGTCAAACGGTCCTGATTCTGGGAGCAGCCGGCGGTGTGGGGATGGCGGCAGTGCAGCTGGCATCTCGCCTCGGTGCAAGAGTCATAGGCACGGGAACCCGGCCAGAATCTCTGGAGAAACTACGTGAGTTTGGTCTTAACGATGCGATTGTGGTGGGCGAGAAACAAGCCGGCGAACAGGTGCGTGAGTTGCTGGGCGGAAACAAAGTCGATTTGCTGATCGATACCATCGGCGGTGATGCGCTGCCTGATGGTATTGAGGTGTTAAAAGAGGGAGGAACGGCGATTCTGATCGGCATTCTCGCCGGGCGTAATCAGATGATTGATGCGGAGTATCTGTTGCTGCATCGTATTACGTTGATCGGATGCTTGCTGGGTCCAGAATGGGGCGAAAAACAGATTGCCCGCGATTTAGTGAATGAACTGATGGTGATGGCGGCGAAAGGCGAACTGATCGTGCCTATTGATAGTACTTTCCCGCTGGAACAGGTGGTTGAAGCCCACCTGCGTGCCGAAACGCGTGGGCGATTAGGTCGAGTATTCATGACAGTAGAGTAGAGCGGGGCCCTCGGGCCGCCCGCTACAATCTTGGCAGAGTTTACTTTTTATCCAGCGACCAGGTCGCGCTACGCACATCCACTTTCACCGGCAACAGCCCTACGCGGGTGAAAGTGTCTGCTAACGCTTGCTGCTCATCAAACACCTGTGGCGTCATGCGCGTGGCACCGTAAGGCAGTCGTTTCAAGGTGGTTTGCCAGATGGTTTTATCCAATCCAGTTGATTTAGCCAGGATACCTGCCGCTTCATCCTGATGCGCATTAGCCCAGTCACTCAATTTACTCAATTCATCGACCACCTGTTTTGCCGTGTCAGGATGGCCTTCAGCGAATGGACGGCTGGCAAGATAGAAGGTGTAATGCGGCACTAAACCTTCAGCATTACGGATTTCACGCGCATCGGCATTGGCTTCCACTTCTGCAAGGTAGGGGTCCCAAATGACCCAAGCATCAATCGCACCTTTCTGGAATGCAGCGCGGGCGTCGGCGGGTGGCAGATAGACGGGCTTCACATCCTTATAATTTAATCCGGCATCTTCCAGTGCTTTCACCAGCAGATAGTTCACGTCAGAGCCTTTGTTCAGCCCAACGCGTTTCCCTTTCAAATCTGCCACGTTTTTAATCGGTGAATCTTTTGGCACCACAATCGCTTCAGTTTTTGGGTTAGCGGGTGAGTGACCGAGGTAGATCAAATCGGCTTTGGCGGCCTGGGCGAAGGCGGGTGGTGCATCTCCGGTGGCGGCTAAGTCGATGCTGCCGACGTTCAACCCTTCCAGCATCTGCGGTCCGGCCGGGAACTCCACCCAACGTACATTGATACCTTCTTTCTTAAAGGTTTCATCCAGCGTGCCGCGATACTTCAGCAGCGCGAAGATATTGGCTTTCTGATAGCCGATGGTGACAGTTTCAGGGTTGGCAGCCCAAGCGTGTGAGGAGAGCAGGCTGAAGCTCAGCGCCAGCGCGCTTAGAACAGGCAATTTCGTTTTCATGATGAGTCTCTCTAGGTTTTTTTCTCACCATAACAAAGTGCTTATATAACCAATAAATAACTAATTTCGATCGCTTATAACTGAATTTTTGTGATCGCGGTCATTCACTGTAATCAGCATGTCACCAAAATTTGCATAGACACCCAGATAATTAGCACGGTAATAATTTGTATAACAAATCAAAATGTCATATCGATATGCTTCTGTCAGGATAGGCACTTACGTTGCCTGCTAAGGGTTTCATTCGCTCTATGAAGTGGTTTTCACAAAGTGCAGTGTTGTTTTCTGCCAAAACTTGTCTTGCCGCCTTTCTGGCCTTTTATATCGCTCTGGAACTGAATCTTGATAAACCGGCTTGGTCACTGACTACAGTGTACGTTGCATCGCAGCTCTATTCGGGGTCAACGGTATCCAAGTCTGTGTTTCGTTTGTTCGGCACCATGCTCGGTGGCTTATTCACATTACTGATTTATCCCATCACGGTTCAGTCTCCGATGATGTTTAGCCTGTGTATTTCACTGTGGGTGGCGGTATGCCTATACCTGTCATTGCATGACCGCACGCCGAAAAGTTATGTGTTTATGCTTGCCGGATACAGCGCCGCCATTATGGGCTTTCCAGATGTCACCTCACCGTCAGAAATTACCTACACCGTGATTTCGCGTATTGAGGAGATCACAGTGGCGATCATCTGTAGCAGCTTGGTACATCGTCTGATCATGCCGGTGACGATGCGCAATCTACTCGAGCAGAGTGTCAGCCTGTGGTACCAAAACGCGCGCAAGCTGTGTAGCGAGCTGGTCACGGCGATGCCTGCGGAGAAATCGCTGGAACGCGAAGATATTCTGATTCAGATGGCTAACTATCCTCTTAACGTTGAGACGTTGATTACGCACTGTGTTTACGAAGGGGATGACGCGCGACGGTTGGTGCGATTGGTCAGCGTACAGTATCAGCATCTCTCCTATCTCATCCCTACGCTCACGGCGATTGAGTCACGCCTCAATTTGCTGGCGCAGCAGCAGATCCGTTTTCCTGACTACATTGCCACCGCTTTCCAGCAGTTTTTGTTATGGCTGAATGGGGATGAACAGCTGCCGGTGCGCGATGTTCTCATGACCGCGCAAGCCGAGCTAAAACAGGCCTGGCAGGAAGGGCGACTCAACAGTGAAGAGAGTATTTTGCTGATTGGTCTGTTGGAGCGTTTACTTAATTTCGTGCGTATTGCCGATGCCTATCAAAGCGTCAGCGAGCGAGTCAGTGAGTGGACGCCCACTGTCAAAGCAGGTAAACCCGCGCGAGCGCATAAGCATGTGGATAAGGGCTTGCTGTTGCTCTCCTGTTTTACGGCGTTTTTTGCCACCTTTGCGACATGCCTGTTCTGGATAGGTAGTGGCTGGAAAGATGGTTCAACCGCACCGATGATGGCCGCAGTCCTGTGCTCCTTCTTTGCGGGGCTGGACAGCCCGATCGCACCCATGAAGTTGTTCTTAAAAGGTGTACTGGTCTCCATGGCGATTAGCCTGGTGTATGTCACGGTGCTGATACCGCAAGCCATCACTTTTGAAGCGATGATTATCTGCCTCGCGCCAGGTCTGTTCGCCTTGGGGTTGGTGATTGCCAATCCTTCCACCAACCTGATTGGTTTGATTGTCGCTACGCAAATTCCAGGCTTGATTGGAATGAGCCATCACTTCAAGCCAGATCTTCTGCTTATAGTGAACGCGATGATTTCGACGCTGGTAGGCATTGCGATTGCGCTAGTGCTGACTTTGCTGATTCGCAACAAACGTCCGTCGTGGACGGCGAAGCGTGCCGTGCGTAAAGGGATCCGCGATCTGCTGCAATTCATCAGTGCACTGCGCCTGGGCTCGGTCACCATGACCGCACGACAGCAGTTTGTCGCGCGAACGCTGGATAAAGTGAACATCATTTTGCCGCGTAAGCGTATCGATCCGGCACCGGATCTGGTTTCGGGGGGCAATTTAATTGCCGAGGCTTGGCTTGGTGCTAACTGCTATGACTACTATACGCGGCATCAGGCACTGCTGGCCGCCAATGGCATCGAAAGCAGCGCGATGTTTCACGAGTTAAGCCTGTTTCTGAAACAGCGTTTGAAGTCACTGCAAACTCAACCGCAACCAGCATTATTAGCAGAGTTAAATCGCTTGTTGTTGGGCCTGGAGGCGGGCGCTCAGCAGGAGCAGGCCCTGTTTGCTCCCATGTTCCACTTGTTTAATATCCGCTTATCACTGTTTCCTTCAGCGCGCTGGCCGGAAATAACGTACAGTGCCGAATAGGCATAAAAGGGATAACTGCAGATGAAAATGATGGGTTTGATTGGCGGTATGAGCTGGGAATCAACGGCACTCTATTACCGTATCATCAATGAACAGGTGAAGCAGCAACTCGGTGGATTGCACTCGGCGCGAAGTCTGATGTACAGCGTTGATTTTCACGAGATCGAAAAGCTTCAGGTTGCCGGGGAATGGCAGCAAGCGGGGGAGATCCTGGCGAATGCGGCACGCAGTCTGGAGAAGGGCGGGGCGGATTTTATTGTGCTCTGTACTAACACCATGCATAAAGTCGCCGATCAAATCACCGATGCCGTTGAGATTCCGCTACTGCATATCGCTGATGCGACCGCACAACGCATTCGTAACGCGGGAGTAAAACGTGTCGGGTTACTGGCGACGGCGTTCACTATGGAACAAGCGTTCTATAAAGGCCGTTTGGCACAGTCTGATATTGAGGTGTTGGTGCCCGATGCACCCGGTCGTAAGACAGTTCACGACATCATTTATCAGGAGTTATGCCTGGGGATTATTCGTGAGGAATCGCGCGCGCAATACCGTGAAATTATTGCTGAGCTGGTAGAGCAGGGCGCAGAAGCGATCATTCTGGGCTGCACTGAAATCACTTTACTGGTGCAAGCTGAAGATGCCAGTGTGCCGCTGTTTGATACCACGTTGATCCACGCCGAAGACGCGGTGAAATTGGCATTGGCAACAAAATAACTAGCCTGCTAATTATTTTATGTGTTATTATTCGTTCATTGAAGGCACAACGTCTGACCCCACATGGTCGTACAGGGATGTGCCAGAACTGGCTGCCAAGATTGGCAGCCTTTTTTGTGGTCAGAATGCTGTTTCCAGTGAATCTGTGACGCAATAATCATCATCCACCAGCGGCAGATAGCGCCATTTATCAAACGCAGTACAAGGATGAGAAATACCACACCCTACCCAGTCACCCGGCTGCAACCTTTCATCATCAGGCAATAGCAGATAGGCATGCTGATCGTTCACGTCGCTAATACGCAAATGCCTGGCTGAACGGGGTTCGCTGCCGTCTGCGTTGCGGATCCACAGCGGATTTGGCAGGTCCTGATCGAAAGGCACGTCACGTCGACCAAAGTCGACAAATGCCAAGCCCGGTTCAGGACGGGATAACACCCGCCCCCAAATCTCCAAGGCAGCATCGAAGTGATGGCTGGCGCCAGGTTGTGCAAACGGCGCAATACGCGCATACAAACCGCTGTCATGCGCCATATAAGCGCCTGAACGGATTAACGGCGTCATCGGCAGTGGCAGCGTGGCAGCGGTAAAGCACTCAGTGACCACATCAAACCATGCGCCGCCGCCAGCACTAAGGATGATTTGTTCACTGCTGAACAACTGTTTTTCAGCCAGTAGCGCAGCGGTGCTCACCATCATCTGGCAATACTCTCTTACCCGCTGTACGCCCTCAGCATCGCGACCGGCACCCAAGGCGCCCTCATAACCCGCTACGCCCACCAACTGAAGTGCAGAACTGGCTTTAATCGCTTCGGCAATTTCCAGGGCTTCCTGCGGTGAACGGCAACCGGTACGTCCGCCACTGACCGACATCTCTAGCAGCACCGAAATCTGTGCATCACCAAGATGTTGCTCCAGCAGTTTGACTCCCTGCAGTGAATCGACATAGCACAGGAAGCCATGATCGGGATGTTGTTGCTGCCACTGTGCAATCCAGCGAATGCCTGCGGGATCGACCAGTTCATTGGCGAGAAACACATTGCGAATCCCAAACTGGCGTAGTGCACGCACTTGCGCTGGCGTGGCGGCACCCAGCCCCCACGCACCGCCTTCGGTGATCGCGCGTCGTAAAACGGCGGGCGACATGGAGGTCTTACCGTGCGCCGCCAGCATGATACCCTGTTCCCGACAGAAGGCAGCCAGTTGGCGCAGGTTATTCTCCAGCGCCGACTGCTTCATGATCATTAACGGCGAGAAGACCTCGTCACTGTTAAACACCGCAGTGCCCTGTGCTAAAGGCGAATTCCCCGCACCCGCAACCGATTTAAAACGTGGAGCGGCTTGTTGTGCATCCAGTAAACCATCCGCGTGCAGCGGAAAGCGAATCGACATAGTGGCTCCTGTTAGTGCTCAAGCACGCGCGACAAGAATTGTTGCGTGCGCGGATTCTGCGGGTTCACAAAGAGTTGCTCAGGTGAACCCTGTTCAGCGATGACGCCTTGATCCATAAACACCACGCGATCGGCGGTTTTACGGGCAAAGCCCATTTCATGTGTCACCACCACCATGGTCATGCCTTCACGCGCCAGGCTGCGCATCACTTCCATCACTTCGCCGACCAGTTCCGGGTCGAGCGCGGAGGTGGCTTCATCGAAGAACATGATTTTCGGTTCCACCGCCAAGGCTCGTGCAATGGCGACGCGCTGCTGCTGACCACCAGAAAGTTGCGCCGGGTAGTGATGGGCGCGCTCCGCCAGGCCAACCCGCGTTAGGGCTGCCATGCCGCGTTTATTGGCTTCGGCTTCAGAGAGCTTTTGCGCTTTGATCAGCGCCAGCGTGACGTTGCCCAACGCGGTTTTATGGGGAAACAAGTTGAACTGCTGGAACACCATACCCACGTGACCACAGATTTCACTGCTGCGTTTGCGGTCATGCAACGGCACTTGGTTTACCCAGATCTCGCCACCGTCAGCGGTTTCTAATCCGCTCATGATGCGCAGCACAGTACTTTTTCCCGAACCGGACGCACCAATCAACACCAGCACTTCGCCAGGTGAAACATCCAGACTGATCTCTTTCAGCACCTGAGTGGAGCCAAAGGATTTGGTAATGCGGCTCAGCGTAATCGCGGATTGGCTCATGATATTTGGCTCCTGGTTTGATGATGTTGAACCCAACGAGAAAGCGGGAAACAAATGGCGAAGTAGAGCAGGGCAACCAGGCCGTAAATCACCACCGGTTGTCCAATGCGATCGACAATCGCCTGGCCCTGATGCATCAGCTCGGACATGCCGATCATGCTGACGATCGAGGTGTCTTTAATCAGCGAAAGATACTGACCTGCCAGCGGCGGCAACACGATGCCACGGGTTTGGGGCAGCACTACGCTCATGAAGGTCTGACGCTTGGAAAGTCCGAGAATCCACGACACCTCCCATTGACCTTTCGGCACCGCTTCAATCCCGGCGCGGAACACTTCGGCGATATAGGCACCTTGATAGATGCTTAAACCGAGGATCCCAGCGGCAAACAGGTTGATCTCATAACCGAAATAAGCCACGCCGAAGTAGATAAACATCAGCGTGATCAGCACCGGTGTACCGCGAAACAGCTCGGTATAGATTACGGCGACCTGCTTAGCGACCGGCAGGCGGCTGGTTCTCAGCACCGCAGCCAGTAAACCCAGCAGGGTACTGCCGAGGATGGCGGCGATGGACAGCAACAGCGTGATACCCAATCCTTTTAGCAGGATGGGGAAAGAGCTGATGATTAACTCGCTCATAACGCATTCTCCCGTTTCACTGGATTAGTCAGCCATTTTTTTGCCCACCACCAGGCGGACTTTTTTACCGGCGTCACCAGCGGCGGATGGAACATGCGCCGTCCAGCTACCGTGCCCAGCCAAGAGAACAGATTGCTCAGGACCAGATAAACGAGCGCGACAACGCTAAAAGTCTGGATATAAAGCAAAGTACGGGCGTTGATGACCGTGGCGGTACCGGTCAGTTCTGGCAGGGCAATCGCAGAAAGTAACGAGGTGCCAAGCAGCAACTGAATCAGGTTGTTGATGATCGCCGGCCACACTGCGCGCGCTGCCTGTGGCAACACCACACTGAGAAAAATCTGCCGACGCGGAATACCGAGAATGTATGCTGCCTCGAGCTGGCCTTTTGGCACCGATTGAATCCCGGCACGAAAGGTTTCAGACAGGTAGGCGCCGACGTTCACCCCCAGCGCCAGCACACCGGCGGTAAAGGCGCTCATGGTGATGCCCAACGAGGGGAGGCCAAAGAAGATGATGAAAATCTGTAGCAGAACCGGCGTGTTGCGAATGAATTCAACATAGCAGTGGCTGATCCAGCGCAGTGGAGCCACTGGCGAGGATTTCGCTAATGCCGACAACAAGCCCAATGCCACCGCCAGCACAAATGCCAGGAGTGTCACCTGTAGTGTCAGCCATGCGGCTTCAAGAAAGGTGTCGGCGTAGCGCCAGAGGGTTAGCCATTGATAACTCATGGTTTGACTCCTTCGAACGGCGCGACATCAGCTGCCGCGCCGCACATCAATCAATATTGCGGATTCAGCGGGTAACGTGGCTTGCTACCGAACCATTTCTGATACAGCTGGGCGTTTTCACCTGATGCATTAATCTCAAACAGGAATTCATTCAGATAGTTGGTCCACACCTGATCACCCTGTTTCACACCGAAGGCGTTATATTCCAGCGGAACCAGCGCTTCGTTGGTGACGGTCAGCGTAGGGTCCAGCTTGGCCTGGTAAGCAAGGAAGTTGTTATCTTCGATCATCGCATCGGCTTGGCCTTGCTTCACGGCGAGAATCGCGGCTTGCGATGAATCGTATTCCTGGATTTTCACGTCAATCCCGAGGTTACGAACTTCATCCCCGTTGGTTGAACCCTTCACCGTGGCGATAGTTTTACCGGCCATATCATGAGCTGATTGAATGCCGCTGTTTTTGCGCACCAACATCGCTTCACTCGCCACGACATACGGGTTGGTGAAGCCAATCTCTTTGGCACGTTCCAGATTGCGAGTAAAGTTACAGAACACCACATCCACTTTATTGGTTTGCAGGTTCGGAATACGGTTGGCGCTAGTGGTGTTGACCATCTCCAGTTTCACGCCCATCTCTTTGGCGAGTGCTTTCGCTAAATCAACGTCATATCCGTCCGGATTGCCGTCTTTGTCATAAAAACCAAAGGGCGCAAAGCTCAGGCAGTCACCGACACGCAGCGTGCCGCGTTGCAGTACGTTCTGCAGAGCCGATTGCGGTGCGGCGCCAGCCTCTTTTTTTTCTTCGGTGGGTGTGCAGCCAGCTAAAACCAGCAATGCCAGCGCAGCGGCGCCGAATTTAAGCGATGTTGTGTTCATTTTATGCTCTCTATAAAATGGTTATGAGTCGGCGTAATGCCGATATTTCACAGCAAAATGAAAAGCATCAATTAATAACAGGCTGTCCTGGTGTGGGCGAAGAAATTAATAAACCTCAGCCTGTTTTAACTGTAATAATTATTTACGATCGGCGCGGAAGCATTTCATATCCACTTCCACTTTGCAGTCAACCACTAAATCCTGCACGCTACAAATACGCGCCGGTGGGTTACCGCTGAATATCTCACTGAATACTTTATTAAAGGAACTGAAATAACGCGCGTCGGTTAACACTGCGGTGACGTGCACCACATCCTCCACGCGATAACCTGCCTCGCGCATGATGGTCAGGCAGTTATCGAACGCTAACTGCGTCTGTTCAATGATACCGCCTTCCACTACCTCACCGTCGCGCATCGGTGTCTGGCCCGAGATATAAAGCCAGCCATCAGCTTCAACCGCACGGGCAAAAGGCAATTTTTGCCCGCCGGTGCCTGTTCCGCCTTCAATGCCATAACGCTTAATCGCCATGCAATTCTGCCTCATTTCTGGTTCTATTGGTTGTCTGGTATATCAGACTTCAATCTGCAATACCGGATAGGGCAAGATTTGCACAGTAGATTTGCTTTTGCAATATGTGACCCGCTATTTAATTTTTTGTGATGTAGTCGGGATCGCAAAATAAATTCTACTGGATGGCTTTGTTTAAAAATAATGTGACCTCTGTCGTGGTTTTTTAAGTATGAGTTAAAGAGGTATGCGCCAAAATGAGGCCCCAAAATAGAACGTCATAATATAACGCTCGTGATTAATTTTTATTTTTACAGGGATGGGTAATTATTGCATTGGGGTGT
>OBJT01000242.1_pt1 | contig 14475 bp, 16 predicted proteins | sample 1519861 | NCBI WGS metagenome assembly OBJT01 (sample SAMN02401118, study PRJEB22541) | soil metagenome, isolate JX
AAATGTTGTTTCCTATTTGGAAATAACGTAAGTTTTATATCATGCATTTCACGTCGGTTGCGTCATACCAGAAAGAAGAATGTAACCGCGTTCAGAAAAATCCATCAAAAAATCAGGAGCGTGCGAGAAGATGAGTAAAATTTTGACGTTGGGCGAAATCATGTTGCGCCTATCTACAGATCCAGGAACATTGATGACCTATTCCACTAATTTCACAGGACATTACGGCGGCGGGGAAGCGAACGTCGGCATCAGTCTGGCGAATTTTGGCCATGAAGTGGCTTTCGCAAGCAAAGTGCCGGCCAATCCGTTGGGGGTTGCGGTCCGGAAACATCTGAAAAGCTACGGAATTTGCACAGCCTTGCTGAGAAAAGGCGGCGAACGCCTGGGCACCTACTATTTGGAAAGCGGCGTCGGCGAACGTGCGGCTTCCGTTGTCTATGATCGTGCCCATTCAAGTTTTTCCAGCATGGAAGCCTTGGAATGGGATTTCGATGAGCTGTTCGAGGACGTGAACCTGTTCCATATCTCGGGTGTCACTGCCGCACTCACGAAAGATTGGGCTGCATGGTCGGTCGAGTTGGTGCGGGAAGCGAAAAGGCGCGGGATCAAAGTCAGTTTCGACATCAACTACCGCGCTAAACTTTGGACGCAGGCCGAATGCGGGGCTTTCCTGCAGCAAGTCTTACCGTTGACCGATTATCTATCTGCAGGCAAATTGGACGCCTTGTATCTGATGGGGATTCCGGAAAATACGAGCGAACAGGAAGATGTGACGTATTATTACGAGAAGATGGCGGAAAAATATCCGAACATCGAAGTCTTCTACTCCACAATCCGTCAAGTGCATTCCGCCAGCCACAATGTGCTCCAAGGGACGATGTGGCGCAAAGGGGAGACGACCTTCTCGAATGTGCACACGATCACGCCGATCGTTGACCGGGTCGGCGGCGGCGATGCTTATGCTGCAGGGATCCTGCATGGCATCCTATCCGGGTATACCGCAGAGCATACGGTCGATTTCGCGATCGCCGCATCCAGTATGAAACACACGATCCACGGCGACTGCAACCAGTTTTCCGCTGAAGAAGTGGAAGACTTCATGAAGTCCGAATCAGGTGCAATCAAAAGATAAGCAAATATATATCAAAAAGGCAAGCGTTCGGTAAAAAAACCGAATGCTTGCCTTTTCTATTGGCTGCGCCTTAATGATTTCATCAGATGAATTCGCTGTCGTATTGCTTCTCCATCTGTTTCATTTCGTGGTAGCTGACTTGGTCGAGCGTCATCGAAGCCAACAGCAGATTGAAGTCATCGCGGGCTTCCGGATCGGCAGCGTCCCAGATGAGCGTGTGCGCTGCCTCATCCTCGCCGAGATCCTCGGAAAAATCGACCATGCTGTCGCGCCATTTGATGTATGCTTCGTATTGTCCAGGTTTCATATTGTGTCCTCCATTATTCTCATTTCATGATATAAATCATTTCGATTTCCCTTGTATCCAGGTCGGTGCCGCGCTTCATGAATCCGGCTGTTTCAAGCGCCTCGCGGGCCCATTGGTTGCCGATCTGGACGGATGCATGCAACAGGGAGCAGTCGAACTGCGTTCCGATCCATTTCGCAATCTCCCGGATGCTTTCGGAACCGAAGCCTTTGGATTGGAAAGGCTGACCAATCATGATTTGTTCGAGCGTCATCGCGGAAGCCTTTTGCGCCCTCCTGATGAAGGCCAAGCCGACCAAAGTATCTTCGGCATAGAGTGCAAGTGGAAAGAGCGCCTGCGGTTCAACGTAGGCTTGGGCAATCATATCCGCATTGGGCAGGACATATTTTCGTTGCCAATCGTCAACAGCCAGCTGGACTGCTGCCTGGATATTATCAGTTGAAAGGTTACGTATTGTGATCATTTTTTGCTCCTAGTCCGTTTCGTTATTTTTAGTTTCCGTATCGAAGGTGATGAGATACCCTTCAAGCCAATTGCCGCTGCTCTTCAAGGCGAAGTAGCCGAGGAGCGCGACGATCGCTGCAGCGCTGCAGTTCACGATCAGATCACCCATCGTATCCATTAAGGCAGCCTGCCCGATCAGCGGGACGCCCTCGATAGTGGCGGTCCGTTGCGTGTTCTGGCCCATGACGCTGTCGGCGAAAAACTCATAAAATTCCCAAAGCACACCGATTGTAGTTGCCAGACAGAAAGAAAAAAGCGAAGACAAAACTGGTGTCAGGTTCAATCTTTGGACGCCTCCCTCCTGCAGGTTGGCGATGACGGAAAATCCGAGCACCCCAAAAAGAGCAGAACTCAAGGCATGTTGGATGGTATCCCATTCGGCAACAGTATCATAGAACCCGCCAAGACTGCCCAACAGGAGAGCCAAATAGAGAAACACAGCATAGATGAAGGTGATTCTTTGAGGCAAGAGGATACGCGTATGTTTCCGCAAAAGCGAAGGGAAGAGCAAGGCAACCAGCCCGAAGCCGACTTGAACAAGCCGCAGGAAATGCTCAGCTTGCCTCTCAGTGCCTCGCGTTTGGATGAACCGTACAAATTCATATCCGGTAATCAGGATGAAGCTTGCAAAGATGAACAGGACAACAGCGTAACTGAATTTTTTCAGCGTTTCACGCATGGTTTTTCAGCCTTCTTTCGGTTATTCAGCGCATATATCATCTACTCTCATTTTAGTCGACTTCACCGGGATTCGCAACTTGTCAAACCTCTTTAAGCCGCAAAAAAAGGAAGCCGGTAAGGCATCCTTTTTACGGCAATCATAAAAAAAATTGTGATTATCTGTCAAACTTTTCCCGGCGCTTGGTGGACTTGATGAAAAGCTGTTTCAGGGCAACGCTGTCGTCGTTTTTGATGGCTGCCTTGATCAGGTCGAGCTGATCCTCGAACGTCTGGATGCTCTTCAGCAAATACTCTTTGTTCTCAAGGAAAAGTTCGCTCCACAGCTCTTCGTTGATTTTGGCGATCCGGGTCAACTCGCGGTAACTGTCTCCGGTGAATTTCTCCGTTTCGCGGCCTTCGACATCGCTGTTCACCAGAGCGACGGCGATTGCGTGCGGCAACTGGCTGGTGAAAGCAATCATTTCGTCATGGTAATCGGCAGAGATGCGCGTAATACGGCCGAAGCCCATCTCCATGATCAAAGTTTCCATGAAAGCAAGATTCTCTTCTTTGTTGGAAGGGAGCGGTGTCAGGATGTAATTCGCATTTTTGTAGACGGAACTGCTGGCGAAATCGATGCCTTTTTTCTCGCGCCCGGCCATCGGGTGACCGAAGACGAAGTCGATCGAGGCAGGCAAAACCGACAGGATATCTTCGATGAAGAACTTTTTGACGCCCGTCGCATCCGTCAGAATCGACCCCGGCTTGAAATGGTGCTTGTGGGTGACGATGAAATCATGCACCAAACGGGGATAGAGCGAAAAGATCACCAAATCGGATTGCGGCAGGATGTCTTTCCCATCCTGATAGCCCTCCTTGATGAGCTGTTGCGCTTTGGCTTTGTCCAGCGTCGCCTGGTCGATGTCGATCCCGTAAAGATTACGGTATCCGGCATCGTGAAGGGCCATCGCGAAGGACCCGCCGATTACGCCCAGACCGACGATTGTGATGTTCAGCTCCTTATTGAGGGTTGTCATGGGCTGGGCCTTCCTTTCCTGCTCCATAGTGGCGCGCAATGATTTCAGCGGCTAGCTCTTCCAAGGGCTTATCGTTCTTGACGACGAAATCCGCAGCTTCTTGATAGAGGGATTCGCGTTCAGCCTTCAGCGCATAGATCCGTTCCAAGCCGTCCTTCAAGAGCGGGCGATGGGAAACTTCAATGTCATGCGTGATGTCTTCGACTGCGCGGTCGATGTAATAGACAATCCCGCTCTTTTTCAAAGCCACGATGTTTTCGCTGCGTTTGACGACACCGCCGCCTGTGCTGACGATCGTATCCTCAAAATCGGCAATTTCTTTATAGGCATCCGATTCGATGCTGCGGAAATAGTCCTCTCCGATTTGGAAGAGGTCGGTGATGCTTTTGCCGGTCTTCTCCTCAATGAAGGCATCCGAATCGATGAAACGGAAACCGGTTATATTGCTCAATAATTTGCCTAAAGTCGTCTTGCCTGCACCAGGCAGTCCAATCAGGATGATATTTTTTCCCAAATCCTTCACCTATTCCCGTTATTGTGTTATTTTGTCATAGATTTCTTGGTTCAAAGTAAGCTCGAAAGGCCGTTCCAGCCAGATTTCTTGTGATTTGATCCCTTGATGCACCAACATTTCCAATCCATTGCAGATCTTCAAGCCGTCCGATTTTGCCAAACGGAGGAATTCTGTTTCCTGCGGGTTGTAGATCAGATCAACGGCTGCACTGAAATGACGGATCACTTCCAATGGGACCGCGCTGAGACCGATGTTGTCAGGGAACATGCCAAGCGGAGTCGTGTTGATGATCAGATCGCCTGAGATGTCCGCTATCTCATCATAACTCATCAAGGAGATGCGTGGATCGTCCGGAATATCAGCAAGAGCGCCTTTTTTTCGTGAAACGATGATAATGTTATTGATGCCATTATCCAGTAAATATAAAACGACTGCTTTTGCGGAGCCGCCGAAACCCAAGACCATTGCCGTCTGGTTTTCAACTGCGATGCCGTGCGAAGCCAACATGGTGCCGAAGCCGTAATAGTCGGTGTTGGCCCCGTAGAGCTTGCCGTCTTTTACCTTGATTGTATTGACTGCACCGATGCGTGTAGCTTCCGGTGTGATTTCGTCCAAATAAGGCATCACTGTCTGTTTGTAGGGAATCGTGACATTGACGCCGACGAACCGCAGCACGCGGATGCCTTCGATCGCTGCTTCGAGTTCGCCAGGGGATAATTCAATATGTTTATAACCGGCATTCATTCCGATCAGATCGAAAAAAGTCGAATGGATTCTTTCTGAATAACTGTGGCTTAAATGTTCGCCGAATAATCCGAAAAATTGCATCAGGTTTCACTCCTTTTAGGAAAGTGTAGATTATCGCCATCTAAATTTCAATACCCAGATTAAATTAAAAAAAAATTAAAAAACCCTTGCAATGATTAGAGCGTTTGTTATAATGATGGAAATCAGTCGTTTTCATTATGAGTTCAGCTGATTAAATGATACACAAGAGAAGAGGTCATCCGATGGGTTCCACGCATGCTATCAATCTTTTACAAACAAACTTTTACTTTACATACTTTACATTCTGGGGCTTCTATTTTAGCGCTGGATATTTTGTTTGGAAAAAATTGCATAGAGCGAATATGAGAAACATCAGGGGATGCGAAAAATAGTTTGCAGGACGGATCGTCAGGCAACAGCATTTTTGGATAACGAAGCTTAACGCGGTGCTCATATCATATGGGCACCGCTTTTTATTTTTTTAAAAGCAAAAACAAACTAGGAGGAACAAGACATGATCATCATTTTGAAGAAAACGGCCAAACAAGAGGAAATCAACGAACTGACAAAACGCTTAACGGATAAAGGGGTCATCGTGAGCCCGGTAATCGGCGAAACAATGACTATCTTGGGCTTGGTAGGCGATACTTCGAAGGTATCGATGGACTCCATCCAGCAACATCATATCGTCGAACGCGTATTGAAAGTCCAGGAGCCTTACAAAAAGGCCAACCGTAAATTCCATCCGGACGATACGGTTGTCGAAATCGACGGACAACGCATCGGTAACGGCTACTTCGGCGTGATTGCAGGTCCTTGTTCCGTTGAGGGCGAAGAACAGATCATCAGCATCGCGCAACGCGCAAAAGCGGCAGGCGCTAACTTCCTCCGTGGTGGAGCCTTCAAGCCGCGCACATCCCCATACAGTTTCCAAGGTTTGGAATTGGAAGGCTTGCGTTTGTTGAAATTGGCGAAGGAAGCGACTGGTTTGCCGATCGTTACGGAATTGATGTCCACGAAATTCGTCGATGAGTTTGAGGCGGATGTCGACCTGATCCAAATCGGCGCACGCAACATGCAGAATTTCGATTTGTTGAAGGAAGTCGGCAAGACGAAGACGCCGGTCCTATTGAAACGCGGTCTGTCCGCAACTTACGAAGAATGGTTGATGTCTGCTGAATACATCATGTCCGAAGGGAACGAAAACGTCATCCTTTGCGAACGCGGTATCCGCACATTTGAAACGGAAACACGCAATACTTTGGATATCCAAGCCGTTCCGGTCATCCAAAAATTGTCCCACTTGCCGATCATCATCGACCCAAGTCATGCCGGCGGTTCTGCTTACCTGGTGCCATCCATGTCCAAATCCGCAGTCATGTCCGGTGCGAACGGCCTGATGGTGGAAATCCACCACGACCCTGAGAACGCGTGGAGCGATGGCCAACAGTGCCTGAACCCGAATGAGTTCGATGAGTTGATGGCTGTCGTAAAACAGTTGATTGCCATTGAAGGAAAGCATTTGGATGCGGTAAAATAAAGGAAGAACTTTCCGCGCATTCCAATGCGTTGGCTAGCTTCACGGGTTAGCACTGAACGAACCCGTTCCGCTTTTCTTTAACCATATCTGAATAAGGAGTGAAACAATGGCTGAATTACATGTAGGACTCGGCAAAAACAGCTATACGATCCTGATCGAAAATGGCTTGCGCCACCGTCTTCCGGAAGAAATCAAAAACATCTACAGCGGCAAGAAGATTGCCATCATCACGGACCATAACGTCAATGCGCATTATGGGTCCCAGTTGGAGGAAGGGCTGCAGGCTGCAGGGTTCGAGACGCTTGTGGTTGCCTTGCCGGCCGGTGAGCAGACGAAAGATTTCCAGATGCTGCCGCAGATCTATGACCAATTATTGGATTTCCAACTGAACCGCAGTGAACTGATCATTGCCTTGGGTGGCGGCGTCATCGGGGATCTCGCAGGCTTTGCGGCTGCCAGCTTCCTGAGGGGAGTCCCATTCATCCAGATTCCGACTTCCTTGTTGGCCCAAGTGGACAGCAGCATCGGCGGCAAGGTCGGCGTCGATCTGGCAAGAGGGAAAAATCTGGTTGGGGCTTTCTATCAACCGAAGAAAGTGTTCATCGATCCGGAAATGCTGAATACGTTGCCGGACCATTACTTCCGCGATGGTCTCGGGGAAGTAATCAAGTACGGCTGCATCAAGGACGCGGAATTTTTCAGTTTCCTGCAGACGCTGGGTACCCGCGAAGCAATGATGGCGCACATCGAACGGATCCTCTACACGTGCTGCGACATCAAGCGCAGAGTCGTGGAAGAGGACGAAAAGGATACCGGTGAACGGATGCTGCTGAACTTTGGGCACACGATTGCACACGCCTTGGAGACATACACTCATTATTCGAAATACTCGCACGGTGAAGCGGTGGCAATCGGGATGGTCGCAATCACACGCCTTTCCGAGAAGAAAGGCTTCACCAAACCTGGAACGGCAGCAGCGATCGAGGCTTTGGCGAAACAAGTCGGCTTGCCAACGGAACTGCACATCGAGTCTATTGATTTGGACAGCTTGTTGGCGATCATGACATTGGACAAGAAGAATCTGGACGATCATCTGAAAGTCATCCTGTTGAAGGAAATCGGCATCAGCTACGTTCAGGATGAGACCATCGCCTTCTTTGACGATCTGGAGAACATGTAGAACATATACTATAGAAGAAACAGAAGAAACAAAATCGAAGCAACAAACAGGAGGATTACAATGGATTTGACGATACAGCCACACAAGCTATCGGGAACAGTGACTGTCCCGCCTTCAAAGAGTTTGGCGCACCGTGCAGTCATCTGCGCGGCGCTTTCCGACGGCATCTGCAAGATCGATAATATCGCGCTTTCGGATGACATCATCGCAACTACGGAGGCCATGAAGGCATTCGGAGCAGTCATCGAGCAGGACGGCAGCTCTTTGACGATCAAGGGCGCGGGCCAATACGTTACAGACGCAAAAGCCGATGCGGAAGCAACGACCGCAGAGCACCTGATCGACTGCAATGAATCCGGTTCGACGCTGCGTTTTGTCGTACCGATCTCGACGCTTTTCCAAGGCGCGAGCCGCTTCATCGGAAGAGGGAATCTGGGCAAACGTCCATTGACGATCTTCTACGATATTTTCGAGGAACAAGGCATCTCCTACAAACCGACTGAAGGCGAACTGGATTTGGTCGTAGACGGGAACCTGAAACCTGGTCATTTCTCATTTCCCGGAAATGTCAGCTCACAATTCATCACGGGCCTTTTGTTCACTCTGCCGCTGTTGGACGGCGACTCGGTCATCACGATCACGACGCCGCTTGAATCGATCGGCTATATCGATTTGACGCTGGATGTCATGAACGCTTTCGGTGTGACCATCGAAAACGAAGGCCATCAACTCTTCCGGATTTCGGGCGGACAGTCCTACAAGGCGACGGATTACCGCGTCGAAGGGGATTATTCCCAAGCGGCCTTCTTCCTTTGCGCTGATGCATTGGGCAACGATCTTTTGGTCGATGACCTGTCCATGGATTCCCTGCAGGGTGACCGCGCTGTCGTTTCCATTCTGGAAGCGATGGGTGTCGCTTTCGAGCAGCAGGGCAACGGCTTGATCGGCACGGCCAAAGCCGGACTGCACGGCACATTGATCGATGCGGCGCAATGCCCGGATATCATTCCGGTCGTCGCGTTGACAGCTTGCCTGAGCGAAGGCAAAACGGAAATCATCAATGCCGGCAGACTGCGCATCAAAGAATGCGATCGTTTGGAAGCTACGGCCAGCGAATTGAAGAAACTGGGCGCAAACATCGAGGAACTTCCGGAAGGCTTGTTGATCCATGGCGTCAAATCGCTTAAGGGCGGAGAAACTGTCTGGAGCTACAAGGACCACCGCATCGCCATGATGCTGGCGATCGCTGCGACAGTCTGCGAACAGCCGATCACGGTCACGGATGCCGAGTGCGTTTCAAAATCATATCCGAATTTTTGGGAAGACTATCAAGCTATAGGAGGCAAGATACAATGAGTGGTGTATTTGGGAATAAATTAAAGGTATCCATCTTCGGCGAATCACATGGTTCCGCAATCGGCGTCACCATCGACGGTCTGCCGCCAGGCCATAAGATCGATATGGATAAAGTTCTGGAGGAAATGAAACGGAGAGCGCCAGGCCAAGGGGCTTTGACGACACCAAGGAAAGAAAAAGATCAGCCTGAAATCTTGAGCGGCTACTTCAACGACATGACGACAGGCAGCCCGCTTGCGGCGATCATCCGCAACAGCGACACGCGTTCCAAAGACTACGGCCAGATGAAAAAATTGATGCGTCCCGGCCAGGCCGATTATCCCGGCTATGTCCGTTACGACGGCTTCAATGATTACCGCGGCAGCGGCCATTTCTCCGGCCGGATCACTGCACCGCTAGTGTTCGCGGGCGCGATCGCGAAGCAATTGCTTGAAAAACAAGGCATCACGATCGGCGGCCACGTGAAGAGCGTAGCCAAGATCCAGGATGACAGCTTCCTGAACACGGAAGTCACACCGGAAATGCTGAAAGGCTTCGCAAGCAAAGAACTGCCGTTGTTGAACGAGTCGCTTGAAGAGGAAATGCGCAACCTGATCCGTGAAGCGAAAGCCAGCGGCGATTCTGTCGGCGGAACCGCGGAAATCTGCGTATTGGGCATCCCGGCAGGAGTCGGCAACCCATTCTTTGACTCCGTTGAGTCCGTTCTGGCGCACATTTTATTCTCCGTGCCTGCCATCAAAGGATTGGAATTCGGAAGCGGCTTCGGCATCGCCGAAATGCTCGGATCGGAAGCGAACGATTCCTATTATTATGACGGCGACCAAATCAAGACGCGCACGAACCATAACGGCGGCATTTTGGGCGGCATCACGGATGGCATGCCGATCATCTATAGAGTGGCAATCAAGCCGCCAGCTTCCATCACGAAGCTGCAGCAAACCATCAATATCGAAGACAAGACCGATGCGGAACTGTCGGTTGAGGGCAGACACGATCCGATCATCGTACCGCGCGCCATCCCTGTATTGGAAGCCGTGACGGCGATCGCGATCCTGGATCTGCTGATGGATTCGAAATTCTACAAATACGACTAGTGAGAACGGAGTGGAAGGCGAGTATGACGGATTTAGAAGACTATCGCAAAGAGTTGGATGCCCTTGACCAGGAGCTTGTGGCTCTGTTCGAGAAACGGATGCATATTTCCCAAGCCATCGGCAATTACAAGCTGGCGCATGATTTGCCCATCTTTGATGAAGGCCGGGAGCAACGCGTCGTGGAACAGAATCTTACCCATCTGAAGAGTGAGGAGTTTGCAGTGCAGACCCATCACTTCCTGGATACGATCATGGATCTTTCGAAGGAAGTCCAAAAGGATGTCCGGGCAGCCGCGAACGATTATGAGCAGATTTTTGCGATCCACGATCCAAAAGAGCACGCGCAGATCGGGTACTTCGGGGAAACGGGATCCTTCTGTGAAGAAGCCATGTTGGCTTATTTCAAGGAAGCTCCCCGCGATCCGAAAAATTATCATACCTTTGAATCGCTGTTCCTGGGCATCCAAAACGGGGAAATCGATTATGGCGTTCTGCCAGTGGAAAACTCTTCCACTGGTGCGATTTCACAAGTTCTCGATCTGTTGTACAAATATGGCCTTTCCATCGTGGGCGAACAATACATCAAAATCGAGCAGCACCTAATCGGACTGGAAGGGACCGATCTGGGCCAGATCGAGGAAGTCTATTCGCACCCGCAAGGTTTCCAGCAATCCACCGATTATTTCAAGGACCACGAGCAGTGGCGTCAGATCCCGTTCCACAGCACCTCCGACAGTGCCAAAATGGTGAAGGATTCCGGCGATGTGCATAAGGGTGCCATCGCCAGCAGAAGGGCCGCCCAGATCCATGGACTCTCCATCTTGGCGGAGAGCATCCAGAATCAGAGCGAAAACACGACCCGCTTCATCATCGTCGGCAAGGATCTCGAGTCGAATCCGGGCTGCAACAAAGTCAGTGTGGTGTTCTCTTTGGACAACCAAGCCGGCACCTTGTTCAAGCTGCTGCGTCATTTCGCGAGGTACCACATCAACCTGATCAAAATCGAATCCCGCCCTGTTGAAGGGGAGAAATGGGAGTATCTGTTGTACCTGGATTTCGAAGGCAACATCGCCGACGAAAACGTCCATGAAGCCCTGCGCTTCATCCACCGGAGCAGTGTCTATTTCCGCTTGTTGGGCTGCTATAGGGCCGCTACCGAAAACAAATAAGAAAGCATTCCACCTTTGCGCGGAATGCCGGAAAAGCCAGCCATGACCGCTTCGTGCGGCCGTTGCTGGCTTTTTGTTTCCCGATTCTTGCAGTCCAGGACAAAAATCGGTACTATTAAGAAGAGAACGTGTTACGGAAGGGTGATGTTTGTGAAAGCAGCAGAGAGACGAAATGAAATCATCAAATTATTGGAAGCCACGGATCAACCGGTGAACGCCACCCAACTGGCTGAACTGTTATCGGTCAGCCGTCAGGTCATCGTGGGGGATATCGCGCTGATCCGCGCCAAGGGGATCGAGATTCTGGCAACGCCACGCGGCTATCTATCCGCGAATGCGTTCAAAGGCGAAGGCAGCCTGTTCACGGGCAAAATTGCCTGTCAGCACTCGCAAGCCGAGACAGTTACGGAACTGAACATCATCGTGGACAACGGCGGCGAGGTTGTGGATGTCCAGGTCGAGCATCCCGTCTACGGCACGTTGACCGGAGAACTGCATATCCGCTCGCGCCATGATGTCATCGATTTTATGAAAAAAATCGCATCAAACGAAGCAGCGATGCTGTCTTCGCTGACAGGTGGCGTCCATCTGCATACACTTGCCTGCAAGGATGAAGACACATTTCTGCGCATCAAAAAGGAACTGCAGGAAGCGGGCATCCTTTATTCCGGGTGAAAACGCCTGAAAATACTCTTGACAACGCCTGAAAAGATTATATAATATATTACAACTGTCAAGACAGTTGTAAACATCTTTGGAGGGATTGGCGAAATGAATACACGTACACAAACGAAACACATTACGATAGCTGCTCTACTGATTGCGATAGGGATCTTGATACCGATGATTTCCCCTTTGAAAATAATTCTGGAACCGGCTTCCTTTACTTTGGCAAGCCATGTGGCAACGATGATCGCCATGTTCCTTTCACCCGGCATCGCGGTTGCGGTTGCCTTTGGGACGGCTGTCGGCTTTATGTTGGGCGGCTTTCCGTTGGTCGTAGTCTTGCGTGCGGCAACGCACATGATCTTTTCGTATTTCGGCGCGAAATACATCCAAAAGCATCCTGATATGGCGCACGATATCAAAAAATCGTTGCTGTTCAGCTTTGTGCTTGGTGTTCTGCATGCTGGCTGCGAGGTCATCGTCGTGAGCCTGTTCTACTTTGCAGGAAACCTTACGGAAGCGTATTACGATAAAGGACTGATTTCTTCCGTCATGCTGCTGGTCGGCGTCGGAACCGTCATCCACAGCATGGTCGATTACTGGTTGGCCCAAATCGTCTGGAAAACGGTCGGCAAAAAAGCTCTGCCTCTCCGCTCTGTGTAGATCGGAAAACGAATCAAATGAAAAGGACGCATCCCCGGCTTTAACTGCGGGATGCGTCCTTTTTTCTGTGTGTGGAACATTCATGCTTCGGTTTTTATCAACCGTTGCCAAGCAAAAATTCGCCTTTATCGCGGTCGTAGATGAAAACTTCACCGGTCTCGATGATGTAGTGCCAACCGCTGATCTTCAGCTTGCCTTCCCTCATTTTTTCGGCTATGTAAGGGAATGTTATCAAATGCTTCAGCTGCTCCACGACATTGCCTTGCTCCATCATCCAAGCCCGTGCTTCGGGTTCGGATTCCGGGATTTCCTTGAGGACGCGGTCGCGGACCGGATGAATCAGTTCCAGCCATTTGCGCGTGTGCGGCAACTCCTCCAGTTTGCCTTCGGGATGCAAGCAAGCAGCACAGCCGCCGCAGTTGGAATGGCCGCAGATGATGATGTTCTCAACGCCTAGCGCAAGCACGGCATACTCGATGGCGGATGTCGTTGCCACGTATTCGGTAGTCATCCGATAAGGCGGTACGATATTGGCGATGTTGCGGATGATGAACAATTCCCCCGGTAACGTTCCGGTGATCATATTTGGATCGATACGCGAATCGGAACAGGAAATGAAGAGGGTATGAGGCTTCTGGGAAGCTTTCAAACCCTTGAACAGCTCACGATGAGACTCAAAATCCCCTCTCCTGAAATTGACGATCCCTTCTAATAACTTTTCCATGCTCATACCTTCTTTCTGAAATGATTATCCGAACAACAGTTGTGCAAATTGCACGATGATCGGGATTGTAAATAAAGATAATAAAGTGGTCAGGACCACGAGGCGCGCACCGTATTCGTAGTCGCCGCCGAACAAACGGCCAAGGATGGCGGTATTTGTTGCAGCCGGCGCACAGGAAGCGATGGTCAGGACGATTTCTACCATATAGTCATTGATAGGCAACAAATAGATGACGCCGATCGAGATGAGGGCGGTGACGATCAAACGCAGGAAAGTGGTCCAGTACGCTTTCGGGAAAGCAAGCAAATCCGAAAAATTACTGTTGGCGATGTAGCTGCCGAGGATGATCATGGCCAGTGGCGTATTTAATGCTGCCAAGCTGTCGACGGATTTCCAGAGAAAGGCAGGGACCGGCAGGCGACTGATGTAGATGGACAACCCGATGGCAGCCCCGATCATTCCGGGATTGAGGATGGTTTGCCTCAGCGTCATTGCTTTTTTGTCGCCGGATATCAGGTATTGGCCATAAGTCCACTGGGTGACGTTGTTTGCCATGATGTAACCGGACATAAAAAAGACGCCCTCATAGCCCACCGTCGCGAGCACCAAGGGGATGCCGACGAAGCCGGCATTCGGGAAAATCGTGGCATATTTATCGATGCGATCCTCTTTTTTCAGCAACACATGGACAATGAATGCGCGGATGGAAATCGTCAGAAAAGCCGCCAAAGTCGCCCATAGCAACAGCTTCAACCGCTGCGCGTCAAAAGTTGCATTGAAAGATGTGATCATGGTCGCGGGCATCACGAACAAGGAGAGGATGGTCGATATCTGACGCGTACCCTCACTGGTGACGACATTCGTCCGAATCAGAATAAAACCAAAGAACATGATAGTGAACATGGTCAACAGCTGTTGGAAAACGATACTTATCAAAGTGGCGCGGCACTCCTTTCATGAATGGAATCAAACTTTCATTTTTTCTGTCCCTCCATGATAACACACCACGTGATATAATTTTAAGGATTTTCTCATAAATGTCTAGTATAATGAATTGGTATGCATAATAAAACAAACAACAGCGCATCAGCTGAAGAATGGAGAAATATAGATGGCTAAAGTAGAAAGTTTTGAATTGGATCACGATTTGGTGAAGGC
>OBJT01000243.1_pt1 | contig 14449 bp, 17 predicted proteins | sample 1519861 | NCBI WGS metagenome assembly OBJT01 (sample SAMN02401118, study PRJEB22541) | soil metagenome, isolate JX
TTTTGCCGGAGTTTCAGAGCAGGAGGAAAAATGAAGCGCGATGTATTGAATGAGGACGACTACGATGAAGTTTGCCGGGTGATTGGTGACGCCGTGATTGTTCTTTCCGAATGTGGTCATGAGACCAAGAGGGCGGAGATCGCCCAACTGTTGCAGCGTACTCGTCACCACCGTAACCATGATGAGCGTGATGAACAGCGGATGCTGGAGCATGCGATCAGACTGGTCAAGCCTTAGAGACTACGGGCCGTTTTAAGCGTTACCGCGGTAGGCAGGATACCAGCTCACCAAAAAGTGGCGCAGATGGTCAAAACACCACTCGGCATCCTCAGCCTGCTGGCAATAATAGCGAACCGTCACTTTCTCATAGCGCATATGGCGTTGATGTAACGGCGACCAACCCCAGTCCAACACCGCGCGCGCATAATTCACCAAAGTTCCGGCTTGCATGCTGTGCTGTTTCTCCTGGCGCCTAAGATAGAGTTCAAAAGCCTGGTCCAGACTTTGTGTTTCCTCGCTGCTGCCGCTGGAAAGCGCTGGACGAAAGGCAATATCAATGAATCCGCATACGCCGTCTTCGCGCTGCTGCCAGTCACAGGCCAGCGTCATAAATACGCCCTCCTGCAGATTGACCTCTTCCAGCAAGCGCCGCAAATTTTCGGAATGTTGCACCGCTTTGATCTCATCTATGCGTTCAGTTTGTAGCGTGAGGTCAAAACCGCATGGGTTCACCGAACCATCAGCATTGGTGGTGGCCGGAAAGGGGAACTCGATATAGCCGTTATTATCCAGACTCTTTTCCATGATGCAGATCCACAGCGTGAGGAAACCTGACAATAAACCATCTTACACGGCTAAGCACGTTTAAGGGCACGTCCAGGTGATCATGGTGTTTTGATAAGGGTTAATCAGACGGAACTGCTTATCTGACAGACGCTGAGCCGTAAAGCCCTCGGAAGTCACGGCAGAGGGTACATATTGAAAGCGGTCACTGGAGTGCAAGGTGCCGCTTTTAACCGCGACACCATCACGCGTTACGGTAAAGGCGTTAACTAAATCAAAAATGCGCGCCTGCGTCTGACCCATCGGTTGTCCGTAAATGGTCGACACCTCGCCGGGGCAATCGACGCCTTTCGGCGTTGAGCTACAGCCAGCCAGTAACAATAAGAGGGTGAATAGCGCTGTGTTTCGCAACATGATCCTGTCCTGGTTCGTTCCCTTGTTTGCCGTGGTCCGCAACTGCGCACGGATATGCTGATCATAGCAGGTCTGGCGCCGCTTCCCATTTGCCATTTGCTTAATCGTTAAGCGGTAAGAATGTAAAGGGGTGACTTTGGTAGCAGATAAACGTTATTCTTGCCAGCGTTGCGCATCAGGTAAGCAAAACAAGGGCAGATCTATGAGAGAAGAAGAAGCCAGTTTAATGATTCTTCAACACGCGATTGATAAATTAGAAGCCGACAAGAAAAAGCAGGTCATGAACTGCGTAGCGGCCTTGCAAGACGTTATGCAACGTTTCGACCCGGAAGATGCGGGTCTGGCGTTAATGCTGGTGGCCGCTCAGGTCGCAGCAGAGTAGTCGGTTCCAATCCTCCTTTTATCACCCGTTTGCGGTGAAAAATCCATGCAATCCCGCTGCTGCTCAGTCGAAATCGGCTGAAGCGCAGCTGTTGCGTATAGCCGTATTCGTCTTTCTCCTGGTTCACTTTCCTGCTGCCTGTGCTAAACCTGACAGTGAATCCAAAAGGAGGATGAGATGAAAAAGACGCTATTTTTGATTGGTACTTTTAGCCTCGGCCTACTGCTGGCGGGCTGTGCATCTGACCACGTATTGCATACCACCGATGGCCAGACCATTGTGGTGCAAGGCAAACCCAAGGTCGATGAAGATACCGGCATGATTACTTACAAAGATATTGATGGCAAAGAACAGCAGATAAACCGCAATCAAATCAAAGATATGAACTCGGTTAATTAACAGCGTTCAGTGATAAATCTTTTCAGGCCCGCAACTGGCGGGCCATTGAACCTCACACGTCACCATTCTGTGTTACGCTTCTCTCCACAAAATTCCAATGAAATCATTATCTAACCTCAGCGGAGAAACCAATGAAGGCGATAGCTATTGCCGTTGGCTTGATGGCGTGTCAGATCGCGCCAGCCTGGAGCGAAACCCAATTTCAAATTACCTGTCCCGGACGCCCGACGATGACCGTTTCTCGCGCCAATTATGGTCTGAGCACACTAATGTGGCCTAAACGCCATTTTCAGGTAGCCGCAGGGCAACAGCGCACTAGCCTGAAAAGCGGTGATAAAGTGGCGATAACCCGTTTCCGCAATGGCGATCAGCTGATTGTGAACAAGAATAATGACGATACTTTCTTCGTCTATGCCAACAGCAATAAGCTGCTACCCTGTGCCCGAACAGAAAAACGTGATGCGGAAATCCTCTCGCTGGAGCGTTACGACGATAGCCAGCGCCCGAACTCCTGACACCCATTGGCATCAAATCAGTTGCTGCTGGCGTAAGTCCAGCGGCGACTGCTCTGCTTCATCAATTGCCGCCAACCAACTCTGTAAATCCACTTTTGCCCAAGAAAGGTGACCACGAGTGGTGCTCATCAGCACGACATCGGGTCGCAGTGTGCGGTAGAGCTCCAACGACTGTTGTAGCTCCAGTGGATTGCTCTCTGGCACCACCACGCTGATCCAACGGTTGTAATCGCAGGTCAGCGTATCGCCGACAAACAGATAGGTGCTGCCAAGCGGCGAGTGGTAGAGAAAACTGCTGCTGCCGGGGGTATGGCCGGGCGTCGGGAGCAAATGAAAATCACCAAAATGGGTTTCCTGCTGGGTGAAGGTTTCATCCGGTTCGATGATCAAGCTGACGGCACCCAGTGAACGGCTATGACAATACAGCGCACTGCTAAAACGCTGCTGTATCGCAATAGCACCGGCTGCGGCTTCATGTGCATGCGTGAAGTAGTGGCGGATAACGCCACCTGCATCGTTGAGAAACTCATGGTCGAGTGGGTGCTCCACGCGGCCAATCAGCAAATTGCCACGGGGGTGGCGTAGCATGAAACCATGCATCATCACATCGCTTGCGGTCTCTTCAGCGGGAAATTCCGGCGTCGAGATCCACAAATCTTCGTACAGTGGCTTCAATGTCGGTCTCCTACGGCAAAACGTTAGCGCAATGTCGGGTGGCCGGTGAAGGCGAGTTGAGCTTCGCCCTGTTCGAGCTGTAAGGTGGCACGGGAACCCAGCGGCAGTGTGACGGTGTCGGCATCGTGGCCGAATGCCAGATCGCTAATGACCGGGATATGAAATTCGTCGCGAAGGCGCTGCCAGACGGTGGAAAAATCAAAGCCGTTGTCATAGGCCGACAACGATGTGCTGGTAAAACTGCCGGTGATAATTGCCCGTTGGCGCGCCAGAATACCGCTTTGTTGCAGCTGAATGAGCATGCGTTCAATGCGGAACGGATGTTCATTCACATCCTCGATCACCAGAATACCGTCTTCAATTTGCGGCATCCATGGCGTACCCATCAGAGAACAGATCATCGCCAGGTTGCCCCCCCAAAGGGTGCCTTGCCAGTGGCCCTTATCAGGACTGTGGCTGCGCCAGCCTATATTCACTGTAGGTGATGTGAGCGCCTGCCAAAAGTGTGACAGGGTAAATTCAGATAAAGTCTCCGCGCCAAAATTGCCGGCCAGCATCGGCCCACTGAAGGTGATCAGCCCGGTTTGTGCCAAGAGTGCTAGCTGTATTGCGGTGAAATCACTGTGTCCGCACAGCGCGACAGGTTGGTTAAGCAACTGACGCTGCAGACCGACATAATCGATTTTATCCAGCAGCCGGGTTGCGCCATATCCGCCGCGCACCGCTAAAACGATGTCGGGCAAGGTGGTCAGCCTTGCTAATTGATTCACATCATTGAGCCGTTCTGCGTCCTCACCCGCAAAGCGTTGAAAACGACGTGTTATCGCTGATAGATTCTCAACTTGATGCCCATCCGCCTGTAAACGGCTGACGGCACGCCGGGCCGCATCCTGGTTGTGGCAATAGCCAGAAGGGGCGATCAGACGGACTGAGCGGGGGGGGAGCATAGCGTTCATCCTGATTTAAAGTGGCCTGCCGATGATGGCGAAATCCGTAACTGATGTCACGACAGCACAAGGTTTTTTACTTATTTAGGATAAACGGTAATTTTGCATTGCGCTGCGCCAGGTATGATAGCTTGCGCCAACCTTATTGCGGAACCAAAAATCAGTGAAAATTCGACTACTTATGCTATCTGCGCTGTTGCTTGCAGGCTGTGCCAGCGAGCCAGAAAAAACGGTAGTGCCGGAGAAAAATACGCCATTGACCCAGGCACCGCCGTCGAAAGTGAATGATGCATGGTCACTGTTTACCGAAGATGCCGCCAGTCATTATGGCGTTGATGAGAAGCTGATCAGCGCCATTATTAGTGTCGAATCTGGAGGAAATCCTACCGTGACCAGCCGGTCAAATGCGGTGGGACTGATGCAGATTAAGGCCTCGACTGCAGGCCGTGCGGTCTATCGTACGCAAGGTCGTCACGGTCAGCCCACCTCGTCAGAGTTACGCGATCCCGCGAAGAATATCGATATTGGTGCTGCGTACCTGAAGTTGCTGCAAGATTCGGAACTGGCGGGGATTCGCAACCCACTGACAATGCGTTATGCCACTATCGTCTCTTATGCTAACGGTGCTGGTGCATTGCTGCGCACGTTCTCACGTAATCGTGATCGGGCGATTGCCATGATTAATTCGATGTCGCCAGAAGAGTTCTATCAGCACGTGCAGGATAAACACCCGGCGGCGCAAGCACCGCGCTACTTGTGGAAGGTCACGACGGCTTATCGCACCATTGGTTGATGGTTCGTGGCGGTGCACTTTATTGCGCGTCTGTCAGCAACCGCATTGCTTGACACACGCGCGATAAATCGCGTCGCTACACCAGTAACCGCGCCGTTGGGTAATCAACAATCAACACTTTCACATAACCGCCGAGCAAAGCACCGCGAATGGCCTGCGCTTTTTCTTTACCCCCCGCTAGCGCTACCACCTGCGCACACTGCTTAACCTGCGCCAGCTCCATGCCAATCACCGGGTCCTCCTCCGCACTTAACACCGGTTTGCCTTGCGCATCGAAATAATGCAGGCAGATATCGCCCACCGCGCCACGCTCCGCGAGGGTGCGCAGCATCTCTTCATCGTAGTAGTTGCCAGAATTGCGGAGTAAAGCCGATGGCTCCAGATCGCCAATGCCGACAATCGCCAGGTCCACTTGATCAAATTTTTCCAGCACCACGGCCACGTCAGGGTTCACGGATAAGCGCTGGCGATCCTGCACAGAGTGTTCAATCGACTGTGAGGGCAGTAGCCAGGCTGGGCAGTCCAACAGGGCTGCGAGGTTTTGCGTCAGGATCGTCGCCTGCACATTGCCGTTTGCCCCCACGCCTCCCAATAATTGAATCACGCCTTTGCAGGGGGCGCTGAGAGGATGTAATGCATCAACCATGGCGCGGATGGTGCCGCTCCATGAAGAAATGCCAATCAGTTCATCGGCGCGCAGGCGGGTCTCCAGATAGTGCGCTGCTGCTGAGCCAATTGCCTGCTTGATTTGAAGCGCCGAAGCCTGATCGGGAACGTCCACCACGATCACTTGTGGCAGCTGATACTGCTGCTCGATGGCTTTCTCCAGTTCGGGAAATACATTAGCAGGTGGCACCACGCTGATCTTCACCACACCTTCTTTTACGCTCCTGTTCAGAATGCGCGATACAAAAGACTGTGACAGCTTGAGTAGCTGCGCAATGTCGGATTGCTTCATGCCTTCCAGATAATAAAGCGTGGCGATTTTCACCATCAGCCGCTGTTCATCCTGTTTTGCCATGGTTTTTTCTCTCTCTTAACCTGCCTGGTATTGTTAATCAGCCTGTCATAAATAACAACGCAGAACATTTTGTGATCGTTTTCGCTTTTTCAGGATCGGGCGATGGACGTGCTCAAGAAGCCAGCGCATAGTCATTATGCATATAAAATCGCAATTGAATATATATTCAGGCGGAGAAAAATCAATGAAAGCATCTGTACTCAAAGTTACCCTACTGGCTTCACTGATGTTGGCATCAGCGGCTTCACTGGCTGCAGATAAAGGCTTGATCGCCATCATCACACCTTCACACGACAATCCATTCTTTAAAGCCGAAGCGGATGGCGCACAGGAAAAAGCCAAAGCGCTCGGTTACTCCACGCTGGTGGCGTCGCACGATGATGACGTTAGCAAGCAAAATCAGCTGATTGAAACCGCCATCGCGCGTAAAGCGAAAGCCATTATTCTGGACAACGCGGGTGCCGATGCCACGGTTGGCCCGGTGCAGAAAGCCAAAGACGCAGGTATCCCCACCTTCCTGATTGACCGTGAAATCAACAAAACCGGCGTGGCCGTAGCGCAAATCGTCTCCAACAACTACCAGGGTGCTCAGCTCGGCGCGGAGAAATTCGCCAAGCTGCTCAATGGCAAAGGCACTTATGTTGAGCTGCTGGGTAAAGAGTCCGACACCAATGCGGGTGTGCGCTCACAGGGCTATCACGATGTGCTGGATGATTATCCAGACATGAAAATGGTGGCACAGCAGAGCGCCAACTGGAGCCAGACCGAAGCCTTTAGTCGTATGGAAACCATCCTGCAGAAAAACCCCGATATCGTCGGTGTGATATCCGGTAATGACACCATGGCGTTGGGTGCGGAAGCCGCGCTGAAAGCCGCCGGTAAAACCAACGTTATCGTGGTGGGATTTGACGGCAGTGACTACACCCGTGATTCCATCCTCAACAAAGGCAACATCAAAGCCACGGTGCTGCAACCCGGCTGGGCGCAAGCGCAAATGGCGGTTGAGCAGGTGGACTACTACCTGAAAAACGGCAAAGCGCAGAAAGAAGAGAAACAGCTGATGGATTGCGTGCTGATTGACAGCAGCAACGCCTCGAAGCTGAAAAACTTCAACCTGGCGAAATAAGACGGAGGTCGGCATGAAGGGAAAAACAGCTGGCGGGCTGGTGGTTGCGCTCATGACGCTGATGTTAGCCGCCTGCACCGTGGTGGATCTCGATGCAAACGGCAATCCCATCATGCCGAAGGATCCTAATGCCAAACCGGGTTACAGCAACCAGACGCCACAGCAGATTGCGGAATCGAGCTGGGCCACTCGGGTACAACAGCCCGCTGAGAAACAAGCGTTGAGCTGGGCAGATATGGAAACTAAAAGCCACACCGTGAAAGCCGGTACCAGCGAAAGCGTCTTTGTGCGTGCGGGCGGCACGGTTACCGCATTGGATAACAGCAACGATCGTGAACGCAGTCTGACGGTCAGCATCAACGGCAAGCCGGTCAAGGTCTTAATTGGCCCGGTGTTGCGCAGTAATGCCATTCGTGACGCGGCGGGTTACCGCTTTGAAGAGTTTACTAACCAGGTGCAGTACGCGCAGTTGACCAAAGCGTTGAACCGTCATGCGGTACAGCAGCTCCCGCCGGTGGATGCGAGCTGGGTAGGCAAACCGGTGCAGGCGTTACTGGCAGTGAGTATGTCATCCAATCAGGTAGATGATGTGGTGGCGATCCAGTTGCAGCAGGGGAATCCATGATGAGTGATGAAATCATCCTGCAGGCTAACCAGATGTCGATGCTGTTTCCCGGCACGCTGGCGCTGGATCGCGTTGACTACCGCGTGTGGCGCGGCAAAGTGAACGTCATCATCGGTGAAAATGGCGCAGGCAAATCCACGCTGATGAAAATCCTGGCGGGCGTACAGCAGCCTACCAGCGGTGAGATGTTCCTGAACGGGCAAAAGGTGGCCTTCAGTAGCACACGTGACGCCGCTCGCCATGGTATTGGGATGGTGCATCAGGAGCTCAACCTGTTTGAGAACCTCAGTGTGGCGGAGAACATATTTCTCGGGCGAGAAATTCAGAGCGGCATTCGCCCAATTAACGAGGCTGAGCAGAAGCGCCGCACCGCAGCCTTGCTGCAACGCCTCGATCAGCCGATATCGCCCGATGAGAAGGTCGGCAACTTGAAAGTGGGTCAGCAGCAGTTGGTGGAAATTGCCAAAGCACTGGCGGAAAACGCCGACATCCTGATTCTTGATGAACCCACTTCCGCGTTGAGTAAAACCGAAGTGGAGATCCTGTTCCGGGTGATCCGTGAACTGACGCGTCAGGGTGTCTCAATCATCTATATTTCGCATCGTTTAGAAGAGCTGATGGCGATTGGTGATGTCATCACCATTCTGCGCGATGGGCGGTTTCAGGCTGAAGCCAAGGTCAGCGACATTGATGTGCCGTGGATCGTACGGGAAATGCTCGGCAGTGAACCGGTCAGTAATTTCCTGCCGCCCGATCGCCAGTTTGGTGCTGCGGTACTGGAAGCCGAGCACATCACTTGTGTCAGTCCAACGGGTAACACGTTGGTTGACGATGTCAGTTTCCATGTGCGCGCCGGAGAAATCGTCGGCATTTATGGCCTGATGGGAGCAGGACGCACCGAATTGTTTGAATGCCTGCTCGGTAGCCAGCGTAACTACCTCGGCAAACTGTGGCTCGACAGCAAACCCCTGCCAACGCGTCTGCCGACCGCAGAGCGTATTCGTATGGGCATGAGTCTGGTCCCGGAAGATCGCAAGCGGGCTGGCATCTTTCCTGTTTCGTCGGTGGCGAGCAATCTCACCATTGCCAGTTTGTGGCGGCGCTTGTCGCATCGCACCGTGATTTCTGAGCAGGCCGAACGCGAAGCCGTCACCAGCACGGTTGGCAACCTGGCGATCAAAATCTCTTCACCTGAAGTGGCCATCAGCGCACTGAGTGGCGGTAATCAACAGAAAGTGGTGATTGGCCGCTCGTTACTGACCAATCCGCGGTTACTGCTGCTGGATGAACCGAGTCGTGGCATCGATGTAGGCGCCAAAGCGGAGGTGTTTCGTATGATGGTGCGGCTCTCTGAACAGGGTATTGCCGTGGTGTTTTCGACCTCCGATCTCAAAGAAATCATGGCTGTCGCCGATCGCATTCTGGTGATGTCGGGTGGCAAATTAACCGCCGATCTCCCGCGCGCCGAAGCGGAAGAAGCGGCACTGGTTAAAGCAAGCGCACAAGGATTCTGAACATGAAAAATCAAGGCGCGATGGCGCTCGCTTCACCTGGCAAAGCGTTCAACTCACGCGAAGGGCTGATTCTGCTGCTGTTAAAACTCCGCACCTTTATCGCACTGTTTCTGATTGTCGGTTTCTTTGCGATCACCGTACCGGATTTCCTTGCGGTCGGTAGCATGGTGATCATGGTGAAACACATCGCCATCAACGCATTTCTGGCATTGGGTATCACCTTTGTCATCATTACGGCCGGTATCGATCTCTCGATTGGTGCCACGCTGGGTCTGTGCGGCATGATTGCCGGTTGGCTGATCACCAAAGGCATTGTCTTGCCGATGTTTGGCATCGCTATTTTTCCCAGTGTTTGGGTGATTGTGCCGCTGGTGTTGGTGGTGGGTGGCCTGATTGGTGCTGTTAACGGCTGGATCATCACCAAGTACAACGTGGCACCCTTCATCTGTACGCTGGGCACCATGTATATCTTACGCGGTGCGGCGATGCTCACGTCAGGGGGGGAAACCTTCCCTGGCTTGCAGGGCAATCCGCAACTCGGTAATACCGGTTTTGACAAAATCGGTGCAGGTTACTTCCTCGGCTTACCCTGGGCCATCTGGATGATGGTGGTGCTGGCGTTGGTGATTGCGTATGTGGCCCGCCGTTTACCCTTTGGGCGTCAGGTTTACGCGATTGGCGATAACGAACGTGCGGCTGAACTCTCCGGCGTCAAAGTGAAGTCAGTGAAAATCTGGGTCTACACCATTTCTGGTTTCTGTGCCGCGATTGCGGGCATCGTCGTCTCTTCACAGCTGGTCGCCAGCCATCCCGCCAACGGTACCTCGTTTGAAATGAATGCGATTGCCGCGGTGGTACTGGGTGGCACGTCGCTGGCCGGTGGTCGCGGCACGATTTTGGGCACGCTGGTCGGGGCTTTCGTCATTGGCTTCCTTGCCGATGGTTTGATCATGATGGGCGTTAGCGAATTCTGGCAGATGGTGATCAAAGGCATTGTGATCATCGTGGCGGTGATTATCGATCAAATGCAGAGCCGTATGCAGCAGAAGGCCGCTGTTGTGGCGCAGAAGGCATTGATCGAGGAGGGGGAAGTCAAAGGTTAAAACTTATTTTTTTAACAGGTATGAATATATATTCAATAACGCTTTAAAATTCAGAGGTGTCTATGAATCCTTTCAAATATTCGGTTGCGGACTTGGCAGCGAAAGCTCGCGCCGTACGCCGCCGCATCATTCAGCTCAATGCGGGTAGCCCGGCAGGTGGACACACAGGTGCCGACCTTTCTCAGGTGGAAATTCTCACTGCGCTCTATTTCCGCATTCTTAACTGCGCGCCAGATCGCACTAACGATCCGCAGCGTGACATTTATATCCAGTCCAAGGGCCATGCGGTCGGCGGTTACTACTGCGTGCTGGCTGAAGCGGGCTATTTCCCGACCGATTGGCTGCCGACCTATCAGCATTCGGATTCGCATCTGCCTGGCCATCCGGTGCGCCAAAAAACGCCGGGCGTCGAATTGAATACCGGTGCGCTGGGCCATGGTTTACCGGTGGCAGTCGGCATTGCACTGGCGGCAAAAAAAGACAACAGCGATCGCCGCATTTTTGTCGTCACCGGTGACGGTGAGTTGGCAGAAGGCAGTAACTGGGAGGCCGCACTGGTGGCTGCGCATTACGGTCTGGATAACCTGGTGATCATCAACGACAAGAACAAGCTGCAACTGGCTGGCCACACGCGCGACATCATGAATACCGATCCGCTACCCGATAAATGGCGCGCATTCGGATTAGAGGTCACGGAGTGTAACGGCAACGACATGGCATCCGTGGTGGAAACCATTGAAAACCTGCCGCGCAACGGCAAGCCGCAGGTGATTGTGGCGCATACCGAGAAAGGCTTTGGCATCTCCTTTATTCAGGGCAAACCAGAGTGGCATCACCGCGTGCCGAAAGGGGAAGAGATCGAACTGGCACTGGAGGAATTGAAAGATGAGTAATGCAAAACATTTGGCGACAGTGATGGTTGAAGCGTTTATTGATGCCGTCAATCGTGGCGTCGATTTGGTGCCCGTGGTGGCAGACTCCACTTCAACCGCTAAAATCGCGCCCTTTATCAAAGCCTTCCCGGATCGGTTGATTAACGTCGGTATTGCCGAGCAGACCTTGGTGGGCACCGCGGCGGGACTGGCGATTGGAGGCAAAGTGGCGGTGACCTGTAATGCTGCACCATTCCTCATCTCGCGCGCTAACGAACAAGTTAAAGTCGATGTTTGCTACAACAATACCAACGTCAAATTGTTTGGTCTGAATGCCGGTGCCAGCTACGGCCCTCTCGCCAGCACTCACCACAGTATCGATGATATTGCCGTGATGCGCGGCTTCGGCAATATCGAGATTTATGCCCCATCTTGTCCGGTGGAGTGCCGCCAGATCATTGATTACGCGCTGGCACATGTTGGGCCGGTCTATATCCGCTTGGATGGTAAAGATCTGCCGCAGTTGCACGATGAAAACTACCAGTTCCGTCCGGGCCAAATTGACGTGTTGCGCAAGGGCAAAGAGGTGGCGCTGGTGGCGATGGGGTCAACGGTACATGAGGTGGTGCACGCCGCCGAGCAGCTTCAGGAGCAGGGCATTAGTGCAGGTGTGATCGCCATACCATCAATTCGACCTTGTGATACCCAACGGCTGCAAGAACTGCTAAATCATTATTCCGCCGTCATTACCGTGGAAGAACATAACGTCAACGGCGGTGTCGGCAGTCTGGTGGCAGAAGTGCTGGCCGAAGGTGGTTGCGGAATTCCTTTGCTGCGCTTAGGCATTCCAGATGGTCAATACGCGATAGCGGGTGACCGCGCATCAACGCGCGCTCATCACGGCATTGATGCCGCCAGCGTGGTGAAGAGTGCAGTGCGCATGTGTGCAGGAGCGTAAACATGGCGGGTCCGTTGATACTGGCAATAGATGAAGGCACCACCAATGCCAAAGCGATCGCGGTGGATCAGGCTGGGCAGGTGGTCGCACGCGGCAGCCAGCCACTGACGCTGGCGCACCCGCAACCGGGATTGGCCGAGCAGGATCCCTTGGCGATCTGGCAGGCAGTAAAACAGGCGATGGCGAGCTGTCTGGCGCAGTGTGCTGGCGCAGACGTGGCGGCTGTGGCGATCAGTAACCAGCGTGAATCGGTGCTGATTTGGCAGCGCCGTGATGGCCAGCCGCTGACTCCGCTGGTGAGCTGGCAAGATCGTCGCTCTGAGGCTTTTTGCCGCGATCTGCGGATGGCAGGAAAAGCGCCTCGAATTACCGGCTTAACCGGACTGGCCGTTGACCCGATGTTCCCGGCTGGCAAACTCACCGGGATGCTGGCGTCACTACCAGATGGCCTGTCGCGTGCGCAAGCCGGTGAGCTTTGCCTCGGTACGGTTGACTGCTGGCTGAGCTGGCAGTTAAGCGCGGGCGAAACCTTTGTCACAGACCACGCCAATGCCGCGCGTACCCAGCTTTACAATCTGCACAGCGGTGACTGGGATGATGAGTTATTGGCGTTGTTCCATATTCCACGCGCCGCACTGCCGCAGATTGTTCCCTCTGCCAGCGCCCATGGCGTCGTCGCAGTAAACGATATTCCCGGTCTGAAAGTCGGCACGCCAATTTTGTCGCGTATTGGTGATTCCCACGCTGCTTTGCAGGCACAGCGCAGCGGCAGCTCGGAGGTGGTGAAAGCCACTTACGGCACTGGATCATCTTTGATGATGTCGATGGCGACGCCGCTGCTGACCGAAAATGGCCTCAGCACCACAGTGGCCTGGCATGATGGCACCCTGCGTTTCGCCTTTGAGGGCAACATTACGCATACCGGCTCCGGTGCCGCATGGCTGGGCAGGATGCTGGGGATTAGCGATCCGCGTGAACTCACCGCCATGGCACAGCATAGCGAACACAATCAGGGCATCTATTTTGTACCCGCACTCTCTGGGCTGGGCGCACCCTGGTGGGATTTGAAAGCGCGCGGCATGGTGTGCGGTCTGACGGATGCCGCCACGCCAGACGTGTTAGCACGAGTGGCACTGGAGTCGATCACCTTCCAGATAGCGGATGTCTTTTTCGCCATGGAGCAGGCCAGTGGTGTAGAGCTTCCCGCACTCTGCGTCGATGGCACGGCCACGGAGAACAGTTGGCTGATGCAGTTGCAGGCCGATGTATTACAGCGGCCGCTCAAGCGAGCGCCAACGGCAGAAGTGTCTGCGTTGGGTGCAGCCTTACTGGCCGGGCGTTTATTGGGCTGGTGGCAGCAGGGCAGTGAAATGCAGGCGTTACAGGGCGGCAGTGTGATTGAACCACGCAGTGAGCGTGCGGATATCATGCAGGAGAATTATCGCGGTTGGTTAGATGCGGTGGCACGGTGTCGCTATCAGCCGCGCTAACGTTCAGGCGGCACTGGCCGCCTGAACGGGATTGATCAACGCTGGGCGCTCTGAGGCGTGGCCTCATTAGAGGCATCGCTCAGATTGATGCGTGGCAACACGCCGCCGGTAAACTCGACGCGTCGCATCGGGAAGGCAAAGCGGATCTGCTTTTGTTCCAATTGTGCCATCAGCTGTAGATTAATTTCCTGCTGAATATCCATGTACTTGTTGTAGTCCGCGCTGAGTACGAAGTAAACCACTTCAAAAGTCAGTTGTGACTCATCAAAGGAGAGGAAATGGGCACGGTCAAAGCGAGTATCGGGCACCGCCTGAATAATCTCCTTCACCATGCCACCTATCTGCCGCACCTTCTCAGCAGGAGTGCCATAGTTTATGCCGAACTTAAACACAATACGGCGCTGCTGCATGCGTTTGTAATTGTGGATAGTCTGCTGTAGCAAAATGGTGTTTGAGCAAACGATCTGCTCGCCACTCAAGCTGCGTAGTCGGGTGGTTTTCAATCCAATGTGCTCGATTGAGCCTGCAACATCAGCGAACACGATAAAATCGCCATGTTCAAAGGGTTTATCAAAACCAATGGCCAGCGAGGCAAACACGTCACTCAATACCGTTTGAATCGCCAGGGCGATCGCGATGCCGCCGACGCCCAGGCTGGCAACCAGTGCCGTGATATTGATTCCCATGTTGGAGAGAATTGCCAACATCATCATTACCCACACCACCACGCGCAACAGAATGCCGAGGATAACCGTGGTCACCGGATTGCGCACGTGCAGTGGATCGCGCAGTAGACTCTGTAGCCATAGTCGAATGCCGCAATCAATCCACA